>Ga0193726_1000295_pt1 | contig 60906 bp, 49 predicted proteins | sample H2c1metaG_FD_144928 | JGI IMG/M metagenome (GOLD analysis project Ga0193726, IMG submission 144928) | Soil microbial communities from a riparian zone of the East river system, Colorado, United States - H2c1 | ecosystem: Environmental > Terrestrial > Soil > Riparian zone | place: USA: East River... | reverse complement strand
AGGATAGGGTCAGCCTTGGGCGCCGATTGGGGGTCAAAGGCCACGCCGATTCACAGCCACGCGATCCGGCCACCGTGGCTTTCGACGAACTGGATTGAATGGATAATCGAGTTGCATCGCGTTTTGAGAGACGCTGGTTCCTCGCGAGGAAACCGCTAAACAAGAAAAGTTGCTCTAGTCCTTTGGGCATTCACGCCCTAAGGCAGAAATATCCGAGAAGTTTCGATGACCTGCATTCCCCCGGAACGGGTCGCGAACAAAGTCCCCGGAAATTCCCCGCCTGCACATGCCAGGTTTCGGTATTGTTCTGCCAATAACTGCCGAATAGGCCGGTTCCTCAAAATGCAAAAGCCCCGTAAATATGGGGCTTTTGTTGGTGGACGCACAAGGGATCGAACCTTGGACCTCTCCCGTGTGAAGGGAACGCTCTCCCGCTGAGCTATGCGTCCGGGATTTTCGTGCACGATCGAAGGCCGGTAAATCAGCATCCGATCGGCGAACCGCGCCGTCAGAGCCGCGATTTACGAAGTGCAGGGCCCTGGTGTCAAGCTCACTGGTGTCAAGCTATCGCGTCAAACCGGGTGCGACGCTCGGGTCAGGTCGGCTGCTGCTGGCGGGCGCGGGAAGCGTGGTATTGCAGCGCCTTGATGCGCTCGGCCAGCGTGCCGCCGCCCTCGGCGGGTACGCCGGCATTGGCGGTGGCCCCGTTGGCGGGTCGCGTTGCTTTCGCAGGCATTTCCGGTTCCGCTGCCAGCATGGCCTCGATCGGGGAATTCGGCCCTTCGAGCTGTATCGCCAGTTTGGCGACTTCGGCGGCGATGTCATTGATGCGTTCGCGCAGCAGCGCATTTTCCATGCGCTCGGTCGCCCATGAGCTTTCGGCCTGCTGCTGGATCGCGTTGATGTCGCGCTGCAGCTTGGAGCGTTCGTCGCGCGCGATGCGCAACTGCTCCTCGAGCGCGGCCTTTTCGGCGCGCAGCTTTTCGATCGCCGGCGCTTTGCCGCCGTTCATGGCGGCGATTTCGTCGCGCAATTCCTTTGCGGTGCGTTCCGCCGTCGTGCTCGACTGGCGCAAGAGATTGTTTTCATAATCGCGTTCGGCCAGGAGCTTGCCCTGGGTGGAAAGACGCGTCTCCAGATCGTTGACGCGGTTGCCGAGCATTTCGGCTTCCTTGACCTGGATGATCAGCTGGCGATCGAGATCGGTGACACGCTGGCTCAGATTTTCGACGCGGCTGCGCGCCTCGCCAAGCTCGCGGGTCGCGGCATCGGATTCGCCGCGCTGCTGTTCGAGCCGCGCATGGGTTGTGGCGAATTCCCTCTCGGCGTCGCCAACACGGCCCTTCAGGTCAACGATCTGGGTGCGCACCGCCACCAGCTCGACTTGGCGGCTGTCCGCCATCATCGAACGGTCGGATAATTCCGCGCTGAGTTTGGCGAGGTCGCCTTGTTTGTCCCTGAGCGCCGTTTCGGCGGTGCGCAGCGATTCCGTCTTGGCAGCGAATTCCTCTTCGGTGGCGCGCAACTGTTCCTTCATCGCCTTCTCGCGCGCTTCGAGCGAAAAGATCGTGGCGTTCTTTTCGCCAAGCTCGATCTTCATGCGATTGATCGCATCGGATTTCTTGCCGAGTTCGGCGAGCTGGCTGGTGGTCTTGTTCTTGAGCTGATCGACGCTCATCTCGAGCCGCCGCGCCGACATCGCGAATTCCGCGCGCAGCTGATCCTTGTCGGCCTGGATCTCGGCCATCGACAGCGGCGTCGCCGCCTCCATGCGCCTGGTCGTCAGCCGCACCGCCCGGTTGTGCACCAGCGGCACGATCATCAGCCCAAACAGCATCGAGACCAGAAAACCGATCGCCAGATACATGATCGGTTCAATCATGGATTAGAACTCCCCGCGAGAAACTCTTCGTATCACATTGCCATGCCGGGCGAGGAAAACGCCAGCCCGACGCCGCGTTAACGTGAATCCGCAACCAGACCAGTTCCTGCTTTGGAAGCCCCGCCTTCCTGCGCACATTCCGATCGCAAGACCGGCATCCAGTTTTGCGGAATAGGCGCCGGTCAGAATGGGTTCCAGGTCGCGCGCGGCGTGTATTTGAGATAACCGATGTTGGCGCCGAGACGCAGGCCGAGACCGGAGCGGATCGGCACCAGCACGATGTTGTTCGCGGTCAGCGCGGTCATGCCGAAGCCGCCGATGATATAGGCGGAGCCGTCGACGCCAGCGAAGCGCTGGTAGATCGCGTTGGTCGCGGGAAGATTGTAGACCAGCGTCATGGTGCGCGCGCCATCGCCGCCCCAGTCGAAGCCGACCGACGGTCCCTGCCAGTAGACCCGCAAATCTCCGGCATTCTTGGTGTAGAGCGTGCCTTCGCCGTATCGCAGTCCGGCGACAAAGGCGCCCGAGCCTTCCTCGCCAAGAACGTAGCCGTTCGGCAGGCCCCATTGACTGACGGCGCGCTCGATCACGGAGGCAAGGCCACGTGACACATTGCCGAAAAATCGGTGTCCGGCACTGGTCAGTTCCTCCGGCCGATAAACACTGGGACTTGCCTCACGGGGCGGCGGTGGCGGCTGCGGCTCTGCCTGGGGCATTGGCTGCACTTGCTGCGCGGGTGGCAATGGCGGCGGCGGTAGCTGCGAAGAAGCAGGCCCGGCCCAGCACATCGCCACGGCGAGCGTCAACGCTGCAAGGCGCGAATCGAAAATCATGAATGAACCTCTGGATATTGAAATCCCGGCCACGGCCTTAACCTGATGCCAACACGCACGGCTCTAAGTTTGAGTCCGGTGTCCCCCGACTCAAAATGTTATCGGCACCAACTATGACGGCACAACGGCAGGAAAGAAAAGGCAGTCGGTTGATAAGAATAGGATTTCGCCCCGGAATAGCCTTTATCGGTTCATGCGCAAGCCGCTTATTGGCAGGTCCCTTGTTGGCAAGCCTCTTATCGGCAAGTCTTGTATTGGTAAGTCTTGTATTGGCAAGTCTTGGCGCGCCGAGGTTTCCAGGGTCGGCGGCCGAGGCCGCGACCACCGAGCGGGTCATCGTGAACCGCTACACCGGTCTTGCCATCGAGGGTTTCGACCCAGTGGCCTATTTCGTCGATGCCCGCCCCCGGATCGGGTTACCGGACTTCGAGGCCTCCCAGGCGGGGGTGGTCTGGCGTTTCCGCAACGAGGGCAATCGGGCGTCTTTTGTCGCCCACCCCGATATTTACGGGCCCCAGTTCGGTGGGTACGACCCGATCGATCTGGCGCGCGGCGTCACCTATGCCGGTAACCCCCGGTTCTGGCTGATCTCAGGACAACGGCTTTATCTGTTCGGCCGCGAGGAAAGCCGGGATGCCTTCGCCGCCGATCCGAAGCGCTTCCTGATGGACGCCAGCGCGCGCTGGCCGGCGATAGAGAAGACTCTGGCCCGCTAGCGGCAAAGCTCGTCATGCCCGGCCTTGTGCCTTAGTTAGAGCATGATCCGGAAAAGCATGCCCTCGGACTTGATCCGAGGGTGGGTACCGGTTTTCCGGAAAGATCATGCTCAAACAAAAAGATAGAGCGGGATGACGATTCGAAGAAAAGTCATCCTGCTCTATCACGGCGCCGCCGAAGGATCGCCCCAGGCGATGAATTCCGGCACGATAAAGCCTTCGCACTGCTCGCCAAAACGCAGATCTTTGCCGCTCGCATCCGTGATTTTACCGCCAGCGGCCGTGATGACGGCGTGTCCCGCCGCGACATCCCATTCGCTGGTGGGGGCGAGGCGGGGATAAATGTCGGCGCCGCCCTCAGCTACGCGGCCGAATTTGACCGCCGAGCCGAGCGCGTGCCGGATCGCGCCTGGCCTCGCCTCGATAAAGGCTTCAGTCCTTATGTCCCCGTGCGATCGGCTGACGGCCACGATCCAAGGGGTGCCGCGTTGCGGCAGGGGGCGGGTATGGATCGGCTCGGCCGTCCGCACCGATGCTTTCCGCGTCAGCAGCCGTTCGGCGCCTCGACCCACCACGCCCCGCCATATCAATCCGAGTGCCGGCGCGCCGATGATGCCCAGGATTGGCGTCGCATCCGTCACCAGCGCGAGATTGACCGTAAACTCGTCGCGGCCGGCGACAAATTCCTTGGTGCCATCAAGCGGATCGATCAGAAAGAAGCTGCCACGATAAGGTGGCTTTGCCGGATGAACGCGCTCCTCGGATAACGCCGGCACCCCGGGAACCAGCCGCGCGAGACCATCGCCGATGATCCGATCGGCAACCAGATCCGCTTCCGTTACCGGCGAGCCGTCGGCCTTGCCGTCGATCTGCATCGCGGCGCGATTGACGGCAAGAATGGCCGCTCCCGCCCGGATTACGAGATCCGTCAAGGGTTCCATCAGCGCGGCGGCGGCGGCCCCATCGATCACCGGCCTCGACGAACGTGCCTCATTCATTGGCAGGCCTCATATTCAGTCCGTCTTTCCCGCGGGCCACCTTGTGTTGGCAGCATGCGCGTCCGCAGTGTATCAAGCCAGCCAGCATGCGCGATTCGCCGTGTTCGCGCTTTCGCGGATTTCCAGGAACATCATATGTCTGGTACCTCGTCTCCCGTTCCCGCCCCCGACGCGCTTGAACTCGCGGCGCTGTTATGTTCACGGGTTTGCCACGATCTCATCAGTCCGGTCGGCGCCATCGTCAATGGGCTCGAGGTCCTCGACGACAATCCCAAACCGGACGATCGTGAATTCGCGCTCGATTTGATCCGCAAAAGCGCCAAGACCGCATCGGCGCGATTGCAGTTTTGCCGCCTGGCCTTTGGGGCAGCGGGCTCGACGAGCGCGCAGATTGATCTGGGCGACGCGCTGACCATGGCGCGGGGTCATCTTGAAGACGGCAAGACCACGATCGCGTGGAATTTGCCGCGCATATTGCTTCCGAAGAACCGGGTCAAACTGCTCCTGAACATGATGGTGATTGCGCAGCAGACCATACCGCGTGGCGGCGTGCTCACGGTCGATTCGATCGGCGAAGGCGAGGCAATCGGCTTTCGCGTCAGTGCGGCCGGGCTAAACGCGCGCATGCCGCAAAATATCGCGGACCTCTTGAGTTCGGACTCGACCTCTGGCGTCGATGCCCATGCGGTGCAGCCTTATTACACCCGGCTCCTGGCCCAGGCTTGCGGACTGAAAGTGGTGCTTGCACCCGAAGGCGAAGCGGTGGTGGTGACCGCTTCCTGAGCCGAGATATGGTTAACCAACGGTTTACGGCCGGCCTCCGGATTCAATGAGGCTGGCTTATCTCTTTGTTGAGCCCGTTCTTTTCCAATTACTCAACCAATATTAAACCCTTTGCATAGAAGCTGGCCAAATTCCGAAAGGCGTGGCGAAGTCGCGCGCCCCTGCGTGAAGGCTAGTTTCATGGATGATTTGTTGCGGGAGTTCCTGACGGAAACCAGCGAAAGTCTGGATACTGTCGATAATCAGCTGGTTCGTTTCGAGCAGGATCCGAATAACGCGAAGATTCTCGATAACATCTTTCGCCTGGTCCACACCATCAAGGGCACTTGCGGTTTTCTTGGGCTGCCTCGCCTGGAAGCGCTGGCGCATGCCGGCGAGACGCTGATGGGCAAATTTCGCGACGGAATGCCGGTCACCGCCGAGGCCGTCACGCTGATCCTGAGCAGCATCGATCGCATCAAGGAAATTCTCGGAGGGCTTGAGGCCACCGAAACAGAGCCGGAAGGCACCGATCAGGATCTGATCGTCAAGCTTCAGGAGATGGTCGAGCGCGGGATGCAGGCGATGTCAGCACCGGCCGCGCCGGTTGCGCCAGCGCCCGCCAGCGAGCCCGCCGTCGAGCAAGGCACATTGGTGCCGCAGATACCGGAGCGGCAACTACGTCCCGGCGAAGCATCGCTGGATGAGCTGGAGCGCGCGTTCCGCGAGACCACAACCGAGATCGCTCCGCCGCTGGCGCCGGCAGCCCGGCCCGCGCCGAAGCCCAAGCAGGACGCAGCACCGCCGGCAGAGACAAAGGCGGCCGCGAAAAAGACACCTGTGGATCTGGAAGCATCCGAGAGTTCAGTCGCCAACCAGTCGATCCGCGTCAATGTGGACACGCTGGAACATCTGATGACGATGGTGTCGGAACTGGTTCTGACGCGCAATCAGCTGCTGGAGATCTCCCGGCGCAACGATGATACCGAGTTCAAGGTGCCGCTGCAGCGGCTGTCGAATGTCACCGCCGAGTTGCAGGAAGGCGTCATGAAGACGCGGATGCAGCCGATCGGCAATGCCTGGCAGAAGCTGCCACGGATCGTGCGCGACCTGGCCGGCGAACTGCACAAGCAGATCGAACTGGAGATGCACGGCGCCGACACCGAACTCGACCGCCAGGTGCTCGACCTGATCAAGGATCCCTTGACCCACATGGTGCGCAACTCCGCCGATCACGGGCTGGAGACGCCGTCCGAGCGCGCCGCCGCCGGCAAGCCGGAGCAGGGCACCATTCGCCTCTCGGCCTATCATGAAGGCGGCCACATCCTGATCTGCATCGCCGACAACGGCCGCGGGCTCAACACCGAGCGGATCAAGGCCAAGGCGGTCGCCAGCGGTCTGGTCAGCGAGGCCGACCTCGAGAAAATGACCGAGGCGCAGATCCACAAGTTCATCTTCGCGCCGGGCTTCTCGACCGCGGCCTCCGTCACCAGCGTCTCCGGCCGCGGTGTCGGCATGGACGTGGTGCGCACCAATATCGACCAGATCGGCGGCACCATCGACATCAAGTCGGTGGCCGGCGAGGGCTCCAGCGTCACCATCAAGATCCCGCTGACGCTGGCCATCGTCTCGGCGCTGATCGTGGAAGCCGCCGGCGACCGCTTTGCGATCCCGCAGCTGGCGGTGGTCGAACTGGTGCGCGCGCGCGCCAATTCCGAGCACCGGATCGAACGCATCAAGGACACCGCGGTATTGCGGCTGCGCAACAAGCTGCTGCCGCTGATGCACCTGAAGAAACTGCTCAAGATCGACGACGGCTCCTCCTCCGATCCGGAAAACGGCTTCATCGTGGTGACCCAGGTCGGCAACCAGACCTTCGGCATCGTGGTCGACGGCGTGTTCCACACCGAGGAAATCGTGGTCAAGCCGATGTCGACCAAGCTGCGGCACATCGACATGTTCTCCGGCAACACCATCCTGGGCGATGGCGCGGTGATCATGATCATCGATCCCAACGGCATTGCCAAAGCACTCGGTGCCGCCGGCGTCGCATCCCACGAAATCGCCGACGAGAATGCCGCGATGCGCGCCAGTGCCGCCGAGCAGCTGACCTCGCTTCTGGTGTTCCGCGCCGGCACCTCGCAGCCCAAGGCGGTGCCGCTTGGCCTCGTGACCCGGCTGGAAGAAATCGCCGCCGACAAGATCGAACTCTCCAACGGCCGCTACATGGTGCAATACCGCGATCAGCTGATGCCGCTGGTGCAGATGGATGGCGTCAGCGTCCAGACCTCGGGCGCCCAGCCGATCCTGGTGTTCGCCGATGACGGCCGATCGATGGGCCTGGTGGTCGATGAGATCATCGACATCGTCGAGGAACGGCTCCACATCGAGGTCGCAGGCAGCGCGGATGGCATTCTCGGCTCCGCCGTGATCAAGGGCCAGGCCACCGAAGTGATCGACGTCGGCCACTTCCTGCCGATGGCGTTCGCCGACTGGTTCAGCCGCAAGGAAATGCGCCCCTCGGCGGGCGCGCAATCGGTGCTGCTGGTCGACGACTCGGCGTTCTTCCGCAACATGCTGGCGCCGGTTCTGAAGGCGGCGGGCTACCGGGTTCGGGTTGCCCCCAATGCGCAGGAAGGCCTGCTGGCGCTGCGTTCGGGTCAGACCTTCGACGTGGTGCTGACCGACATCGAAATGCCGGACATGAACGGGTTCGAATTCGCCGAGACGATCCGGGCCGATCAGCACCTGAGCACGATGCCGATCATCGCGCTGTCCTCGATGGTGTCGCCGGCGGCGATCGAGCGCGGCCGGCTCGCCGGCTTCCACGACTACGTCGCCAAGTTCGACCGTCCCGGCCTGATCGCGGCGCTGAAGGAACAGACCGCCGAGATCAAGCGGGCGGCATAAACAAAGTTTAGCCGGGCGGCATAAGCAAGCTTAGCCGGGCGGCATAACGTAGTTCAGAGGTAAGCCACGATGACCAGCAAGACCGACAATACCGAAGGCGCGGTTTCCGAATTCGTCACCGCCGTGATCGGCGGGCAGCTGTTCGGGCTGCCGATCTCGCGGGTGCAGGACGTGTTCATGCCGGAGCGGCTGACCCGGGTGCCGCTGTCGTCGGGCGAGATCGCCGGCGTGCTCAATCTGCGCGGCCGCATCGTCACGGTGGTCGACATGCGCGCCCGTCTCGGTCTGCCGAAAAACGACGACGGCCGGCCGCCGATGGCGGTGGGCGTCGATCTGCGCGGCGAATCCTACGGTCTTTTGATCGATCAGATCGGCGAAGTGCTCAAGCTCGCCGATGACGGCCGCGAGGAAAATCCCGTCAACCTCGATCCCCGCATGGCCAAGCTCGCCGGCGGCGTGCATCGCCTCGACGGCCAGCTCATGGTCGTGCTCGATGTCGATCGCGTTCTCGAAATCGTGCCTAAGCTTGCCGCATAGCCTGAATTGCAAATCATCACCTCCCGGTCGGGAAGAAGATAGCTGAAATGAAAACATGTCTCGTAGTCGATGACTCAAGCGTCATCCGAAAAATAGCCCGGCGAATCCTGGAACAGATGGATTTCCAGATCATCGAAGCCGAGGACGGCGAGCAGGCGCTTGAGATCTGCAAGCGCGGATTGCCCGAGGCGATCCTGCTCGACTGGAACATGCCCGTGATGGACGGTTACGAATTCCTTGGCAACCTGCGCCGCCTGCCCGGCGGAGACCAGCCCAAGGTGGTGTTCTGCACCACTGAAAACGACGTCGCGCACATCGCGCGCGCGCTGGGTGCCGGCGCCAACGAATACATCATGAAGCCCTTCGACAAGGACATCGTCGCGGCGAAATTCCAGGAAGTCGGGTTGTTTACGCTGCCGGCGTAGCCGGTCCCGCCATTACGTCGTGTTTGTATCAGTTAGCGTCAGGTCGAGATATGAGTGCTGAACCAATCGCCGGGGCAACCCCTGAAGACGATCGCATTCGGAGCGGCGGTCATCCGTGCCGCCCGATGTCACGTCGGCCATCCGCGCGGCTGGCCTGGTGGACTGGCATTCGCGTCACGGTGCCGTCGCTGGTCGACATCCATCAGAAATCGTTCCGAACCGCATCGAGAGGCCGCCAGTGACACCGCCCGATTATGAATACCTGCGCAAGCTTCTCAAGGACCGTTCCGGTCTCGATCTGTCGGCCGACAAGCAATATCTGATTGAAAGCCGGCTGCTGCCGCTTTCGCGGAAATCCGGCCTGGCCGGCATCGGCGAACTCGTGCAAAAAATGAAGGGCGGATCGGCTGACATCACCACCCAGGTGGTCGAGGCCATGACCACCAACGAGACATTTTTCTTTCGCGACAAGGTTCCGTTCGATCACTTTCGCGATTCGATCATGCCGGAGATTCTGCAGGCGCGCACCAGCCGCAAGACCCTTCGGATCTGGTGCGCCGCCGGCTCGACCGGCCAGGAGCCCTATTCGCTGGCGATGTGTCTGAAGGAAATGGGCGCCGCGCTTTCAGGCTGGCGGGTCGAAATCCTCGCGACCGATCTTTCGCAGGAGGTGCTCGAAAAATCCAGGGCGGGAATCTACAGTCAATTCGAAGTCCAGCGCGGCCTTCCGATCCAGATGCTCGTCAAGTACTTCAAGCAGACCGGAGAGCTCTGGCAGATCAACGCCGATATCCGCGCCATGGTTCAGCATCGGCAGCTGAATTTGTTGCACGATTTTTCCCAGCTCGGGGTCTTCGATGTGATTTTCTGCCGGAACGTTCTGATCTATTTCGATCAGGACACCAAGATCAACATCTTCAACCGTCTCGCCAAAACCACGGAACCGGACGGCTTCCTCGTGCTGGGAGCAGCCGAAACCGTGGTCGGGCTGACCGATGTCTTCAAGCCTTATCCGGAGCGGCGCGGTCTCTATCGGCCCAGCGGTGTGCGCGCGATGCCGGCCATTGGCGCGGTAGCGCCGAAGCTCGCTGCGATGGGAGGTCGCTGACAAGTGTCAGACGACAACAAAGCACCGGAACGCGTGGCCTTCAGCCGCGGATATGGCGTCTGCATCATGGGCATTGACGGAACGTGGCGTCGCGACTGCATGCTCAACGCCATATCGGACACCGACGCGATACTTACCGTCGAGGGATCCATTCAAGGCCTCAATCTCAAGGAGTTCTTCCTGCTGCTATCGTCGACCGGCCTGGCCTATCGGCGATGCGAACTTGTCCGCGTCAACGGCACCGAGATCGATGTTCAATTCCTAAAGGGAAAGAACAAGAAAAAGAAGGCGGGCGCCGCGAAGAGGCAAGAGGCCCTCGTCGGCGGCTGAATGCAGTCCGCCGGTTGAGCAGCTTCGTGGCTGCAGAGTTTCGTTGTTGAAGCGCCCTCCAACGACAGCTGCTCACGCATACCTTGACCAATTCGCGGGACCGTAAAAACTGCTTGATCATTTCCCGTAGTTGTACTTAGCCCAAAATTAAGGTTATGGCGGGACTAACGAATTAGAGTCGAATCGACAGTGCCGGTCACGATTCATCATTTTTTCGGTCGCAAAAGAGGAATTTCGAGATGTTTTCGCGGAGCAATTCGGCCGCACAAGCGGCGTTGGCGCAGGTCGAAGCGATCAGCAAGTCGCAGGCTGTCATCGAGTTCAATCTGGATGGCACGATTGTCACCGCGAACGAAAATTTCCTGAAAACGCTCGGTTATTCGCTCAGCGAGATCCAGGGCAAACATCACAGCATGTTTGTCGAGCCGGCGATGCGCGACAGCGCCGCCTATCGCGAATTCTGGGCGAGTCTCAACCGCGGCCAATACCAGGCCGCTGAATACAAGCGCATCGGCAAGGGCGGCAAGGAAGTCTGGATTCAGGCTTCCTACAATCCCATGCTCGACCGCAATGGCAAGGTCTCTAAAGTCATCAAGTTTGCGACCGACATAACCGCGGAGAAACTTGCCAACATGGAAGATGCTGGCATGATTGCAGCGATTGGCCGGGCGCAAGCGGTGATCGCGTTCAATCTGGATGGCACGGTCGTTACGGCCAACGAAAATTTCCTGAAAACACTCGGTTATTCGCTTGGCGAGATCCAGGGCAAGCATCACAGCATGTTTGTCGAGCCGGCGATGCGCGATAGCGCCGCGTACCGTGAATTCTGGTCGAGTCTCAACCGCGGCGAATACCAGGCCGCGGAATACAAGCGCATCGGCAAGGGCGGCAAGGAGGTCTGGATCCTGGCGAGCTATAACCCGATCCTCGATGAAAAGGGCAAGCCCTTCAAGGTTGTGAAGTTCGCAACCGATGTCACGCAGCAGAAGCTGCGCACCGCCGATCTGGCAGGCCAGATTGCCGCGATCGGCAAGTCGCAGGCGGTGATCGAGTTCAACATGGATGGCTCCATCCTCACGGCGAACGAAAACTTCCTGAATGCGCTGGGCTATTCGCTTGGCGAGATCCAGGGCAAGCGTCACAGCATGTTTGTCGAGGCTTCGGAACGTGACGGCGCGGCCTATCGCGAATTCTGGGCAAATCTGAACGCCGGTCTGTACCAGGCGGGAGAATTCAAACGCATCGGCAAGGGCGGCAAGGAGATCTGGATTCAGGCATCCTACAACCCGATCCTCGATCTGAACGGCAAGTCCTTCAAGGTCGTCAAATACGCGACGGACACCACCGCTCAGGTGATTGCCCGCAAGAGGGCCGAAAGCGTGCGCGGCATGATGGAGACGGTGGCGGCAGGCGCTGAGGAGTTGAACGCCTCGGTGCGCGAAATCTCCGAGACGATGACCAAGTCCAGGCAAACGGCGTCGGAGGCGGTTGTCAGGGTTGATGCGGCGGATCAACAGGCGCAACGTCTGAGCGCTGCGAGCGAATCGATGGGCGGCATCGTTGAGTTGATTGGAAATATTACCGGCCAGATCAATCTGCTGGCGCTTAACGCCACCATTGAGTCCGCACGGGCTGGCGAAGCCGGCAGAGGGTTTGCAGTTGTTGCTTCCGAGGTGAAGAACCTCGCCAACCAGGCCAAGCAGGCCACCGACAAGATCGGGCAGGAAATCGGAAACCTCAACGGCATTTCGGCTGACGTGGTCAGTGCGCTCACGGCGATCAAGCAGTCGATCCAGGAAGTCAGCGAGTATGTGACGTCAACCGCCGCGGCGGTCGAGGAGCAGAGCACGGTAACGAGCGAGATGTCATCGAGCATGCAGCGCGCCGCAGCAGAAGCTGCCGGCTCAGCACGATAAGCAATCGCAAGACCGGGGCGCGGTGGCGCATGCGGGCTTCCGGATCTCGACGGGACACCGGCGTCAGGATTCGTCGTGGCCCGGGACGTCAAGGCGCGAACCGAGCTCGCGTGATGCCCGGGGCTGGATCATGATCCGATTAAATTGAATCGGATCACGATCTCATCTCTTTCCTTGAGCATGATCTCCGGGCAAACGCTTCGCGTTTGTCCCGAGGGAAAACCGGTTCCCACCCATCGGGTCGTGGCCAGAGGGCTTGCTTTTCCGGATCAGGCGCTAGCCAACCAAATGCGGGCGTAAGCAAGTTGCCGTAATTTGTTTGCGGCACGATATCGGCTTGATAGAGGCCTTCGCGCGGCGCCGCGGAAGCCGCGTTATGGCGTAACCATATGTGGCTGCAAATCAGCCACTCGAACAGCGCGGTGATCGAGGTTGGTCCGGGACCGGCAATTGCCGAAGTTCGGATTGCCGTTGAGCCGTGAAGTGTTTTTGCGAGTTATTGTTTAGCTGGCAATCGCCGCTTTTTCGGAGCTGCCAGCCAATCCTGTTAGCAAGTGCCGGTAGTGGGCGATCGGCTGTGGCCGTCCGATAAAATACCCCTGAACCTCGTTGCATCCTTCCGTCACCAGGAAGGCGAGTTGTTCTTCAGTCTCGACACCTTCGGCAATAACGGGCAGCGCCAGGGCGCGGCCTAACCCCACAATGGCGTGGATGATCGCGGTCGCCTGATTATTCGTTCCGATTTTTGCGATGAAGGTCTGGTCAATCTTGATTTTGTCGAACGGGAACGCCTGGAGATATGACAGCGAGGAATATCCGGTGCCGAAATCGTCCATGGCGACGCGAACGCCCAGGTTCTTGATCTTGCGCAGGATGGCGATGGCGCGCTCGAAATCATCGATCAGCACGCCCTCGGTGATTTCGATTTCAAGGCGCTGCGGGTTCAGGCCGGTTTCGAGCAGCACCGAAAGAATCATGTTTGGAATGTCGCCGCGGCGAAAATCGACGGGCGACAGATTAACTGCGATCGAAAGCGGATTGGCCCACGAGGCCGCTTCCCGGCAGGCCTCGCGCAACACCCATTCGTCGATCTGTCCGATCAAGCCGGTCTCTTCCGCCAGTGGAATGAATATCCCGGGAGACACCATGCCCCGCACGGGGTGTCGCCAGCGCACCAGGACCTCGAAGCCGAACACCTCGCCCCCGGTAACGGCCTGCGGCTGAAAATACAATTCCAGTTCGTTGCGCTCCGTGGCGACAGCAATTTCTTGCTGAAGGGCTCTTTTTTCCCGAGTATGCCGGTCCATCGCAGGTTCAAAGAAGCGAATCGTTCCGCGCTGTTCTGTCTTCGCGCGATAAAGTGCTGCTTCCGCATTCGCGACCAGGGTATCCATGTCCGAGCCGTGTTGCGGAAAAATGCTGACCCCGACGGTGAAGCTTCCGTCGACATCATAGTCGTCGATGCGAACGGGCGCGTCACCGACCGACGACAATCTCTGACAAAGCTCTTCTGCTGCGGCCGGTTGTGTTCCACCTGACAACACGATCGTGAACTCGTCGCCGCCGAGCCGTGCTAGGAACGCTCCGTCGCAAGCCAGCGTAAGCCTGCGTCCGATCTCCTTGAGAAAGCGATCGCCTGCCGAATGACCGTACATATCGTTGATTTCCTTGAATCGATCGAGGTCGATGCAAAGCAGCGCAAATGTTTCGTTGCCGGCGGATGCGCGCTGGAAGGTATCTGCCAGGTGATTGCCGAACGCAGCCCGGTTGGGCAATTCGGTGAGCGGATCGTGAAAGGCCAGGTGTGCGATGCGGGCTTCACTCCGCGTGCGCTCGGTGATGTCCTCATGCGTTGAGACCCATCCGCCATTTTGAATCGGCTGGTAGGCAACGTTGACGATCCGGCCGTCGACCAGTTCCGCGGTGAAACTGTCGGGAGAACGAGTCTCAACCGCCGTCTGCAGCTTTGCACCATATTGTCCGAGGTCCCGGTAAGCTGTTCCTGCGACTTCGCGGGCCTCGAGCATCTCTTCATGGGTGCAGCCCACGAATATCCGTTCGGGCGAAATCCGGTACATCTTCAGATAAAGATCATTCCAGAGCATCAGGCGGTTATCAGGGCCGAACATGCACAGTCCAAGCTTCATGTTATTGAGCGCGGCGTCCAGCTTCATCATCATGGCGTAGTCGTCATCGGCACGCGTCTTGAGATGGGATTGCATGGCATCGAGCGATCGCAGCAGGCGGCCAAGTTCGTCGGGCCGTTGACTGGCGATCTGGTCGGTGAAATTGCCGGCCGCCACGCGTTCGGCGACCTGCATGGCCTCAAAGATCGGCTTGCTCATGGAGTAGGAAAAACTGATCGCAAGCATGATCCCGACCAGTGTTGTTCCTATCGCCAGCGTCAGCATGATGGTGCGGGCATCCGCAACCGCCGTCTCGGCTGCCATCCGATATTCAAAGCCATACGCGGCGACGGTCTCGACGAGGTCGTCAAGCGCCTTTGCGGCGTCATTTCTTTTGTGCATTAACCCGAAGGAAGCCGGCACCATCGTGAGGCCATCTGACGGGGGCCTGAGAAGCTGCAATTCCGTCTCCGACCAGTCGCGAAAGCGATCTTCCGCGCCGGCTAGCGCAGCTGCGACGTCGTCATTGTCGATGCGCTCTCGAACGATTTTCAGATCGCCCGCTATTTCGTTGAGCAAAGCGCGGAACGCGATGACGGATTCGGCCGGCACGCCGTCAGCCAGGCCGGGCGGTATCAGGCGACGGGCTTCGTTCAGCGCCGCATGCGCCGAACGGGCATGATTGATGCCCATCAGCGGTCCGTCGTACAGGCGCACGGCAAGATCTCCCGACGCCGCGATTCCCCTGAAGCCAGAAAACGCCACCGAGCAGGCTAGGACCACCAGGGCACTAAACGCGAGAAAGAACTTGTAACGGATGGACATCATCGTGCTCCAGCGAGCGGCTGGAGCGGGATGACTTTTCTTTGAATCGTCATCCCGCTCTATCTTTTTGTTTGAGCATGATCTTTTCGGAAAACCGGTACCCACTTTTCCGGATCATGCTCTAAGCGTAACTAGTCTGAAATCCTGACCGTCAATTTCATGCGCGGATGGATGGCGCAGAACACCTGCGCCTCGCCTGCTGCCGTGAAGGTGACGTCTGTCGAGGCGCCGGGCCGCTGCGAGCCGAGATTGAACTCGTTTCCCTTGCTGATCGACGCGATGTTATGGGGAACGTTATCGTCGTTGAGAAATGTCAGCGACCCGCCCGCCTTGATGGTGACGCTGTCGGTCGAGAACATCCGGCCTTGTTGGCGGATCGTCTGCATGGCGACAAGGCCGCCGGCCGCCAGGCCGAGGGGAATGACGAGAAGGAGCGTGGCAATCTTTCGCATGGAACGTTTCCTGGGCTGACGATCTCAGCGGGGAAGAACAGGGATGATGGTCGGACCGGGATTACCGGTTAAGGTTTTCAGGAAGGCGACGAGATCGGATTTATCCTGCGGCGTGAGACCGAGAGGTCCGATCAGGTCCGATCGGCTTGGCCGATCCGTACCGCCGCCGTCATAATGTTCGACCACCTCTTCAAGGGTCGCGATCGATCCATCGTGCATATACGGGCCCCGGCGCTCGATCTCGCGGAGCCCCGGGGTCTTGAACGCGTGCATCATCTTGGGAATATTTGGAAGCAAAGCTGCGCGGCCGCTATCGGTGCTTCGAAGGCCGGTGTCGTGAAAACCGTCATTGGTGAAATTCCAGCCTTCGTGGCAGAGCGAGCACTGACCTTTGCTGTTGAAAATCGCAAAGCCCCGCTTGGCCGCTTCCGAGATGGCGCGCTCGTCACCCTCGATCCAGGCGTCGAACGGCGACCGCTCGGAGACCACGGTCCGTTCATAGGTGGCGATGGCCTCGGCAAGGGTCGTCGGATTCATGCCTCTTCCAGGGAAGGTCGAGGCAAACAGCAAACCGTATTCGGTGATCGAAGCCAGCCGCTCCATGAGCTGGTCGATCGGCATGTTCATTTCGCCGGCGGATTGGATCGGGAGCAGTACCTGCTGCTCGAGATTCTGAGCGCGGCCGTCCCACATGAAGCGCGCGCCCCAGGCGGAATTGATGATGGTTGGCGATCGCCGGTCCAGCTTCGTCATGCCGCGTCCGACGCCGAGCGCCAGCCCATCGCCCCAGCCAAAGCCGGGGGTATGACAGCTTGCGCAGGACTGCGCCGACATCGCCGAGAGGCGCGGATCGAAATACAGCTTCTTGCCGAGCGCGGCCTTGGCCAGCGTATAGGGGTTCTCCTTGGGAAACGGGATAAACACCGGACGCCGGTATTCCGCCTTCATCGCGTCGGTGTCCGCAGCCGTCGCGAGCTCAACGGGAACTCGACGCGTCTCTCCGACGATCGCCGATCCCAACGTGATATTGACAAATCCGATCGTGGCGGCGATGACCGCGGCGCCGATCAAGCCTGAACGAATGACAACGGGGGTGGACATGTGAGGGTACCGCTATCCGACGCGCTTCACACGCGACCGACCAAACGAGCCGACCGAAGCTCGTATGCGGCAGACTCGTTCGTTTCATGCGGTGATCTCTTGGTATCGCGCAGAAGGTGAAGGGTTACCTCAAGACTAGTGTTGCACGTGTTCAGCGCGGCCCTTGCATTTTGGTAACGAGGCGTGAGGTCATCCAGCACGACAACCTTGGCGGAAAGTCCGGGATCACTGAGAGGGGGTTCCATCGCAATGGCCGACTCGATCAGCTTCATGCTGGCGCGGACGTGCTCGATCAGGGATACGAGTTCCGAAACGATCGAACCCTCTCCGTCGTTTCGATCGTCGGATCGGGCCGAAAATCCGCCGCCTTCTGCGCTCTGCATAAGTGCTCTCCTCGACTGTGTTTTTAATGTCTCCGGTACTACTTGTGCGTTAAGTCTTGGCGCCGTACAAATACGGGTGGGTTCGAATCTGTATCGAGTGCGCGCGTCATTTCTTCCTGTCGATGGACGATGGCATATGGCCGATAAACCACTCCCCCGAGGCGAGATCTTCGTTGTCGACGACGATCCGGCGATTCGTGAAATCCTGTCGATGGTCTTGTCGGCGGGTGGCTATAAGGTCATCTGCTTTGCGGATGGTGCGGCGCTGTTGGCGGTGGCGCGGACCCGATGCCCTTCTTGCATCCTGCTCGATGTCCATATCCCTGGTAAGTCGGGCCTCGATATTCTGAAAGAGCTTCACGGCGAGGATTATCCCGCGCCGATCTTCATGATCTCCGGGCAGGGCGATATCGCCATGGCGGTCAGCGCGATCAAGAGCGGCGCGCTGGACTTCATCGAAAAGCCGTTCCGGGGCAGCGAAATCGTCACGCGGCTGGATGAGGCGATCGGCGCATATGCACGTCGACAGGCAGAAGACTCCGCGTCGAATGTCGCATCGCTTCATTTTCCAGGCCGGGAACCATTGACGCGGCGTGAACGCGAAGTGCTGGAGCAGTTCGCCTCCGGCGCCTCCAACAAGGAAGCCGGGCGCGAGCTCGGAATCAGCCCGCGTACGATTGAGGATCATCGCGCCAACATCATGAAGAAGCTCGGCGCAAGGAATGCCGCCGATCTCATCCGGATCGTGATGACCGTCTCGCGCAATTCCTGATCCGGCGCGGGCGCGCATCCCGTAACGGACGCCGCGTCACTTCAATCAAAGCGCGCCGCTTCAAATCAAAGACGGCTCTGGTAGGCGAGCGCCTTTCGGATCATTCCGGCCATATCCGATTTGCGATATGGCTTGGCGAGCAGCAGGACTCCGGTGTCGAGTCGGCCGTGGTGAATGATCGCATTCTCGGTGTAGCCCGAGGTGAACAGCACCTTTAGCCCGGGCTTGCTCTTTTGCACCTCGGTGGCCAGCTGGCGGCCATTCATTGCGCCCGGCATGATCACGTCGGTGAAAAGCAGATCGAATTGATTGCCTGCTGCGATGATCGCCAGCGCTTCCGCCCCGTTCGCCGCATCCAGCGTGACGTAGCCCAGCGAACGCAATTGGGTCAGCACATATTCTCTCACCAGTTTGTCGTCTTCGACGACAAGAATTGTTTCGTGTCCGCCTTGAATGGCCGGTGCCATGGCGGCCTCGGGAGCAAGCGAGGCGCCCGTACCCGGCGGCAGGTAGATCTTGATGGTGGTGCCGTGGCCTTCCTCGCTGTAGATCTTGATGTGCCCCGCAGATTGCTTCACGAAGCCGTAGACCATGCTTAAGCCCAGGCCGGTGCCTTTGCCGGGCTCCTTCGACGTGAAGAACGGGTTGAACACCTTGTCGAGGATAGCAGCGGGAATGCCGGTTCCGGTGTCGCTGACGGCAAGCAAGGCATAGCGGCCGGGTCGAACCTCGCTGTGCCGGCTCGCGTAATTTTCGTCGAGAACAGCCGAGCGGGTCTCGAGGATGAGCTTGCCGCCGTGGGGCATGGCGTCGCGGGCGTTGATCGCGAGATTGAGGAGGGCGGTCGCAAGCTGATTGGGATCGACGGTCGCGAGACACGCTTCGTCTTCAAATACCGATTCGATCTCGATCTGCTCGCCCAGAGTTGGCCGCAGCAATTTGGAGGTCTCGATGATCAGCGTGTTGAGATCGGTTTCGCGCGGCTGAAGCGGCTGCTTGCGGGCGAACGCAAGGAGATGCTGGGTGAGGTCCGCGCCTCTTGCGGCGGCTTCGTCGATCATCTTGGTGATGGCCGCGAGTTGCGGATCATTCTCGACGGCCTCGGCCAGAATTTCGATCGTTCCCGTGATCACCGTCAGGATATTGTTGAAATCATGTGCGATCCCGCCGGTGAGCTGGCCGACGGCTTCCATCTTTTCGGCCTGCCGGATCCGGTCCTCGGCCGCGATCTTGTCGGTGAGATCGCGTACGAATCCGTTGAACACCACGCCGTTGCGGCGTTTCAACGCGGTGATGCTCAGTTCGACCTTGATTTCTTTCCCGTCGCGTCGCCGAGCCTCGATTTCGAGACGGCGTCCGAGAATCTGGCCTTCTCCGGTGCGCAGGAAACGTTGCAGGCCTGATTTGTGAGCGGCGCGGTGAATGTCCGGAATGATCAGTTCGCCGAGATTTCGCCCAAGCGCCTCGCGGCGCGACCAACCGAAGATCTTTTCAGCCTGTGAATTCCAGTCCGAGATGGTTCCGTCGTAGTCCATCTGAACGAAGGCATCCAGCGCGGTGTCGACGATGCCGCGCGCCAGTTGCTCGCTCTCGCGCAATGTTTCCTGGGCCAGCCAGCTTTCGGTCATATCGCGGCCAACGAAGAAATGCCGCCTGACCGGCTCCGACCAATTGCCCATCCATGACAGCTTCACGATCCGGCCGTCCTTGTGGACGTAGCGCGAATCGAAGTTCCGCGTGTGCAGGCCGCGCCGCGCCGCCCGCATTTCGCCGCGGGTACTGTCGAGATCGCCGCCGTGAATGAACTCGATCGCGCTGTGACCGATCATTTCCTCCGGCAAATATCCCAGGATGGCCTGGCAGCTTGGGCTTACCTGAATCAGAACACCCTGGGAATCCGTGACCAGGATCAGATCCTGGGAGGTTTCGAAGATCTGGCGCCGCTCCTCGATCTGCCGGCTGAGGGCGTGCTCGGTTCTTTTGCTTTCGGTGATGTCGCGGGCGATCTTGGATGCGCCGACGATCGTCCCCGACGCGGTCTTGATCGGAGAGATGCTGAGCGAAACCTCGACCGGACTGCCATCCTTGCGCAGTCTCACCGTTTCATGTTGCTCGATGTTTTCACCCCGGCCGATCCGGCGCAGCATGTCGTGCATCTCGGTCAGCCGATCGCGGGGAACGATAAGATGAATGCCCTTGCCTACCGCTTCGGCCGCGGTAAACCCGAACACGCGTTCAGCCGCCGGGTTCCAGCCGGTGATCGTACCGTCAAGGGATTTCGTCACGATGGCGTCGTTGGACGATTCGACCGCGGCGCTGAACAGACGCTCGCGCTCGGCGTAGTGGTCGCGGGCGGCTTCGGTGCGGCGATGCTCCGCAACCTCGCGTTCGAGCTCGGCGGTCTTGGCATTCGCTTCGCCGATCACGCGCGCAAACGCCCGTGCCAGCACTCCGGTCTCGCCGCCAGCCCCAATGGGAATTTTGGCGGGTTCATTGCCGGCAATTCCTTCGACTGCGGCGGTTAGTTGAACGATCGGGCGCGTCAGCGATCTCGCGACCAGCAAGGCCAGTGCAGCCGCGCACAACACCGCGATCAGCCCGACCAGCAGCGAGGTATTCCGGATGGCCGCCGCCGGCGCCATGATGACGGCACTCGGAACGGTTTCGATGACGGCGACCCATTCACTGTTGGCCAGAATGGTGGGAGCGAACGCGGCTATTCCGCCCGGTTGTCCGGCCTGATCCGGTGCGGCTTGCGCTACACCTTGCGCTGCTCCACGCGACGACGCCAGGTATGGGAAGTCAGCCGTCCAGTCGGCCGGCGCGCCCAGCTCCGAGCCGAATTCGCGCGCGGCGTCGGGGTGAACGAGATAGTCGCCTCGCTTGTTGACGACGTAGATCTTTCCGCCTTGCCGCACCGACGACCGGACGCGGTCGAAGGCCGGCCGCATGTCGACATTGACAATGATGATGCCGAACGGGTCGCCGTTGGGCGCAAAAACCGGCGTCGCGACCCGCAATGTCGGTATGTGCGGCGGTTCGGTGATGCCGTTCTCTTGATTTAGATCGAGTGCCGAGACGTGGATTTCGCCCGCGCGCAACTTGATGGTGTCCTTGAAGTAGGCTTGATCGCCCTTTCGCTGCAACTCTGCTTCGGGCACGATCCGGACCGCTCCGTTCGGTCCCGAGCGATCGACCCGGACGATTTCGCGCCCGTCATTTTCGATTCCGAGGATACGGAATTGCGCATAGGCGGGCTTGGCGTCGAGTTCAGCCGACAGCCGTTCTGCGATTCGCAGGTGCCATGTCTTCTCGGAGACGCCGTCGATGGGATCAACGCCGCCCGCCAGATGCCCGCGGATCAGTCCATTCAATGCAGCCGCATATCGAAAGCTGGCAATGTCGGCCGGCGCGTTGCGCACGTGGGATTGAAGGTCGGAGGCGACCAGCCGCGAATGCGTCTCGGTGCGATCGAGGATACGCGGCGGAATCATCTGCTCCAGGCTGCGATAGCTTAGCCATCCGACAGCGGACACCGCGATCGCAACCAGCGCAATCATCGCGACGGCTAGTCTGGTTGTAAGCGTCATGTCTGCTTTCGCGCCATCTTCGGACCCCTGGCACGCTGTTTGGCATCATGGGCCGGGAGCACCGGCTGTCGTGGATGACAAAGATGGGCGCTTTGCGGCTTCAAGACAACCCGCAACGGCCGCCAGCAGAGCAGCCGGCCTGAAAGGTTTTTGCAGGCTGGAGACCGCGCCAAGCCTGCTCGCCATGGTCAGGAAATCCGGACCCGAGCCGGACTCCGACGTCATCGGATTGCCGGAGATCACGATGATCGGGATCAGGGGTTGCTGTTGGTGGACCAGCCGCATGGTTTCCAGCCCGTCCATGCCCGGCATGAAGATATCGAGAAACAGCAGATCGAAATCGCCGGACTCGAATACCGCCAGGCCCTTGCGGCCGTCGTCGGCGACGACAACGTTGTGACCGGCCCGTTCCAGCAGCAGCCGGATGGTCGCCTGCACGGCGCTGTCATCGTCCACAATCAGGATTTTCGCCACCGCACATTTTCTCCGCCCCGAATCTGGACTCACGTCAACGACAGGTTGCACGTTTCGCTGAATTTGGAATCGCACGCAAGCACTTAGGCGCTGACGTTCAGCTGAATTTGTCAAAACGATGTCTGAGAAATACGTCCATGTGCACCGTTGCGGGCAGACACCCATCCGCGCGTCACGTCGACGAATTCGATTCGCCGGAAGCTTGCGAGTTATCGCGACACGATTTGGCGTCTGACGCCGTCGTTGTGCGGCGCTCGATTCCTACGCGCTCAGACGGCCCGGCGCTCCGGCGAAATATCGTGGGAGTAGTGCGTGCATTGCACGACGGCCAGCAGCGCCGAGTTTTTCAGCGCGATCGGGTCGCGCTCGCCTTTGGCGGCACATGCAAGAATTAGCGACGCGATTTCAGCTTTCATCACGGATGTACGCTTCGCTTCGGGAAGCATTGCCGTGGCAGCGTCAAGAACTGCCCTCATCAATTCGATGAGCTCGGGTTGAAAAACCGCTCCTGTCGGCTTCACGGTCGCCTCCTTGGGTAAGTGACCTCGAACGGGCATCCAGGTCCCGCCATTTCGAACAGAGCAACGTCCAAATCATGTCGCGGCAATTTTGCACCGCCGCCGATCCTCGCTGCCATATGGCAACGCCGAGTAGCCAGGGTGAGAGAGGCTTCTGATAATTCTCCAAAGGGATGCGACCGACGATGCGGCCGCCCTCGTGAACCTCCATGGCGCAGCCCTCATATTGCCGGCTGCTGCCCTGCAGCATCTCCCGGATCACCTGTTCGCCAAAGGCAAATGCCTCGTCGTCATCGGATAACTCGATTTGACCGGTTTCCTCGCGGCCCCTGCCATCGTTGCTGTCGAAAATGAACAGGTAATTCCGCACGAATTGCAATCTCATCGTTTGCGACGACCGTCCCAATACATGGCGCGGGCCGTTGCGGCTGTTCAATATTGACCACTGCAGTCGCTTGCCAAATCAAAATTGCCTGGAATTATCTGTGGAAAACCTGGGCATGCATCGCATCGTCTTCAATGTTTGCGCGGATCGCGCTGATCCGCCCACGTGACTTGCGGGTGTTCGAGCGCCCTGAATGCGATCGTTCTCAACAGGATATTGCCCGGCTCGATTTCAACTTCCGTTTGAGCTGTGGCAGTCGTTGCGCCCTCGAAGGGTGGTGATGACCCGGTCTGACGCGGATGGTTTTGTCAGGAAGATGCTACCCGGGTCTTGCTCAAGCGGTCTTACTCAAGCGGTCTTGCTCAGGCGGTCTTGCCCCGCGCCCAATCCATGATCCGCCCTGACATCACCAGCCGGTCGCGACCGTTTTCCTTGGCGGAATAGAGCGCTCGATCCGCGGCGGCGATCAGCGACTGACATGGTGCCTGGTTTCCCCGGCAGTCGGCTGCGGCTCCGCCGATGCTGACGGTCACCTGCCTCGAAGGCAGGTTCAAGTCGTGAACAATGCCGAGCGCAGCAAGCGATTCCCGGATGCGTTTGCCGACCTGCTGGCATCCCGCAGCGTCGGCATCCGGCAACAGCAAAACAAATTCCTCGCCGCCATATCGCGCAGCCAGATCGGCAGGCCGGCGGACCTGCGCCGCAAGAACATCCGCAACCGATCTTAAACATGCATCTCCCGCAGGGTGCCCGTATCGATCGTTGAATTTCTTGAAATGATCGACATCGATCATCAATAGCGACAACGTCGTTCCCTCGCGGCGCGCCCGTGCCCATTCGTTCTCGAGCCGTTCGTCGAAATGCCGGCGATTGGCAAGGCCGGTCAGGCCGTCGATAGCGGCGAGGGCCGCCAGTTTCTGTTCAAGGTTCTTGTATTCGGTCATGTCGCGCGAGATCGCAACGACCCCGTCGATTTCTTCGGTGTCAAAATTTTTCGTTACCCGCAGGGTCGATTCGATCCAGATTTCCTTCTTTTGGCGATGACGGCTGCGATAGACAATTCGCGCGTCCTGCATCTCACCGCGCTTTAGAGCTGCGACCATTGCCTCGACCCGGGGCAGATCCTCGGGGTGCACGCCCGCTAACGCCGGAGTCTTCATGAGCTGTTCAGGCAGCCAGCCGACGACGCGGGCCGATGATGGCGAAACGTAATGCAGGCGTTCGTCCATTCCAATGCGGGTCACCATATCGCTGGACTCCTCGGCCAGCAGGCGAAAGTCCGCTTCCTTGGCTTCGAGCGCCGCAGCCATGCCCTGACGCTCGTGCAGTTGCCGCACGAAATAGAAACCAATCACGGAAATGACCGATAACAAGGCGATGACGAACATCATTCGTATGGCGGCATCCCTGCGCCATGGCGCCAACACCTCGTCCCGTGCTTTGGTCGCCACGATCATAACCGGAAAATGGTCGCTTACCTTGTAGAAGCTCAACCGCTGAATCCCGTCCAGCGGCGATTTGAAATGGAAGGCAGCGGTGGCTGGATAACGGCTGCGGTCATTGAAGAGCGGCGTGTTCGATAGATCGCGCCCGACATAGCTGCCATCGTCAGGGTTGCGCGCAAGCACGATGCCATCCGTATTCAGCAGCGCAACGGAGCCGTTCTGGCCGATGTTGAATTTCCTAAAAACCTGCGCGAAATATGCCACGTCAACCGTGGCCAATGCGACGCCTGCGAATCTGCCGTCCGGGTGGTTGAAGCGCCGGGAGGCGGTGATAATCCATTGGCCGCCAGAGCGGCTTTTCACCGGCCGTCCGATCAGCGTGCGGCGGTCGTCCGATTGAGCGTGATGATGAAAATAGTCGCGGTCGCTGTTATTCCGGCCCTTCAGGCTTACTCCCTCGGAGGTCGCCAGCCAATTTCCCGTTTCGTCGTAAATGAACAGACCGCGGATACGCCCCAGGCTGGGCTTGCGAAGATCGATAAAGGTCTGCAGCCGCGCCATGGCATCGGGCCCGCTACCGTCGCTCTCCAATTGATAGACCATGCCGGTCAGGACATTGTCGATCAGCTCGAAAGTGTCGTCCGCGTGTTGCGTGAGCGACTCCGCGAGGTTCGCCACGTCCACTTCTGCATTTCTTAATTCAGCTTCCCGGGTGGACCATTCTCGCCAGCCGCTGAGCGCGAGAATGGCAATGCAGATCAGGACCACAAACGCTCCGGCCCAAATCGGCAAGTGGGTAGGGCTTCGCCTGCGGCGGGTGGAGTTCATTGCGAAGCTGGACCTTTCGTCCGTGCCAGCCCCTCCATCGAAAAGGTGCTGAACTGCAATCACCATCACCGATACGCTCGCACGGTGCTGCCTGGGACGAGATTGGGTATCTGCGAATGATGGATATGACTTCGGTGCTATCCGGGCGTTAAAGTTGGGCTCCGTAGAGTTACGGATACGCAACGCCGGGGCCGGCAGCCGGGGTCGCTGTCATGTTCGCTATGGTTGATCCGATCAAGCCCATTTTCGGCTTCCCGAACGCTTCGCGCGAATCGCGCCAGGCAATGCATTGTCGTAATCTGTCTCCATCCAGCCGTGCATATGACGGGGATTATCTCTCTTGGCCGGTTCTTGCCGCTTCCCCAAACAATGCGATGATCCCGCCGTCTCCGACAGAATCAGTGACAGAGCGACAGGTGTGCTTCCGCCTTTCCAACTAACGGTCGTTGCCGATCCCGAAAATGCACCCGGGACGGTTTGCGTAAAAATACGTGACGGCGGGTTTGAGAGCCCAGCAAGGTTGGAACTCCCATGTGGGCTTTCTTTGAGCGCCTGTTAGACTCGTCGATGTTCTCTCCCCACGGAATTTGTCTGCTGTGGGAACCCGAACTGATCTGGCTCCATGTCGCGTCCGATGCGCTGATCGCGATGGCCTATTTCTCGATTCCAATTGCACTTGCGATTTTTGTATCGAAGCGCCGCGACCTCAAGTTCGGATGGGTCTATTGGGCATTTGGCGTCTTTATTTTGGCCTGCGGCTTCACGCATGTCCTGTCGATCTATACACTTTGGGTGCCGATATATGGCATCGAAGGACTCGTCAAAGCGGCTACCGCGATAGCGTCCGTCCTCACCGCCGGAATGCTCTGGCCCTTGCTGCCGGAGCTTCTCACCATCCCTTCGCCTTTCGAGCTTCGTCAAGTCCGAGCCGCGCTCGAGGAAGAGGAGATGAAAGGCCGGGGTGCCGAGCGGTTGCTCGCGCAGTTCCAGGAAACGCAGCGCGCCTTGCGTGAAAGCATGGCGCGCTTGACGGCTGTGGTTGAAACGGCAGTAGACGGATTTATCCTGATCGACTCTCGCGGTCGCATCCTGTTATTCAATCCTGCCTGTGAAAGGCTGTTTGGCTATCGCGCCGACGAGGTCTTTCAGGAGAATGTCAAGCTGCTGATGCCGCAAACATATAGTTTGCATCACGATGAATATCTCAGGAATTTCCTGCGGACCGGCGAACGCAAGATTATCGGTATCGGCCGGGAAGTCGTCGGCCGCCGCAAGGATGGATCGACCTTCCCGATGGATCTGTCGGTCGGCGAAGCCAAGCAGGACGGCGAGTCGATCTTCGTCGGGATCATTCATGATCTAACCGAGCGCAAGCTAACCGAGCGGCAGCTTCAACAAGCGCAGAAAATGGAGATGGTGGGACAACTGTCGGGCGGCATCGCTCATGACTTCAACAATCTTCTCACCGTCATCGTTGGCAACGCCGAGCACCTGAGCGAACAGCTGAAATCCCGGCTCGATTTGCGGCAGCTTGCCGACGACATTTGCCAGGCTGGGGAACGCGGCGCGGAATTAACGCGAAGGTTGCTGGCGTTTAGCCGCCGGCAGCTGCTCCGGCCGCGAGCCATCGATTGTCACGAACTTATCGCTTCCACGTGCAAACTCCTGAAGCGGACATTGCGCGAGAACATCGAAGTCACGACCGCTTTCAATGCCGATGCGATTTTTGCATTCGCTGATTCCGGCCAACTTGAGTCCGCTGTTTTGAATCTGGCGCTCAACGCTCAGGACGCAATGGCCGCCGGAGGGCGTCTGACGATCAGTACCGGTATCGCATCGCTCGACGATAACTATGAGGGCGTCCACCCAGACATCGAATCCGGTGAATACGCCATGATCGCCGTTACCGACAACGGCGAGGGCATGACGTCCGACGTGGCCGCGCGGGCCTTTGAGCCTTTCTTCACCACGAAAGAAGTCGGTAAAGGCAGCGGACTCGGCTTGAGCATGGTTTACGGCTTTGTGAAGCAATCGAACGGTCATGTTTCGATATACAGCGAGCCCGGGCTTGGCACGACTGTACGAATCTATTTGCCCAACGTCACGCCGAACGGTTCACGTTCTTCTTCGCAGCCGGCTGCCGACGAGGACGCCCTTCCGAGAGGCAATGAAACGATATTGGTCGTGGAAGACGATCCGTTCGTTCGCTCTTCTGTGATCCTGAGAGTCGAAAGCCTTGGGTACAAGGTTGTTCTTGCCGTCGACGGCAGGGAAGCGGTGATGAAACTCCGCACCAATCCCGAGATTGATATGCTGTTCACGGATATCGTCATGCCCGGGGGCATGAGTGGCTGGGAAGTCGCGGAGCTTGCACAGCAAATGCGCCCGGGCCTGCCGACCGTCTTTACCTCCGGCTACGCATTGGAAGCCCTGGTCGATCAGGGACGCGCGCCAATGAAATCGATCGTTCTGACCAAGCCCTATCGCAAGGCCGAACTCGCTCACCGGCTGAGAGAAGCGCTCGCGGCGACTTTGCTGGTTTCCGGATGTTGACGGCCCGTGAGAAATTTTCGGTCGATCGGGCGACGAGCCCGTTGCTCCGGTCCGTCACTCGCTCAGATATTCGGGAAAACGCGCGCGAATTTCGGCAAGATATCCAAGCGTTCCCGACAGATGTTTTCGAAGGTGGCGTTGCGCATCGTCCGGCTGGTTCGCGCTGATGGCTTTCACGATCAGCCTGTGATGGCGCACGATGTCCTGCGCCTTGCCGGGCGAGGGCAGATGCAGCCGGCGCAGCCGGTCGATATGACCGCTGCGGCTGCGCACCAGATCCCAAAGCGCCTGATTGCCGGTCGCGGCATAGAGTTCACGATGGAAGTCGTTGTCGGCAGCCATGAATTTCTCGAAATCCCCGGCCTTGGCAAATTTCTGCTGCAGCGCGATGGTGCTGTTCAACTGGCCAACCAGAGACTTAGGCTGCTCGAGCGCAAGGCCCTTGACGATTTCCAGCTCCAGCGCCTGACGCAGGAAATGCGCCTGCTGCGCCAGACCGATGTCGATCCTGCTGACGACGGTGGCGTATTGCGGAAAGACTTCGACCAGACCCTCTTCCTCAAGGCGCATCAACGCATCGCGGATCGGCGTCGAGCTGACGCCGAACTGTTCGGCCAACGCGTTGCGCGACAAGGGCGATCCCGGGGGCAGCGCCAGCGAGGTAATCAGCTTGCGCAGCTGCTCGAAGACCTGCGGCGCCGCCTGCCGGTCGCGGTCGAGCGTGCGAGCGGATCGGGCCGGCGAACGGCGTAAAATGGCCGGCGAGGAACTCATTCGGATGGCAAGCCTCGATGGCAGGTCGAATTTCCCTAAAGCATCGTCTTGACCTCAGATGCACTAATGTATTAGTGCACTGCCGCGGCCCGGTCAACCAGATCGTGGCGGCGGTGGAGGATGTTTGATGAACCGGAAAATCCGCAGCACCTGCGCGGGCGCAGTTGCGCTGCTCGGCCTGATGGCGTCAGCGCCGCAGGCGCTCGCGCAAGCCAAGACCGAGATCTCGCTGTCGCGGCAGCCCGGCATTTTCTACATGCCGACCCACATCATCGAGAAGCAGAAGCTGATCGAGAAGCACGCGGCATTGCTCGGCCTTTCCAATATCACCACCAAATGGATCACCTTCTCCGGCGGCGGCGCGCAGACCGACGCGCTGCTGGCCGGCGGCGTCGATATCCTGAACACCGGCACCGGCAATCTGCTGCTGCTGTGGGATCGCACCCGCGGCGGCGTCAAGGGCATCGTCGCCTGCTCGGCGCAGCCGATGATGCTGATCAGCCGTGATGCCAACATCAAGTCGCTCAGGGATATCGGCCCCAACGACAAGATCGCGGTGCCGACCGTGAAGATTTCGACCCAGGCGATCGTGTTGCAGATCGCGGCTGCCGAAATGTTCGGCGCCGACCAGTGGTCGAAACTCGATGCCAACACCGTGCAGCTCGGTCATCCCGACGCCTATGCGGCGTTGTCGAATTCCCAGCACGAGGTCCGCAACCACTTCTCGATTCCGCCCTTCACCTTCCTTGAACTGAAGAACGTGCCGGGCGCTCACGTGATCTTGTCGTCCCCCGAGGTGATGGGCGGGCCGCTGAGCCAGGCGCAGTTCTTCACCACCACCAAATTCGCCGATGCCAATCCGAAGATCATCCAGGCGGTGCGCGACGCCACCAGGGAGGCGCAGGACCTGATCCGCAACGACACCAAAACCGCGGTGGAAATCTACAAGGAAATCACCGGCGACAAGACCGGCGTCGACGATTTGCTGGCGTGGCTCAAGGAGCCCGGCATGATGGAGTGGAATCTGGAGCCGCAGGGCACCATGAAGTTCGCCAGCCATCTGTTCAAGACCGGCACCCTGAAGACCCAGCCGAAGGCCTGGACCGACTATTATTTGCCGGTCGCGCACGATTTGAAGGGTAACTGAGCCAGATGTCCGCGCTCCTCGACGTCAGTGGCGTGACGCTGCGCTACAAGACTTCAAGCGTGGTGGTCACCGCCACCGAGAGGGTGAGCTTCAGCGTCGATCGCTCCGATCGCTTCGTGCTGCTCGGGCCCTCCGGCTGCGGCAAGTCCACGCTGCTGAAGGCGGTCGGCGGCTACATGAAGCCGGGCGAAGGCAAGATGCGGATCAACGGCCGCGAGATCACCGAACCCGGCGCCGACCGCATGATGATCTTCCAGGAGTTCGACCAGTTGCTGCCGTGGAAGACGGTGCTGGAAAACGTGATGTTTCCGCTGCTGATGACGCGGCGGCTGCCGCGCAAGGAGGCCGAGCAGCGCGCCCGCGCCTATCTCGAAAAGGTCAGCCTCACCCGCGTGGTCGACAGCTATCCGCACACGCTGTCCGGCGGCATGAAGCAGCGCGTCGCCATCGCCCGCGGCATGGCGATGGAGCCCGACATCCTCCTGATGGACGAGCCGTTCGCCGCGCTGGACGCGTTGACCCGTCGCACCTGCCAGGACGAGCTGTTGCAGCTCTGGGAAGAGACCAAATTCACGGTGCTGTTCGTCACCCATTCGATCGCCGAAGCGATCAAGATCGGCAACCGCATCCTGCTGCTGTCGCCGCATCCCGGCCGGGTCAAGGCCGAGATTGTCGACGTCGATCAGGTATCGCCGGAAGACGGCAGCGCCGGCCGGCTGGAGACGCAGATCCACGATCTCCTGTTCACCGAGACGGCAACCGCACACTAGGAGAACGCGCGATGGGCGAAGCGAGAATTCTGCTCCGCAGCGACGCCGTCGTCACCGGTGATCGGGCCGAGGTCGAGCGCAAGCTCAGCGTGTTTGAACTGCTGTGGAACGACGGTTTTGTCCGCAAGGCTGCGATCATCATCTTCCTTGCGGCGGTGTGGGAAGCCTACGGCACGTTCCTAGATAATCCGCTGCTATTTCCGACCTTCCATGACACCATCGTCACCATGTTCGACAAGGTCAGGGACGGCACCATTCCGCTACGGGCATGGGCTTCCCTGAAGGTGCTGTTCATGGGCTACGGCGCCGGCATCGTGCTCGCCGCCATCTTCACCATCCTCGCCATCTCTACCCGGATCGGCACCGATTTCCTCGAGACGATGACGGCGATGTTCAACCCGCTGCCGGCGATCGCGCTGCTGCCGCTGGCGCTGATCTGGTTCGGGCTCGGCAACGGCAGTCTGGTGTTCGTGCTGATCCATTCGGTGTTGTGGCCGGTGGCGCTCAACACCCATTCCGGCTTCAAGAGCGTGTCGAACACGCTGCGCATGGTCGGCCGCAATTACGGCCTGCGCGGATTGCCCTACGTCGCGCGAATCCTGATACCGGCGGCGTTCGGGTCGATCCTGACCGGATTGAAGATCGGTTGGGCGTTTGCGTGGCGCACCCTGATCGCGGCGGAACTGGTATTCGGCGTGTCGTCGGGGCAGGGCGGGCTCGGCTGGTTCATCTTCGAAAACCGCAACCTGCTGGATATTCCCGCCGTGTTCGCCGGGCTGCTGACAGTAATCGTGATCGGCCTTATCGTCGAGAACCTGATCTTCCGTACCATCGAGCGCAACACCGTGCAAAAATGGGGCACACAGTCCTAGTCCGTGGGATGGGTTGAGCGCTTCGCGAAACCCATCACATCATCAAGAACGGCGATGGGTATCGCTTCGCTCAACCCATCCTGTGAAGTGGTAGCGCCTTGCGAAAAGAGAACGACATGACCGACAGGAAAAAGAGTCCCGACCAGCTCCGCAGCGCGCGCTGGTTTGCGCCCGACGATCTCCGCGCCTTTGGCCATCGCTCGCGCGCCATGCAGATGGGTTACGCGCCGGAGGAATGGAAGGGCCGTCCTGTCATCGCGATCCTCAACACCTGGTCGGACGCGCAGCCTTGTCATATGCATTTCAAATCGCGGGTCGATGACGTCAAGCGCGGCATCCTGATGGCCGGCGGCTTTCCCATGGAATTGCCGGCGCTGTCGCTGTCGGAATCCTTCCTGAAGCCGACCACCATGCTCTACCGCAATCTGCTGGCGATGGACGCCGAGGAACTGCTGCGCGGTCATCCCGTCGATGGCGTGGTGCTGATGGGCGGCTGCGACAAGACCACGCCGGCGCTGCTGCTCGGCGCCACCAGCATGAATATTCCGGCGATCTATCTGCCCGCCGGGCCGATGCTGCGCGGCAACTGGAAGGGCAAGACGCTGGGCTCGGGCTCCGACGCCTGGAAATACTGGGACGAGCGCCGTGCCGGAAAAATCTCCGACAAGGACTGGGTCGATGTCGAGGCCGGCATCGCGCGCAGCTACGGCACCTGCATGACCATGGGCACCGCGTCCACCATGACGGCGATCGCCGAATCGATCGGCATGTCCTTGCCGGGGGCGTCGTCGATTCCGGCGGCCGACGCCGGCCACATCCGCATGAGCTCGGAATGCGGCCGCCGCATCGTCGAGATGGTGTGGGAAGATCTGACGCCGCGGAAGGTTCAATCCCGCAAGGCGTTCGAAAACGCGATCACGGTGGCGATGGCGATGGGCTGCTCGACCAACGCCATCATTCACCTGATCGCACAGGCGCGCCGCGCCGGCCAGGATATCGGTCTGGATGATTTCGAGATTGCCAGCCGCAAGGTGCCGGTCATCGCCAATGTGCGGCCGAGCGGCGACAAATATCTGATGGAAGATTTCTATTATGCCGGCGGATTGCCCGGCCTGATGAGCCGGATCAGGGATCATCTGCATCTCGACGCCATGACGGTGACCGGCAAGACGCTCGGCGAGAATATTGCGGGCGCCGAAGTGTATAATGACGATGTCATCAGGACCGTCGCGAATCCGATCTATGCCGAGGGCGCGCTTGCGGTTCTAAAGGGCAATCTCGCCCCGGACGGCTGCGTGATAAAACCCAGCGCCTGCGAGCCGCGCTTCCTCAAGCATACCGGCCCCGCGCTGGTATTCGACGATTATCCGTCGATGAAAAAGGCGGTCGACGATCCCGATCTTGACGTCATGGCGGATCATGTCTTGATTCTGCGTAATGCCGGTCCGCAAGGCGGACCTGGCATGCCGGAATGGGGCATGCTGCCGATCCCGACCAAATTGGTGAAGCAGGGCGTGCGCGACATGGTGCGGCTGTCGGATGCGCGCATGAGCGGCACCAGCTACGGCGCCTGCATCCTGCATGTCTCGCCGGAGGCCTATATTGGCGGGCCGCTGGCGCTGGTGCGCAACGGCGACCGCATCACGCTCGATGTTGCCGCCCGCGCCATCAATCTCGATGTCCCGGAGGCAGAACTGACAAAACGCCGCGCCGAATGGAAGCCGCCCGAGACCCGCTTCGAGCGCGGCTATGGCTGGATGTTCACGCGCCACATCATGCAGGCCAATGACGGCTGCGATTTCGATTTTCTGGAAACGGGTTTCGGCGCGCCGGTCGGCGAGCCGTCGATTTATTAGTTCAACCCGTCATTCCGGGATGGTCCGAAGGACCAGACCCGGAATCTCGAGATTCCGGGTTCGCGCTTCGCGCGCCCCGGAATGACGGACAACTGGGGTAAGAGCACATGACCACACTCAGCGACGCCACCCGCAGCAAACTAAAGACCATCAGCACCGCGACGGTCGCCACCGCGCTGTTCAAGCGCGGTTTTCGAACCCAGTGCATTCAGGACGTGCATCCGCTCGGTCCGGATCAGCCGACGCTGGTGGGCGAGGCGTTTACGCTGCGCTACATGCCGGCGCGCGAGGATCTGAACCGGCTCGAGGTGTTTCGCGACCGCTCGCATCCGCAGCGCAAGGCGGTGGAAGATTGTCCTGTTGGCGCGGTCCTGGTCATGGACAGCCGCAAGGATGCCCGCGCCGCCTCCGCCGGCGCCATTCTGGTGACGCGGCTGATGCAGCGCGGCGTCGCCGGCGTGATTACCGACGGCGGATTCCGCGATTCCGCCGAAATCGCCAAGCTCGGCTTTCCCGCCTATCACCATCGGCCGAGCGCGCCGACCAATCTCACGCTGCATCAGGCGATCGAGATCAATGGCCCGATCGGCTGCGGCGACGCGCCGGTATTTCCCGGCGATGTCGTTCTCGGCGACGGCGACGGCGTGATTGTGATCCCGGCGCATCTCGCCGACGAGATCACCAACGAAGCGTTCGAGATGACGGCGTTCGAGGATTTTGTCACCGAGGAAGTGCAAAAAGGCCGCTCGATCCTCGGGCTTTATCCCGCGACCGACGAGCAGACATTGACCGATTTCGCGGCGTGGCGGAAAACAACCGGGCGGTAACCGACGTTCCATTCTCGAGTAGATCAATCGGCACTAAAGCCGATGCAACGACAGGGAGATCACCATGCTGATGTTCAACAATCTTATCGACGGCGAATGGATGTCCGACGGAGCACGCTCGCCCAACGTCAATCCGTCGGATACCAATGACATCGTCGGCGAGGCTGTGCGTGGCACCCGCGCCCAGGCCGATGCCGCCGTCGCCGCCGCCAAGGCGGCATTCCCGGCATGGTCGCGCTCGACCCCGCAGGTCCGCTACGACATTCTCAAGAAGGCCTCGGATGAAATTCTGGCGCGCAAGGACGAGCTTGGCCGCCTGCTGTCACGCGAGGAAGGCAAGACCCTTCCTGAGGGCGTTGGCGAGGCCGCGCGCGCAGGACAAATCTTTGCGTTCTTCGCCGGCGAATGCCTGCGGATGGCTGGCGAGAAGCTGGCCTCGGTGCGCCCCGGCATCGACATCGAGATCACCCGGGAAGGGTTGGGGGTTGTCGGCCTGATCACGCCGTGGAATTTTCCGATCGCGATTCCTGCCTGGAAGATTGCGCCGGCGCTGGCCTATGGCAATACCGTGGTGATCAAGCCCGCCGATCTGGTGCCGGCTTCGACCTGGGCGCTGGTCGATATCCTGCACCGCGCCGGTCTGCCCAAGGGCGTACTGAATCTCGTGATCGGCCGTGGCTCCGAAGTCGGCGCAGCACTGCTGGAGCATCCCGATGTCGCTGCGATCAGCTTCACGGGCTCGGTCGCAACAGGCCATAAAGTCGCCGCGGCCTGTATCGCGTCGCGGCCGATGAAGAAATTTCAGCTCGAGATGGGCGGCAAGAATCCGCTTGTTATTCTCGACGATGCTGACCTGAAGGTCGCGGTGGAATGCGCCGTCAACAGCGCGTTCTTTTCCACCGGCCAGCGCTGCACCGCGGCCTCGCGGCTGATCGTCACCAAGGGCATTCATGACAAATTCGTCGCCGCGCTCACCGAACGTTTGAGTGGCCTCAAGGTCGACGACGCCTTGAAAGCCGGCACCGACGTCGGTCCGGTGGTCGATCAAAGCCAGCTCGATCAGGATCTGAAATATCTTGCGATCGGCAAGGACGAGGGGGCGAAGCTTGCCTTCGGCGGCGAGCGCCTTAAGCGCGATGCGCCCGGCTTCTATCTGCAACCGGCGCTGTTCACCGGCGTGACCAATAATATGCGGATCGCGCGCGAGGAAATCTTTGGGCCGGTCGCGGCCGTGATACGTGTCAACGATTACGCCGAAGCGTTGGCTACCGCGAACGAAACCGAGTTCGGCCTGTCCGCCGGCATCTGCACCACCAGCCTGAAATATGCCAGCGACTTCAAGCGTAACGCCGAAGCCGGAATGGTGATGGTCAATTTGCCGATCGCCGGCGTCGACTATCACGTGCCGTTCGGCGGTCGAAAGGGCTCCAGCTTCGGACCGCGAGAACAAGGAAGATACGCCGCAGAATTCTATACGGCCGTCAAAACCGCGTACACACTGCCTTAACGCCTCGACATGGCGATCTGCCGCTCCGTCTAACTGACATCATGCCCGGGCAAAAGCGCGAAGCGCGTCTTTCGCTAGATGTCCCGGGCATCCACGTCTTACGACGTTCGTGCGAAAAAAGACGTGGATGGCCGGGACATAGGCGAGCGGAAGCGACGCCGTCCTTCGGACGGCTATGCCCGGCCATGACACTTCTTTTGTGATGCCGCTTCGTCAATTCTCTCACGCCCGACTTGACCCGCCATCCCCACCCCCACAGCGCAACGGCATCAGGCGTCGCGCAGGTCCTGGCGATACAAGAACCTTTGCATGGCAGGCACGTATCGCTCCTGCCGGAATCCCGATTTCAACAACACCTTTCGCGAGGCGCTATTTTGCGGATGGGCGAAGGCGCGCAGCGCCTGCCAACGCGCTTGTTGCCTTGCCAGGGCAACACAGAAAAGCGTCAACTCGGTCGCATAGCCGTTGCCCCATGCGCCCGGAGCAAAGAAATATCCGACCTCAACGCCCCAACCGGGATCGAATGGATCTTCATAGAGCCCGCCAAAGCCAATCGCCGTACCTGTTTCCTTCTCGATGATGATCCAGGGAGCGCAGCCGACGCGCCGGCGTTGACGCTCATGCGCGGCGAGATAGCGTCGGCAGTCTCGCAACGACGGCTGCGGCGTCGTGTATTGCATTGCCGTCGCGTCCCCGAGAAATTCAAATAATGGCGAAGCGTCTGTCAGACGCGGCGGCCGGAGCAGCAGGCGCGCGGTTTCGATCGGCATGCACCCAGTCTACGCTCGATGGACGCAAGTTTGAAACCCACCGATGCCTGGCAAGCCTTCACACCCCGCTTCGCTCCGCCATTCCCACCGCCCACAGCGCGAACGCATAGGCGATCGCGACTTCGTCGAGGCGGTGGAAGCGTCCGGAGGCGCCGCCGTGGCCCGCGCCCATATTGGTGCGGAGCAGCACCGGGCCGCCACCCGTCATGGTCGCGCGCAGCCGCGCGATCCATTTTGCAGGTTCCCAATAGGTCACGCGCGGATCCGTCAAGCCGCCCATCGCCAGAATTGCCGGGTAGTCTTTCACCGTGACGTTATCGTAGGGCGAGTACGACAAAATGGTTTTGAAGTCGGCTTCGCTTTCGATCGGGTTGCCCCATTCCGGCCATTCCGGCGGCGTCAGCGGCAGCGTGTCGTCGAGCATGGTGTTGAGCACGTCGACGAACGGCACTTCGGCGACGATGCCGGCGAACAATTCGCCGGCCCGGTTGGCGGCAGCGCCCATCAGCATGCCGCCGGCGCTGCCGCCATGGCCGACGATGCGTTTTGGTCCGGTGTATTTGGCCCCGATCAGCGCGCGGCCGGCCGCGGCGAAATCATCAAAGCTGTTGGTCTTCTTCTCGCGCTTGCCGTCGAGATACCAGCCCCAGCCCTTGTCGGCGCCGCCGCGGATGTGGGCGATGGCGTAGACAAAGCCGCGGTCGACCAGCGACAGCCGGTTGGCGGAAAACGACGCCGGCATCGCCATGCCGTAGGAGCCGTAGCCATAGAGCAGCAGCGGCGCCCGGCCGTCGCGCGCGAGGTCCTTGCGGTGAAGAATCGAGACCGGCACCTCGGCGCCGTCATGCGAGGTCGCCATGACGCGGGTGGTGACGTAGTCGGCGGGATTGTGGCCGGACGGGATTTCCTGGCGCTTGCGCAAAATGCGGGTGCGGCTCGCCATGTCATAATCGTAGACTTCCGACGGCGTCGTCATCGACGAATAGGAGAAGCGCAAATTCGTGGTGTCGAACTCATAGCCGCCCATGGTGTCCAGCGAATAGGCCGCCTCGTCGAACGCGATGGCGTGCTCGTCGCCGTTACTGAGATCGCGGATCACGATCGAGGGCAGGGCATTGGCGCGCTCCAGCCGCACCAGGTGCCCGGCATAGAGTTCGATATCGATCAGGTAGATGCCCTGGCGATGCGGGATCAGGTCGCGCCAGTTGGCGCGTTCCGGTGAAGCGATCGGCGCGGTGACGATCTTGAAGTCGATCGCGCCATCGGCATCGGTCAGAATGAACAATTCCTCGCCGCGGTCGGCGACCGAATACTGCACGCCGGTTTCGCGCGCCGCCACCAGCCGCGGTTTCGCCTCTTCATTGGCAAGATCAATCAGCCATTGTTCCGAGGTTTCGTGGTCGCCGCCGGCGATCACGCAGAACCGACCGCTGGCGCTTTCATGGAGATGGGTGAACCAGCCGGTGTCCTTTTCCTGGTGGATCAGGATATCGTCGGCCTGCGGGGTGCCGAGGCGATGGCGCCAGACCTGCATCGGGCGATGGTTGTCGTCGAGCTTCACATAATAAAACGCCGTCGCGTCCGCGTTCCAGACCACGCCGCCATCGGTTTCCTCGACCAGGTCGGTGCTGTCCTGGCGCGTATTCCAGTCGCGGACGCGGATCGAGAAATACTCCGAGCCCTTGATGTCCGCGCTCCAAGCCTCCAGCCGGTGATCCGGCGAATGCCGGCTGCCGCCGAACTTGAAATAGGCGTGATCGGCGGCAAGCTTGTCGCCGTCGAGCACGATCTCGATCTCGCCGCCGTCACGCGGCGAGCGGCCGAACATCTCATGCTCGCCGCCCTCGCGGAATTTCCGTAAGTAGGCGAATGGACCGTCAGGCGCCGGCACGCTGGAATCGTCTTCCTTGATCCGCCCGCGCATTTCCGCAACCAGCGTCTTCTGCAAGTCGGCGGTGTGGCCAAGCAGGCTTTCGGTGTAGTCGTTTTCCGCTTCGAGATATTCGCGGATATCCGCGTTGAGGATGCTGGGATCGCGCAGCACCTCCTGCCAGTTGGCATCCTTCAGCCAGGCATAGTCGTCGACGATGGTGATGCCGTGGGTGGTGAAGGAATGCGGACGGCGCGGCGCCGATGGCGCGGCCAGCGAATTCCGGGTGTCGGTCGGTTTTGTCACTTAAGTCCTCGTTCGGTCCCCGCGGATACTGCCGCCGCTATGCCATATCGGTTCGATCCAGCGGATTGCCAGAAGTTCCATCATCATGCCAGCCCGGCGCACGGCTTGTTGGCTGCCCCGTTGTATGGTTAGGCTTTTTTGGCGGCAGCGTGAAAGGGCTTATGCTCTTCAATTCCTATCAGTTCATTTTCCTGTTCCTACCGGTCGCCTTGATCGGCTACTTTCTGATGGGCCGGCTCGGCAATTTGGCGCCCGTGATATGGCTGGCGCTGGCGTCGCTAGCCTTTTACGCGGTCAGCAACTGGCAGTTCGTGCTGCTGTTGTTGGCATCGATCGCCTTCAACTACCTCATCGGCCTGGTTTTGATCTCGCCGCGGCTGCGCCGCGCCCCGCGATTGGCAGCCCTGACGGCAGGCGTTGCCGGCGATCTTCTGGTGCTCGGCTATTTCAAATATGCCGGCTTTCTTGCCGCCAACCTCAATGCGGTGTTTTCGACCGGCCTTACGCTCGACATCCTGCTCCCCGTCGGGATTTCATTCTACACCTTTACCCAGATCGCGTTCCTGGTCGATGCCTACAGGGGAAATGTGGCGCGTTACGCGCTGCCGCATTATGCGCTGTTCGTTACATATTTCCCGCATCTGATCGCGGGGCCTATCCTTCACCACAGGGATATGATTCCGCAATTCGAGCGCATTGAGGCCAAGCGGCCTAATCCGCATTTGATCCTGTGCGGCCTGATCATTTTCGCGATCGGTCTGTTCAAGAAAACCTGTCTGGCCGACGGCATCCAGCCGCTGGTCTCGCTGGCGTTCGGCCCAAATGTGCCGTCGTTCGATCAGGCCTGGATCGGCGCGCTGGCCTATACTTTCCAGCTCTATTTCGATTTCTCCGGCTATTCGGACATGGCGATCGGCATTTCCCTGATGTTCGGCATCTTCCTGCCGCTCAATTTCGATTCGCCGTACAAGGCCTCAAGCATCATCGATTTCTGGCGGCGCTGGCACATGACGCTGTCGCAGTTCCTGCGCGACTATCTCTACATCCCGCTGGGCGGCAACCGGCATGGCCGGATCTGGCGCTATGTGAACCTGATGGTGACGATGGGGCTCGGCGGGCTCTGGCACGGCGCGGCCTGGACCTTTGTCGCCTGGGGCGCGTTGCATGGCGCATATCTTTGCATCAACCACGCCTGGAGCAATTATGGTCCCGCGGTCGCGCCGCGCTTCGCGCCATTGGCGAAGTTGGCCGCGTTGATGTTGACGTTCCTGTCTGTCGTCGTCGCATGGGTGTTCTTTCGCGCCGACAACATGTCGACGGCGATATACGTGCTGTCGAAGATGGCCGATCCCACGCAGATCACCTTCGGCCGCGACGAAATGGCCTATAGCGCGTTCATTATGCTCTATGCCGGGATCGCCTGGTTTGCGCCGAACACGCAAGCGATCATGGGCTACGATCACAGGAACAGAACGGTCGGCGAGGCATTCAGCACCTGGCCAAGACGTCCGGCGTTCCTCTATGCGACCGCAGCCGTGCTGGCTTTCGGGATTCTTGGAATCCAGCAGCACAGCGAATTCATCTATTTCAGGTTCTGATGAGCACTCCCGGAAAGTACCTGCCTCGGCTGGTGTGCTTGAGCGGTCTCATCATTCTTTCCGCTGTCGCGCTTAATTACATCGTCGATCCCCTGCAGCTGTTTCGGCCGGCGCGTGTTTTTGCCGCGATGTATTCGCAGGATAATCGCATGCAGAACGCCGGGCTGATCCAGTCCCAGGAGTTCGACGCGGTCTTCATGGGAACATCGCTCGCGATTCACTTTCGGCAAAGCGATATCGACCGGTCGCTCGGCGTGCGGTCGGTGAAGCTGGCGATGACCGGCTCGAATTCCCACGAGCAGAGTTTTGTGCTTGCCACCGCACTCGAGCGCCGCCCCGGACGGGTGATCTGGCAAATGGACGACTGGATCTTCCGCGATGCGCCCGAGATCGACCAGGACATCTATCTTCCGGCCGATCTCTATCGAAGAAATGCCAAGGGAATAGCCGGTTATCTTTTCAGCGGCGCGATGGCGCGCGAGTCGCTGTGGCTGTTGACGCGGTCGATTCCGCCGCTTGAGGCGGTCGTCGCGCGGTTGACCTCCGACGTTCTGTTCAAATTCCAGATTTCGGATGTCGATGACATCAACGCCCTCCGATCCGATTTCGATGTGTCCAAGGCCTACAACGCCAACAAAGCGCTTGCCGCGTTCGCGCGCATCACCGACCCCGTGCGCAGCCGCTTTCTGGCGGAGGGATACGTCTACGAGGCGATGGTCCGCGCCTTCGAACGCGACGCGATCGATCTGATCGCGCAAAATCCGGACGTGACATTCGATATCTACTTTCCGCCCTATTCAATCCTGCAATTCGTCGCCATGCGGGACGCGTCGCCCGCGACCCTGAAGACCGCGTACGATTTCTCCGCCTATGCCGGCCCACGATTGACGCAGTTTTCGAATGTCAGGCTGCACGACTTTCGCGGGATAAAGGAAATAACCCACGATCTGAATAATTATGGCGACGTGATTCATCATTCGCCTGATATCGATCTGAAGGTTCTTTCCTGGCTGGCGGCCGGCCATCATGTCGTCAGCCGCGCCTCGCCGACCGCGTCGCTCGAACGGCTGAAGGCGCAGGTCGAGGCGTACCGGGTCGAGCGGCCGTAGGGTGGGCAAAGGCGCTCTTCGCGCCGTGCCCACCATTCCTGCCGTTTGTATCAAGGAGGGTGGGCACGCTTCGCTTTGCCCACCCTACGAGCTTCTTAACCGTTGCGCAGCCTGGCGCCGGCGTTGGCGCCGAACACCGGGATCTGGTTGACGGCCAGCACCACTGCGAAGGTGATCACCAGCATCGCGATACCCAGCACGGAAATAGCGGCGAGATCGCCGCTTTCGTTGAGATCGTAGATCAGCACACTGAGCACCTTGGTCTGCGACGTGAACAGCACGATCGCCGCGGAAAGTTCGCGCATCACGCCGATGAAGATGAAACACCAGGTCGCGATTACGCCGGTGCGCAGCAGCGGCGCGGTGATCTGGCGCAGCGACTGCAGCCGCGTCGCGCCGAGAATCCGGCTGGCATCTTCGAGTTCGGGATGGATGGTGGCGAAGGCCGCCTGCAATTGCTGATAGGCCGACGGCAGGTTGATGGTGAGAAACGCGATCAGCAGGATCCACAGCGTGCCATACAGCACGAACGGCGGCCGCGTGTAGCTGAGGAACAAGCCGACGCCGAGCACGATGCCGGGAACCGCGACCGGCGCGGTGGCGAGAAAGCCGAGCAGGCGATGGCCTGCGATCACGCGGCGGGTCGTGACATAGGCGATGACCAGCGCAAGAATAGTACCGATGGTCGCGGTCGCGGTGCCGAGAATCACCGTGTTCTTGAGCGCGAGCTGGGTCGACGACAGCTCGGTGAACACGAAGACGATGTTGTGCAGCGTCAGCGTCGATGGCGTTACCAGCGTGGTCGCGTTCGGCGAGAACGCGGCGTTCAACAGCGCGAAATACGGCAGGAACACCGGATTGAGCAGCACCACCAGACAAAACGCCAGCGCCGCCCAGCGCCATTTCTTCATCTCGACGCGGCGCGGCGCGCCATATTTGCCGCCGACCACCGAATAGCCGCGGCGGCCCAGGATGAACTTCTGGGCCTGCAGCAACAGGATGGTCAAGAGCAGCAGCGGCACTGCGGCGGCGGCGGCAAGCTCGAGTTTCGGCGGATACTGGAACAGGCTCCAGATCTTGGTGGTCATGGTGTGGAAGCCTGCCGGCAGCGCCAGGATCGCGGGCGAGCCGAACAGCGTCATCGCCTGCAGGAAGGCGATCAAGGCGCCGGCGACGAGGGCAGGCAGCGCCAGCGGGATGGTGACGCGCCGCGCCGTGGTCCATGCCCTGCCGCCGAGAATGGCGGATGCATCTTCCAGTTCGCCGGGCATGTTATCCAGCGCATTGGCGACGAGGACGAACACGAAGGGAAACGTGTAGCACGAGATGACAAAGATGATTCCGGTCAGCGAATAGATGTTGAACAGATGCGCGTCGGCCTCGGCCCCCGTCAGCAGACGATAAAGCTGGTTGAGCAATCCGCTGTTAGGCGCCGCCAGCAGTTCCCAGGCCACCGCGCCGAGAAACGGCGGCGTCACGAACGAGGCCGTGACCAGCGCGCGGATGAACTGCCGCCCCGGCATATCGGTGCGCGACACCAGCCATCCCATCGGTGCGGCGACGAAGCAGCAGATCGCGGCGGAGGTTACGGCGATAATCGCCGTGGTCAGCAACGGATCGAGGAAATCGGGATCGGTGAACAGCGTGACGAAATTCTGCAACGTCAGGTGATTGGCCTTGTCGGTGACGCTGTAGACCGCGAGCCACGACAGCGGCAGCACGATCAGCAGGACCAGGCACATCGCAAACAGCGCCAGCACCGGCTTGGTCCAGTCGATCTTGGGTTTTGTTTCGGCAATGGTGGTGATGGTCATGTTGCCTGTAACTCAAATTTCCCCCTCATCCTGAGGAGCCGCGCTCTTGCGCGGCGTCTCGAAGGATGAGAGCGCATTGTGATCATGGTTCGAGACGGCGCAAGCGCGCCTCCTCACCATGAGGATATCGTCACACCCGAAACAGCCGCGCGTAGCGCGTCTTGATCTCTTCGGTCATTCTCTCGACCCCGGCGGCATCTTCCTTCATCAGCTTGATATCGGAAATCCGCCGGCGTCCCGGCTTCGATTGCACCTGCGCGTGAACCGAATATTGCGCGGTGAAGTCGATGAAGAATTGCTGGGTCTCGCGCGTATGCAGCCACGCCTGAAACAGCCGTGCGGCGTTGGGATGCGGCGCGGTTGCGAATATTCCGGTCGGACCCGAGATCGTCGGCGTGCCTTCGGTCGGATACACCGGCTCGACCGGCTGGCCGGCTTCCTTCAGCAACACGATGCCGTATTCGTTGCCGTCGGCCATGACAGCGCGCTCGCCGAGCGAAAGCTTCTTCGGTGGATCGGTCGATGACTGCACCTGCATGACGCGCTGTTTCGACAGCTTTTCCAGATAGTCCCAGCCGAGCTCGCGGATCAGCTGATAGGTCGCGGTCATGATGGTGCCGCTATAGGCTGGATGGCCCTTGACCATTTTGCCGGCCCATTTCGGGTCGAGCAGATCCGCAAAACTTTTCGGCGCGTCTTCCGGCTTCACCAGGCTGGTGTTGTAGGCGATCGACGACAGCCAGATCCGCGTGGTGGCGAACATGCCGTCGGGATCGCGATATTCGGGCAGAAAATGCTGCGCGACGTCTTCGGTCACGAACGGCGCCAGCCAGCCGTTCTTCTTCCACGTAATGAAGTGCGAAGCATCGGAGCTGTTGATCACGTCCACCGCGCGGATGCCTGAGGAAAACTCCTGATCGACCCGCTGAAACAATCGCTCCGAACCGGAACGCTCAATCTGCACGGAAATGCCCGGATATTGTGCCTCGAAAGATTTGCCCAGCTTTTCGCCCACCGGAAGATCCATGGACGAATACAGGATCACCTTTGCCTCCTTGCGCGCGGCTTCGACCAGTGCCGATGTGATCGCCACCGGGTCCGGCGCTGCCGCCTTTACGGGCGCGGCGAACGCGGTGAGCCCGAGCGCGGCCGAACCCTTGATGAGGTCACGCCGGGAAAATCGCCTTCGCATTGGTTCAGCCTTCCTGCGTCAGACTCGAAAAATCTTCTGATAACGCGCCTTGATCTCTTCGCTCTGCTGCTCCGCGCCTTCGGCGTCTTCCTTCATCAGCTTGATGTCGGCGAGCGGCTTGCGGCCCGGATGCTCCTTGACCTGCCCATGCAGCGAACGCAGGCCGCCGGCGTCGATCACGATCTGCTGCGCTTCCGGCGTGAAGCAGTAATTCTGGAACAGCTTTGCCGCATTGGGATTCGGCGCCGCCTTGAAGATGCCGTTCGGCCCGACCACGAAAGGCGTACCCTCGGTCGGATAGATCGCCTCGACCGGTTGCCCGGCTTCCCTGAGCAGGAAGATATTGTATTCGGTGCCATCGGCCATTACGCTGCGCTCGCCGAGCGCCAGCTTCTTCGGTGGATCGGTCGCCGATTGCACCTGCATGATGTTCTGTTTGGCGAGTTGTTCGTAAAACTCCCAGCCGATGTCGCGGACCATCTCGAACGTCGCGGTCAGGATGGTGCCGCTGTAGCCGGGATGGGCCTTGACGATCTTGCCCTTCCATTTGGGATCGAGCAGATCCTTGAAACTCGCGGGCGCGTCTTCCGCCTTTACGAGTTTTGTGTTGTAGGCCATCGGGCTCAGCGTGGCGCGGAAGCCGGCATAGGTGCCATCGGCGTCCCGGTGCTCGGGCTTGTAGTGTTTCGCGACGTCTTCGGGCACGTAGGGCAGCAGCATGCCCTGTCTTTTCCACGTCAGCAGATGGGAGGCGTCCGACGAGTTGGCGACATCGACGGCGTGGACGTTGCTGGCATATTCCTGGCCGATGCGCTGAAACACCCGCTCGGCGCCGGTGCGTTCCACCCGCACCTCGATGCCGAATTTCTCCTTGAAGGCGCCTGCGATTTTTTCCGCGACCGACAGATCGATCGCGGTGTACCAGACCACCTTGCCTTCCTTCCTGGCCGCCTCGATCAATGGCGGCGTGATCGCTTCGGCCGGCGGCGCCGCGGCGCGAACCGATGAGGCGAACACGGTTCCGAGCGCCAGCGCGGTCGAGGCTTTCAACGCGCCCTGCAGCATGTCGCGTCTGGAAAGTTTTCGCTTTGGCATCGCGTCCTCCTGTTCGCTTCTTGTCATCGGTCGAGCGCCCGGCAGCGTTCCGGCGGCAAGGTGAGCCAGACCTCGGTTCCCCGCGGCACCGCATTTTCGGTGGCGGTGACGACGCGCAGTGTCGTGCCATCCGAGGTTTCGACCATGTAGTCGCGGCTTGCCCCGAGAAACACCTGGCGCGTCACGGTGGCCCTGACCGCATTCTGCGGGATTTGCGGCGCCTGCGTCGAAAGCTGGATGTCGTGCTGGCGTATCGCGACCGCGGCACCTTTGCCGCGGCTAAGTTTCGCGCCCACCACCTGCAAGGTCGCGCCGGCAAATTCGACATGATTTTCGTCGCGGGCGGTGCCCTTGATCACATTGCTGGCGCCGATGAAGCGCGCGACGAATTCCGATTGCGGCCGGTCGTAGATATCCTCGGGCGTGCCGAGCTGGTCGATCTTGCCGGCATTCATGACCGCGATCAGGTCGGCGGTGGTCATCGCCTCGGACTGGTCGTGGGTGACGTAAACCGTGGTGTAGCGGTATTCGTCATGCAGTCTGCGGATTTCAAAGCGCATCTCTTCGCGCAGATTGGCGTCGAGGTTGGACAAGGGTTCGTCGAGCAGCAGGGTTTCCGGCTCGACGATCAGCGCCCGCGCCAGCGCCACGCGCTGCTGCTGTCCGCCGGACAATTCGCCGGGATAACGCTGCGCGAGGATTTCGAGCTTGGTGGCCTTGAGGATCACGTCGAGCTTTTTGGCGATGGTCGCTCGGTCGATCTTCCGCAAGCGCAGCCCGTAGACGATATTTTCGGTGACCGTCATGTGCGGCCACAGCGCGTAGCTCTGGAAGATCATCGACATCTTGCGCTGCTCGGGCGGCAAGGTGCGTAGCTTCGATGACACCAGGCGATCGCCGACATGGATCTCGCCCTCCGAGGGTTCGAGGAACCCGGCGATCAGCCGCAGCGTCGTGGTCTTGCCGCAGCCCGAGGGGCCTAACAGGCAGACCAGCTGCCCATGGTCGATCCGCAGCGACACATCATCGACCACCGCAAGCGATCCAAACCGCTTGGTGAGGCCACGCAATTCAACGGACGCCAATCAAGTTCCTCCCCATAACGCGCCGTCGTCGGCCTCTTAATTTATCGTTGGATCAATATAAGCACGAATGAAGGGGCGCCGGAAAGGCTTCACGCCTTTAAAGTCTGATCTACTTGGATTGAAATATCCGTTGGATATCTCGGCAAGGACAGCGCGCTCCCTCTCCCCTTGTGGGAGAGGGTTGGGGTGAGGGGTTACGGTCTATCGTTAGGTCGTAACCCCTCACCCGGATCGCATCTGCGATGCGATCCGACCTCTCCCACAAGGGGAGAGGTGGCGCCGAGCATGCGGGAACGCGGCGATTCCAAATCCACAAATCACGCACTTACACTTTCGCCGAGCCATTCGATCGCGGCCTCAACGCCGCCGTTGCCGTGCGGGATCTCGAGCGCCTTGAGGCCGACTTCGATGACACCCAGGGTGCCCAGAATCATCGGGGCGTTGACGTGTCCCATATGGGCGATCCGGAATGCCTGGCCGCTGAGTTCGCCGATCCCGACCCCGAGCACCACGCCGCATTTCTCCTTGCAATAGCGTTGCAGCGCCAGCGGGTCGTGGCCGTTGGACATCACGACGGTCGTGACGGTGTCGGAGCGCTCGGCCGGCTCCGCGATGTTGAAGCCGAGCACCTGGCCTTCGGCCCAGACCGCGACCGCGCGGCGAACCGCTTCGGCCAGCAGCCGATGGCGCAGGAACACGTTCGGAAGCTGCTCCTCGAGCAGCATGTCGATCGCCTGGCGCTGCGCGAACAACAGATGCACTGGTGCGGTGCCGGCATATTTCCGGTAGTGCTCCTCGCCTTCGCGTTCGGTCCAGTCCCAATACGGCGTCCGCAATCCCGCGGTCTTGTGCACCTCGCGGGCGCGGTCGTTGGCGGCGACGAAGCCCAGGCCCGGCGGCGCCATCAGGCCCTTCTGCGATCCGGACATGGCGACATCGATGCCCCAGGCATCCATCTCGAACGGCATGCAGCCGAGTGACGCCACCGCATCGACCATGAACAGCGCCGGGTGACCCGCGGCCTTGATGGCCTTGCCGATGGCTTCGATGTCGTTGATGACGCCCGACGCGGTGTCGACCTGCACCGCGAGGATCGCCTTGATGGTGTGATCCTTGTCCAGCCGCAGCCGGGCTTCGACTTCGGCCGGGCGTATCGCGCGGCGCCAGTCGCCCTTCAGCACTTCGACCTCGGCGCCCATGCCGGCTGCGGCGCTGCCCCAGCCGATGGCGAAGCGGCCGCTTTCCAGCACCAGCACCTTGTCGCCACGCGACAGCACGTTGCTGAGCGCCGCTTCCCAGGCGCCATGGCCGTTGGCGATATAGATATAAGCGTGGCCCTTGGTGGCAAACAACCGGCTGAGATCGCGCAGCAGGCTGTCGGTCATGCCAATCATCTGATCGGAATAGATGTCCAGCGCCGGGCGATGCATCGCCCGCAGCACTTCGTCGGGCATTGTGGTGGGTCCGGGGATTGCCAGAAATTCCCGGCCCGCGCGAACGGTCATTGTTCTTGTTCCTTTGGCTATGCTGGGGGGAAGGGATGCAGGGGAATGACAGGATTTTCAAGCCAGAACATCATGATAATAAATTGAAGCTGGCCTGCGGCATCCTATTTGCGCAAGGCATCGGCGATTCCCCGCCAGATTTGATCCTTGATCTCGGTCGCGGGTGGACTGGGAATGATGGCGGCGGGGCCTGTTCGCGTCCGGCACGCCTCGACCAGACGCAGAATCCACACCTCGCCGTCGGTGTAATAGAGATCGCCTTCGCCGTTATGCCCGGCCATCGTCGGTCCAATGCCGGTCACCTGATATTTTGCATCCACCATTCCGGCGGTTGCCAGGTCGGCGGCGAGGAGCTTTCGCTCGAGGTCGATATCGGCATCGATGTGGTGCGTGATGGCGCCGGTATAGCGGCTGACGCCGACGCCCCGATCGAACGTCACGTCGCCGAGCCAGACCGGGCGTTTTTCCTCGCCCTGGTCCAGCACCTTCCAGAAGCGCACATGATGACGTTGATCCGCGCTGTCTCCAGCCGGCTTTTCGAATGCCAGATCTTCGTGCCGGCCGAGATAATACAGGTTGCTGACGGGCGCGTCGCGATAGGGACGGTCCAGCAGCACGCTACCGGCGATCTCGATCGATGATCGAAGCGTCACGGGATCGGCGGGATACCAGCCGGCGGCCTGCATGGCGCAGAGAACGTCCCTGTTGTCGCCGACCAGGCCGACATTGATCGGATCGCCGGGAATGCCCTGCGCGGTCCGCGTCACCATCGGCAATGTGGCGAGGCCTTTCTGGTGCTCGTAATGGGTCCAGAACGTCGGCAATACAACATAGGCCACGAGACCGTAGGCGATGACAGCGAACAGTGAGAGCAGCACAACGCGCGTGAATCGGCGGCGCCTCGGCGCTGAAGATGGCGCCTCATTTGGGAGGCCGTCTTGCGAGTCATCCGGCATGTCCGCCACCGCGCCGCGCCCTCGTAAACCCGATAGGCGAGGTTAGCACATGGCAAGGCTGCTGCTATCGTTTGGTTTCGCGGCAGCCCGCGGCCTCGGCCTCGTCGACCGAACAGAACCAGCGGGTACCCTTGCTGATTTGCATCTTGATCTTTGCATACCAGCGGCTGGTGGGCTGATGATAGATGCATTCGCCGGACCGGTTGACGTTGCCCTTGATGGTGCAGTCGGGCGAGGGCGCTACCGATCCCGACGCCGACGCCAGCAGGATCGCGTTGGCGTTCTCGGGCGGTTTGATGGACCCGAGAATCGCGGTCTTCTTGTTGCGGAAACGCCAGTCCCACGGCGCGATGAAGGCGCCCTGCCACAGGCCGGCCTTGGCGTCGCGCGCGGCTTGTTCGTCGGCGTCATAGTCACGGGAAAAACGCACGGCGGACAGCGCCCATCCGTTCTGCACCAGCCATTTCTGAATGTCCTCGCCGTCGACTTCGCATCTCGCCACCAGGCGGCCGCGACGGTCGACGACCTGACGGCTGCGACAGATCCAGGTCTTGTTGTCGGCGTGCTTGATCAGTTCGTCGCGCGCGGCGACGCCGCAGGTCCAGCGCTCGCCGTTGGTGTTGAGGCAGAGCTGATCGACCGAGGGCGCATCGATGCCGCCGAGCCGGATGCGGGTGTTGCCGATCAGGATATGGTCGCCCTCGCGGATTTTGGGAACGCCGGTGATGTCGGCAGCTTGCGCAAACGCCGGCAGCAGCATGACCGCAATCGCCGACAGGAATTTCATGCGCATGCGGGGGCCATATCCAAGGGTGAATCGTGACAAATATCGCCGGATTGTGGTGCGGATTCGATCCGCGCACCAGCGCGCGGCAGGCCGCCCGCTTTCAACTTAACGCGAGAAGCAACGCCTACAGCCGTCGTCACCCGCGAAAGCGGGTGATCCAGTATTCCAGGGCGCCGGTGATAGATCGCAGCGCTGCGGCGTACTGGGTACCCGCCTTCGCGGGATATGACAGCCAACGTTGGAGCAGCGCGAAACCTTAACTAGCGCGTCTCCTGCATCATGGCCCGGCGCGCCAGCGCGAGGCCCATCAGCACGAAGGCCGAGGTGACCTCGGGGCCGCCGACCAGGATGCGCGTCGGGGTCTTCATCTTGTTCCACTCATAGCCTTTGAACGGTCCATGCCTGCCGCCTTCGCCGAGCGAGCTGACGATGCAGTGCAGGGCCGGGGTGAAGGTCTTGGGATCCGCGCCGAGATGGCCGAGCGCGATCAGCGCCAGCGCCGCGTCGAAGGCGTTCATCTCGCCCGCGGTCAATTCGTCCTGCACGTAAGCGAGCACCCTGGCGCGGATGAATTCGAACGCGCCGTCGGGGTCGATCGCCTGCCGGGCCGCCGCCGGCAACGCCATGAAGGCGGCGTAGCAGCGGCCGAAATAGGCACAGTAAAGCTCCGGCAGATAATAGATGTGCGACCGCGGATCGGTAAACGCGCCGCTGCCGGCGAGTCGTTTCTGAAAGCCGAGGATGCGATGCACGGTGTCGAGCCGCTGCGGGGTCTCGAGCACTTTCCAACGGCTCAGGTTGCGGAAGCTGACTTCGAGGATGTCGAGGTTGAGCGTCGGATCGAGGTCGTTGCCGAACGGCCGTTCGCCGGCGAGGTTGTCGATCCAGGTGACGACGCCGCCTTCGTAATCGATGTTGTCGTTGAGCGGCACCGTCACCCGCGGCGCGTTATCGCCGGGGCCGACCTGCAAGCCGGCGTAGAAGTCGAGCAGCGGCTGGGCCAGGATCGGGTTATCGGAGCCGGCCTGCGTTGCCGCCGAGAACGAGCAGGCGGTGGTGTCGCAATCCGGCACGTAGATCCCGAAGCCGAGGTCCTGCTTGATCTGGGCGAAGAACCGCGAAAAGCGCGGATGCGGCAGCGGCGCCAGCGCGGTGACGACGCTGACCGCCTCGCCGTCCTGCGCCAGCACGTCCTCGCGGCTGGTGGTGAGGCAGAAATCGACCATCTCGGCGATGGCGCGGCGCGACGCCGTGGTCTGGTCGGGCGAGGCGAGGCCGGTCTCGACGAAGCTCAACAGCGCCTCGGTGAAGAACGCGTCGTAATAGGCGGAGCGATGGCGGATCTGCATCGGCTGCCACATCGGCTCGGCGATGCCGGCCCAGGAGGGGTTGATCAGCGCCGCCGCCGGCGAACGGGCGATGAAGATCCGTGCCAGGTTGAACAGCAGCGTCGAATTCTTGTAGCCGCGCGCATTCAGCCCGGTCAGCGCCATCAATAGTTCGCGGCCGCCGATATCGGGGTCGCCGATCAGGTTGAAGGCGGCATAGGTCGGGATGAAGCCGTTCTTGCCGAACGACCGTAACAGATGCGTCGCAGAGGTGCGGATGACGCTTTCGATCTCGCCAAGGTCAGGCGCGCGCGCCGGTGCCGGCGCCGGCTTGGGCCGGGGGTGCTGCAGATCGATGGTGTCCAGCAGGTCCGCGACCGGCTGGCCGACCGCGGCCCAGTCCGGCTCCGCGTCGTCGCGCGCCCGGATCAGCGCCTCGCGCAAGCGCTGCAGACGCGCCTCGTCGCGCAGTTCGGCAAGCCCGGTCCGGCGCAGCAGGGGCCGCAGCGCCGGATTGGCGAGCGCGGTCCGGTAGAACTTGGCGAGGTGCGGGTCGCCGCCGGCGTGGTTCAGAAGCAGGGGGTCGCAGACGTCGTAGAGCGATGGGCCGTCCTTGCGGGCCGTCACGGCACGGTAGGCGGCTCCGGCGATGCGATGAAGATTCATTACAGTTTCTTTCTGTTTAATCCGTTGTCTCACGTCCCGCCGGGCCCGCCAAATCCACCACCCATGGCTGCGGCCCCCGTCGGGCACCCGCAAGTCTTTGAAATTGATACCATTAGTAAGGAAATACCGGTGTGAGATAGATTACAGACGTCGAGTTCCATGCGGCGTTGCCCGGATGCCACAAGTGAGGAGTTCCGATGGCGGGAAAGTGGGTGCGAGCATTGCCGACAAAGCCGTTGCCGGTTAACGGTTTGTTTGCTGCGCTGCCACAAATTGAAGTAGTGGTGCCGCAAATTGAGCGCAATTCGGCGGCACACGATCAGCCACCCCCTCAAACCCCCGATGGCTTTGGCGCGACAAACTCCGCGCGCCTTTGACAACGGTCCGGCTTGGACGATTGAGCAAGCCGGGACAATGAGCAGGAACGAACGCGATGAATGTAGGTCAGCTTCGCATCTCCCGCCGCTCGGTCACCCTGGCCGCCGCTTTCGTATGCGTGCTGTCGCTGGCGATCGGCGCCCATGCCGCGCTGAACAAGCGCGCGCTGGATGCGGCCAAGGCCATTGAAGCTGAGCAGGCCGGCGCCCTGAAGGGGGCGTCGCGGCTCGCCCTGGTGATCGGCAACGGCAACTATCCCGACGCCGCGGCACCGCTGGCCCAGCCGATCAACGACGCCCGGGCCTTGACCGGCGCGCTGCGCCGCAACGGCTTCGACGTCGATGTGGTGGAGGACGCCAGCAAGGACGACATGAGCCGGGCGATCGATCGGCTGAAATCCAAGATCAGGCGCGATTCCGTGGTGATGCTGTTCTTCGGCGGCTATGGCGCTCAGCTCGGCCGCGAGAGCTACATGCTGCCGGTCGACGCGGTGATCTGGAAGGAATCCGACATCCGCCGCAATGGCTTCAGCGTTGAATCCGTGCTCGACCTGATGAAGGAGCAGGGCGCCCGCACTAAGCTGGTCGTGGTCGATGCCTCCAGGCGTAACCCTTACGAGCGCCGCTTCCGCAAATACTCCCATGGCCTGGCGCCGATCAGCGCGCCCGACAACGCGCTGATCCTGACCTCGGCGACGCCGGGCAAGGTCGCCGACGATTCCGCCGGCCAGTACAGCGTGTTGATGACCGAGCTGCTCAACAACCTCAATGCGCCAACCGCCGGCATCGAGACCGTCTTCAACAAGACCCGCGCCGCGATCTCCCGCGCCTCCGAAGGCGAACAGGTCCCCACGGTGTCGTCGTCGCTCTCCGAAGACGTCAGCTTCGGCGCCAAGGAAACCGCCGAAAAGGCCGGCGGTTAGAGTCTCGTTCATTAGGCGCTGTCATTCCGGGGCGCGCGTTAGCGCGAGCCCGGAATCCATAACCACGGTCGGGGAGTATGGATTCCGGGCCTGCGCCAAGTGGCGCATCCACGATGTGCAATTGCACATCGGGGAATGACAAGAACCCCCTACTTTCCCTCGGCACTCGCGGTCACCGGCCGCACTGGATCGCCTTCGCGCAATAGTGCGCCGGCGCGGGCGACCACGATGTCGCCTTCCTGCAGGCCCTCGCGGACTTCGACCTGGCCGCCAGACATCAATCCGACCTCGACCCGCCGGGTCTCGACCCGCTGCCGCCGCACCACCTGAACCACGGTGCCGGCGCTGCCGTAGAGAATGGCGGTGAGCGGCACCGACACGCCGCAGCTTTGCCCGGTCTTGATCAGCGCCCGCGCGGATGAATTCACCAACAGGCGCCGGTTGGTGGTCACCGAGACGAACACCTGGCCGAGCTGGCTGTTGGGCTCGATCGTGGTCGCGACCCGGCGCACCTTGCCGTCGACTTCGCCGGCGCCGATGATCTTGATCCGCGCGGTCTGGTTAACCGCGAGTTTTGAAATGTCCCGCACCGGCACCAAACCAACCAGATCGAATTCGCTGCGCGCGATGATCGAAAACAGCGCTTCGCCCTTGCCAGAGGCCTGCGCGCCGACGACCGCCGTGGAGGCGGAGATCAGCCCGGCTACCGGCGCCTGCACCTGCTGGGTTCCGCCTTCGGGCAGGGTGAGCCGGGCCAGCGTCTGGCCGGCGGTCACGGTGTCGCCGGCATCGGCCAGGATTTCCGCGACCTTCAGCCCCGGCCGCTCCGGCCGCACCGAGGTTTCCTCTTTCGGAATCAGGATGCCGGAAACCTCGACGATATTGGAGAAGCACGACTTTGCGGCTTTGAGCACGGTGACCGCGGCGCCCTTCGGGCCATCCTTGGGCACATCGGGCTCCTCGGCGGCCAAGCATGGCAGCGACGCCAGGCAGAACAGCCCGGCGACGACAGGGGCGAGCCATTTTCTTCGCGAAAGGTTGATCCCGGCAAATTGGTTCATCGGCAATCCAGTCTCGTCTTCGGGGGTCTTCGATATCAGAAGGCGGGCTTGGGGGCCAAGCGGCAATGGAGCGCGGGAGCGGCTCCGCCGCCAGCGTCATTCCAGCGTACGGCCAGCGATAAGCCCCCTTCAAAACGGCTCACCGCGCGTGATTACTTGGTGTTGGCTTCCAGCCTCGTGACGAGCCGTTCGCCGCTCCACAGTTCAATATCGTGACCATCGACAAGCGGCTTTGCCTTGGCGATCGCCTCGGCATCATCGGCGCAAGTCAGCGCCTTCGCTCGTATAAAATGCCCGTCGCGCCCTATGGTATATGCTCGGTACTCTGCCATCCCCGCGCCCTTCCACCATCCGTGTTTGGTGGAACCCCAATCTCACTCATAGATCCATAGCGGTGTCTGTCCGGCACCGTACTTAAGAGGTCGGCAGCTTACGAAAACGGCCGCCAACCGAGGCGACCTTTACTCCCCGTCCTTGAGGGCGCGATCAATCTCATATCTGGCCTGTTTGATGGCTACCGCCCGACCGACCGGAGTCACACCGGATTTGTGCTTGCCATTGCCAAACCTCACCTCCCATCGCCAAACCCGGTCTTCGGTCAATTGAACGACGGAGTATTCTACTCCTTTGTATTCCATGACATGCGTCCGCCCGTGAGCGAGCGCGACATACGCCAAAATGACGAGCCGGTATGTCCACTTGTGAACTTAACGATTCCGCAAGCGCCCGATCTGGGTCATCCCGCTCAAGACGCTGTTATTTCGGGGGCTGCAGCTCACCCTTAAACCATTGAATCGCATCGGATTTGAGGGGATCGGGGCGGGCGCATTCGAAGCACTGCAGCTTGCGCGGACCCTCACCCCCGGACGGGAGGGCAAGCACCATCGGCGAGCCGCACTGCGGACACAGCCTAGGCTGGTTGGACTGTCCCATGCGTCAAATCTGAAATCGAACGGCCGAAAAGTCCATTCCAATCTCAGCCCTCCCCACAGCAAATCTCTGCGACTGGCGAGTGAGGCGACGGCTTCCTTATGCCGGCGCAAGCTCTCCACCCGTCATGGCCCGGGCCGCCAAAGCCCTCGGCCTCACCGTTCCGCCTGCGCTGGTGGCCACGGCCGACGAAGTCATCGAGTGAATCGGCCGGACTTCCGGTCGTGGGCACGAAGCCTGGATCCGAAATTCGGCGAAATGTGAGGCCGTTCACGTTTGCGGTCCGTCGGCGGGCTTATGCTTTTGCTGCCAGCCGGCTTGCGGGTCCTGGTGCACAACCCGAAGATGGAATCTGACATTCGAGAAATAACGCGCCGCGGCAAAAAGGCGGATCGACGCGGCCGAACGTGGCCCTGAGCCGACGCTCAGGGCCATGTTCAAAAAGCCTGAAAAGCAAAATTGAAATTCGGCTTCGCGACAGCGGGTAATGAATTCACCGAATTCATCGTCACCTTGCCGCGTCACACCATGGAATGAACATCCGGAGCCCAACAATGAGCGTGCTGATACTCGTTGTCGACGACGAGGCTGATGTCGAAGCTCTTTTTCGTCAGCAGTTCCGCCGTGAGCTGCGGGCGGGGCGGTTTATTCTGGATTTCTCGGCTTCCGCTTCGGACGCGCTGCGGCGGATCGAGGACGTTGAAGCGGAGTTGATCCTGATCCTGTCGGATATCAACATGCCGGGAATGACGGGCCTCGAAATGCTGCCCAGGATCAAGGCGATGCGGCCCGATGTGCCGGTCATCATGATCACCGCCTACGCCGATTCCAACACCGAAGCGAACGCTCTGTCGCGCGGGGCGGCCGGCGTTCTGACCAAGCCGGTTGATTTCGGCTTGCTGCGCACCCAAATCGATACCCGATTGGCGGCGTTGGTCGGATAGCCCGGCAATCGGTCGCCCCTTGCGTCGGCGGTGATCGAGTCGCCATAGACGCGCCCAAAAAAGGCCTCGCTGCACTTATGAGTTAGGCGAAAGGCAAGCTCCTAGCGCGTCGCCGCATAAGTCGGACCCGATCGTTCTGAAATGCGGAACCAGACAGTGAGTGAAGCCAAATGGCTCAAAGGCACCGAATGGGGTGCGTTTTTCCTCGGTGGGCTTGCATGATAAAGCGGCTGATTGTCCTCATGTTCGCGCTCGCGGCACATGGCGTGCCGGCAAGTGCGGCATCGCTGTCCCCCTTCGCCCTTGATGGCGCGGGCAGATCGGTACTGGAGTTCTATCCTGCGACGGTGGTTGGATTCAGCGCACAAGGGCGCGATCTGACGAGCGTCACGGTGAAGGAAACTCCTCCCGAAAGCGACGCGCACGGCCCCATCGACCTTGCACTGATCGTGGATTGTCGATTGCGCCAACTGGCTGCGACGCGGATTACCGAGGTCGCGAAGGATGGGACGCCACCAACCGCGATTGCAGGGTTCAAAACCAGCGACCTGAAACCATCCCCCCAGGGCATGTATCAACGATTCGTCACGGCCCTGTGCGACGGGGAGTTGCTGGGCGTGCAAGGCTTGCCGGCAAAGAGCGGATGGAAGCATTTTCTCGAAAGCCCGCAGCGTGGGCTCTATTTCGCAAGCGGGAGCGTCAGAACAATCGGCAAGTACCGGGCGGCGTCGGTGCGCCTCTATGAATTCGGCGGCGCGCAGCTACCTGATGGCCGGCATATCGATGCACGTGACGCGGTGTGGGTCATCGATTGCGAACGCAAACTCGGTGCGGTGGCTTTTGAGCGAGCCTTCGCAAGGGTGGGCGATCAAAATCAAGCCGTGCAGTCGAGCGGAGATGAAAAGGCGCTCGCCGATCCGTCCATCGTGGAGGTCGACAAACTGAAGTTCGGCCAAGCTGCCATCGGCTCAATGCAGGCACGATTCGGCGAGGCACTATGTGCCACGAATCCGGACCTGCAGTGACATCGAGGTCGGTGTTGCGCGAGCACGGAAGCAGAGTGCATCGCGTCAATTGAAGTTGCTGATCGCTCACGCCAACGACGACGGCTGCGGCCGGAATGATCGGAACCTTAAAGGATCGCGCCGGAGGCCGATTGCTTTAAAGCGATGTGCGCTGATGCCGCGAGGGGTGGGCAAGCTACAGCGTCATCTGCTGAGGCCGAGGCTTTGCAGGAACCCCGGTGGCTGGGGTGGCTGGGCATCCTGTACGGGCCGATCCTGTGCCTGGGCATTTTGCTCGGGCCGTGCCTCTGCTCGTGCATTTTGCGCGCGCCGGATTTGTGCTCGGGCATTTCTCACTCGGGCATTTTGCGCGTGCCGGACCCGTCGCTGCTTTTGCACGTGCCGGACCTGTGCCCGGGCATTTTGTACGACCTGGGCATCTTGTACGACCTGCGCTTGGGCATCCTGTACAGGCTCTACGCGCTGGACCTGCGGCCGTGCATCTTCCTCTTGTACAGGCTGTGCGGGCCGTACCTGCGGCCGTGCATCTGCCTCGGCCGCCCAAGCCTGGAACTTATTTAACAAGACGTCGGCGGACGGCTGAGGGATTTCAGTCTGACTTTGATCGGCAGTTTTATAAGCGGCAGCTTTAAAAGCGGCAGCCTTTTCGCTGCCTGTCGGCGCCTCGCTTGCAGCCGGCGGCAAAGCCTGAGCATCGGCGGTTGATTGAATTGATGGCATCGACTGACCGGCGTCATCCTGAGGCGTCGATGTGGCGACCAGGGAAGCCATCGCGTTCTCAACGAGCACGAGTGGATTTCCCCCCAATAGAATCGCGAAAACGATCGCCGCCGCCGTTACAACCAAAATACTTGTCTTGACGATTCGCGACGACATAACCGCTCTGTCCTTTCCGATAACCGGCTGCTCGGGTTCTTCGCTATGATCGGAGAGAAAGAGAGGAATAGGATCGTTCGTCGCCATCGGCGATGCCTCCATGCTAAGCGCAGAATCGGGCATCCCGGCATCAGCTTCTTATTGCTTTTGTTGATCGGCACCCCGCTATCGAGGCCTGAAAAAGCAGGAATCACCGGCACGATTTAGGAGAAACCTTGATTTCATTGGGGCGCGACCGCGCTGGTTCCTGTGGACCGGTAACCTGCGACCTCTGAGATGATGGACCAGTCCGGACACAAGTCGATCGACACCCTGCGCTTGCGAGATTTACCTCTATCCTCGTGCAAGATCGAGCAGCCGGTCCCGCTCGGAATTTGGCGGTCGCGCGCGCCCTGCGCCCCTCCGGCCTCTATAGGTGGCAATCGCTATCATGATCCATGTTGCGTGGAATGCCAGTCCGGCCAGAAGGACGAATTGACCGGGAATGGGCCCAATCGCTGCTCGCGTCCAGAACTCGTGCAGTGAGGCGACCGGCGCCGGATGGATGAGCAGTTTTCCGATGTAGGCGGTCACCTGGATCGCGAAAATCCAGCTGTAGTTATGCCGGAGCCTGCGGCCCACGGCTTCAGGATAGCTGATATGAAGGTTGGGGGCCCGGTAGTCCTGGTAGAGAATATCGTTCCAGCCATTCTCGACCTCGACGCCATGGCCACGAAGAATTGGACCAAAGAAATACACTTCGAGGACATGCGCGCGCATGCGCCAAAAATCGAAGAAGCGGTAACGCCGGGCCTCGATGTGCAGGAAGGTAGCCACCAAAAGTCCTACCAGTACCAACGGCAGAGGGGACGCAGATTCGCTGCTGAACGTGAGTGACAATGCAATGCCAGTTGTAAGGACCGCCCAATTGGTCGTTGTATCGAGGCGTGTACGCCAGACAGTGCTGCGGTACAGCTCGCCGCGATAGAGGTGCGACAACGCGGTGATATCAGCGGTGTTGAATGCAGATGGCTTACCTTCGATATTGCTTTCACTCATTGTTTTGATCCCTTGCCGCTTTTAGCCATTCACGACCCCAACGCATGATGCTGCCTGGCGATGTTCTAATATGTGCACCTGCTGTCAGGGCCCAAGGGAAAAAGTGCCCCGTTGGGTCTGTCGCCTACGACAAACGTCTCAGGTCGAGCACGGCGAAGCCGCCTTCAAATCCAACAAAGCGAAATTTGCGCGGCGCCTCGGCTCTAGCCTTCCTCCATGGAGAGCGACGGATCTTCGGAAGGTGTGCCAAGTATTTTGCGGCGGACCTCCGCTAGTATTACAGCCGGGATGTCCATCCCGGCGAACTGGTCGTCATGTTCGATTATCCAAGCCCTGCTCTGCTCGCGATCTAGGCTGTCTAGAGCGATTTTCTCATGGATGGCGACTGCGCTCATTCTGGAGAGACCCAGCTCCATGAGTGAGACAAGCGTCCTAGTTGAGCCGTGCAATTTTTACTTTGCCTCCCGCGTCCACGGTCAGACAATGGCAATGCAAAGTTACCTTGCAATTTTCGACCGCGACGTCGCGTTGGACTAGCCTAAGATGCACGTCCATCTCTTCGGGGTCGCCGGAAAGTATTTTTTCAAGTTGCTCTGGTGTAATTTCGCTCAGACTTTATCTCTCCGCGGATTCATGAAAACAACGGCTGGCACAACCTGAAGGCCGCGCAAGGCGAATTCAGCACATCAAATCAGCATCACGCCGCCGGCGGCTTGCCCTGAAACTGAATCGCGCATTTCTTTTGGATCGAAGCCTGCTCGACCGCGACCATTTGGCCTTTTAGCTGCGCTAATTCGGCTGCCGTTTGGCCATTGCCGCCGACAAAGAACGCTGCTGGCCAGAAGATCACCACCGCCGCCGCAGTAGCTAGGCCGTCGTTGCTGCGTTTTTGATCCTGAGCCCCCGAAACAATAGCCGCACGAGCGGTTACTGCTTGAGCTTCCAATGCTAATTGTTGGCACGTGTATTGTTGATACATGACGGGCGAAACGTAGCTCGCCGAAACTTCCGCTGAGCTCGACGCACAGCCTCCCAACGCGGCGCCGAGCGCCACGATTCCCAGAACTCGCATGTTGATGTCCCCCCAGACTAGGGGGAGTGTTTCGCAACCAAAAGGAGAGGGCAAGCGGAATTACGAGATATAGGTTGCTAATTACGTCCGGAACGAAGCCTTTATGGCCTAACGATAGACTCAACCCTCTCCCACACGGGGAGAGGGAGCGTATCGCCATCGCCGAGACGTTGAGTATCCTTCGGTCATCGGGATCACCTCCACTGGTATCGATCACGACGGCTGCTGCTCTCGCCGAGGCGCCTCAGCCGCCGCGACTTCCCTGCCTTCTTCCCGCCACCGCAAAATCTCCACCGCCAGCACCGGATGATTGAATCCCTTCAGGTGCAGCTCTTCGAGTGAGTTGCCTTCGACCCAGGGTTCGACCATGCCGAAGACGCGGCTCACCACGATCTGGTTCACCTCGGCTTCGTCGCAGCGCCGCAAGGCGAGGTTGATGTTGCTGCCGATCGCGGCGTAGCCGGCATGAACGCAATCGTGTTCACCCGCAATTTCGCACCCCCGCTTGCCGAAAAACCGCGGCAGAAAGTGTGAGTTGCTGGAGCGACTCGGTCTTTTGATTCTAGCCCTGTCGAGTTTTATTTCTGATTTTCCGAAAAATATTTCTGTTCCCAATTACCCCAAATCAGATCTAGAACTTTTCGCATCCCACCCCACCAGAGGGGCGTATCGCGATCGTCACGGACGCGGGGTGCGGATGCGGTGGACGCGGCAGCGTCAGGCGTGAAACGTGATGCAGGGCGGGTCCGACAAGGATCTGTGAGCGATCAAACGGCGCGCTGACGAACGATGTTGCTGCGTACGGCGAAGTCGTGTGGTCCTGACGCCCCGACGCTGGCGTCAAGTCTTGCGGAGGTGCAACCGCCCAACCGGGTTGGGATGCGCCGGATATCCGTGAGGCCACGGTGGCAAAAGAGCCCGGTCACCGGGGAGCGCGAAGGAAACCGTTAAAACCAT
>Ga0193726_1000294_pt1 | contig 61018 bp, 52 predicted proteins | sample H2c1metaG_FD_144928 | JGI IMG/M metagenome (GOLD analysis project Ga0193726, IMG submission 144928) | Soil microbial communities from a riparian zone of the East river system, Colorado, United States - H2c1 | ecosystem: Environmental > Terrestrial > Soil > Riparian zone | place: USA: East River... | reverse complement strand
GGAGGTCGAGCCGAATTCGGATAGGACTTCGGTATTATCGGAGCCGCATTGCGGGCACCCCACCTTAAGCTCCCCGAACAGCGCGCGGCGTCCGCTGCCGGATTGCGGCGGTGCGATGCCGTAATCTTTCAACTTGCGGCGGCCATCGTCGCTCATCCAGTCGGTGGTCCAGGCCGGCGACAGCACGGTGCGGACTTTTGAATTGCGAATGCCTTCGCGTTCCAGCGCCATCTCAATTTCCAGGGTGATCATGTTCATCGCCGGGCAGCCGGAATAGGTCGGCGTGATCGCGACCTCGACACGGCCGTCGGTGACAGCAACATCGCGGAGCACGCCGAGATCGGCGATGGTGAGCACGGGAATTTCCGGATCGACCACCTGCGCCGCAATGTCCCATGCGCGCTGCCGCAAATCGCCGTCGTTGTGAACCGCCGTCACCATACAGCCCCCGGAAACGTCCGCGGCATCGACTGCAGCTCGCTGAGCAGATGACCGAGATGCTCGCTGTGCCGTCCATTACGGCCGCCCTGCTGCATCCAGACGCTTTTGGGCAGCGTCAACGTCGCTTCGGTCAAAACGCGGGATACGGTTTCGAGCCATTGCGGATGCAGCGCCGCGGGATCGACGACGATGTCTTTTTCGATCAGAAAACCCTCTTCTTCATCGACATAAAATATCTCGCCGGTGAAAGCCCAGAGATCGTCAATCGCGGTTTGCGCGCGGCGGTGACTTTCGTCGGTGCCGTCGCCGAGCCGGATTATCCACTCCGAGGAATGCCTGACATGATAGGCGCTTTCCTTTTCGGACTTCGCCGCGATCGCCGCCAGCGTTGCGTCCGATGATTTCATCATCGCGCGCCAATAGAGGTCCGCAAACACCGAATAGAAAAACTGCCGAACCATGGTTCGGGCGAAATCGCCGTTCGGCTGTTCCAGCAGCAGCAGATTGCGGTATTGTCTCACGTCGCGCAAATAGGCGAATTTGTCCTCGTCGTTATCTCTGCCTTCGGCCTTTGCCGCATACGAGTAAAGCTCGCGCGCTTGTCCAAGCAGATCGAGGCCCATATTGGCCAGCGCCATGTCCTCTTCCATCATCGGCGCATGACCGCACCATTCCGACAGCCGGTGTCCGAGAATCAGCGCATCGTCGGCGCGGCGCAGCGCGTACAGCACCAGCGGCGTCTCCGAGACAGAGATGGATGCGATAGCCATTTCGTTCAGCTTCCTGCATTTTTCGTCATTGCGAGGAGCGAAGCGACGAAGCAATCCAGTGCTGTTGCCGAATGCTGGATTGCTTCGCTTCGCTCGCAATGACGGCCTAACGAATCACATGTGTCCGACTTCGTCCGGCACGTCGTAAAATGTCGGATGCCGGTAGATCTTGGATTCCGCTGGCTCGAACATCATGCCCTTCTCGGAAGGATCGGACGCCGTGATCGCGTTCGACGGCACCACCCAGATCGACAGCCCCTCGCCGCGCCGTGTGTAGATGTCGCGTGCCGCCTGCAGCGCCAGCGTCGTGTCGGTGGCATGCAGCGAGCCGACATGCTTGTGCGCAAGCCCGTTGCGGCTGCGAATGAAAACTTCCCACAGCGGAGTGTTTGGTGTGGCCATGATCTCTCCCTTACTTCGTCATTGCGAGAAGCGAAGCGACGAAGCAATCCAGCTCTTGCTCGTGGTTTCTGGATTGCTTCGCTGCGCTCGCAATGACGTATCCAATGTTACGCCGCGGCCTTGCGGCTCCGGCGCTTTTCGGCATAGGCAGATGCCGCTTCACGAACCCACGCGCCTTCGTCATGCGCCTTGCGCCGTGCCGCGAGGCGGTCGCGATTGCACGGGCCGTTGCCGGCAAGCACCTGATTGAATTCGTCCCAGTCGATCGCGCTGTATTCCCAATTCCCCGCCGCGTTCTGCTTCATGCCGGGATCGGGAATCGTCAGGCCGAGATATTGCGCCTGCGGCACCGTCGCATCGACGAATTTCTGCCGCAGCTCGTCATTGGAGAAACGCTTGATCTTCCACTTGGTCGAGGTGTCGCTGTGCTGGCTCGCCTTGTCGGGCGGGCCGAACATCATCAGCACCGGCCACCACCAGCGATCCAACGCGCTCTGCGCCATCGCCTTCTGCTCTTCAGAGCCGCGCGCCAGCGTCAGCATGATTTCGAAACCCTGGCGCTGATGAAAGGACTCCTCCTTGCAGACGCGGATCATCGCGCGCGCATAGGGCCCGTAGGAGCAGCGGCACAGCGGAATCTGGTTCATGATGGCTGCGCCATCGACCAGCCAGCCGATCGCGCCGATGTCCGCCCAAGTCAGTGTCGGATAGTTGAAGATCGAGGAATATCTCGACTTGCCGGCCAGCATCAGATCGACCAGCTCCTCGCGCGAGGCGCCGAGCGTTTCAGCGGCGGCGTAGAGATAAAGCCCGTGGCCGCACTCGTCCTGCACCTTGGCCAAAAGTGCTGCCTTGCGGCGCAGCGACGGCGCGCGGGTGATCCAGTTGCCTTCCGGCAGCATGCCGACGATTTCGGAATGGGCGTGTTGGGAAATCTGCCGCGTCAGCGTCTTGCGATAGGCCACCGGCATCCAGTCGTTCGGCTCGATGCGATCATCGGCGTCGATGCGCGCCTGAAACTGCGCGGCGCGGCCGGCGTCCTCGATATTGCGGTCTTCGGCTTCGGAGGTGTTGAGCGCTTGCGTGTACATGGCCGGTCTCCACGGAGGCGAGATTTAATATATAACAAAAAAATATAAACTCAAGATGTTTTTGTAACATGTTGGCTAATCGCCAAACCGGCGCCCCAACTCCTTGCCGGCGGCCGGCAACGGACCTGTTTCATTGGAGCCATTGCGGTCAAGCCATTGCTCCGACGCGGGAAGCAGCCCGCGATAAATCTCACCGCAGAGTTGGCGGGCAGCCCTGCCCGGCCAGTCCTTTGGCAGCAGCACCGGGGGCAACAGCGGGTCGCGCAACACCACTCGCCGGTAGTGATGGATCAGCAGGATTCGCGCGGTGAAGGCGTCGGCATCCGACAGGCGTTCCCTGCGGCCGATCCAGCCGCGCAGCGGCTCGAAGGTTTTGGTGAATTTCAGGTAGGCGTCGGCGGTGCGATCCAGCGGCCAGCTTTCGCGAAGCAAGCGCCGGCCGCTATCGTCCTCGGCGGACACCTCCAGCCGGATCGCGCGCGCGGCTTCCTCCGGAACGGGAACGCCCGACGGAGCAATCCACACCCCGGGCAGCGGACTGCCGAAGCCCGCGTTCTTCAGCGCCTCGCGCGAGGCGTCGCGATCCTCGCTGCTCGCGATCAGCAGAAGCTCGAAGCGTCCGGTCCAATCGGATATCTGCGGGTCGTAGATATGCCTGGTCGCGGCATCGAAGGTTTGGTGCCCCTTCCCCGCCAGCCGATAAAAGCTGTTGCGGCCGACCTTGTTGCGCTCGAGCCAGCCATCGGCGGCGAGCCGCGACATCGCGGTGCGCACCACACCCGAGTCGATATCCAGCGTCTTGAAAAATTTAAGCAGCGTGCCGAGCCAGACCGAGCCGCCGCGCGGCACGATGGCGTCGCCGAACACGGTGACGACGATCGAGCCGGTGCGCGACGGTTCGCGCTTGAGCTGATCGACGATGCGGGCGAGCGGATGCGGCATGGTTCAAGCCATACGTGGTTTTCGGCGTCAGCGCCAAAGCAGGATAATAATTGACCAGTTGGACGGTCAATGCGAGGGTGCCGCATGGCGCGCACGCGGGCGAACGATTACGACAAGAAGCGGCTGGGCATTCTCAGCCGCTCCGCGGCGCTGTTCGCCGAGCACGGCTACACCGGCACCTCGATCACCATGATCGCGGAAGCCTGCGGTGTCTCCAAGGCGCTGATGTACCATTACTACAGCTCCAAGGACGCGGTGCTGTTCGATCTTTTGGAAGATCATCTGCAGAATCTTGTCGCAGTCGTCGAGACCGCGGCGCAGTCCGCCGGCGACGGCAATGAAAAACTCTTCGCGATTTCGGCAGCGCTACTGGAAGCCTATCGCGGCGCCGACGCCGAACATCAGGTACAGGTGTCAAGCCTGAAGCTGCTGCCGCCGGCGCAACAGGAAATCCTGAAAGAACTGGAGCGCAAGCTGGTCGCCATCGTGTCGGAGGCGATTGCCGCCGCGATTCCTCACGTTGCGAAGAAGCGGCATCTGCTGAAGCCGCTGACGATGTCGCTGTTCGGAATGCTGAACTGGCACTATCTCTGGTTTCGCGACGGCAAGGGCATCACGCGTGAGAAATATGCGCGGATGGTCACGGGCTTGATTCTCGCGGGCGCCGAGGACGCGATGTTGGCGACGGAAGAGCCTGTTGCGACGTTGAAGGCGGAGCGAACGACGGCGAAAAAGAAATTGCACGCGACTTGACGTTTATGCGTCATGCCCGGACTTGATCCGGGCATCCATCTTCTTCGCAAGACTCTTGTGAAAAGTGATGGATTGCCGGGTCGAGCCCGGCAATGACGACTAATCAAACGTCGCCGTATCCGGTTTACCGGTTCGGATCCGGATACACGAAACCGCGCCAGCCGCTGCGGTCGAACGGCTTCCACGCGCCCTCGGGCTGCGCAAGACGATCCGCGACAGCGTAGACCACGGCGGGATGATGTCCCATGCCGCAATGGCTGCTTTCGACCTCGATGCTTTCGGAGGTCGTGGAAGTTTTTTCCATGCAGCCCTGCCAGGCGCAGATGCCGTCGGTGCGGCTGTAGATCGCGGTGGTCGGCACCGGCGGCGTCTGCGCCAGCGATCCGCCGAATCGGCCATCATCTTCGTCGGCGCGGCGGCCGCTCGCCATCTCATAGACGCGCCAGGCGTTGGTCGCCTTCGGGCTGCCCGCGAACGGACTGCCGAGCGTGATCACCGAGCGCACATGATCGGGCATCAGCTTCGCGAGCTGGCGCGCATAGAGACCGCCGAGGCTCCATCCGACCAGGCTGATCTTGCGGCCGTGCGTATCGCTCAGCTCTTGCACCAGATCCTGCATGGCATGCTGCACGCCCTCGCGGAGGCCAAGGTTGCGGCCCTGGCGCCAGCCGCTGACGGCATAGCCGCGGCCTTTCAGAAAACTGCGCAGCGGGCGCGTCGAGGTGTCCGAAGCGACGAGGCCCGGCAATACCAGCACCGGATGACCGTCACCCCGTGGCGCGAGGCTGAGCAGCGGCAAGGCGCCGAGAAACGCACCGAACTCGTGGATGGCGCGCGCTTCCATAAACATCAAGGTTCTGGACGGCGGGCTTAGCGTCTGGGCAGCAGCGGACATCGTATTTCCTTTTCAGAGCCGGCTCCTTGCTTTTCGGCAGCCGGTCGAATTGACCAATGTGAATACGCGAATCCTGAGCATTCGTTCCGCAACGCAACAAAACTTCTTGATCAGCTAAGGCGCTGATTCCGTCATTCAAGCTGGGCGCCCTTAATGGGACAATAGCTCCCAACACTTAAAAACCACGCCGTGATGTATTAGTCACAGCAGGCGCAACACGAATTCGATGGTGTAGAGAGCAAGACCGGCAAGGCCGCCGATCAGCGAACCGTTGAAGCGGATGTATTGCAGGTCTTTGCCGATGTTGATTTCGATCAGCGAAATCAGCTGTCCCATATCCCACGCCTTGACCTGATCGGAGATGAAGCTCGAGACGCCGCTTTTCTGGTCGGCGATAAAGCTGCGCAGCACCGCGACGAGACCCTGATTGATCTCGGCGCGCATTTCGGAATCGCCTGCGAGCGCGGCCCCGGCTTCCACGAAAACGTTGGCGAGGTGATGCTGCAGCACCTGGGTCTCACCGGCCGCACTTCGCTGGATGAACGACTGCATGTTCGACCAGATATTCTTCGTGAGATCGCCGAGTTCGGGCCGCGCCAGAAAGTCGCGCTTCAGCGCGTCGATGCGGTCGGCATAGGCGGGATCGCCGGACAGCCGATCGACGAACGTCAGCATCATGCGGTCGAACTCGCCGCGGAACGGATGATTTGGATTGTTGCGCACGTCGTCGAAAAACGCCGTCGCGGAGGCGACGATCTTTTTTAAGAGAAACGCATCGGCGCGGTAGAGTTTTAGCAGCGTCGGCAGCTCGTCGCGAATCTTGGCACGGATCGCCGTCATCGTATCCGGCTGCGTCAGCGCGCCGTGAACGCCGCGCAGGAGATCGTCAAGCAGGCCCTGATGGCGTCCCTCGCCGATGAAGGCTCGCAAGGTGCCGGCAGCGAGCGGCGCGAGATTGATCGACTGCAGCTGCGTCATCACCCGGCGGGTGACAAAGGTCTTGAGCCCAGATGTCTCAGATGCCGAGATGGCCTCGGGCAGAAGCCGCAGCACGAAACGCGCGAGGTCTTCGCTGCGCTTGCGGTCGCTCAGCCAGTCGGCGACGAAGGATGCGAAATCGACCTGGCGCAGCTTGGCTTCGACGGGAGCCGCTTCCAGAAAATGCACCTCGATGAATTCACCAAGCTTGTCGGCGATGCGATGCTGGTTGCTCTGGATGATCGCGGTATGCGGGATCGGCAGTCCCAAAGGCCTGCGGAATAGCGCGACGACCGCGTACCAGTCTGCGAGGCCGCCGATTGTTGCGGCCTCGGCAAAAGCCGCGATGAAGCCGAATACCGGATGCACATGCAGCAGGGTTTTGGCGGCGACGAACAGCGCGAGCGTGCCCGCCAGCACCAGCGTCGCCAGCGCCTTCACGCGCCGCAGTTCGGCCGCGCGCGCAGCATCGCCGGCAGAGGCGAAGGAGGATGTGGCGGTGGCGGTCATGGAATCTCGAGTAACTGAAACTGAATTGGATATATGGTTTGAGCAGGCAGTCTGCACCGTGTCCCGGACGCGGCGCGGCATTCTTCATGCCGCTCCGCAGAGCCGGGACCGTACCGAACGCCGGAGTTTGTTACGGCCCCGGCTCAGCAGCGCATCACCATAGCGCGTCGAAGACGCGCGTGAACGCGCTTATGGTGCTGCGCAGCGTCCGGGGCACGAAAACACCTGACAAAAAGAAGGCCCGCCTAAGCGGGCCTTCCAAATCCATCCAACCCAACGCGACGGATTAAGCGGTCTTGCTGTAGACCTTGGAGAAGTTGTCCTGCGCGGTCTTCGCACCGTCGGCGACCAGCTTGCCGAAATATTCGGTGGCCGACTTCGCCCGCGAGACGAACAGTTCGCCGCGCGCACGGACCATTTCGGACTGGATCTGGACCGCTTCGTTGAGCGACTTGGCGGACGCCAGCTTGTCGATGCCTGCGAAAAACGTCTCGGCGTCCTGATACATCGCCTGCGAAATATTGCGGCTGATCTTGGCGGCCTCGCTCACCGAACCGGCAACGGCGGTCTCGATGGCAGCGGTCACCTTCTCGGAACCGGCATGAATGTCGGCAGCGCGAACCTTGGCGGTTTCGGCCTGCTTCTTCACGAAATCACGGGCAGCCTCGGGAACTTCCATGTTCTGGATGTTCTTGAACGCATCGGTGACGGGCGCGAAGGCCTGCTTGACGGTGTCGTAGGCGGTATTTGTTTCGGTGGTCATGGGGTTCTCTCCATCCTCAGGTTTGAGCTATGGGCTCACCCCGTCCGGATTGGCCCGGGGCGAGTTCTGTATGGCATGTTAACTTGTGCATTGCAACATGGTTGCTGCATTGCGATATCACGAGTTCGTGATCTGCTCAGGCGCTAGGCGGGCGGTGGCTGGGAACCGGGCTCAGGCCAATGCCCGATCTACGGCGGCAAGGGCGTGGAGGGTGGTGGTATCGAACAGCGGGACAGTGCTGTCCGCTTCCGAAACCAGCAGCATGATCTCCGTGCAGCCTAAAATAATGGCCTGCGCGCCCCGTGCAACCAGTCGGGCGATAATCGCGCGGTAAGCCGCCCGCGACTCGGGGCGGACCTCGCCCGCGACCAATTCCTTGTAGATAATGTCATGGACGACGCGCCGGTCGTCGGCCTCCGGCACCAGCACGTCCAAACCGAATACCTTTTCCAGCCGCCCCCTGTAAAAATCCTGCTCCATCGTGAACGCGGTGCCGAGCAGGCCGACCCTGGAAAATCCCGCGGCCTTGATTTTTTCCGCGGTCGGATCGGCGATGTGAAGCAGCGGAATGCGGACGGCTGCCGCAATATCGTCCGCCATCCGGTGCATGGTGTTGGTGCAGAGCACGACAAAGTCCGCGCCGCCGCGTTCCAGCCGGACCGCGGCATCGATCATTTGCCGCGTCAGTTCATCCCAATCGTCCTGATGCTGGAGATGCTCGATCTCGCCGAAATCGACCGACCACATCAGGCTGCGCGCGGAGTGAACGCCGCCGAGCCGGTTGCGAACCTCGCGATTGATGATCCGGTAATATTCGGCGGAGCTTTCCCAGCTCATGCCGCCGATCAGGCCGATCACGGCTTGCTGGGGCATCGTCAGCCCTCTGCCGATCGAGCTCAGTGCTGGACCGCGCCCGGCAGCCCGTAGGCCTCCATCTGGGCCCTCACCTGCGCCACATTATGCCCGAGCACGACAATGTCGTGCTTGCGGCCGGCGACGTCCCGCACATGATCGTGCAGCAGCGCCTCGGCCTTAAAACCAAGGCTTTCGAACAATGCGATGGCGCCCTGCTGATCGACGGTCATCTGCACGGAGAGCTTTTCGAGGCCGGCGCCCAGCGCCAGCGCAAAGGTTTCCTGCGACAGCGCGCGACCGACGCCCTGGCCGCGGACATCGGACGAGACCACCATGCGGATTTCACCGACATGCGGCGACCACGAATGCGGGTCGCGCACCAGCGTGCCGCAACCGACCACCTTGCCAGCCTTTACCGCCAACAAGCTGGTGATCGCGCCGCGCTCGATCTCCTTGATCCACGCGGTGAGCACCCGTGGCTCGCTGATGTTGCGCGGCAGGAACAACAGATCGTGCGTGGGAAGCTTTTGCGCGAAGTCGAGCACCGCGGCTTCGTCGGATGGCGCCATCAACCGGAATTCGATGTCGCCGGCATCGGTCTTGACATGGCGGGGATAGGAACGTGTCTCGGTCATACTGATCTCTCACCTAACCAGGAATCCAGTTTCGGCCACAGCCGCTTGATAGCGTTGGCGCCGGCGACAAGGCTGACGTGGCCGCCTTTCAGCATCACCTCTTCCTTGTCTTCGGAGGCGACCTTCGGGATCAAATGCCTGGCGGCGTCATAGGGAACGATGTGATCGTGCTCGGCCACCGCATGCAGGATCGGCACCTTGATTTTGGAAAGATCCGCAGGGCGTCCACCGACCGACATGGTGCCGTCGAACAGTTTGTTGTCCCACATCAGGTCCTTGGTGATGGTGCGGAAGTATTCTCCCGCCAGCGGCAGCGTGTCGTTGGCCCAGCGGTCGAACATCCGGTAGGACTTGACGAATTCGTCGTTCCAGATGTTTTCCCACAGCTGCACTTGACCCATCACCTTCGCTGACGGCCGCAGCATGTCGAAGGAGGCGAGAATCATCTCCGGCGGAACGTTGCCGACGCTGTCCACCAGCTTGTCGACGTCGAAATAGCGCCGGTCGGAGAAATTCTGGAACAGCTTCATTTCGCGGAAGTCGATCGGCGTGGTGAAGCAGATCAGGTTCTTCATCGGCCCGTCGTTGAAGATCGAGCCGTACAGCAGCGACAGCACGCCGCCAAAGCAGTAGCCGATCACGGTAACGTCGGTCTCGCCGGAATCCTGCTGCACGCGGCGGATACAGTCCGGTATGAAGTCGAGGACGTAGTCCTCCATCCGCAACGACTTCTCTTCCGGCTTCGGCGCACTCCAGTCCAGCATGTAGACGTCGTAGCCGCGCTTCAGGAGAAACTCGATAAAACTCTGGCCGGGCACCATGTCGAGGATGTAGCCGCGGTTGGTGGTCGCCATCACGATCAGGATCGGGATGCGATAGATTTCATCGGCTAACGGCCGATAGTGATAGAGATTCATGGTACCGCGGACGTGCAGGATATCCTTCGGCGTCGAGCCCAGCGCGGGTCCGGACGATGCGATATACTCCACGCCCTTGATGCTGCGCTGGATCGCGCGCTGCACCTCGGATTGAATCCGGTCCGGGATCGACGCCAGATCGAGACCCGCCGGGGCGTTCATTTCTGCTCTCCACCCGCGGGCGGCGGACGCTTGGTGCGCGGCGGCTTCGGCGCGGCATAGCCGCCGGCCGGTGCGCCGGAATTGTTGTGCACTTGGTGCAGCAGCGCCTTGATCTCGTTCAGCTGCCCTTCGATGGATTGCAGCCGCTCGCCCATGCTGACCATCTGCGCCCGGCTCGGCAGATTCATGCCGGTGAGATATTTCTCCATCATCTCACCAAGCTGCTTTTGCGCGCCGGCGCCGACGCTGCCGACCTGGTTCATGACCTTTGAGAATTCCGGCGACGTCATCGCCTGATTGGCGAAGGAGTTGAATCCCTTCTCCATCTCGCCGACCATGTTCTGCCACATCGCGACGGGGTCGTGGCGTCTGTCCGCCATTGGCGTCCTCCGGAAATGATGACGAGTGCTGTTGAGCCCCGTTCTTTTGGTCATACCACACTGTTGCGACGGACCGGTCAATATTGCAGCGTCGATTTGACGGCGTTCCCGCCTCGCCCAAACTGAGAAACCGTGCCATAGGTTCCTCATCGCAATACCGTTCAAGGACCACCATCAGTGAATCCAGTTCCGCATCAGCCGCCGCAGATCGCCCGCGCCAATGGCGTCGATCTTTGTTACGAAATCTTCGGCAGCCCCGACGCCGAACCGATGCTGCTGATCATGGGGCTTGGCGCCCAGATGATCCTGTGGGACGACGAGTTCTGCCGGGACCTCGCATCGCGCGGTTTTCGCGTCATCCGCTTCGACAATCGCGACATCGGCAAATCCAGCAAGATGACCGGCGGCAAGCCGTTGAAGCCGCTCGAACTGCTCAAGCTGCGCTTCCTGAAGATTCCGGTCGAGGCGCCTTACAAATTGCGCGACATGGCCGACGACACGATCGGCCTGATGGACGTGCTCGGCATCAAGTCGGCGCACCTGGTCGGCGCGTCGATGGGCGGCATGATCGCGCAGGAGATCGCGATCTCCTATCCGCAGCGGGTGCGCTCGCTCACCTCGATCATGTCGACCACAGGAAACCCAAAAGTGCCGCCGCCGACGCGCGAGGCGTCCGCGATGCTGATGGCGCCGCCGCCGAAGACGAAAGAGGAATTTTTCGTGCGCTTTGCGCAGACCTGGAAAGTGCTGCGCGTCGGCCACTTCCCGCTCGACGAAGCCAAGGACCTCGAGCGCGCCGAACGCGTGTTCTCGCGCGGGCTCAATCCGGCCGGCGTCGGCCGCCAGTTGCGCGCGATCCTCGCATCCGGCAGCCGGAAAGAGAGACTGCATTCGGTGAAGGCGCCGACGCTGGTGATTCACGGCAGCGTCGATCCGCTGGTGCGCCCGGAGGGCGGCAAGGATACCGCGGCCTCGATTCCCGGCGCCAAGCTGATGATGATCGACGGCATGGGCCACGCAATTCCGATTCCGATGTGGCCGCAGATTATCGGCGCGATCGACAAGCACGCGCACGGGGCGGTGAAGGCGAGGCAGTAACCCATTCGTCATTCCGGGGCGCGCCTCTTGGCGCGAACCCGGAATCCAGAGGTGTTGGACCGCCGCGCTTGACGTCTGGATTCCGGGTTCGCTCGCTGTGCGAGCGCCCCGGAATGACGAGGACATGACTCCGCATTCTCGCGGCGCGAAGCGTCCGAGGTTTGCCAGTCCCTCGCGAACCGTGCGAGGGGGGTGGAGCGGCGGGAGGCGCCAGGGCACCAACGGGCACCCTTGAGGCGGGATTAACGTACCCACCTCGCGCGGCAAGGCACCGCGCGCGCCCAAGGCTAGGCGCGGCACCTCCCGGCGCTCCACCTTTTGCCACCAGTCCATCGGCCGGTCCGGGTTTCCCCGTTCCAGCCCGCTCTCGCTCTGCCCGCTTCGGGATCGCTTCTAGAAAGCGCTCCCTCACTGGACAGGACGCGATCAACATAAGCGAGGTTCTGGGGACGGGGATAAGTATCCAAAAGATTTAATGTTGATGAACGAAAAAACTTTCGTCGTCCCCGCGAAAGCGGGGACCCATAACCACAGGCGGTTATGGTTATGGACAACGTTGCCACGGCGTTCCCGAAACGAGACGACGGTGTGTATGGGTCCCCGCTTTCGCGGGGACGACAAACTACCCGCCTGCCCACACATCCAGCACATAACGGTTGCGCGTGCCCATGTCGTCGATCCAGCGCGACGCAGCGGCTTCGTCGCCGCCGGTGCGTTCGCGGTGGATCGCCATCAGTGCCGCCTTGACGTCCGGCTCCATCTTGCCGCCATCGCCGCACACGTAGACGATCGCGCCCTGCTCGATCAGGCTCCAGACGTTGTCTTTTTGCGCCGCCACCAGATGCTGGACATAGGTCTTCGGCCCGTCCGCACGCGAGAACGCGGTGTGCAGTTCGGTGACGCCGTCGGCGGCGAAGGCTTTCAGCTCGTCCGCGTAGAGAAAATCCTGCTCGGGATGGCGGCAGCCGAAGAACAGCATCGCCGGTCCAAGCGCGGCGCCGCCCGCTTTACGCGCGGCGCGCTCCTGCAAAAAGCCGCGGAACGGCGCGAGACCCGTGCCCGGTCCGATCATGATGATGGGCACGGACGGATCGTCGGGCAGCCGGAAGCCGGCCTTGGTTTCGCGCACGGTGGCATGGATGGTGTCGCCGGCGCGGCGGCCGGCGAGGTAATTCGAGCAGATGCCCTTGTAGACGCCGCGTCCAGAACTCGCCGGTCCCTCAACCACGCCGACGGTGACGCTGCAGCGTGCAGCGTCACCCGACGGCGACGACGAGATCGAATAATAGCGCGGCGCCAGCAGCGACAGCATTTCAAGATAGGCGTGGAACGGCAGTTCGCAGGCCGGATGCTCCTCGAGCAGATCATAGACCGACTTGCGCTTGCTCAGGATCTCGGAGCGATAGCGCTCGGCCGATTCCGCGTCGTCGCCGACATAGGCCAGCAGCTTCGGCTTGGTCACCGGGCAGCGGGTGTTCTCGGACATGATCTGGATCTGCTTGCGGGTCGCGACCTGCTGCAATTCCACGAATTCGGTGAGCAGCCGCCCGACTGACACCGCATCGCCAACCGGCAATTGCGCGCGGCGGCCTTCCGCGATCTGCAGCCGGACCTGGTCGGCGGGAAGGAAACCGAAACGGCGCGCCACCGCATCGACCAGCACCGGGTCGTTGCGCGGCACCACGCTGAGATGGTCGCCGACGCGGTAGCTAAGATTCGAAGGCAGTTGCACTTCGATATGTTTGGTCGAACGGTCCGAAGCATTGGCGCCGGTCTTGTTCTGCAACTCGTTGTTGACCAGCACCTTCATCGGCGAGGCGCCGCCAAGTGCTACGACTGCGTTGACCGTAGTCGGCGCCACCGGCTCGACCTGATACAGCGGCGCATCATTGGCGCTGCGCGTAAAGCTGGTATCGACACCGAATTCCTTCACCGCCACGGGGGCGGCCTTGGCGAACCAGTTTTCGAACTGGCCGTCGAGGTCGCTGCGGGCGTCGCCCTCGCCGCGCGCATAGACGCTTTTGCCGCCATGCGCGGCCAGTTGCTCGTCGATGATCCGCGGGATCGACTGATAGGTCGCGGCCCAGTCGCTGTTGCCGCAGCCGAACACCGCGTAACGCACTTTCGCAAAAGCATCTTTGGGCAGATCGCTACCCAGCCATTTGATGAACTGCGTGGCGTTGTCAGGTGCCGCGCCATTATACGACGCGCAGAAGATCAGCACGCCGCCCTGCTCCGGCAGCTTGCCGACGAAATCATCCAGCGGCGCAAGTTTTGTCGCAAAGCCGTTGACCTCGGCGAGATCGGCGACGCGGGTGGCAAGTTCTTCGGCGGTGCCGAGATTGGAGCCATAGAGCACCAGCAGCGGCGTGTTGTGTCCGGGACGTGTGCGTGCGGCCGGCACCGGAGTTGCGGCTCTGGCCGTTGCAGCGGCCGTGGCAGGACCGGCATAGGCGCCGCGTTCTTTGTCGGTGCGCGGACGAACCTTGATCTTGAATCCATCGGGCTTGATGGTCAGCGTTTCCTTCAGCACCATCTGATAGCGGTGGTTGTCGATCAGCTTGAAGCGCTGCAGGATCATGCCGATCGCAAGTGCCGCCTCATGCATCGCAAAGCCGCGGCCGATGCAGGCGCGCTGGCCGTTGCCAAAAGGCTTCCAGGCGTTGACCGGACGCGCGGCCTCCGCCTCCTTGCTGAAATTCTCCGGATCGAACACATCGGGGTTCGGTCCCCACACCGACGGATCGCGGTGCAGCGCCAATACCAGCACGGTAACAAACGTGTTCTTCTTCAGCTTGTATTTGCCGCCGATCACCTCGTCCTTCAGCGGCGCGATGCCATAGGCCGGCGCCGGCGGCCACAGCCGCAGCGCTTCTTTCAGTATTTGCGTGATGTAGGTGAGCTGCGTGACCTGCTGATAGGTCGGCTTCGCGCCGGTGTCCGGTCCGAGCACGCGGTCGACTTCCTCATAGGCTTTCTTCAGCACTTCGGGATGCTTCAGCAGCGCGTAGAGCGTGCACGACAACAACCCGCTGGTGGTCTCGTGACCCGCGATCAAAAATGTGTTGATCTGGTAGCGGATGTTGACGTCGTCGAGCTGCGTGCCGGTGGTGCGATCGACCCCGGTCATCATGGCGCCGAGCATGTCTTTCTTGCCTTCGGCGGCCTCGGCGTTCTTGCGCCGCTCGGCGACGATCTCGTCGACCATCTTGTTCATGAAGGCGACGTCGCTGGCCAGCGTCTGCCGGCGCTTCTGCAGCCACAGGCCTTCGAGCGGAATCCCGCGGGTCATCATGATGGTCTCGAGCGAGCGCACCAGTGACTCGACGAAGGGGTGATAGTCTTCGCGATAAAATGAATTGAAGCGGTAGTCGAACCCGCACAGGCCGATGGTGTCCAGCGTCAGCGCCGTCATGTCGTGGACGACGTCGATCTCGTCGTCGGCGTTCAACCGTCCCCACTTCTCGACAAGCTGCTCGGCGATATCGAGCATGCTCGGGTGATAGGACTGCATCGCGCGGTTGCCGAACGGCGTCATCAGGATATTGTGCGCCTTGCTCCAGTTCGGCTCGTTGGTGTCGGCGGTGAACAATCCGTCGCCGCCGACCGCGCGCACCCGGCGCAGCGAGCCGCGCACCGCCTTGTCGAAGCGTTTTTCGTCGCTGAGTTCCTCGACAAGATCGTGGCCGGAGACGATCACCAGCGGCGCGCCCATCATGTCGAGCCAGAAGATCGGCCCGAGCTCTTTCGCCAGCCGCGCCAGATGCTGCACCGGTGCGATCGAATCCAGCGACAGCATATTGCCGACCACCGGCTTCTTCGGCGGATGCGGGATCGGGTTCAGTTTATTGACGGACGCCATTGGTAACCTGTCTCCTCGTGTGCCCCGGATGCTGTGCAGCACGAAGTGCTGCACAGCTGAGCCGGGGCCGTACCAAACTCTATCCTCGTCATGCGCGGGCTTGACCCGCGCATCCATCGCTCTTCGTAAGACTCTTTCGAAGAAGATGGATGGCCGGGTCAAGCCCGGCCATGACGCTTCAGTGATCGTGGCGGTCCCGGTTCTGCGGAGCGGCATGAAGAATGCCGCACCGCGCCCGGGACACGATAGCCTCACCCAAACCGTTTCTTACGCCATTCGATGATCTTGGCGCTTACCTCATCCGGCTTTTCCTGCTGCGTCCAATGGCCGCTGTCGCGGACCAGGTATTTTTCCAGATCGGGAATGATCTTCTCCATGCCGTCGGCGGCCGACGGCGGCAGTACGGCGTCATTCTCGGCCATGATCATCAGCGCCGGCACCCGCACGGTATGATCGATGTCTTTGGAGCGCTGCCAGTTGCGCGACATGTTGCGGTACCAGTTGATGCCGCCGGTGAAGCCCGTTCTGGTGAAGGTATCGACAAAGACCTTCTTCTCTTCCGGCGACAGGATCGGCGTGCGCGGATCGTGTTTCGCATCGTAGCCGGCGATCATTTGCGGAAAGGCGAGATTGGTCTTTGTCGATGCGCCAACGCCCGCGGTCGGCGGCTCGGCTGGCGCATCGTCCTTGCGCGGCACTGGCTTGCGCATGAAGGCATCAAAGGTCTGCTCGACCCGGCTGCCAAAGATTTTGTCGGGCTCGCGCGCCGGATCCTGAAACTGCACGATATACATGCTGTCGCCGAAACGCTTGCGGAACAGCTCGATCGGATCGGCGGGCGCGCGCAGGCTATGCGGCGTGTTGACGCCAATGACACCCGCGACGCGGTCGATGTGCCGCAGCGGCATCTGCCAGACGATGAAACCGCCCCAGTCGTGGCCGACGAAGATGGCCTTGTCGATTTTCAGATGGTCGAGCAGGCCGATGAGGTCGCCGGTCAAATGTTCGATTTCGTAATCCTCGACCGCGTCGGGGCGATCGGTCGAGCCGTAGCCGCGCTGGTCCGGCGCGATCACGCGGATGCCGGCCTCAGCCAGCGCCTTGATCTGGTGCCGCCACGAAAACGCCAGTTCCGGCCAGCCGTGGCAGAGAATGACCGGCGGCGTATCGGTCTTCGGGCCGGCCTCGTAATAGCCCATGCGGATGCCGTTCGTTTGCGCGAACTGCAGCGGCGGCATCTCGATCATTGCGCTCATCGGGTTCAGCTCGCCACGCTCTGCGGCTCGGACGTAGGCGGCGCGAAGGCTGCTTCCAGTGCTTCGAACTCGCCCGGCAGCATGTCGCACAGCACCTGCACATGGGGAATGATGTTGGCGCCGGCGATGAAGCCGAAGTCGAGCTGGTCGCGATAGCTCTGCACCGTGATATTCAGCGCCAGACCATGGGTCGAGATCGACACCGGGAAGATATGCAGCAGCTCCGCGCCCGCCGCGTAAAGCGTCTGCCGCGGCCCGGGCACGTTGGACACCGTGATGTTAGCCGCCGGTGGCAGCACATCCGACAGGCTGGAGCGGCTGTACAGCAATGCCAGGATCTGCACCAGGATCGGCGCGCCGAGCATGGAGATGTTGGACACCTGCGGCATCAGCGCCCGCAACGGATGCGACATTTCCTTTGATTTTGTGGATTGCGCGATGATCGCCTCCAGCCGCGCCTTGGGATCTTCGACATTGGTGGCGATCGAGCAGATCATGCCGAACACCTGGTTGTTGGCGTCGGTGTTGCCTTCTTCGCGCAGCGAGATCGGTACCGCGGCGGTCATCGACTTCGCCGGCAGCGCACCGCGTTCCAGCAGATAGCGACGGACCACGCCGCTGGAGAGCGCCAGCACCACGTCGTTGAGCTTGCCGCCGGATTGCTTGGCCAGCGCTTTCGCTTTCGTCAGCGAAATCGAGGTGCCGGCAAAGCTGCGTTCCGACGAGATCGATTTGTTAAGGATGGTCGATGGCGACACCATGCTGGCGATGCTGTCGCGCGATTTCGGATCGGAAATCTTGCCGATCACGTCGGAGACGCTTTTGAGCATCGCCGGAACGCTGCCGGCGAATTTCACCGCGCTTTCGATCTGGAACATGGCGTTGTCGAACAGGATCGACCCGATATCGCTCTTGCCCGAGCGCGGCAGGTCGATGGTCTTCGCCGTCCCGGAGCCGTCGAACGGCTGGCGCCAGAGCTGCTGGTAGGAATCGATCAGGTTGGCGGCGATGTCGCGCGGCTCGTTCCCCGCTTTTGCACGCGGCAGCGGCGTCTCGATCTCGCGTGGTACCGGCGTCACATCATAGATCATGTTGGTGAGGGCGGCGCCGGCGCCGCCGTCGATGCAGGCGTGATGCATCTTGGAATAGAGCCCGATCTCGTTGTCCTTCATGCCCTCGAAGACGTAGAACTCCCACAGCGGCCGGGCGCGGTTGAGCAGCTTGGCATGCATCCAGCCGACGATGCGCTCCAGCGTGGCGCGGTCGTAGGGCGCCGGCAGGCTGCCGCGGAAAATATGGCGGTCGATGTCGAACTGGTCGTCCTCGACCCAGCTCGGATGATCGATGTCTAAAGGCGCTTTTTCCAGCCGCGCTTTCAGGATCGGCGCGATGTGCAGCCGCGAGGCGATCATCACCTTGAAGTCTTCGAAGAAGTTGCCCTGGTAATTCTCCGGCAACCGGAAGATCGCCATGCTGCCGACATGCATCGGCATCTCCGGCGTTTCCAGATACAGAAACGACGCGTCCATCGAGGACAGCTTCTTGCCTTCAGCCATGGTTTCCTCCCGGCAGACGATCACGCGACGCCCTGGCGGCGTTTCTTGTGATTTAACGTGCCCTTATACAGGCCACTAGTCAGGATTGTGCATTTTCCGGCGACCCATATGCAATGGCAAATGGCCCCGATCGGTCAAATTGCTTAAATTCCCCCTCGGCTTGCGCCAAACGGTCGGCGACAGCCCATAACGCGGCGGCGTTGACGCCCAAGCCGATATGGCTGGCGAGATGCACCTCGATATTCTCGGCGGTATCGGAGGGCCGCAGCAGCGAGGTTCGCCAGTTCACGATGCCGTCGGTGCGGCTGTAGATCGACGTCGCCGGTACCGGCAAATCGCCGGCGATGGCCCGGGTCAGATCGGAATTGTCTTCGACGGTTTCGCCCGACAGCGCTTCGTAGAGCCGCGTGGCGTTAGTGGCCCGCACGTCGCCCGCGAACGGACTACCGAGCGTGATGACGGAGCGGACCATGTCCGGCATCTGCAATGCCAGATCCCGCGCGTAGATGCCGCCGAGGCTCCATCCGACAATGCTGACCTTGCGGCCGGTGGTCTCGTGGATGTTCGTCAGCAGGCTTTTCAGCGCGTTGCGCCTGGAGGCGATGCCGCCGAGATTGCGGCCCATCTTCCACGCATAAGCGTCGTATCCGAGTTGCTTCAGATAGCGCCGCATCGGCGCCATCGACAGGTCGCTGGCGAGGAAGCCCGGCAGCGCCAGCACCGGATGGCCGTCGCCGCGCGGCGCGCGCATCAATAGCGGCGACAGCAGGATGCTGCCGTTGAACTCAAACAGCGCCCTCGCTTCTGCCAGCACCAGCAGCAGGCTCGGCGGACGAAGCCGGCGTTTCGCGCTCGGTTCGGTTTGATCCATCGCCGACACTATTTCTTGTCCTTGGGCCGGGTGCCGCCCAATCCCGCCATGGTCACGAACATATCCTGAAACCGCTCGGCGATTTTCGGATCGAAGGTGAACCAGCTCTGCATCAGTGCTTCGGGCGAAACCTTCTCGATATTGGCCATCATCTGCTGCTGCAGCTTGTCCATCACCGCCGTCTGCATCGGCTGCACATCAGGCAATCCAAAGAACTGCCGCGCTTCGAGCGGCGTGCAATCCACTTCAACGTTGATCTTCATGTCTGCTCCTGAAGTCGGATTCGAAATGCCCATGGGAGCAAACCGAAGGGACGGTAGTATCGCCGCGACCGGGCGCGCGGGCAAGCGATACGCGCATCCCTCCACGAGTCGTCCCCGCGAAGGCGGGGACCCATACCCTCCGTCGCCCGCAAATGCGGAAGGTGCCGGCAATATGTGGAGCGACTTGCCAACCCAATAACCATCGGTGGCTATGGGTCCCCGCCTTCGCGGGGACGACGTGGATGGTTTAACCGAACCGCTCCACCGCATACGGCGTCGGATCGGCGAAAGGCGCCTCACCGGTCATCATTTCCGCCAGCAGGCGTCCGGTCGCGGGCCCCAGCGTCAGGCCGTGATGCTGGTGGCCGAAATCGAACCACAGTCCTTTGTGGCGCGGCGCCTTGCCGATCACCGGCAGCATATCGGGCAAGCAGGGCCGCGCGCCCATCCATGGCGTGGCCTCGACCGGATCCCCCAACGGAAACAGCTTTCGCGCCCGCGGCAGCGCGCGCTCGACCTGGATCGGCGTCGGCGGCGCGTCGCGGCGGGCGAACTCCACGCCAGTGGTGAGGCGAATGCCGCGATTCATCGGCGCCAGCAGAAAGCCGGAATCGGAATCGAGCACGGGATGATTGAGCACCGCGTTGCCGCACGGCTTAAGATGCAAATGGTAGCCGCGCTTGACCGCGAGCGGGATCGAATATCCCAGCGGGCGAAACACCTGATCCGACCATGGGCCCAGCGCCATGACAATGTCGCGCGCGACAATGGCGCCATTTGCGCCGGCAATGCGCCATCCGCCATTGCGCTGTTCAAGCGTCCGCGCGTCGCCGACGAGAAAGCGCCCGCCCTTGCGCGCGAACAGCGCCGCATAGGCCTTGGCGAGTCCGCCGGGATCGGGAACGAAACCGGGCGTCGGCCAATAGGTCGCGCCAGCAAAATCTCCGGTCAGGCTGGGCTCGCGTTCGGCGATGCCGTTGGCATCGAGAACCTCGCCCTCAACTCCATATTGCTTCGCGCGCTCGGCGTCACGTAGCGCGTTCGCGAGCGTTGCATCGGAGCGAAACAGCTTGATCCAGCCGGTCCGCCGCAACAGCTGCGGCACATCGGCTTCCGCAATCAGCGCCTCATGCTCGATCAGGCTGCGCCGGATCAGCGGCAGTTCGGCCATCGCACTGTGCAGCGCGCGTTGCGGCGATGACGCGAGGAAATAGCGCACCAGCCAGGGCAGAAACGCCGGCAGGTCGGAGACCGCATAGCGCACCTGCGGCGCGCGATTGAGGGCATAGCGAAGGATCTGATCGAGCTCCCGGGGAAACATATACGGAAAAACCGAGGCGCATTCGATCAGGCCGGCATTGCCATAGCTCGTTTCTTCGCCGGCACGCTCGTGCCTGTCGACCAGAATGACGTCGCGGCCCCGCTGTTGCAGGTGCAGCGCCGCGGAGACGCCGACCATGCCCGCGCCCAACACAACAACGTCAGCCTTGAATTCCACGATACCTCTCCGAAAGTCGAATGCGCCCTATTCTAGCTAGTCGTTGCGACATCGCAGCGCAAACCGAGGCGCGCCTTATTCTCTCGTGTCCCGGGCGCGATGCAGCGCGTAGCGCTGCTTCGCAGAACCGGGATCGTACCAAACACCGCGCTTGGTACGGCCCCGGCTCTGCAGCGCATCGCTTCGCGAAGGGCTACGCGCTGCGCCGCGTCCGGGGCACGAGGCAACCCCCAGGAATCGCCCTTGCGCGGCGGCCAAACCCCGGCAACAATGATCGAAAGGCGCGCGATCGGGGACGTTTGGCGCTAATGATAATCCCATCCTGGAGAACGTGAACATATGTCGGTACGTCAGACCTTGCTTGCGATAGCCACGGTTTCGCTCGCGGCTTTCGCTTTTGCTCCCGCATCGGCCCAGACCCTGCGCTACGCCAACCAGGGCGACCTCAAATCGCTCGATCCCTATACGCTGCGAGAAACCACCACCATCGCGCATCACGGCCATGTTTATGAGGGCCTGACCGCCCGCGACAAGGACCTCAAGATCGTGCCCGGTCTGGCGGAAAGCTGGGAAACGCCAGAGCCGACCCGCTGGCGCTTTCACCTGCGCAAGGGCGTGAAATTCGGCAATGGCGACGATTTCACCGCCGACGACGTGCTGTTTTCCGCCGACCGTATCCGCGCCAAGGGCTCCGACTTCCAGGCGCTGGTTCCGGCCGATGCCAAGGTCGTGAAGGTCGATGACTACACCGTCGACTTCATCCTGACCGAGCCGAATCCCATCCTGAATTCGCAGTGGGATACCTGGTACATCATGGACAAGAAATGGGCCGAGGCGAACAACGCCGTGGCCCCGACACCGGCCGCGGCGACCACGCCAAGCTTCGCCTCCCTCAACGCCAACGGCACCGGCGCCTTCACCATCGAGAGCCATCAGCCCGGCGTGAAGACCGTGTTCAAGGCCAACCCGAACTGGTGGCGCAAGCCGGAGCACAACATCAAGGAGATCATCTTCACGCCGATCGGGTCGGACGCAACGCGCGTCGCGGCGCTGCTGTCGGGCGAGGTCGATATCATCGAGCCGGTGCCGATCCAGGACATCTCGCGGGTCGATTCCAGCCCCAATGCGCAGGTGCTGAAGGGCCCCGAACTGCGCACCATCTTCCTCGGCTTCGACCAGAGCCGCGACGAGCTTTTGTTTTCCAACATCAAGGGCAAAAATCCGTTCAAGGATATTCGCGTCCGCGAGGCGTTCTACAAGGCGATCGATATCGAACTGATCAAGACCCGCGTGATGCGCGGATTGTCGACACCCTCGGCGCTGATGATCGCGCCGCAACTATTCAAGCTCTCCGGCGATTTCACGCGGCCGAAATACGATCCTGACGGCGCCAAGAAGCTCCTGACCGAGGCCGGCTATCCCGAGGGCTTCGAAGTCACGATGGATTGCCCCAACGACCGCTATGTCAACGACTCCGCGATCTGCCAGGCGGTAGTCGGCATGCTGGCCCGCATCGGCGTCAAGATCAACCTGCTGGCGCAGCCCAAGGCGCAGTATTTCGCCAAGGTACTAAAGGCGGGCGGTTTCCAGACGTCATTCTATTTGCTGGGCTGGACCCCCGGCACGTCCGATTCCCACAATGTGATGTTCGACATCATGGGTTGCCGCAACAACGGCCGCGGCAACAGCAATCTCGGCGACTACTGCAACAAGGATTTCGACGCCATCACCGACAAGGTGCTGCAGGAAACCGACACCGCCAAGCGCGACCTGCTGATCAAGTCCGCGTTCGAAATCGGCGCCAAGGATTGGGGCTACATCCCGCTGCATCAGCAGGCGCTGGCGTGGGGCGTGTCGAAAAAGGTGAAGCTCACGCAGCGTCCCGACAATCAGGTCCTGCTCTATTGGGCAACCAAGCAGGAGTAGGCCGTACTGTCGTCATTGCGAGGAGCAATTGCGACGAAGCAATCCAGATCCTCGTTTCAGCAAGTCTGGATTGCTTCGCTTCGCTCGCAATGACGGCGCTGGTATGCATCCCAGGCAAGCGCCAACAGTGAAAGGACCACATGCTCGCTTTCACGCTTCGCCGCGCCATTCAAGCCATTGGCGTCATGATCGCGGTCGGGATCATCTCGTTTTCGATGTTCCGTTTCGCCGGCGATCCGGTCAACCAGATGGTCGCGCTGGACACGTCGCCGGAACAACGCGCCGAAATCCGCAAATCGCTCGGGCTCGACGATCCGGTGCCGGTGCAATTCGCCAGGTATTTTGCCAATGCGGTGCAATTCAAGTTCGGCGTCTCCTACCAGTTTCGCCAGCCGGTTTCGAACCTGCTGATGGAGCGGATGCCGGCGACATTAGAGCTTGCGATCTGCGCGACGATTCTCGCCATGACATTCGGTATCCTGATGGGCGTGTATTCCGCGCTGAAGCGGGATTCGTTTCTGGCAAAGGTGTTTCAGGCGGTGTCGCTGATCGGAATCTCGCTGCCGACATTTTTAATCGGCATTCTGCTGATCTATTTGTTCGCGGTGACGCTGGGCTGGCTGCCCTCGTTCGGCCGCGGCGACGTGGTGCGGCTCGGCTGGTGGACCACCGGGCTGCTGACGGTCTCCGGCCTCAAGGCGCTGATCATGCCGTCGATTACATTAGGCCTGTTCCAGATGACGCTGATCATGCGGCTGGTGCGCGCCGAAATGCTGGAAGTGCTGCGCACGGACTACATTCGCTTCGCCCGTGCGCGCGGGTTGACGACGCGGGCGATCCATTTCGGCCACGCGCTGAAGAACACGCTGGTGCCCGTGATCACCGTGGCCGGCCTGCAATTTGGCTCGGTTATTGCATTCGCAATCATCACCGAAACCGTATTTCAATGGCCGGGCATGGGACTATTGTTCGTTCAAGCGGTGCAGAACGTCGATATTCCGATCATGGCGGCCTATTTGCTGGTGGTGTCGCTGATCTTCGTCACCATCAACCTCATTGTCGATATTCTCTACACAGTGGTCGATCCGAGGCTGCGCGCGACCATCAGCCGCCCGGCATGAACGAGAGAATGGCATGACCGAAGCGCTCGTTCCGCACAGCGTCGAACCAGACACCGTTTCCGCTCACACCGGATCGGCGACAGCGCATTTGTTCGGCCGCGTCGTCGGCGGCGACATCTTCTATTCGTTCCGCCGCTCCAAACTCACCATGGTCGCGGCGGCCATCACCCTGCTGTTTTTCCTGCTCGCGATCTTTGCGTCGGTTCTTTCGGTGCAGAACCCGTTCGATCCGGCGCAACTTCAGCTGATGAACTCGCGCATCGCGCCGCTGTGGACCGCGGACGGCCAGAGCCCGTTCCTGCTCGGCACCGACGAACAAGGCCGCGACGTGTTTTCGGCCATTCTCTACGGGTTGCGGATTTCCCTGACCGTCGGTGTGCTCGGCGTGCTGTTGGCCGGCACGCTCGGCATCATGCTCGGGCTGATTGCCGGCTATGTCGGCGGCGCTGTCGATGGCCTGATCATGCGCATCGCCGACGTTCAGCTCACCTTCCCCGCGATCCTGATCGCGCTTTTGATCAACGGCGTGGTCAAGTCGGTGATGGGCAACCGGCTCGACGCCATGAGCACGCTGGCCGTGCTGGTATTCGCGATCGGCTTGAGTTTCTGGGTGCAATATGCGCGCACCGTGCGCGGCTCGGTGATGGTGGAGAAAAGCAAGGACTACGTCGCCGCCGCGCAACTGATCGGACTTCCCGCCCCGGTGATCATGCTGCGCCATGTGCTGCCGAATGCGATGGGGCCGATCCTGGTGATCGCCACCATCAATCTCGCGCTCGCCATCATCACCGAGGCGACGCTGTCGTTTCTGGGCTCCGGCATGCCGGATACGATGCCGTCGCTCGGCACCCTGATCCGGATCGGCAACAATTACCTGTTCGCGGGCGAATGGTGGATCGTCGCCTTTCCCGGCATAGCACTTGCGGGATTGATCCTGTCCATCAACCTGCTCGGCGACTGGCTGCGCGACGCGCTCAACCCGAAACTTAGATGATGCGCGAGCACGCATGACCGAGCCCGTTCTCTCCGTGCGTAACCTCAGCGTGGAATTCGTCACCCGCCGCAGCAACCTGCGCGCGATTGACGGAATCTCGTTCGACATCGCCAAGGGCGAAGTGCTGGGCGTGGTCGGCGAATCCGGCGCCGGCAAATCCGTCACGGGCTTGGCCGTGATAGGCCTGATCGATCCGCCCGGGCGCATCGCGGGCGGCGAGATTTATCTCTCCGGCATGCGGATCGACAATCTGCCGCCGGAAGCGCAGCGCCGGATTCGCGGCAAGCGCATCGGTATGATTTTCCAGGATCCCTTGACCAGCCTCAATCCGCTGTATCGGATCGGCGATCAACTGGTCGAAACCATCCGCACCCATCTTAATCTTTCGGAGTCCGGCGCCCGCAAGCGCGCCATCGACCTGCTCGCCGAGGTCGGGATTCCAGCACCTGAGAAGCGCATCGACGCCTACCCGCACGAGTTTTCCGGCGGCATGCGCCAGCGCGTCGTGATTGCGCTGGCGATCTGTGCCGAACCGGAGCTGATTATCGCCGACGAGCCGACCACGGCGCTCGACGTTTCGGTGCAGGCGCAGATCATCTCGCTGATCAAGCGGCTTGGCCGCGATCACGGCACCGCGGTGATGCTGGTGACCCATGACATGGGCGTGATCGCCGAGACGTCGGACCGCGTCGCCGTGATGTATTCCGGCCGTATCGCCGAGATCGGACCGGTGCAGGATGTGGTGCAGCACCCGCTGCATCCCTATGCCAAGGGCCTGATGGGGGCGATCCCGACGCTCGCCGGTGAGGACAAGCGCCTCGTTCAAATTCCCGGCTCGATGCCGCGCCTGTCGGCGATTCCGCCGGGCTGCGCGTTCAATCCGCGTTGCGCATTTGCGTTCGACCGCTGCAGGATCGAGCGGCCGGAGCCGATCCGGCAGGGTACGCAGGATGTTGCCTGCCATCTCTACGACACTGCCGCGAAAGAGAACGCGGCATGACCGCGGCGCCCTTTGTCGATGTCAAAAATCTGCGCCGCGTATTCGATGTCTCGAAACCGTGGCTGAACCGGATGCTCGAGGGCGGTCATCTGGAATTTCTCAAAGCCGTCGATGGCGTCACCTTCGACATCGCCAAGGGCGAGACCTTTGCGCTGGTCGGCGAATCCGGCTCGGGCAAAACTACGGTGGCGCGGATGGTGGTCGGCCTGCTGCCGCCGAGTTCGGGCGAGGTCGTTATCGACGGCGTGTCGATGAGCGACACCAGGCAATTGCAGGCGCGGCAACGCTTGCGCAAGCGCATCCAGATGATCTTTCAGGACCCCTATGCCAGCCTCAATCCGCGGCTTCGGGTCGATGCCATCGTCGCCGAGCCGATCCGCGCCTTCGATTTGATTCAGGGCGACCGTCACATTCGCAGCCGCGTCGGCGAATTACTTAACCTCGTCGGGCTGCACGCCGACGACGGCTGGAAGTATCCACATGAATTTTCCGGCGGGCAGCGCCAGCGCATCGCCATCGCGCGTGCGCTGGCGTCCGAAGCCGAGTTCATCGTCTGCGACGAGCCGACCTCGGCGCTCGACGTCTCAGTGCAGGCGCAGATATTGAATCTGATGCGCGACCTGCAGGATAAATTCGGCCTGACCTATCTCTTTATCAGCCACAATCTCGCCGTGGTAAGGCACATGGCGAACCGCATCGGCGTGATGTATCTCGGCCGTATTGTCGAGATCGCCGAAGGCCGCGAACTGTTCAGCAATCCGCGCATGCCCTACACGAAGATGCTGCTGGGCGCGGTGCCGGATCTGGCAATGTCCGGCCGCCAGCGCATTCCGGTGAAGGGCGAAATCCCGAACCCGATCGACCCGCCGCCGGGCTGCGCCTTCAACCCGCGCTGTCCGCTGGCGTTCGATCTCTGCCGCAGGCAGGCGCCCGCGCTGATCGACGGCGTCGCCTGTCATGCGGTCAACAATCCCGTGCACGCTGCGGCAACCGCATGATCACGAGGACGACATACCGCGCCGAACCGGTTGGCAGCCAGCCTCGGCTGTGGTCAAGTGCGCCGCCTCCGCAAAGCCCCGCGTAAACCTGGATTCCCATGAGCAACATCAATCCCGATCCGTTCACCACCCGGCCCGAAATCGAAGGCACCTTCGGGGTCGTCACCTCGACCCACTGGATCGCCACCGCGGTCGGCATGGCCACGCTGGAAAAAGGCGGCAACGCGTTCGACGCCGGTGTCGCCACCGCGTTCACGCTGCAGGTGGTCGAGCCGCATTTGAACGGCCCCGGCGGCGACGTGCCGGTTATCGTGCACGACGTGAAGCGCGGGCGCACCGAGGTGATTTGTGGCCAGGGCCCCGCTCCCGCCAAAGCCACCATCGCGCATTACCGCGACGAACTCGGTCTCGATCTCATACCCGGCACCGGTTTGCTGGCTGCCTGTATCCCCGGCACCTTCGACACCTGGATGACCTTGCTGCGCGATTACGGCACGATGCGGCTGGCCGATGTGCTTGGCCCCGCAATCGACTATGCGAAAAACGGCTTTCCGCTGGTGGAGCGCGCCAGCGCCACCATCGATACCGTCAAGGATCAGTTTCGCGAGCATTGGCCGACCTCCGCCGCGGTCTATTTGCCGAACGGCAAAGTGCCGGTGCCCGGCACGATCTTCACCAACCCGAAACTTGCAGAGACTTACGAACGCATCCTTCGCGAAGCGCAGAGCGGCGGCGGAAGCCGCGAGAATGAAATCGAACGCGCCCGAAAAGCCTGGTCGCAAGGTTTTGTCGCCGAAGCCATCGATCGTTTCTGCCGCACGCAGGAGATCATGGACACGTCGGGCCGGCGTCATCGTGGTGTCCTGACCGGCCAGGACATGGCCGGCTGGCAGGCGACCATCGAGGCGCCGATCGCTTACGATTACGGGCGCTACACAGTGATGAAAGCCGGCCCGTGGACGCAAGGGTTGGCTACGCTGCAGACACTCGCGCTACTCAAGGGCTACGACCTGGACGCGCTGAGTCCGGTCAGTGCCGAGTTTATTCATCTTCAGGTCGAAGCGACCAAGCTGGCGTTTGCCGATCGCGACACCTTCTACGGCGACCCCAAATTCGTGGACGTGCCGGTCGATGTGCTGCTGTCGGACGCCTACAACGACCAGCGCCGCAAGCTGATCACCGACCGCGCGTCGATGGAGCTGCGGCCCGGGACGGTTACCGGCTTCGGCAAACAGGTCGACGTTCGGCTCGCCTCCGGCGCGCGCTCGGCGGTCGAAAACTCGGGCGCGGGCGAGCCGACCGTCGGCCGCATCGACTGGACTCACGACGAAGACCATCTGCCCGATGTCACGCAACGCGACCACGAGCGGATGGGCGCAATTCCCGGCGACACCGTCCATTTCGACATCATCGACCGCGACGGCAACATGGTCACGGCGACGCCGTCGGGCGGTTGGCTGCATTCGTCGCCGGTGATTCCCGAACTCGGCTTCCCCCTCGGCACCCGCGCGCAGATGTTCTGGCTCGACGAAGACCATCCGGCGGCGCTGATGCCGGGAAAACGTCCGCGCTCGACGCTGACGCCGACCATGGCGCTACGCGACGGCGAGCCGTATCTCGCATGGGGTTCGCCTGGCGGCGACCAGCAGGATCAGTGGATCACCCAATTTTTCCTGCGCCACGTCCACGCGAAAATGAATCTGCAGGAAGCGATCGACGCGCCGGCCTGGCATTCCGAGCATTTTCCGTCGTCGTTCTGGCCGCGCAAGGCCCGGCCCGGCGTCATGGTGGTCGAATCGCGCGTGCCGGAGGCCACTGTGAAGGAACTGCGCGCGCGCGGCCACCAGGTCGAAGTTGGCCCCGACTGGTCGGAAGGCCGCCTCACCGCCGCCTCTAAAGTCGGCCGCCGCCGCCGCGCCGCCGCCAACCCGCGCGGCATGCAGGGCTACGCGGCCGGACGATAGTGACGAATGACCTGGTCGATCATCGCCCGCGACAACGCCACCGGCCATTTCGGCATCGCGGTCGCAACGCGTTTTTTCGCCGTCGGCGCGCGCGTGCCGTATATCGCGGCCGGTGTCGGAGCCATCGCGACGCAGGCGTTGACCAATCCCTATTACGGCATCGACGGTGTGAGGCTGTTGCGCGAGGGAAAGTCGCCGCGCGAGATCGTCGAGACGCTGAAAGCGGACGACGACGGTCGCGAGAGCCGGCAGCTTCACATCATGGATACCGGCGGTCGCATCGCGGCCTTCACCGGCAGCGAATGCGTGGATTGGTGCGGGCAAATCGAAGGCAACGGTTTCTCGATTGCCGGCAACATGCTGGCGGGCGCGCGCGCGCTGGACGATACCGCGGCGGCCTACATCGCAAACGAGAAACTCCCGTTCGCACAACGCCTGATCGTTGCGATGCGCGCGGGCGAAGCCGCCGGCGGCGACAAGCGCGGCAGGCAATCGGCGGCGCTTCTCATTTACGGCGATGAGGAATGGTCTGTTCTCGATCTGCGCGTCGATGACCACACCGATCCGTTAAGCGAACTGGAACGCCTCGAACAGGTCAGCCGCGAACGCTGGGTGCATTTCCGTCAATTCCTGCCGACCCGCAAAAATCCCGCAGGTGTCACCGACCGCACAACCATCGACGCCACTATTGAAGCTGCGATTGCGAGCCAGAAATGACGGCGACGCCCCTGATCGAAATCGAAGGCCTGCGCGTCATCTTTCATGGCGACCAGGGCCGCATTACCCACGCGGTCGACAGCGTCGACTTGAGCGTTGCCAATGGCGCGACGCTCGGCCTGGTCGGCGAATCCGGCTGCGGCAAGAGCGTGACCTCGCTCGCGATCATGGGCCTGTTGCCGACAGATTCCGCGGAAGTGACCGGCTCGGTCCGCTTCGATGGCTTCGATCTGCTGGACGTACCCGACGAAACCCTGCGCGACCTGCGCGGAAACCGGCTTGCGATGATTTTCCAGGAGCCGATGACCTCGCTCAATCCGAGTTTCACCATCGGCGAGCAGATCATCGAGACTATCGTGCGGCATCGCGGCGGATCGCGGCGGCAGGCGCGCGAACGCGCGATCGAACTGCTGCGCCGCGTCCATATCCCCTCGCCGGAGCGGCGCGTCGATGAATATCCGCACAAGCTGTCGGGCGGCATGCGCCAGCGCGTCATGATCGCGATGGCGCTGGCCTGCGATCCGATGCTGCTGATCGCGGACGAGCCGACCACCGCGCTCGATGTCACGCTGCAGGCGCAGATCCTCGATTTGATGCGCGAATTGAAAGCCGCGAGCGGGGCTGCGATCATCCTCATCACCCACGATCTCGGCGTAGTCGCCGAAGTCTGCGACGAGGTCGCGGTGATGTATGCTGGTGAGATCGTCGAGCGCGCACCGGTCGATGAATTGTTCGCAACTCCGCAGCATCCCTACACCGTCGGCCTGCTCGGCTCGATCCCTCGGCTCGACCGCCAAGCCGCGCATCTCGCTACCATCGAGGGCATGGTCCCGAACATGACCGCGCTGCCGTCCGGCTGCCGCTTCGCCGCGCGCTGCCCTTTTGTCGGCGACATCTGCATCGAGGCGCCGCCGCCGATGGTGGCGGTAAGCCCGGGCCACTGGTCGCGCTGCATCAAGGCGCCGCTGGAGAGGCTGGTATCGTGATGGGGTTATTTATCGTCATACGCGGGCTTGACCCGCGTATCCATCTTCTTCGCAAGAGTCTTTCGAAGAAGATGGATTGCCGGGTCAAGCCCGGCAATGACGGATTAAAACACAGAGAAAATCCATGACCGCCCTGCTCGAAGTCGAAGGCCTTAAAAAACATTTTGTCGCCGATCGCTCGGTGTTCGGAACGCCGCGCGCTTTCATCAAAGCCGTCGATGGCGTCAGCTTCCGCGTCGATGCCGGCAAGACGCTGGCTCTGGTCGGCGAATCCGGCTGCGGCAAATCCACCGTGAGCCGGTTGGTGCTGCGGCTGATCGAGCCTGACGCCGGCAGCATCCGTTTCGAGGGCCGCGATCTGCTTGCGCTAGACGACAACGACCTGCGCACCTTCCGCCGCAGCGCCCAGATCATCTTTCAAGACCCCTACGCCTCGCTCAATCCACGCATGACCGTCAGCCAGATCCTGACCGAGCCGTTGGCACTGCATGATCTCGTGCCGCCGCCGCGCCGCCGCGAACGCGTCGAGGAACTGCTGCGGCTGGTCGGACTGGAGCCGCGTTTCGCGCGTCGCTACAGCCACGAATTCTCCGGCGGCCAGCGTCAGCGTATCGCCATTGCACGCGCGCTCGCGGTCGAACCCAAACTGATCATCTGCGATGAGCCGGTGTCGGCACTCGATGTCTCGATCCGTTCGCAGATTCTCAACCTGCTGCGCGACCTGCAGGACCGGCTTGGGCTTGCCTACATCTTCGTCTCGCACGATCTCGCGGTGGTGAAGCACATTGCCGACCGCGTCGCCGTCATGAATCTCGGCGAAATCGTCGAGACCGCCGACACGGAAGAGCTGTTCGCCTCGCCGCGCCATCCCTACAGCCGCGCGCTGCTGTCGGCGATCCCGGTGCCTAATCCTCGGGCGAAACGCAGCCGCATGCTGTTGCAGGGCGAGATGCCGAGCGCGCTCAATCCGCCGTCGGGCTGCCGTTTCCATACCCGCTGCCCTTACGTGATCGAGCGCTGCCGCGTCGAGCGCCCGCAACTGCTGGCAGGTCCCGACGGCCACGCCACCGCCTGTCATCGTGTGGCGGAACTGCCGCCGCCGGACGCCATCGTCCCGGCCGGCAGCGCATTTTCGCCGGCGCTGGAACGATTGGTCGCGGCATTCACCGGCACGAGGGAAGTACCGCCGGGTACCGGTGTTGGTATAATTAATGCAACGCCGCCGGCAGGCGCTTGAAGATGGGGATCCGTCCAATGAAGATTTTGCGTGTTGTAGCCACCGCAGTGGCGCTGTTCGGTTCGCTCACCGCGGGCGGTCACGCCCAAACGACGCTGCGCATCGGCCTCGCCGAAGACCCTGATATTCTCGATCCCACGCTCGGCCGCACCTATGTCGGCCGCATCGTATTCGCAGCGTTCTGCGACAAGCTGTTCGACATCGACGAAAAGCTCAACATCGTGCAGCAGCTGGCGCTGTCGCATGAGACCTCCGCCGACGGCAAGGAGATGACGATCAAGCTGCGGCCGGGCGTGAAGTTCCACGATGGCGAGCCGTTCGACGCAGAAGCTGCAAAATTCTCGCTGGAGCGGCACCTCACCTTTCCGACCTCGTTCCGCAAGCCGGAATTGGCTACCGTCGATCATGTCGACGTCGTCGATCCCCTGACCATCAAGCTGGTGTTGAAGACGCCGTTCTCGCCGCTGATCGCACAGCTCACCGACCGCGCCGGCATGATGATCTCGCCCAAAGCCGCGAAGGCCGAGGGCGACAAGTTCGGATTGAAGCCGATCTGCGCCGGTCCCTACAAATTCGTCGAGCGCGTGCAGCAGGATCGCATCGTGTTCGAGAAATTCGCCGATTACTGGAACAAGGATAACGTCTTCATCGACAAGGTGGTGTTCCTGCCCATTGTCGATGCGACGGTGCGGCTTGCCAATCTGAAATCCGGCGGGCTCGATCTGATCGAGCGCGTGCTGGCAACCGATATCAAGGATGTCCGCGCCGACTCCAAGCTCAAGCTGTCGACCGCGCTCGAGCTCGGGTATTTCGGCCTGACCATCAACGTCGCCAAGGACAAGAACAAGGGAGGGCTGAGCCAGTCGGAAAAGGTGCGGCAGGCGCTCGATCTGTCGATCGACCGCGAAGCGATCAATCAGGTGGTGTTCAACGGCGAGTTCACACCAGGCAATCAGTGGGTCAGCCCCGAACATCCCTACTACCAGAAGGGTTTTCCGATTCGAGGGCGCGATGTCGCCAAGGCCAAGGCGCTGTTGAAGGAAGCCGGGGTCACACTTCCAGTCGCCGTCGATATGATGGTGCCCAAGGGCGCGGAGAGCGAAGCCGTCGCGCAGGTGCTGCAGTCGATGGCCGCGGAGGCCGGCTTTGACCTGAAAATTCGTGTCATCGAATTTGCCACCTCGTTCAAGCAGGCACAGGCCGGTGAATTCCAGGCCTTCCTGATCGGCTGGAGCGGCCGGATCGATCCCGACGGCAATTCTTACGTTTTTCTCCATAGCAACGCGCCGCAGAATGACGGCGGCTATTCCAACGCGGAAGCCGACAAGGCGCTGGAAGATGCGCGCCTCATCACCGACGCCGCGCAGCGCAAGGCGATTTACGAGAAGCTGACCAAGGTCGTGCTCAACGACGAGCCGCTGATCTATCTCTATCACCGCAAGCTCTTGATCGCGCACACCACCAAGCTCGAAGGCTACAAGCAGATGCCGGATGGACTGGTACGCGTGATGGGGTTGAAGCTGAAGTGAGGATGGCAATCACCTCGCCTTCCGAGGATTTCGCTCTTGCGAGGCCCTCGCTCTCTTCTCCCCTCCCCCTTGCGGGGAGAGGTCGGGGGTGGGGGTATCGCGAGCGCAGAGTTTGTGGCTACCCCCCTCCCCGACCCTCCCCCGCAAGGGGGGAGGGAGTACTTCCGCCATGCTGAGCTTCCTCGCCCGACGCCTCGTGCAGTTGATTCCGACGCTGTTCTTCGTGTCGGTCCTGATCTTCTCGCTGCAGCAATTGTTGCCAGGCGATCCGGCGCTGGTGATGGCCGGCGAGGAGCGCGATCCCGCGGTGATCGCGCAGATCCGCCAGCAATACCGGCTCGACCAACCGATTCCAATTCAATATGTCTACTGGGTCAAGGGCGTTCTATCAGGCGACTTCGGCGAGTCGCTGCGGATCAAGGTGCCGGTGCGCGAATTGATCGCGCAAAAGCTGCCGGTGACGATCCAGCTCGCTTCGATGGCGATCGTAATCGCGTTCCTGATCGGCATTCCCGCAGGCATCGTGTCGGCGGTGAAGAAAGGCACGGCCTGGGACTACGGCGCCAATCTGTTCGCGCTGTGGGGCATCTCGACGCCGAATTTCTGGCTCGGCATCATGCTGATCTTTCTGTTCTCGATCGAGCTCGGCTGGCTGCCGGCATCGGGCTATGTCCCGCTCTCCGAAAACTGGCGCGCCAGCCTCGCCTCCACCGTCATGCCGGCCTTCGTGCTCGGCAACGCCATCGCCGCGGTCCTGATGCGGCATACCCGCAGCGCCATGTTGCAGGTGCTGGAAAGCGACTATGTCCGCACCGCCCGCGCCAAGGGGCTTTCCGAACGTTCGGTGATCCTGAAGCACGCGATGCGCAACGCACTGACGCCGGTCATCACGCTGAGCGCGCTGCAGCTCGGCGAGTTGCTGTCCGGCGCGGTGCTGACCGAGCAGATCTTTTCGATCCCCGGATTCGGCAAGCTGATCGTCGATGCGGTGTTCAACCGCGATTATGCGGTGGTGCAAGGCGTGGTGCTGGTGACGGCCACGACCTACATCACGCTCAATCTGATCGCGGATATCGCCTACATCCTCGTCAATCCGCGGCTGAGGGCTTGATGATGGCGGATATCACCCTCAACGCAATTTCGATTGCTAATGCCGACGAGCTGGAAAGCCCGGCGCGGCGCGCGCTGCGGCGGCTGTTCCAGCGCAAGGGCGCGGTGGCCGGCATTGTCGTGATCGTGACCTTCATCGCGCTCGCGCTGTTCGCGCCGCTGATCCTGCCCTATGATCCGGTTGCGGCGAACTTCGTGCTGGTGCGCAAGCCGCCGTCGGCGCTGCACTGGTTCGGCACCGACGAACTCGGCCGCGACGTCCTGGTCCGCGTCGTCTATGGCGCGCGCGCGTCGCTGATGGCCGGCGTGATTTCGGTCGGGATCGCGCTTGGCATCGGCGTGCCGTTCGGGGTGCTGTCGGGCTATCGCGGCGGTTTCATCGACGCGCTGATCAGCCGGATCACCGACGCCATGCTGGCCTGCCCGTATTTGATCCTGGCCATCGCGCTGGCGGCGTTTCTCGGCCCCAGCCTCGGCAACGCCATGATCGCGATCGGCATCACCACCACGCCGATCTTCGTGCGGCTGACCCGCGGCCAGGTGATGAGCGTCAAGGTCGAGGATTATGTCGAGGCTGCGCGCGCCATGGGCAATCCGCGCTGGCGCATCGCGCTGTTTCACATCCTGCCGAACATCATGCCGGCGCTGCTGGTGCAGGCGACGTTGTCGATTGCCGCCGCGATCATCGCCGAAGCCGCACTGTCGTTCCTCGGGCTCGGCCAGCAGCCGCCGGCGCCGTCCTGGGGCAGCATGCTCAACGCCGCGCAGCGTTTTCTCACCAACGCCCCATGGATGGCGGTGTGGCCTGGCTTAGCGATTTTCATGGTGGTGCTGTCGTTCAACCTGGTCGGCGACGGCCTGCGCGACGCGCTCGATCCGCGGGAACGGGGGTAGTCTTCTCGTGTCCCGGGCGCGACGCAGCGCACCGCTCCGCAAAGGGCCATAGCGCGTCGAAGACGCGCGTAAACGCGCTTATGGCGCTGCGCTGCGTCCGGGGCACGAATCAGATCACCGTCTCACTTGCGACGCGGCGGCAATCCATTTCATATTCGAGATCGACCACCGGTGGCCGGGCGAAATGCCAGGTCAGGCCGGATCGCGCAGCACCTCGGCGGACCAGTTCATCGGCCATGACGGGATGGAAGTCGTGCACCGTATAGGCCTGCACCGCTGTGGTGTGCTTCCAGCCATATCCGAATTCGCCGAGTCGCTCTTCCATCGATCCGACGGTGAATCTTACCTTCTCTTTCATGGCGTCGGGACTGAGATCTTTGTAACGCACGATGCGTTCGGGATAAGTCCCGCTGCCGCCGCGCAATTCCGCGCCGCCGGCAATCACAAAACTCGGCATCGCGCCGGCGCCGGGACGCGTAAAGGAAAACGCGTAGAATGACGGCTCGGAGGGCGGATCGATCTCCGGACAGACATTACTGCGCGCCACTGGATTGACCGTGCCGTCGAAGATCCCCCACTCGGCAAGCGTCTTGACGTAGTGCTGGTTGAAGGTTCGAAATCCGTCCTCGGTGAAGGCGGCCGGCGAGCGCAACTCGCAGGCACAGAATGACGTCAGGGGGCTGCCCGCGGCCTGGATGTATTTCGCGGCGTGTGCAAAGCCCTCGGCCAGCGGCAGCAAATTGTCGAAGCGCACGCGCTCAACCTCGAAGCCGGAATCGGCCGCCGCGCCGCTGGAATACTGAAACACGGCCGGGATGAAGCGATAATTGCCGGCGGGGAAATCGCGGATCATGATGCGCCCTCATCCTGAGGAGGCGCTCTTGCGCCGTCTCGAAGGATGAGCGTTCATATCTCATGGTTCGAGACGCGCGCAAGAGCGCGCTCCTCACCATGAGGCGGAGTATTCGCGCTTCGCACGACGTCTCTATTCCAGCTGCAAGCGGACACCCTTGGCGCCATTGAGCAGCCGCCGCAGGTGAAAACCGGCGAGCGCATCGTCGGCATGCGATCCGACCAGCGCGGCAAAGGCCGGCATCGCCGCGGCGTCGCCGGCCTCCAGCTTCGCGAAAGCTTCGCAATATTGGAGCCTCGCCGATCCTGCGAACGACGCCTCCGACAACGGCTCGTAGGCGCGCAACGGCTCGCTGCGTCCGCGCAGCATCAGGTCGCCGACCGGGCGCCCCTGGAACGCGTCAGTGCCATCGGCGACCGCCGCGCTCACGCATATCCGTGTGCCGAGGAATTTGTTGGCCGCCTCCAGCCGGGCTGCGATGTTGACGGTATCGCCATAGGCCGTGTAGTCGAAAAAGCGGTTGCCGCCGAAATTCCCAACCAGCGCCGGACCGGCATGAACGCCGATGCGGGTAACACCGAAATTCACCCCCTGGGACTTCCAGCGCTCGCGAAACCCCTGCGCCCAGGCATCGAGATCGTGCGCGCAGGCGACGGCGCGCGCGGCATAGTCCGGCTGATCGCCGGGTGCGTTGAACAGAATCTGGATTGCATCGCCGATGATCTTTGCCACCGTACCTTCGTGCGCGAATACGATGTCGATCATGCCGCCGATATATTCGTTGAGCAGCACGCTCAATACTTCCGGCGCGGTCGTCTCCACCAGCGACGTGAAGCTGGTGATGTCGGTGAAAATGGTGGCAACGTCGCGGCGATGTACTTCCATGCCGTTGCTTTCGCCATCCGAGGCCAGCCGGCTGGCGATCTGCGGCGAGAAATAGCGCGACAGCGATGCATGGGCGCGCTCGGCTTCGGCCTGGCGGTGGCGCGCGTCGCGCATCATCTCGACATGGCGGATGGTCTTGTCGATGGTCAGTTCGAGATCGCCGAAATCGATCGGCTTGGTCAAAAAATCGAACGCGCCGCGATTCATCGCGGTGCGGATGTTGCTCATGTCGCCATAAGCGGAGACGATGATGGTCGACTTCTTGTCGTCGGCTTCCTGCAATTTCTGCAGCAGCGACAACCCGTCCATCCGCGGCATGTTGATGTCGGACACCACCATGTCGACGTGCGGATGCGCCTCGATCGACTGCAACGCCTCAATGCCGTCGCGGGCGAACACGAAGGTCACCGTACCGTCGCGGATTCGCTTGCGGAATTTCTGCAGCACCAGGGCCTCGAGATCGGGTTCGTCATCGACGACGAGGATGGTCGGTGTCATGCGGCTTGCCCGAGTCGCGTATCGATTTCGTGGCGCAGCAGCGCGAAATCGATCGGCTTGGTCAGCAGGCCCACCGCGCCGCGCTCGATCGCCTTGCGCCGCGTCTCCGCGTCGCCATAGGCCGTGATCATGATCACGGGAACGTCGGGTCGCTCGGCGCGCACCTTTGGCAGCATTTCCAGGCCGCTCATGCCGGGCATATTGATGTCGGATAAAATGAGGATTAGCGATGGATCGGCGACATTCTTCGCGCGTTCCAGCGCTGCCGGCGCCGACGGAGCGAATTCCATGGTGAAGCGGCCGGACCGCAGGTCGCGGCGGAATTGCTGACGAAACAGCGCCTCAACATCGGGCTCGTCATCGACGACAAGTATGTAGACGCTCAATTTGTGCCTCCAGTATGAATATCGGCGGCGGCCGTCCGCGGCAGCGTAATAATGAATTCGGTAAATGCGCCCGGCTCGGTATCGACATCGATCTTGCCGCCGTGTTGTTTCACCACGATGTCGTGGCTCATCGAGAGGCCAAGTCCGGTGCCTTCCCCGGCGGGTTTGGTGGTGAAGAACGGGTTGAACATCTTTTCCTTCACTTCCAACGGAATCCCGGTGCCGTTGTCGCGGATGCGGATTTCGACCTTGTTGCCCAGACTTTTGGTGGACGCGCTCAGCGTCGGCTCGAACCCGTCATCGCCGGCTTCCTTGCGCTTGGTGGCCGCATAAAAGCCGTTTGAAATGAGATTGAGAAACACCCGGGTGATCTCCTGCGGATAGAGATCGATCATCCCGGCCTCGGGGTCGAGATCGCGCTGCAGCGTGATATTGAAACCGGACCGCTCGGCGCGCGCGCCGTGATAGGCGAGATTGAGGCTTTCCTCGACGATGGCGTTGATATCGGCGGGCCGGTGCTCGCCAGCACCCTCGCGCGAATGCAGCAGCATGTTCTTGACTATCGAATCGGCGCGCTTGCCGTGCTGCACCACCTTTTCGAGATTGCCTTTCAGCATGTGCGTGAGTTCGTCGATCTCCTCCCGCACCTTGCCATCGAGTGCGGCAGGCTTGAGCACGTCGTTCAATTCGTCGATTAATTCCGCCGACAGTGCCGAGAAATTATTGACGAAGTTCAGCGGGTTCTTGATTTCGTGCGCGATGCCGGCGGTGAGCTGACCGAGCGAGGCGAGCTTTTCGGTTTGGATCAGGCGATCCTGCGCGGTGCGGAGTTCATCGAGCGACTGCGACAATTCCCGCGTTCGCTCTTGGACCTCCTTGAACAGCTCCACATTCGAGATGGCAATTACAGCCTGGTCAGCGAAGCTGGTAACGAGGTCTACCTGCTTTTCACTAAACGGCTTAACCTCCGTGCGCGCCAGAAATACGATGCCGATGACGGTTTGATTACGCAGCAAGGGCACTGCCAGCATCGTGCGGGCTTTCGACTGCCGTTGACGACGCAGATCGGTGAAGCGAGGGTCGGCAAGAGCGTCGGGCAAATGGATCGTTTGCTTTTCGGCCGCGACGATACCTACAGCCGAGCCATCTCCCGCCATCACTGGATTTTTCTGCATCCAGTCAATGAATTCCTGACTAACGTTGCTGTGCGCGGAGATCCGAAAAATGCCGTCATCCTCGCGTTGCAACAACATCGCATATTCCGACTGGCAGAGCCGCCTCGCCGTGTGGACGATGGTATCCATTACCGGCTGCAAATTGTTTGGCGAGCGGCTGATGACGTTCAGGACGTCGCCGGTGGCGGTTTGATACTCCAGCGTTTCGGTCAGTTCGCTGGTCTTGGCCTGCACCTCTTCGAACATGCGGACGTTGCCGAGAGCGATCACGGCCTGATCGGCAAAAGTCTGTAGCAGCGTGATCTGTTTTTCGCTGAACGGCTGCACCTCCGCGCGGCGCAGCACGATCGCGCCGATACTTTCGTTCTCCCGCATCAGCGGCACGCTCAGAACCGTTCGCACGCCGGTGCGATGGGCGAAGTCCTGTGACCCGGGAAACTGTTCTCCCTCGCCGGAGAGAAGATCATGCACGTGGACCGGCCTGCAGTCGACCACCGCCCGGCCGGCGGCCCAGTCACGGCTGATCGGCATTCTATCCCACACGACCGGGATCGATCCATGCTGCTCCATGAAAACGAGGTCCTTGCCGTCCTTCAATGCGACCAGCGCATCGTCTGCCTCAAGCAGCTCGCAGGCGCTTTCGACAATGGCCTTGAGGGCCGGTTTGACGTCGGTCGGAGAGGATGCGATCACCTTCAGGATATTGCCGCTTCCGGTCTGATACATCAGCGCTTCGGTGAGTTCGCCGGTCTTGGCCTGAACCTCATCGAACAACCGCGCATTCTCGATGGCGATCACGGCCTGGTCGGCGAAGGTCTGGACCAGGGCAAGTTGCTTTGGCGAAAGCTTGAAACCCGCTTCAGGGTGCGTGAGGATAATCGTTCCGATGCCGACGCCGTCCCGCAGCAACGGCACGAAGGTAATGGAACGAAATTCACCGGCGCTTTGCGCGCGGCGGGTGGTCTCGGGCGTGTCCGGGGTCGATGCGTCGGCGATTTCAATAATTCTGCGTTCATGGACCGCACGAGCCGACGGGCTGCTTTCTATATCGAACGGAAAGGGATAAATCGATTTCACGCGTTCGATCGCTTCGACCGGGCGGCCCAGCGAGGCGGTCGCTCCCCAGTGGAACTGGCCATCGTGGACGGTGGTGAGCGTCGTTTCGCACGGCGCGAACAGCCGCGCAGCGCTGTTTGCGATCGCATCGAACACCGGCTGCACATTGGTCGTCGAACGGCTGATGACGTTGAGCACATCGGCCGTGGCGGTCTGGTATTCGAGCGATTCCTGCAGCTCGCGCGTGCGCGCCTGCACCTCGTCGAACAGACGGACGTTTTCGATGGCGATCACCGCCTGGTCGGCGAAGGTCGAGACGAGCTCGATCTGCTTGTCAGTAAAAGGCTGGATCGCACGGCGCGTCAGCACGATCACGCCGATCGGGGCACCTTCTCGTAAAAGCGGCACACCGAGAACGGTACGGAATCCAGCCTTCTTTTGAAGCTCGAGTCCCTTCCCCGCATATTGAGCGTCTGCCAGAACATCAGGTACCTGTATGACAGTCCCCGCCAGCAATGTACGCCCCACAACGGTCCCGTGTCCGGGCTCGTGTGAAATGTTCTTGCTAAAATCATGAAGTTCCGGCGGGAAGTTAAAGGTCGAGACATAGTGATAAGAGGCACCTTTTTGTTGGGCTATCGCGCCCATATCGGCATCACACAGGCGCAGCGCTGATTCTGTCAGCGTATCGAGCACTGTCTGCAGGTCGAACGCCGACCGGCTGATGACCTTCAGCACCTCGGCGGTCGCGGTCTGCTGCTGCAGGGATTCACTCAAGTCGTCGGTACGCTGGCGCAATTCCTTGAGCAGCCGCGTATTTTCGATGGCGATGACGGCCTGGCTGGCGAAGCTCGTGACAAGCTCGATTTGCCTGTCGCTGAACGGCCGGACTTCCTGGCGATAAATGACGATCGTGCCGACCAGCTCGGTATCTTTCAGCATCGGTACGGCAAGAAGGGTTCGCGCCCGCAAACTCTCGACCGTGACCATGCGCAGCGGATCGCGTTCAACATAGGCCGCGTCTCCTGCCATCACATCGTCGATATGGATGACCTCCTTTCCTGCGATGACCCGTCCCAGAGCAGTGTTCGGCCCAGGAATCAGAGGCCCGCTTTTGAACAGCTCGGCAAAGGCGGCAGGCGAATTGTGCAATTCCGCCGGCAATAATCCCCTGCCGTCGAACAGCAGCAGATTGCCGAACTGCGCTTCGCAAATCCGCAAAGCGTTGCTCAGCATCGACTTGAATACTGGTTGCAGGTCACCGGGAGAGCTGCTGATAACTTGCAGCACATCCGAGGTCGCCGTCTGCTGCTCCAGCGATTCGCGCAAATCCTCGGTGCGCTGGCGCAGTTCGTTGAGCAGGCGCGCATTCTCGATTGCGATCGCGGCCTGGTCCGCGAAGGTCTTCAACAGCGCGATGTGCTTGTCGTCGAACGGGCGCACCTCGGCGCGGCGGACCAGGATCGTGCCGAGCGCGCGATCCTCCCGGATCAACGGCACCGCGAGCGTGGTGCGGTGTCCGAGCGCGAGCGCAAATTCGCGGCCAAGCGGAAAATCATGATCTGCGCTTTGCAGATCGGCCACGTGAACCGGTTGTTTGTCGCAGATAGAGCGCCCCATGACCGAGTCGCGATTCAGGGGCGCGGTATCTCCATGCAGTATCCGCCCGAATTTGCCAAACTCGGCGGCGTAGTGCAATTTATCGCCTTCGACGATGAGTACGTCCACGATCTGGGCTTCGCAGATGCGCGCCGCATGCTCGGCGACCGAAGCAAACACCGGTTTGACGTCGCCGGGAGAACTCGACATCGCGCGCAGGATGTCGCTGATTGCGGTCTGCTGCTCCAGCGATTCGCTCAGGTCGCCGGTGCGCTGGCGCAGTTCCTTCAGCAGTCGCGTGTTTTCTCGTTTGAAGCTTGCGTTTTCGGTTTTTAGATCGACATCCGGCGCTGCGCGTTTGCGCGCTGTCGAAGCGTTGCGTTCTTTGACAGGCGCGCGCACCGCTTTTTCGCGCTTCGCCATGTATGGACTCCGGGCGGGCAACTTCAAATAAAAGCTGAAACCGAGCACGAGCCTAACCAATCAGGAGGCAGCCGTACAGGCCCGCAGGGCGGGCAAAAGAACGCAGCTTGTGGCAATGCCGCAGGTCCCGGAAACATGATGTCATTCCGGGATGCGTGCGAAGCACGTAGGCCCGGAATCCAGACGTCAGGATGCTTGGCTGGATTCCGGGTTCGCGCTTCGCGCGCCCCGGAATGACGGTTACGTCGGCTTAAGCGCCTTAGGCCCGAGATCGAAGTCGGCAATCTCCTTGGATCGCTGCGATTCCGCGCCGGCCCTGTGGTCGGTGGCGATTGCGACGTAGACCGCGGGCAGCACGAACAGCGTGAACAGCGTGCCGATCGACATGCCGGAGACCACGACCAGCCCGATCGAGAACCGGCTCGCGGCACCTGCACCGGTTGCCGTCAGCAGCGGCAGCAGGCCGGTGACCATCGCCGCCGTCGTCATCAGGATCGGGCGCAACCGCACCCGCGCCGCCATCTCGATCGCGGAGCGCTTGTCGAGGCCCTCGTTGAGCTGCAGCTCGTTGGCGAACTCCACCATCAGGATGCCATGCTTGCTGATCAGGCCGACCAGCGTCAATAGCCCAACCTGGGTGTAGATGTTCACCGTTGCGACACCGAAGAATAATGGAATCAGCGCGCCTGAAATCGCCATCGGCACGCTGATCATGATCACCAGCGGATCGCGCAGGCTCTCGAACTGCGCCGCCAGCACCAGGAAGATGATGATGAGCGCAAAGCCGAAGGTAATCGCGAGCTGGTTGCCTTCCTGCACATATTGCCGGGAGTCCGCGAGATAATCGTGGCTGTAGCCGGAAGGCAGGTTCTTCGCCTGCGTTTCGAGGAAGTCCACCGCCTGTCCGACGGTCACGCCGGGCATCGGCACCGCCTGGAAGGTGGCGGAGTTCAACTGGTTGTAATGCGTCAGCGCGTTAGGATCGGTGCCGGTCTCGACCGACACCAGCGTCGATAGTGGCACCTGCTGGCCCGAGAGGCTTGGAACATAGTAATTCGCAAGCGATTCCGGCGACAGCCGCAAGCCGCGCGGCACCTGCGGGATCACCTGATACGACCGGCCTTCGAGATTGAAGCGGTTGGTGTAGTTGCCGCCCAACAGCGTGGCCAGCGTGTTGCCGATCTGCGCCATGGTGATGCCGAGATCGTTGGCCTTGGAGCGATCGATCTTCACCCGCACCACCGGCTGGTTGAAGTCGAGATCGCTGTCGGCGACGATGAACAGGCCGCTCTTGCGCGCGGCGTCCTTCAGCTTGACCATCTCCTCATAGACCTGCTGGAAGCCGTTGGTGGAATTGATCACCATTTGGATCGGCAAGCCGCCGGGGCCGCCGGGCAGCGGCGGCAGGTTGAAGGCAAAGGCGTTGACGCCCTCGATCTTGCTCAGTTCAGCCTGCACCAGCGGCTTCAGCTTGATCGACGAGCGCTCGCGCTCATCCCACGGCTTCAGCAACATGCCGGCGATGCCGTTGCTGGGGCCGGCTGTACCGTTGATGACAAAGCGAAGATCGGTCTCCGGAAATTTGGCGAAGGCCTTGTCCATCTTGGAGCTGTAGAAATCGGTGTAGTCGATGTTGGCGTATTTCGGCGCCTTGACCACCGCGAAGACGATGCCCTGATCCTCTTCCGGCGCGAGCTCTTTGGATGTGTTCATATACAGAAACGCCACGAGACCGAGAATCGTAATCGCGAACATGCCGGTGATCGGGCGGTAGTCGAGCGAGCGATCGAGCTGCCGTCCATACCAGCGGGTAGTCGCGCCGAAAATCCGGTCGACCTTTTTGGCGAACCAGCCCTGATGTTCCTGCTTCAGCAACACCGAACACATCATCGGCGACAAGGTCAGCGCGATCACCCCGGACACGATCACCGAGCCTGCAAGCGTGAACGCGAATTCGCGGAACAGCGCGCCGGTCAGGCCACCGAGGAATCCGATCGGCGCGTACACCGCCGCCAGCGTAATGGTCATCGAGATCACCGGGCCGACGATTTCGCGGGCGCCCTGCATCGCCGCCTGCACCGGTGGCTTTCCCTCCTCCAGATGGCGATGGATATTTTCCACCACCACGATGGCGTCGTCGACCACGAGTCCGATCGCCAGCACCATTGCCAGCAGTGTCAGCAGGTTGATGCTGAAACCCATCACCAGCATCAGGCTGCAGACGCCGATCAGCGACAGCGGAATGGTGACCACCGGGATGATCACCGAGCGGAACGAGGCCAAAAACAGGAAGATGACAATGACCACGATGCCGACCGCTTCGATCAAAGTCTTCTCCACCTCGTCGATCGACGAACGGATGAACTTGGTCGAGTCGTAAGCGACCTTCATGTGCAGCGATGGCGGCAGGTTGCGTTCCAGCTCCGGAAACAGCTCGCGCACCCCGGTGACGATGTTGAGCGGATTACCTTGCGGCGTCGCCTGCACGCCGATGAAGATCGCGCGTTCGCCGCTGAAGGCGACGCTGGCGTCGGTGCTTTGCGCACTGAGTTCGATGGTCGCGATGTCCTCCATCCGCACAAAGCCGCCGTCCTTGGCCTTGACCGTCATGCGCTTGAACTGCTCGACGTTCTGCAGGTCGGTATTGGCGGTGACGTTGGAGACGATGAAATAGCCCTTGGTCTGGCCGGCCGCGGCCTGGAAGTTGTTGGCACGGATCGCGGCGGCGACGTCGTCGGGAGAAACCCCGCGGCCCGCCATCCGCTGCGGATCGAGCCATATCCTCATGGCAAACGTCTGGCCGCCGAGAATATCGGCCGATGCCACGCCGTTGACGGTCGACAGGATCGGCTGCACCACGCGGGTGAGATAATCGGAGATCGCCGAGCCCGACAGCTCGTCGCTGGAGAAGCCGATATACATCACCGCCGTGGTCTGGCCGGTCGATTTCAGGATCACCGGGTCGTTGGCTTCCTTCGGGATCAGATATTTGACCGAGTTCACCTTCGACAGCACCTCGGTGAGCGCCTGGTTCGGATCGACATTCAGCTTGATGTAAACCGAAATCAGGCTCTGGCCTTGGGTCGAGGCCGACGTCATGTAATCGACGCCCTCCGCCGAGGCCACGGCCTGCTCGATCGGCGTGGTGATGAAGCCCTGCATCAGGTCCGGCGACGCGCCGGGATACACCGTCGTCACGGTGATCACCGTGTTCGACAGCTTCGGATATTGCCGGATCGGCAGGCTGGTCGCGGCCTTGAAGCCGATCAGCAGGATCAGCAGGCTGACAACGAGCGCGAGAACCGGACGCTTGATGAAAATGTCGGTAAAGGCCATCGAAGGCGCTCCGTATTCGGCAGTTCAGCGCGAACCAAAGTTCGGTCCGCGAAAGATTGCGAAAAAATCCGCTGCGAGTTCTTCGCAGCCTTGTTGTTCAGTTCAGCGGCGGCTTCGCCGGCACCGGCGGCGGCGGATCGGCCGAGATTGCGACCGCGGCGCCGGATTGCAGCTTGAGCTGTCCGACCGCAACCACGCGGTCGCCAGCCTTCAGGCCGCTCGTGATCACCACCCGGCCATCGACGCGGTCGCCGGTACGCACAAAGGTGCGCACGGAAGTGAGGCTGGTCTTGCCGTCGTCGGTCTTTTTCTCGGTGATCAGGTAAACTGAATCGCCGTAGAGCGTGTAATCGACCGCGGTTTCCGGCACGGTGATGACCGCGGCCTTGTCCGGCAGCACCACGGTCGTGGTGGCGAACATGCCGGGTTTGAGGACGCGATCGGGATTGTCGATCGTGGCCTGGATGCGGATGTTGCGCGTGTCGGTGTTGATCTGCGGTTCGATGGTGGTGATCTTGCCCTCGAACTTGCGGCCCGGATAGGCATCGACCACGACGCGCACGGACTGTCCGACTTTCAACGTCGCGCTGTCCTTTTCCGTCGTGGTGAAATTCGCATAGACGGCGGAGAGATCCGTCAGCGTCACGATCTGGGTGCCCGCGGTCAGGAACTGGCCGACTTCGACGTGGCGCACGCCAAGTTCGCCATCGAATGGCGCCCGCACCAGTTTTTGCGAGATGATCGCCTGGGTCTTGGCGATGCCGGCATTGGCCTGATCGAATGCGGCTTGCGTGGAATCGACGGTGGCCTGCGGCCCGAACTGACGCGACGCGAGTTGCTTGGCGCGATCGAGCGACAGCTGCGCCACCGTCGCCTGCGCCTTGAAGCTCGCAAGGTCACCTTGTTCGGGGGCATCGAACAGCTGGACCAGGGGGCTTCCGGCTTTGACGGTGGCGCCGGCGGTAAACAGGATTTCAGTGATGCGCCCGCTGACATCGGAGGTGACGTTGACCTGATGCACGGCGGCGAGATCGCCGACTGCCTTCAACAGGTTCGGCACGACCTCGGATTTCGCCTCGGCGACGGTCACGGTGGCCGCCGGCGGTTTGTTGTTGGCGAAGAACTGCGCGATCATCTTGCTGCGGAACGCGTTGAAGCCGTAGAAGCCGCCGACCAGCAGCGCCAGCAGCAAGCCTACGATGATGAACCAGCGCGTCATGCGCACCGGGCGATGCCTCGGCTTTTCCTCGATCGTCGATCGGGCCGTTATGGGTCTGTCGGTCGCTAGTGTCATGTCATGCACTTTCTGCAGCTACCGGAAGCCCGAAATCTGGCGACAGTTCGCGATCCAGATATGAGGCGATGGCCGGTTCGTTTAATCCAATTCCACGTAGGATAAATTCGCTGACCTGCCGCTCCAGATCGGTTGCTTGGGCGTAAGTCAGGCAGGGAACGGCCGGAAGCTGGGTCAGCGCCATCATCAGCACGGTGTGATGGGCAAACCAGAACAGGTTGAGCGGCTCGCGCCCGACCCGTGTCGCGTCTCCGGTCGCCACGGCCTGCTCCAGCGAAGCCGCGAAGGCCGGTCCGATCAGGTTGCCGATCTTGTCATACAGCAGCCGCGCGAACTCTCCGTCATCCAGATGGCTGTTGGTCATCAGCCGCAGACGCTGTGCCTCTTCCTGGTCGGGCGCGCGCGAGATCTGCATGAAGTGCCCGCACATCCCGCGGACCAGCACCACCAGCGTTTCCGTCGATGGCGCCAGGCCCAGCAGTTTGTTCAAGGCCGGATCGGCTTCACACTCTTCCGCTAATATTTCCGCGTACAGCGCCGATTTGGTCGGGAAGTGCTTGAACAGCAATCCCTCCGAAATTGAGGCAGCGGCGGCTACGCTTTTGGTCGTCGTCCCGGCGAATCCGTTGCGGGCAAAGCATCGCTTCGCCGCGCTCAGGATCAGCTCCCGGCGCAAATCGCTGGTCATGCGGAGTGTGCTCATGATCGTGAGTAAGCACTCACTCGGACAAATGTCAAGGAAAATGCTGCGATGCACACTCCCTGTCGTCCCCGCGAAAGCGGGGACCCATAGCCTCCGTCCTGGCGATGCGGAAGCTTTCAGCACGGGCGAAATAGCGTGCCCGCCCACGCCCATCTGTGGTTATGGGTCCCCGCCTTCGTGGGGACGACGTGGATAGGTGGCGCGAGATCGAGCCGGCTCAGATCGGCTGGTGCCCCAGCGCCCCGCGGATGCGGTTCACGATGAAGGCGCCGTCGCGGTTGGAGAGCACGCGCTCGAGATTCGCAGGGTCGATCTTGACCGAGGCGAAACGAGGGCCGCTGGCGATATCATGCATCGACGATGCGAATGCCTCGATCTCGGCCATGGTCGCGAGGCTGCGGGCATCCGCAATGCCGCAACAGCGGGCGATGCCGACGAGGTCGGTTGACGCGCCGGTGTGGCTCGCCTGCCCGCCGGTTTCGCCATAGACCTCGTTATCCAGCACGATGATGGAGAAGTTTTTGGGCTTCTGCAGGCCGATGGTGGCAAGGCTGCCCATCCCCATCAGCATTTCGCCGTCGCCTGTTATCACCACCACCGGCAGCTTCGGCTGCGCCAAGGCGATACCCAGCCCTATCATCACCGCGCCGCCCATGGCCCCCCACAGATAGAAATTGCGGTCATGGTCGCCGGCGGCGGCGATATCGTAGGTCGATGCGCCGAGGCCTCCGACCGCGATGGTGTCCTTGCGGTCATTCAAAAGTGCTGCGACGACGGCGCGCCGGTCCAGAAGATTGCTCATTTTGTGAAAACCTTTGCCCCGATCAGGCGCTGCGACAAAAGAACCGCGGTCGGCGTGCAGGCGTTGTAGGCCTGCCCGGCCGCGGCCTCCATGACCTCGCGCACCTCGTCCGGCGACGAGGCCCTGAGCACCTTGATGCCCGATAGTTCGAACACGCCTGCTGTGCTCGATCCCATCGGCACCTGCCAGGGGTTGAACTCACCCCATTCGCCGCGCATCGTCACTACCGTCAGGAACGGCAAGCGGAAAATCTGCACCAGCGACAGCATGTTCACGCAATTGCCGACGCCGCTCGACTGCATCAGCAGCACGCCGCGCTGGCCGCCTGCCCAGGCACCGGCCAGCAGCGCCACGCCCTCCTCCTCCGTGGTCAACGGCACCGCACGCATCGAGGGCTCACCGAGCACGCGCTCGATCAACTGCGAATGCCCGGCATCCGGCACATAGGGCACCTGGCGGACATCGAAGCGCTGCAGCACCCCGAAAATGTCCTCGGGCCAGGATTGTGCATTTTCGGAAGCTGCATCGGCGCGGGCGTGCATTTTCATTTCCAGTCAAATAAGCGAGGCTGTATTCCGGGGCGGGACTGTAGACGGGTTGGCGGCTTGCGAAACAGCGAAAACGGCATATCGGCTCACTGAAAGAGTATGGCAGCATGGACGCAAGCGCGCGAGACTTGGCTGATAGTTTCGATATCGAAAAACTGACGCCGGAGTTCTACGCGAACCCCTATCCGACCTATCGTGCACTGCGGGAGCACGCGCCGGTCAAGCTTTTGCCTAATGGCAGCTACTTCCTGACCCGCTACGACGACCTTGTCGGCATCTACAAAAGCACGAAGCTTTTTTCCTCCGACAAGAAAAAGGAGTTTTTGCCGAAATACGGCAGTTCGCTGCTGTACGAGCACCACACCACCAGCCTCGTATTCAACGATCCGCCGGCGCATACGCGGGTGCGGCGGCTGATCATGGGCGCGCTGTCGCCGCGCGCCATCGCGGAGATGGAGCCGGACCTGATCGCATTGGTGGATCGGTTGCTCGACGGCCTCGCCGCGAAAGGAAACGTCGAACTGATCGAGGATTTTGCCTCGGCGATTCCGATCCAGGTGATCGGCAACTGCTCGATGTGCCCCACGACGAACGGGAGCCGTTGCGCGACTGGTCGCTGGCGATTTTGGGCGCACTCGAGCCGGTGATCGGCCCCGAGGTGTTTGCGCGCGGCAATAATGCAGTGCGCGATTTCCTCGCGTATCTTGAAACCCTGGTCGAGCGGCGCCGCGCCAAACCCGGCAATCCCGAACGCGACGTGCTCACCAAATTGATCCAGGGCGAAGACAATGGCGAGCGGCTGACCGCAAAGGAATTGCTGCACAACTGCATCTTTCTGCTCAATGCCGGCCATGAGACCACGACCAACCTGATCGGCAACGGGCTGGTGGCGTTATCCGGAAATCCAGCCGAGAAAAAGCGGCTGATCGAAAATCCCGGGCTGATCAAAACGGGAATCGAGGAATTCTTGCGCTACGAGAGTTCGAACCAGCTCGGCAACCGCGTCACCACCGAAGCGGTCGAGATCGGCGGCGTGCAAATGCCGGCCGGCACGTTCGTCACACTGTGCATCGGCGCCGCCAACCGCGATCCCGCGCAGTTCGCCGATCCGGAAAATCTCGACGTCGGCCGCACGCCGAACCGGCATCTCGCCTTTGCCACCGGCCCGCACCAATGCGCCGGCATGGCGCTGGCGCGGCTCGAAGGCGCGGTTGCGATCTCGCGATTTCTGGCCCGGTTTCCAGGCTATGAACTGACCGGCGCGCCGGTGCGCGGCGGGCGGGTACGGTTTCGCGGGTTTTTGAGTGTGCCGTGCAGGGTTGAATCGTAGGGTGGGCAAAGGCGCCCTTGCGCCGTGCCCACCATCTTTACTCCGGTGTTTGTTGAAACACTTTGGTGGGCACGCTTCGCTTTGCCCACCCTACGATTTCTCACACCACCGTCCGATGCCGCTCGATGCAGGTCCGCAATACCTCATCCATCGGCTTGCCCCACCAGTCATTGGAAAAAATCTCGATCTCGGAATAGCCGGCAAAACCCTGCGCTTCCACCGCACTCCGCACCGACCGGATATCGATCACGCCGTCACCCATCATGCCGCGGTCGTTGAGGATATCCTTGGTCGGCACCAGCCAGTCGCAGACGTGAAACGCCAGCAGGCGATCTTTCCCAGCGCGCGCGATTTGCGGCATCAGCTCGGGGTCCCACCAGATGTGATAGACGTCGAGCGCAACACCGAGCGCGCCGGAGCGCGAGGGATCGAGCCGGTCGCAGATATCAAGCGCCTGCTTGGTCGTATTCACGCAGGCGCGATCGGCGGCATAGGCCGGATGCAGCGGCTCGATCGCCAGCGGCATGTCGGCCTGCCTCGCATACTCCAGCATCTCGGCGAGAGCGTCATCGACTTGGCGACGCGCTGACGCGATATCCTTTGAGGCCACGCTGCCCGGCCGCGAGAATTGCGGCAGCCCGCCGGCCACCAATACGATGCATGGCGCGCCGAGTGCCTTCGCTTCATCCACCGCGCGGCGGTTATCGTCGCGCGCCTCGCCGCGATGCGCATCGTCCGATGTGAACATGCCGCCGCGGCAATAACCGGATAGTTCGAGCCCGGCGTCGCGGAGCACACGCGCCGCGTGGTCTAAACCGATGGCCGCAACCTGATCGCGCCACGGATCGATCGCGCGGATACCATGCCGCGCGCAGGCGTCCACGATCTCAGCGAGGCCGCCCTGCTTGCGCACCGTCGCCGTATTCAGCGACAGCCAGCGATGATCTGCGGAAAAATCCCGCATCAGGCCTCGACGCCGCGCGTCGCCAGCACGGTCTTCATGAGCCGTGTTGCGAGTTCGGGATTCGCCAAAAGTCCGGCCTTGTCGGCCAACCGGAACAGTTCGGCGAGATGCAGCGTCGAGCGCGTGCTTTCCTGCCCGCCGACCATGGTGAAATGATCCTGATGGCCGTTGAGATAGGCCATGAACACGATGCCGGTCTTGTAAAAACGCGTCGGCGCCTTGAAGATATGGCGCGACAGCGGCACGGTTGGTCCCAGCACATCGTGAAAACCTTGATCGTCGCCGGCCGCCAGCCGTGACAGCGCATAGGATGCCGCCGGCGCTATGGCGTCGAAAATGCCTAATAGCGCGTGGGAAAAACCCTGCGCGTCGCCAGCGATCAGTTCAGCGTAATTAAAATCGTCGCCGGTATACATTTTGACGTTTTTGTCGAGCCGGCGGCGCATATCGATTTCGCGCTGCTTGTCGAGCAGTGAGACTTTCACGCCATCGACCTTGGCCGCATTGGCGTTGATGATGCCGACCGCGATATCCATCGCGGTATCGAGGCTGGCCGTTCCCCAGTAATTTGCCAATGCCGGATCGAACATGTCGCCGAGCCAATGGATGATCACGGGCTCGCGCACTTGGGCGAGCACGCGGTTATAAACCTTGGCATAGTCGTCGGCGTTGCGGCCAATCTTCGCCAGCGCGCGCGACGCCATCAGGATGATCCGCCCGCCGGCCTTCTCTACCGCCGCGATCTGCTCCTCATAGGCACGGATCACGTCATCGATGCTTTTGGCATCTTCCGGAGCGAGGTGATCGGTGCCGGCGCCGGAAAACACCAGCGCGTTACCGCGCGCCTTCGAGGCTGCCACCGAGCGCTGGATCAATTCCAGCGAGGTCGGCCAGTCAAGTCCCATGCCGCGCTGCGCGGTGTCCATCGCCTCGGCGACGCCGAGGCCGAGGTCCCAGATGTGTTCGCGGAACGCGATGGTCCTGTCCCAATCGATCGCAGCGCTCAACCACGGATCGACATCGGCCAACGGATCGGCCACCACATGCGCGGCTGAAAACGCCACGCGGTTGAGCGCGCCTTCCAGTTTCGAAGGAAACGTCCGCGACGCCGCCAAGCGATAGGTCTCGATCGAACGATCGGCCTTCGGCAACTTCAGCGACAGCGACGACATCGGCAAAACCGGCTTGTTCATGGGCTTATCCCTCACACCTTGATGGGAGACACGTCGATCCAGCGGCGTTCTTTCCAGCTTTGCAGCGCGCATTCGGCCAGCTGCACGCCCTTGGCGCCTTCGAGCAGCGTGTATTTGTACGGCGCATCCTCGCAGACGTGGCGGATGAACATTTCCCACTGCTCCTTGAAACCGTTGTCGTAAGCCGTGTTCTCCGGAACCCTTTGCCAGTCGGCATAAAAATCGTGGGTGCGTTTCTCGTCCGGATTCCACACCGGCCGCGGCGTCGCCTGCCGCGCCTGGATCACGCAATCGGTGAGGCCGGCCACGGCGGAGCCATGGGTGCCATCGACCTGGAAGGTCACGAGATCGTCGCGATACACCCGTGTCGCCCAGGACATGTTGATGTGCGCGATCACGCCGCCTTTCAGCCTGAAGGTGGCATAGGCGGAATCGTCTGATGTCGCCTTGTACTTCTTGTCCTTCTCGTCCCAGCGCTCGGGAATATCCGTGGTGCCGAGGCAGGAGATGCTCTCGACTTCGCCGAACAGATTGTCCAGCACGTAGCGCCAGTGGCAGACCATATCGAGGATGATGCCGCCGCCATCTTCAGTGCGGTAATTCCATGATGGCCGCTGCGCCTGCTGCCAGTCGCCTTCGAATACCCAGTAGCCGAATTCGCCGCGCACCGAGAGCATACGACCGAAGAAGCCGGAGTCGCGCAGGAACGCCAGCTTCTTCAACCCCGGCAGGAACAGCTTGTCCTGCACAGTGCCGTGCTTGACGCCCTTTTCATTGGCGAGTTTCAGGACGTCGATGGCCTCCTGCAAGTTGGTCGCGATCGGCTTCTCGCAATAGACGTGCTTGCCGGCGTTGATCGCCTTGGTCAGCAATGACGGCCGCGCCTGGGTGGTCGCGGCGTCGAAAAAGATGGCGTCTTCCGGGTTGGTCAGCGCCTCGTCAAGATCGATGGTCCAGCGCTGCACGTTGAACTGCTTCGCCAGACGTTCCACCTTATCCGCATCGCGGCCGACCAGAATAGGATCGGGCGTTACGCGGTCGCCGTTCGACAGCACCACTCCGCCCTGGTCGCGGATCGCGATGATGGAGCGGATCAGATGCTGGTTCAGCCCCATGCGGCCGGTAATACCGTTCATGATTACGCCGAGGCGTTGCGTCGTCATATCGTCTGCTCCTGAAGGTTTTTTATTGTTGGGTGCTGGAGGGACTCAAGCGCCGCCCAATCCGGGTGCACGCCGGACGCAAATCCGGCTGAGGTCAGCGATCCCGTCTTGAGATCGCCGTCGTGGATCGAAAGCCTGATGGTGTTGCCATCGCGGACATAGAGATCGGGATGCGCAGACAGGAACGTCTCGGCTTCGCGCGCTGGCGTGTCTGCAAAACCATCGACATAATGATGTCCGTTGCGTTCGGCGTGGGTGACGCCGATCAGTGCTCCCAACGCGAGATCCTGCTGAACGCTGAGTCCGGCCTGACAGGTAAGGTCCTCGCCTGATATGAAAAACTTGTCGCCATCAACGCTCCATTTTTGCGCACGCGCGGCATTGACGATCGACTTGTAGATGCCCTTGCAGGATTTCGACGAAATGCCGCGATAGCCCAGCGCCTTGGCGGCCGGAAACGCGTCATAGGAATCGTCGGCCTCGTCGATGATGAAATCGCGCTTCGACAATTTTCCGAGTGGCGATTGCCGTGTGATGTCGCGCGGCATCGGTTGTTCGATGTAGAGCAGTTTTGCCGCGATCGGGTTAAGCACGCTGTCGCGTTCGAGCCTGTCAACCAGCGCGCTTAGTGCCGCAAGGTCGGCGTATTGTTCATTGGCATCCAGCGTTACCTGGTAGTCATAAGGCAGCCTGCCGAGTTCGTTTCCGATTCGGATCAAGCGCGCGGCATCCGCCACGGGATCACCGTTCAGTTTGAGCTTGAAATAGCGCGCGCCGGAATTCTGCGCGGGGTCCGCGACGCCGCCCTCGCCTTCGACCTGATCATCAAGACCGACGGTGTGCCGGACCGCGACGCGATCGAGCCACTGACGCCCGGCGAGGAATGTTGCGATGTCGTCATTGCCTAGATCAGGCGTGAGGGTCGCATCCACCCCCGCAATATTGGCCGTCATGCCGTCAAAAAAATTCACGCCGAGCGCGCGTAGCAGCGCATCCAGAACCGCCTTGTCGATTTCGGCCGGGCCATACGCCGCGGCGAGCGGCGGGATGTCCTCTTTCGCGCAAGCCGCGACCTGCGCGGCGATGCGCGCGGCGTGCAGACCGAACGCCGTCTCGAAGCCATTGCGCATGAGATAAAGATCGTGCGCGATCATCAGCGAACGCCGCAATTCGGCAGCGGTTTCCTCAGACGATAGATGCGGGCGCTTGTCGAACCATTTCGGCGCCAGCAATTCCGCCGTTGCGCCGACGGACGTTCCCTTGCCTTCGACCTCGATTTCGACGCGCACGAAAATCTGCGTCGAGGCATTAATCGTCACCGCACCGAACCGGAACGGCCGCACGAACGGCACCGGACGTTCGAACAACGTAATATCGCGTACAGCCAATCGTGGCGCCATGGCCGGCCTCAATCCAGCGCGCTTTGGGTGAAGAAATGCTTGCGGATGCGCTGCACCAGCTCGGTGAAGACCGAGTCACCCATCACATCCAGTGAGCGATTCTTTCCGAGCGGCACGTCGTAGATCGCGGCAATCGAGCCGGGACGCTCGGTCATCACCAGCACGCGATCGGCAAGAAACACCGCTTCCGGAATCGAATGGGTGATCAGCAGCACGGTCTTGCCGGTCTCGCGCTGGATGCGCTGCAATTCGACATTCATGCGCTCGCGCGTCATGGCGTCGAGCGCACCGAACGGCTCGTCCATCAGCATGATTTTCGGGTCATGCACCAGCGCCCGGCAGATCGACGCCCGCTGCTGCATGCCGCCGGACAGTTGCCACGGCAGCTTCTTCTCGAAACCCTCGAGGCCCACCATTTTCAACAGCGCCATCGCACGCGGCAGATATTTTTCGCGCGGCAGTTTCTTCATGTCGATCGGCAGCATCACATTGGAGATGATGTTGCGCCATGGCAGCAACAGCGAATTCTGGAACACGATGCCGACATTGCCATGCGGCTTTGTCACCTTCTCGCCTTCGACCAGGATTTCGCCTGACGAAGGCGCCAGCAGCCCGGAGATCATTTTCAACAGCGTGGACTTGCCGCAGCCGGACGGGCCGACCACGACAAAGAACTCGCCCTCGTTGATATGAAAATCCAGCGGACGCAGCGACGGCACATCGCCGTCGCGCGCCCGATAGGTTTTGGATACGCCGGAGATTTGAATCCCCGGCGTGCCGGCAGACGCGTCCGACACCACGCGCAGATGCGCGCTGGATCGGTTCACGCCGGTTGCCGTCGTGCTCATCCAGCCGACCCTATTTCGGCAGGTAGTCGTTGGTATAAAACGCCTTCGGATTGTCCTTGGCCTTGGCTTCGAGGCCGCCATATTCGACCATCAGATTGACGCTGTCGGTCATGTTGCCATCGGTGACCTGGAACGGCCGCTTGCCCTTGGTTTCCGGCGTCCGGTACAGCGGGATCGTCAGCTCGAAACCTTGCGTCAGCGTATCGATCTTGCCGCCCTTCGGATTGGCGTCGAGGATCGACTGCGCCGCAGCCTTCGGGTCCTTCTCCGCGGCTTCCACCGCCTTGGTCGAGGCCGACATGAAGCGTTTCACGAGGTCGGCATTGGCCTTGACGTAATCGGTGTTGGCGACCATGCCGGATGAAACCATGTTGATGCCGTAGTCGGCGAACTTGATCGGATAGACGTCCTTGCCGGTGGCGTCCTTGATCTTCATCGACTGGTCCATGACATAGCCGAGCAAGAGATCAGCCTGTCCGTTGATCACGGCGTTGAGCTTGGTCTGGCCGTCGCCGGCCACGGTCTTGAAGTCGGCTTCCTTGAGGCCGGTTTTCTTCAGGAACAGCGGCCAGATCTGGGTCATGGAATCCGCCGGCGTAATTGCGACGGTCTTGCCTTTGATGTCGTCGGGCTTGCGGATGTTCTTGTCGACGAAACCCATCGCCGACATCGGGCTGGTCTGCAGCAGCACGCCGGTTGCCACGACAGGCGCGCCCTTCACCGCGGCGCGCATCATGGTCGGCACGTCGACATAGCCGAAATCGGCGGTCTTGGCGGCGACGGCCTGCGTGGTCGCCGAGGAGCCGCGGCCTTCCTGGATTTCGAGGTCGATGCCTTCGGCGGCGTAGAGGCCCTTGGCCTTGCCGTAGTAGAACGGCGCGTGCTCGCCATAGACGTACCAGTTCAGCATCAGCACGACCTTGTCCGCCGCGGAAGCGGAAGCACTCGCGAGCAACGCCCACGCCAGCACCGCCGAAAACATCGTCACAAATCGTACCATCTCATCCTCCCGTTGGTGTTTCCGCAGCCCTTTGCAGACCGCTTTTCGTTGGTCCCGCCGCTCACGCGGCGAAGATAATGTCCTCGCGCTGGCTAACGTGCCAGGGGATTACCAGCTTCTCGATCCGATCGACGATCCAGAACAGCACGACGCCGAGCAGCGCCAGAATCACCAACGCCGCGAACATGGTCGGCAGGTCGAACGTGCCGATCGAGCGCTGCAACACGTAGCCGATGCCGGAATTGGAGCCGACGAATTCACCGACCACGGCGCCGACCACCGCCAGCGTCACCGAAACTTTCAGGCCGGAGAAAATCGCGGGCATCGCATGCGGCAGGTTGACGGCGAGAAAGACGTTCGAGCGGCTGCCCTGCATCGCCCGCGCGAGATCGACCATGTCGGGATCGACCGACTTGAAGCCTTGCACCGCCGAGACCACTACCGGAAAGAATCCGAGCAGGAATGCCGAGATCACTTTAGGGATGATTCCGAAGCCGAACCAGACCACGAACAGCGGCGCGATCGCGATCTTCGGCACCGATTGCGAGAACACCAGCAACGGATAGACGTAGCTCTCCACCATCTTCGATCCCGCGATCAGCATTGCGACGGGAATCCCGAACACCGCCGACAGCAGGAAGCCGCATATCGTCGCGTAAGTGGTCGGCCAGGCCTGCGCCATCAGTTCGGGCCAGTCCTGCCATAGCACCACGACGACGTCGCCAGGCGCCGGGATTTGATAGGGCGGAATTTTGAACAGCCGGATCGTCAGATCCCAGGCCACAACGATGAAAATCAGGAACAGAAACGGCCGAATCCAGGCCGCGTTCAGCGCTTTCGATACGCTTCCCTGGCTCCCGGTCTCCGCCACGCGCCGCTCCTTGGTTTCTCGAAAACAATTAACTCGTTGGATAAATACTGTCCAGACCCCCGGGGATGTCAAATAGACGCAATTCCCCGGATTTGTTGCGCTCCGGCTCAGGCGGTATGATGTGCCGGAGAACGCGGTTTTACGACCTTATGTTTCCCGAACGCCGCCACCGATTTTCCCGTCAAAGCCGCCAGCACCAGCGCCACCATGTGGTCGAGCCGCTCGTCGCGGGCCTCTTTCTTGAGAAGATCGCGGCCGAAAATCACGCTCAGCGTCGCGCTGTTCGACAGATAGAAGAAGCACAGCGCCGCAATGGAAATGTAGAGCTGCACCGGGTCCATCGCGACCTGGAAGTCGCCGCTTTCGACGCCGCGGGTCACCACGGTGCGGATCATCTCGACGAACGGCGAATGCATCGATTTCACCTTGGTCGAGCGCTTGAGATGGCGCGCCTTCGCGAGATTTTCGGTGTTCAGCAGCGCCAAAAATTCCGGATTACGGATGAAATAATTCCAGGTGAACTCGATCAGCCGCTCGATCGCTTCCGGCGGATCGAGATGCTCGAGGTCGAGCCGGCGCTCCTCGACACGGATCTTTTCGTAGGCGCCTTCCAGCACCGCGAGATACAAGTCCTCCTTGTTGCCGACGTGATAATACAGCATGCGCTTGTTGGCGCCCGCCTCCGCCGCGATGCGATCGACCCGCGCTCCGGCGAGGCCGTGCGCGGCGAATTCCTGCTTCGCGGCCTCGAGAATGCGCAACCGCATGCCCTCGGGATCGCGCTGCCATTTCAATGTTCGCTTTACTTTCGCCAAATCGGTCGCTCGATGATGTTGGAGACCGGATGTAGCATGCACCCGGTGGTTTGAGTACGCCCTTGTAGGATGGGTTGAGCGCTTGCGAAGCCCATCGTCCCAAACACACGGCATGATGGGTATCGCTTCGCTCAACCCATCCTACGAGTCCCGCGCCGTCCGCTCTACCAGCAGCGTGGGAATGCCGCAGGCGCCGTTGCGCACCGTGAGCACGCGGGTACCGGGCTTGCGGCCGGCGCGCACCTCGGACACATCGACGCCGGCGGACACAAGCCGCGCCCGCGTCGCGTCGGCATCCGCAACCCGCCAGCTCAGGCCGTAGAGTTTGTCGCGGGCGGGACCGACTTGGGCACCCGGCCGGTGCACGATCTCGACAATTAGATCGCCGCAGCGAAAGAACATCAACCGGCCCCAATCGGGATGCGAACGATCAAGCGCCATGTCGAGCCCGAGCCGCGCACCGTAAAGCGCTGCGGCGCGTTCGGGATCGCCGGTGGAGATCACGACGTGATCGATCGCGGTAACAGGCGCATCGGCGGTCGCGATTGATCGCGGGCGCTCGTTTAGAAGTTCAAGAAAGAAAAGCCGGACGCCGCGGGCGGCATCGGTCGAGGCGCGGGTACGTTTCCATGATAACGTTGCGCCTGAGACCGTATCGCAGCTTTCGACATCAGAAATCGGCTCAGGCTTCAGGGTGAGACGTTCGAGCCGGCGATGCATCCGCGCGATATCGCCTGATCGAAAGCAGATGCTGGCGAGTCCCTCGCCCTGCTGCGCGATGACAGCGCGAATCCGCTCCGCGACCGCGCCGTCGCCCTTGGGCGCCATCAATTCGAGCGTCATGTTATCCAACGTGAACAGCACGGTTTCCGCGCCGTCGTTCGTGCTGCGCCACGCCGGCGCGCGCGCGAACAGCGTTTCGTAGGCCGCAGCACCCGCTTCGATGTCGCGCACGAGAATGACGACGTGGTCGAGCCCCGTGATCAAGGAAACAATCCCCGCGTGGTCTTCGCAGCCCGGACCTTTTCCACGCCGATCGCCATCGCGGCAGTGCGGTGCGAAATCCCGTCAGTCTTCGAGCGCAGCACCATCTGGTCGAAGGCGCGATCGAGGATCTGGTACTCGCGGCGCATCACCTCTTCTTCTTCCCAGAATAATTGCTGCAGGTCCTGCACCCACTCGAAATAGCTGACCACGACGCCGCCCGAGTTGCAGAGAATATCCGGGATCAAAAACACTTCGTCCTGACGCTTTTCCAGCACCAGGTCGGCATCCGGCGTGGTCGGGCCATTGGCGCCTTCGGCCAGCACGCGGCATTTCAGGTTTTGTGCCGTCTGCGCATCGATCACGCGCTCCATCGCCGCCGGCACCAGCACGTCGCACGGCAGCGTCAGAATCTGTGCGGGGTCGAATTGCAGCTGATTGGAATAGCCCGCCAGGCTGCCGTGCTCGCTCGTGTGCTTCATTAGCCCGGGAATATCGAGGCCTGCGGCGTCGTACAGCGCGCCGGTGTGATCGCTGACCGCGATCACCTTCAGGCCAAAGCCATGCAGCTCCAACGCCGCGTAGGAGCCGACATTGCCGAACCCTTGGATGACGGCGGTGGCGGTGCCAAGGTTGATCGACAGCTCGTTCATCACGCGTTTCGCCAGATGCGCCACGCCACGCCCGGTGGCCTCGCGCCGCCCCAGCGTGCCGCCGGAGGCCACCGGTTTTCCGGTGACGATCTCGGTGACGGTGCGGCCCTGATACATGGAATAGGTGTCCATGAACCACGCCATCACCTGCTCGTTGGTGCCCATGTCCGGCGCCATCACGTCGGTGTGGGGACCTACGAACGGGATCATCTCCTGCATGTAGCGCCGCGACAACGCCTCCAACTCGCGCTTGGAAATCGTCGAAAGATCGACCCGGATACCGCCCTTGGCGCCGCCATAGGGCAGCCCGACCAGCGCGCATTTCCAGCTCATCCAGATCGCGAGTGCTGCGACCTCGCCGATATCGACGCTGGGCGCAAAGCGGGTGCCGCCCTTGGTGGGTCCGAGCGTCAGGTGATGCTGGACCCGGTAGCCCTCGAACACCGCGATCGAGCCGTCGTCGCGGTGGATCGGACAGGAAATGGTGATGGCGCGTTTCGGCAGCAGCAGCCGGTCGCGCTCGTCCATCGGAATCGAGAGGTGATTGGCGATGACGCCGAACTGGTTCACCGCCATGTCGAACACCGGACCGGAATAGACCGTCATCGTTCCCTCCCCTTTTTAGCGCTGGCTGCGCGCTATTTGACTACGGTCGTAGTCCCGCCACAGGCTTATCTCAAGCAATACCGGCCGGACTTGCGAATAATTTTGGCGATTGTCCGGCGACAAGCAGTGCTAGTGTACCGACACCAGCCGGGACCACCCCCATGTAACGGATCGCTTGATGCAAGCCCTCTTCATCGGACAGACCTACATCGACGTCACCTTCATCACCGACCACATGCCGACCGGCGACGAGAAACAC
>Ga0193726_1000293_pt1 | contig 61217 bp, 49 predicted proteins | sample H2c1metaG_FD_144928 | JGI IMG/M metagenome (GOLD analysis project Ga0193726, IMG submission 144928) | Soil microbial communities from a riparian zone of the East river system, Colorado, United States - H2c1 | ecosystem: Environmental > Terrestrial > Soil > Riparian zone | place: USA: East River... | reverse complement strand
TCCCAATTTACAACGTTCCACCAGGCCTTAATGTAGTCCGGGCGAAGGTTCTGATACTTCAGATAGTAGGCGTGCTCCCAAACGTCGAGGCCCAGGACGGCTTTGCCACCCAGGAAATACGGCGTGTCCTGGTTGGGCGTCGAATCCACCACCAGCTTCCCGTCCTTAACGATTAGCCAAGCCCAGCCGGAGCCGAAACGGCCCGTCCCTGCGGTTGCGAATTTGGTCTGGAAATCGGCAAAAGACCCAAACGTGGACTTGATGTCATCGGCCAATGGGCCCTTGGGCTCGCCACCCCCGCCTTTTTTCATCAGCGTCCAGAAGAGTGAGTGATTCCAGTGTCCTCCACCATTGTTACGGACGGCTGCACGAATCGTCTCAGGGATCGCATCGAGGCCCTTTAAAAGTTCGTCAATCGTCTTGGATTGCAGATCGGCGTGACCATCGAGCGCCTTGTTGAGATTGGTGACGTAAGCTCCATGATGCTTGTCGTGATGGATCTCCATGGTCTTGGCGTCAATATACGGCTCTAGAGCGTCGAACGAGTACGGCAATGCGGGCACGGTAAATGCCACAGGTTTGTCCTCCGGTATGAGATTTAAGTCTGATTCAGTTGCTGAGCCGGCGCGCAATAGTCCTGGGGCGGCGTTGCCTGCCCCAATGATTCCGGCGCCGACGATACCCGTATTCACAAGAAACTTCCGGCGGTTCATGGGATCTCCAACGGCGCGGTGGGCTAGTCGACCTGCGGGTGGATTATACCGCTATCGGTCGCATGCTGAAAACGCGGCCACCTGAAATACATGTGCGACTCGCGGGGCCGCGCAAGCGATTTGGCTCAGGGTGTCTGAGCTTGTTTACCCAGTTCTTGGATGCTCGACAGAGCCCAAAGGGCAGATTCTTTGATGACGGAATCGTCGAGACTTGCAAGTTTTTGCAGGGTGGCGGTAAGGCGGCGGAGTGCTTCATCGTTAAGAGACGCTGCCGAGTTTCCCGCCGCAATGCAGGCGTTTCTTACCAGGCCTTGCCTCTTTGTTCTTTTGACCGGACTTCCACGGAAAACTTCACGGAATTCGTCTTCGCACATGTTCAACAACCACTGCAAACGCGGCGAAAAGAGAGAATTCTCTTCTCCTTCACTTCCGGAAAAGGTGCGCGGCCGAAATTCTTCCAGCCCGGAGATTGGGGCCTTACTGTTCCAAGGGCAGACGTCCTGGCAGATATCGCAGCCATACACATGGGCGCCCATTGGACGGCGGAGCTCTTCAGGGATACTGCCACGCAATTCAATTGTTAAGTAAGAGATGCACTTCCGCGCATCCATGACGTACGGCTCAAATAACGCGTCGGTGGGGCACGCCTCTATGCAGCGTTGGCATGTACCGCAGCGATCCGGAGCGAGAGAAGTCGCGTCGGTTATGGAAGGTTGCAAATCCAGAGTCGTGAGGATAACTCCGAGAAAGAAAAGCGAACCAATCTCCTGATTCAGGAGAAGCGTGTTTTTTCCGATCCATCCAAGTCCCGCGTGTTTGGCAAAAACACGTTCCTGGACCGGGCCGGTGTCGGCGTAGACGCGGGTCTGAAAAGATTCCGTGAAGCGTTCGCGCAATCTCTGACTGAGCGCTTCAAGTTTTGTCCAAAGAACTTCATGATAGTCGCCGCCCCACGCATATCGGGACAGCCAGCCGTGCGGATCCTGCGAATCGTTGCGTTTCAGGGCTTCGGTCGAAAACGGTTGATCCGAGTTGTAGTTCAGCACGCAAACAATGACTGAGCGAATGTCCGGCATGACGCTTTGTGGATCGCTTCGCCGCGAGTCCGCAAGGTACTTCATCTGTCCGGCGTAGCCATTCGCCAGCCAATCTTCGTGCGCCAGTTCTGGAAATTTCTCTGCACGGGCCACGCCGCACAGGGCAAAACCCTCCGCTCTGGCTTGTTCGACAATCCACGTTGTGTCAGAAGCGGTCTTCATTGAGATCCACGTCGATTGTTCTATTGTGCCGCAGAAAAATCCTGGTTGCGAGCGACGGAGGCAAGCACAGTCAATGGCTATGACAGAATTGGCAGGTGTGGAGAACTACGAAAAATCCTAGAGAAAGCTGCGAAGCGCAGAATTTTCATCGGAATGCACTTCAAACACCGTATAGAGCTTGGTAATTTGCAAAAGGTCATGCACCTTTTTTGTTAGGTGCAACAACTTCAATTCTCCTCCGCGGCTTTTCACCGCCGAATAGGCGCTGACCAGTTCACCAATTCCCGAACTATCGATGTAATTCACATCGGCCAGGTTTACAAGAATGTTCGTGCGCTTGTCTTCCAGAAGATCGCGGATGGTCTTGCGCAACAGCGCACTGCCTTCGCCAAGCGTAATGCGTCCGCTGATATCAAGAACCGTGACCGGCCCGGCATCCCGGTGTGTAGCGTGTAATAAGGGCATAATCTCGTTTCTAGGCTTCCTGGTTGGGCGCCGATTCCTGGCCGCCGGGGTTTCCGTGTCCATTGGTCGCAGAGTTCGAGGAGGGCAGCTTTTTGGCCATGATGATCTCCGCCCCGCCGTTTTTGCCCGTCACCACATCAAACTCATCCATAAACGCACGCATCAAAAAAATCCCGCGGCCAGACGTGCTCAGAAGGTTTTCTTCAGCCAGCGGGTCGGGTACCGCTGACAATTGAAACCCTTGTCCCTCGTCGAGAACATGAATAATCATTTTGTCCTCGGTCAAGTCCACGCCGAGGTGAATCTTCTTGTCGGGGCGTTCCTTGTTGCCATAGTGAAAGGCGTTGATGACGCCCTCACGGACGCTCATACCGATACGATAGCACTCGTCTTCGCCGAAGCCGGCAGCTTCCGCCACCCGGAGACACATCTCCTCAGCGAGATTGACGCTCTCGACCTGCGTCTCCAACGTAATTTCCATGTGCTTTGCGTCTGTCGCCATGCGCTCAGTTCACTGCTGACCGAAAAAGCACGGAAAAACCCGCTGTTATCCGTAACATAGCGCGTTCACCCAAGTCAATGGAGCAGGGCGTGTAGAAACGCCGGGAAAGGACCGGGGTTGCTATTCGCTGTAGTGACGAATTGAGAACCCAATAGAGCCGGTCTATGTGGCCAAGGCCCACGCTCGTAGTCCAAATTGCAGGATTGGATCGCTTCGCGACTGGTCTTGGGGCTCGAATTTTGAGTCGGCGCAAGGCTCCGGGAGCGGCCTATGCGGACTGCAACGGGCCGTTCATACCCATCTTACCTGCTCGGAATCTATCGTATGACGCTATCTCTGAATTTCAGCAGGTCCTGACTGCCCACCGGGATGCGGTTTTTCGTCAAAATCCACCCTGCCCGTTGCCTTTACTTGGAATTGCGGTCAACGTATATTCTTCTTATTGCTTTTTCAGGCTCGACTGGCACTCATTGTGAGGTCACCTCATGGCTGTTCTCATCATCTTTGGCCTACTTGTTGTCATCCTGATTTTTCTGATCGGGATGTACAACAGCCTGGTGCGGCTAAAAGTCAGCTGCGACAACGCCTGGGCTGATATTGACGTTCAGCTCAAGCGCCGCTATGACTTGATCCCTAACCTGGTTGAGACTGTGAAAGGCTACGCGGCGCACGAAAAAGGGACGCTGGAAGCGGTGATCAACGCCCGCAACCGCGCCATGAGCGCGACAGCGCCTGCTGAGAAGGCCCAGGCGGAAAATATGCTTTCCGGCGCACTCAAAAGCCTCTTCGCACTTTCCGAGTCCTATCCCCAGTTGCGCGCCATCGAAGGATTCACATCGCTACAGAATTCGCTCTCGCAAATTGAAGAAACCGTGCAAAATGCCCGGCGCTATTACAATGCTGTGGTGCGCGATCTGAACACCAAGATTCTCCAGTTCCCCACGAATATTTTTGCGAACATGCTCGGATTCAAACAGCGCGAATTTTTTGAAGTCTCCGGTGCCGCTGAACGCGAAGCTCCGAAAGTCAGCTTCAACGCGCCCTCTGCCTGAGCGACCACTGAAAATGGGCCGCCGCATTCTCACATTCCCCCGGGTATTTGCGATTGTGGTGCTGTTTCTCCTGGCGCTTCCATCTGCGCCGGCTCTCACCGCGCGCGAGCTTCGCGTCGAAGATTTCAGCGCAAAAATCATCGTTTCGCCCGATGGCTCAATCAACGTCACTGAAACTATCAAGGCACACTTCATTGGCAACGACTGGCACGGCCTCTATCGCTTCATTCCCGTCGAATACGAAGGTCCCCAACACCTCAACTATTCGCTATTTCTCGACATAAAAAACATTACTGACGGAAGCGGTAATAAGCTGAAGTACGACTCCGCCCGCGAACGCCACTATCGAAAACTTAAAATTTACGTCCCGGACGCCGACAACTCCACACAAACTATTTCCATCGAGTACGCCGTTTCCGACGCTCTTCGTTTTTTTGAAGACCACGATGAGCTTTATTGGAATATCACCGGCGACGAGTGGACTGTCCCCATCGAATCCGCCAGAGCCACAATCGTTCTCCCCACGAATGTATCGAACATTCGCGTCAATCAATTCATCGGCGCTTACGGTTCCCGGGATCGCAACTCCGAAGCGACAATTGTAGGCAACGGGGTTGAAGTTCACACCCACGAAGAACTGGGCTACCACGAAGGTCTGACGGTTGCCGTAGCCTTTGCTAAGGGCGCAGTTCGCGCGCCGACCGCTCTCGATCACTTTGCCTTCATTTTGCGAAGCAATTGGCCACTGTTTATCCCGTTCATGGTCTTCGCGTTTATGTTCTATCACTGGTGGACCCGCGGGCGCGATCCGCGCCTTCGTTCTATCAGCGCCCAATATGAACCGCCCAGTCAGCTTACGCCCGGTGAAGCCGGGGCACTCATCGACGATTCCGCCGACATGCGCGACATTACCGCTTCCATCGTCGATCTTGCCGTGCGCGGCTACATGGTCATCGAAGAGCATCAGAAAGATCGCATGCTCGGTCTCATTCATGACAAAGACTACAGTTTCGTTCTGCAGAAAGACCGTTCTGAGTGGGTCAAATTGAAGGCTCACGAGCAGGTCTTGCTCGGCGGAATTTTTGACAGCGGGGCCGTTGCTGAAACAGTTTCCATGAGCAGCCTGGAAAACCGCTTTTACAAGAATTTGCCGGACATTAAAAGCCGTATCTTTGATTCCCTTGTGGCGCAGGGTTTTTACAAACGGCGGCCTGATAGCGTTCGCTCCACATACATTGTTTTCGGATTGGTCGCGGGATTCCTTGGTGTTTGGGGTGGAAGCGTGATTGCCTCACGCCTGGGAATGGCGCCCCTAGCTTTCATCATTGCTGGGATTGCTAGCGGAGCTATCATTTGCGCATTCGGCTGGATCATGCCCGCGCGTACTGACCAGGGCACGCGCGCCGTGGAAGGCATCCTCGGCTTCGAGGATTTCCTCAATCACGTCGAATCCGACCGCTTCAATCGCATGATCAAAACGCCGCAAATGTTCGAAAAATTTCTGCCGTTCGCCATGGCCTTCGGTGTCGAAAAAAACTGGAGCAAAGCGTTCCAGGGAATCATGAACGAGCCACCTAACTGGTATCGCGGCAGTTATGGTCCGAATTTCTATCCGATGGCTTTCACCGGCAGCTTAAGCAACATGTCCAGCCGCGCCAGCAGCGTCATGGCCTCCGCCCCCCGCAGCTCGAGTGGTTCAGGTTTCAGCGGAGGCGGCGGTTTTTCCGGCGGAGGCTTCGGCGGTGGTGGTGGTGGTGGTTTCTAAGCCCCTCGTATTCCTCGGTGCCTAATCATCAGTTTTAGGTCCCACACGGAATACGGCTAGAACATCTTTCACGGTTACAATGCCTTCGAGCTGGTGCACATCCGCACGTCCCACCACCGGCAACACATCCAATTGCGCATTACCCATTCGCTCCAGAGCAACTGCCAGGGAGTGATCGGAATGCACGTGCGGAAAATCATCCGCGTCGACAAATTCCATCAGCACCCGCATGGCTCCTGGTTCGGCCAGCGCCTGCTGCAAATCCGCCAGCCGCACCACACCGATAACGCCTTTGTTATTACACACTGGCCAGGCGCGACTGCGGCTCTCCTTCATTTTTTCGATGGCCGATTCCACCGTCATTTCACTTGTCAAAACTTCTTTAGGCGCGCGCATGGCCTGTAACACACGAAGTTGCCCTTCCAGCAAGCGCGATTCCGATGTAGGCAAATGGATTCCGTCTTGATGCGCGAGAACTTCGTAGATTGGCTCCTTCTGAAATCGCGACGAAATAAAAAAACTCACCAGGCAGGAAATCATCAGTGGCACAATGACCGCATAGTCGCGCGTGATCTCAAAAATCATAACTACTGAGGTCATGGGCGCGCGGACCACGCCAGCAAAAGCCGTTCCCATTCCGACCAGCGCATACGCTCCCGGTGAAGCTACGTAGCCCGGCAGAAAATGGTGTGCTATCGTTCCCACGATTCCGCCCAGCATCGCACCCAAGAACAAACTCGGGCCAAAGATGCCCCCAGCATTTCCGGAAGCATAGCTCGTGGCCACCGCCACAAGTTTCAATGCTAGTAGTACGATCAGTAACTTGAGCGCGATTCCGCCGTTCAACGCCTCACCAACGTATTTATATCCGACGCCCAAAGTCTGCGGAACAAACCACCCCATCAACCCAACCATCAAGCCGCCGGCCACCGGTTGAAACCAGACCGTTCGCGACGGCAAACGCCTGAACGCCATCCTCATCCACAACAGCAACTTCGTGAATAGCACCGAAACAAAGCCACCGGCCACTCCCAACACAGCATAGATCGCCACTTCACCGGGATGTACCAGCTGGTACTGCGGCACCTGAAATAGTGGATCATTCCCCAGCAGCAGCCGCAGCATGGCCCAGGAGGTCGCCGAGGCCAGCACCACAGAACCAAGTACCGGCGCGTGCAAATCGCCGACGACTTCCTCTAAAGAAAATAAAACGGCGGCCAGCGGCGTATTGAACGCGGCCGCGACCGCGGCGGCCGCGCCCACCGGTATCAGGGCCTTTACCTTTTCAGGCCGTAAACCCAATTTCCGTCCCAGTACAGAAGCGATCCCCGCGCCGACCTGGACCGCCGGTCCTTCGCGGCCCAATGGAATGCCGCTTGCAAGGGTCGCCGAGGTACAAAAGAATTTTCCAAAAACAGTGCCGAGAGAAATCTTCCCACCCCGCGCGAAAAGTGCTGCCTTTGTTTGGGGAACACCACTTCCGCGCGCATCCGGGAAAAACCTGTACAGCAAATATCCCATGCCCAGCGACCCGATGACGGGCACCATCACCCGGCGCCATGCCGCCCCGCCGGCTGGATACAGCCGCGCTCCAAATCGTTCCGTAAGCAAAATGAACGCCACTACAACGAGCCCCACGAGGGCCCCAATCAACAGTGTCAGCAACAGAAAAATTTGCTCTTCCCGGTCCCGCAACAGCGCGGACCACTGCCGCGAGGGAAAGGTCCACCAGCGATTTGTGTTCTGCGATTGCATTGAAATTCATGAGTACGATCTGCGTTTAGAACATTGCGTCCAAGAAGCTCTTGGTCAGAGATGTATCACAGTTGCGATTCTCTGGTCGATTTCATGTCCCCGAGACCGCGCGAATGGAAATGGCTCGCCCCGTAGTTTTCAGTACGCGAGGAACAACCGCCAAGTCATCTAGTTTTTCGCGCGTAACATTTCGCTTGATGGGTTCTCCACGCCCATGTTCCAGACCCTTTTGTTGTTTCACTTGACTCACTCCCCCGCTTTCCTGGACTGCGGTGCGCTCCTCTTGCCGTCGCGGCTCTTTCGGCTGCGTGCCACACTACCTGTTCCAATTCTGTCGTTCTCCAGAAGCGCATCAATTGCATTCACAAGAGCTGCCCCGGTGGAGCGCAGCTCGCTGATGCGTTCTCGCGCCACTTGCTCCAGCAATTTCTCACCACGCGGCAGCAGAGTCACAAGGACCCGTCTGCGATCGTCACGACTGCGGCTCCTGCGCACATAGCCGTGGTTTTCCAGCCGGTCCACCAGTTCCACGGCGCTGTGGTGCTTCAAGGCCAGCCGCTCAGCGAGCACTCGAATCGTGGATTCCGCGTGCTCCGGTAGACCGCGAATCGCCAGCAGCAAGAGATACTGCTGGGGCTCCAGGCCCGCCTGCCGGGCTGTAGCGTCGCCTTCCTTCAGGAAAAGGCGCAGTTGGTAGCGCAGCTCGGCCAGTGCCCGGTATTCAGAGATCGTAATCTCCGTAGCCATTTCCATAGTGTATCGCAATGCGATATATTATTCCAACGGAGCAAAGCAGCGGGCGTCCCGAAATGGGAACCCGGCACTTCCATGGGCCATCAGGCTCTCTGTTTACTTTCCGGGTTTTACCGCAAAGCAGGATTTTCCGTGTCTGGAATCAGATCGCTTTACGGAATGCTTTTTGTGTTTTGTAATGCTCGTACCCGTTGCGTTCGTAGAATTTATGCGCTCGCTCACGAATTACGTTGGACCGGACCGAAACGCTTTTGCAACCTTGCTTGCCTGCCCAGGCCTCCGCTGCAGCAAGCAACTCTGCTCCCGCACCGAGGCTCCGATACCCTTCGTCCACCACCAGACCATTCACTTCCCCGCGGATATCTACTTCCAACAGCGGCTCCACACTCAAATGCAGCCACCCCACGACTTCGGCCGTGGGCAATGCAGCCACGAAAATCGCGTGCTGCGATGCCGGTTTGATTTGACGCAAACGCTGCTTCATCTGCGCCGTCGTTGTGGGATATCCAAGTTCGCCGGCAAGCTGGGCCAGACGCGCTGCATCACTTTCCCTGGCTCTACGAATGACTAATTTATTTTTTTGAGTTTCATTGGCCACGGAATTTTGCCGCTTTCGCTTTCAACCGTTTTTGCATCGCATCACTCGTTGATTCCCGCAAAGCGCGGGCACAATCCCATTTTTCTCCTGGTGTTTTAGCGCCAAGCAGAGTTTTAGAACGTTTTTTCGGAATCGAGCAGGATTGTGACCGGGCCTTCATTCACCAGCTCCACCGACATCATAGCCTGAAATATTCCGGTCGCCACGGGAATCCCCAACTCCGCGAGCGCCGTGCAGAACTCTTCGTACAGGGCTTTCGCTTTTTCCGGTGGAGCTGCCGTTATAAAGCTCGGTCTTCGTTGTCCGCGCGCATCGCCATACAGCGTGAATTGCGAGACCACCAGCGCGCTGCCTTTTACATCCAGCAGTGACAAATTCATTTTGCCATGGTCGTCTTCGAAAACACGCAGCTTTGCAACTTTGTCTGCCATGGACACCGCGGTCTCTCGCGAGTCTTCGCGGCCAACGCCGAGCAGAATCATTAGCCCGGCGTTGATCTCGCCCACTACCCGTTCCTCCACCGTCACACGCGCACGGCTCACCCGTTGCAATACGGTCCGCATGAATTACTGGTTGGCCTTCGCTTTTCTGGGCAGCAGTTCGGGCAACTGCGCGACGTTGTACGCAAAAACTGCCAGCACCTGAGCCCCTTCCGTCAGATTATCCCAACGCACATGATCGACGGTATCTGCCTGCGAGTGATGCATCCGGTCGTAGTCCGCAACTTCCTGCACGGACCAAAACCCGGGAACGCCTGCTTCGTCAAAAGGAACGTGGTCGCTGCCGCCTTCTGAGCGCAGCGTCGGCTCCGCCAATCCGACGGCCTTACCCAGAGGATAGATGGCGTGGTCGATGGTTTCTCGCACGTTGTAGTTTCCCATCAATCCAATCGTCAGTACTTTTCCAGTTCCCGTATCATGCACGAGTACCCCGGAAATCTTTGCCAGCTCGTCCTTATGCGCTTTCACATAGGCCTTGGAGCCATTCAGCCCCTGCTCTTCGCCTGTAAACAACACGAAACGGATCGTTCTCTTCGGCTTAAGGCCCGATTTCATGAGTGCGCGGGCTGCCTCCAGCACGGCACTTGAACCTGTGCCATTGTCTGTCGCGCCCGTGCCCAAATCCCACGAATCCAGATGTCCTCCGATAATCACCAATTCATCCGGTTTCTCGCTTCCTGGAATTTCTGCAACCGTGTTGTAAACCGTGGCGGGCTTTCCCGTCAAGGAGCTTTCGATATTGACCTCGGCCTCCACCGGCCCGGCATCGAGCAACCTCCACAGTAGCAAGTAATTCTCGCGAGCTGCCATGGCTGAGGGAACTGCCGCAGGCACGTAGCCGCGTCCGCCACCCATATTCAGCAATCCAAATGATTTTTCCGACGCATAGAGAACTGCTCCCACTTTCTCCTGCCCAAAAAATTTATTCTCCGCTTCCCGCAACGCCGTCACTGCTTTGCGATCCACCGGATTTGCAAGCTTGGGAAAGTTAATGGGCAACGTTCCTTCGGCCCACGGAGTTGTCAGGGGATTGCCCGGAGCGAGCATCTCGACCGGCTTGCCGAGCAGCACGATAGCGCCCTTCAGCTTCCCTTTGTATTGTTCCAGATCTTCGGGCTTTTCGACCGCCAGCCCAATAACCCGCCCGTGCACGGTCCCCTTCGTGCTTGGCGTCCAGCCCATGGCTGCCAGTGTCAAGTTCTGCGAAGTCGGTGCCGTTACGCGTCCGGTCGCCGGGCCCCGCGTCCAGCCATTCGCAATCGTCCATGGTTCAAGATGAACATTGGAAAGCCCCATCTGCTTGAATTGTTCCATCGTCCAATGGCTGGCCTGCTCGAGCTGCGGTGAGCCCGTAAGACGAGGCCCAATGCGATCTGCAAGGTATTGCAGATTCGCTTTCATCACGTCTTGGTCGCCCTTCACCAGATCCAGAATTTTCCGGTCCGCCTCGGCAATCGGGTTTGGCATGCTGGCTTCGGCCTTGGCAGCGTCTGGAGACGGGCGATAGGGCAGCGGCCGCCGCGGCAACATCGCCGGCAACTCTGCTGTGTTGTACGCCCAGGCCGCCAGTACCTGCGCTCCCTGGTTCAAATCGTCCGCCCACACTTTGTCGAACGTGTCCGACTGGCTGTGGTGCGTCTTGCTGTATTCGGCGCCATCTTGCAGCGCCCAAAATCCCGGCACTCCTACATCATTAAAGGAAAGGTGGTCGGTTCCAGACATGTGCATCATCGTCGGCTCGAGCAACCGCAAGTCCTTCAGCGGGGCCAAGACCTGATCCACAATTGCGCGGTCCTGGTAATTGTCATGCAGCGCCAACGTCAATACTTTTCCGGTGCCCGTATCATGCACCAGCACTCCGGAAATCTTCTCCAGCTCGTCCTTGTGCGCCTGCACATAGGCCACCGAGCCGCATAGCCCTTCTTCTTCTCCGGAAAACAAAATGAACCGAATGGTGCGCTTCGGCTTCAAGTCCAGCTTCGCCAATGCCCGCGCCGCTTCCAGCACAGCCATGGAACCCGTCCCGTTGTCTGTCGATCCCGTTCCCAAATCCCATGAATCAAGATGCGCGCCAAGAATCACGACTTCCTCGGGCTTTTCAGTTCCCTTGATTTCCGCCACCGTGTTGTAAACGTCTACTTGCTTGTCGCTGAATGTATTGGTCATCCCGATTTCAACTTCCACAGGCCCGTGCTTCAACATGCGAAACAACATCCGGTATCCTTCGCCGGTAATGAACGCCGTCGGTATCGTGCCCTTGTCAAACTTCTCGCCGCCAATTCCCGTCATATTCAAAAGCGCATGCGGCTTGTTCGAATCGCGCAAAACTGCCGCGGCTCCCTCGTGCACCAGAAATTCGGTCCGCAGCTTCCCCAGTTCTCTCAGTCCCTCAAACGGCGACGGCGTAGCGGGTTCCCCTTTCATGCGCGGTGGCTCCTGCATCGGCCTGACCGGCCCACCAAACAAATCCTCCGCCTTCGGCGGAGAAAGGCTTGCCGGCTCTTGCAAAATCACAATGGCGCCCTTCAGCCGTCCGCGGTACTGTTCGAGGTCCTCTTTTTTCTTCACATCGACATACACCACCGGTCCGCGCACCAGACCCGGGGTACTCGGCGACCAACCCGCTGCCGCAATCGTCAACGGATGTTCGGTCGGCGCAATAATCCGGGCCTGGGCCGCACCCCGCGTCCAGGAATGCGCAATGGACCAGGATTCCAGATGCACGTTGGTCAGGCCGTATTTCTTGAACATCTCCGCGGTCCAGTCGTTTGCCTGTTTCAATTGGGGCGACCCGGTCAGCCGCGGCCCGATCGAATCTCCCAAATATTCGCTGTTCTTCATCGCCTCGCTGTTGTCGCGAATCTCTGCGAGAATTTTCGCGTCAGCGCCCGCAAATACACTCGCCTCTGCGGCCCCCGGCTGCGCCGAACCCCCGCGACCTACCGCCAGAATCAGAACAACAACCATTACAAACAAAGTAATGCGACGTGAAGTCATTCGCTCTCCTTCATTTCTGTCAAACATTTGTTTTCAATTGGATAGTTTGCAGTTCGCTCATCGTGCCGTCAGCCGTCCACTCGTCAACCAACTTGCTTCTATAGACGCCGACGGCGCGTTACAGGTTTCGTTTCCCTTTTCGCCGGGTGATCCGTTTTTTCGCTCCCTTGGTCCTGCGCATCCTCAGCGGAAGCGGCAGCGCAGAAAATCCCCGCGGCGCCGGCTGGCACTTGGGACAAAAAAAACTGCTCCGCCCCGCGACAATCCCCCGCCGAATTGTCGATTTGCACCGGTAACACGGCTGGCCCTCGCGTCCGTATGCCTTGTGGTGCCGCTGATACTGCCCCGGAGTACCCGTCGCGTCGAGAAAATCCGAAATCGATGACCCGCGCAGCACGATGGCTTTTTCCAGAATTTCTTTGAGCCCTTTCCGCAGGTACTCGATCTCGCGCCGGTCGAGTTTTACAGCGACCTTCGCTGGATGGATTTTGGCTTTCCACAGACTCTCATCCGCATAAATATTTCCAACTCCGCGCAGCACGCCCTGATCCAGCAGAAGCGCCTTAATCCGCGCGTTCCTTCCGCGTATTCGCCGCGCAAACTCTTCCGCACTTACTTCCAGCGGATCCGCGCCCGCCCGCCTGAGTTCATTCGCCAATAATTCAGCCGTCAAATAGGCCATGCGTCCAAAACGCCGCGGATCGGTGTAGCGCAACTCGCGACCATCATCCAGCAAAAACCCCGCATGCGTATGCTTCTCCCAGGGTTGTGCTTCCGCACTCGGTCCAATCTGTCCCGTCATCCCCAAATGAACCATCAACGAAGCCGCCGCCTCGTCTTCCAATTCCCCCGCCGCGCCCGCATCCCGGATCACGACCAGCCGCAACAACAGAAACTTGCCAAACCGCTCAACGGACTCGATCAACCGCCCGGGAACATTGCGTTCCAGCACCGCCGGATCATCAATAAAATCCGTTTTCCCCAGCCGGACGGACACAATTCGCCGTCCTACGATTTGCTCCCGCAAACCGCGCGCCACCGTCTCCACTTCAGGAAGTTCCGGCACCGTCCGCGTCCCTCTACAACCTAACACAATCGCTCGAGCGGGAAGTCCGGTCGCGCCCCGATATCCCGTGCTCCAAATAGAAATGGCGGCAAGCCGTGGAGAGTTGCCGCCACTTGTTGTTGCCGGAGTCCGGCTAGTTCTGATGATAGTTCGGATACGGCGGAGGATCCGGGATCGTCACGGCATTCTTCTTCATCGCTTCCAGGGTTACCTGCACGGCCTTCTCCAGTTGCGGATCGTGCCCCGCGGCAACCGAAGCCGGATCGTTTTCCACTTCGATATCCGGAGCGATTCCGTGATTTTCCACTTCCCATTCGCCATGCAGCCCATAAATGGCCGCGCGCGGCGAAGTCACCCCGCCGCCATCCAAAAGCGCAGGATACCCGCCGATGCCCACCAGTCCGCCCCAAGTACGCGTGCCCACCAGCGGCCCCAGCTTGTCCTGCCGGAACATCCACGGCAACGCGTCGCCGCCCGATCCCGACATTTCGTTGATCACCATCGTCTTCGGTCCGTAAATCTGCGCCAGCGGCGAACACCACTTCTCGCCCTCGCGCGTTACCGCGCAGTTGCGCAGCGGACGGCCCAGCAGATCGATAATGTAGTCCGCAATCGCTCCGCCGTGGTTGTAACGTTCGTCAATAATCGCCGCCACTTTGTCGGTCTGCGAAAAATAAAAGCGGTTGAAGTTCAAGTAGCCGCCGTTCGCGGTATCAGGAACGTGAACGTATGCGATTTTTCCTCCGCTCAACTCTGAAACCTTGCGGCGGTTGTCTTCTTCCCACGCCCGATTGCGCAGATCGAATTCGCTGTCCACCGGCACAACGGTTGCCTCCCGCGCATCCTTGCCGTCGGCGTTCGGTCCCACCTTGATTCGGGTCTGCTTTTCCGCCGTGTTCTCCAGGAATTCGCTCACATCGGCTGGCGCGCGAACTTCCCTGCCATTCACTTCCAGCAGATAATCGCCCACGCGCACGTCTACTCCGGGTTGCGTCAGTGGAGCGCGCAAATCCGGATTCCAGTTCTCGCCGTTGTAGATGCGCGCGAACTTGTAGCGTCCGTTCTCGACTTTGTAGTCCGCGCCCAGCAATCCACCTTTCACCTGCGGCGGCTTCGGCACAGCCCCGCCCCCGACGAACATGTGGCCCACGGTGATCTCGCCCAGCATTTCTTCAAACAGGTAATTCACATCCTGCCGGCCTCCCGCACCTTTCAAGTACGGAGCGTACTTTTTCTCTGCCATCGCCAGATTCAAACCATGAAAGTGCGGATCGTAAAAGAAGTCGCGCTGAATTCGCCACGCTTCGTGGTACATCTGGTTCCATTCCGCGCGGGGATCGACATAAACTTCCATAGCCTCCACGTTCAATCCGCCTTCACCCGGTTTTGTGGTTACCGCCGTCGTGGCAATGAACCACCCGGGCCCGCCGGGACCAACGTGGTACAAAGCCTTTTCGCCATTTGCCGAAACTGCGAAGGCGCTGATTCCGCCCACGTAGGGCTCTGTTTTTCGAGTCGACAAATCGAATTTGGAAACCGACGCCAGCGTCGGCCCAGTGAGTGAGGCCACGTTCGGCGTTTCGGTCAGGAACAGTATCCCGGCCTTACCCGCATCGAGGGCCACGTAGTTGGCCGCCTTAATCGGCATCGCCACAATTCTTTGGCCAATGCCCTCCAGGTCAATGGTCACCTTCACCGGTTCTTCTTTTTTGTCGCCGTCCTTCTTGTCGCTGTCCTTCTTGTCGCTTTCCCGTTTCTCGCTATCTTTCTTGTCCGCTTCTTTCTTGTCCTTGTCCTTCTTGTCGTCTTTATCGCCCGCAATTTTTTCATCGTCGCTTTGCGGTTCAATGGGATTCGCATCGCCCTTCTTCAAAACCACGGCGTAGACATTGCGCGAAATCGGATGCTGAAATCCAGAAAGGTCCAGCCACGTTACCGCCAATCCAACGTCTGTGCTGGCCGTGAAATAAAGGACCTTGCCCCCCTTGTCAAACGCCGGCAGACGCGCGTCGCTCAAGCCATCGGTAATCTGCGAACTCTTGGCGGATTCCAGCGAATACACGCTGACGGCCCGCATGTGATTCGGCAGGAACTTGGAATACGACAGCCACTTGCTGTCTGGCGACCAGTTGGCCGTGAAGGAGACGCCCCATGCGTCATAGAGATCCGTTGTCACTTTAACCGGCGTTCCTTTTTCGATGTCTACGTACCACAAGTTCAAACGTTTGTCCGAATAGGCAATCTTCTTGCTGTCAGGCGACCACGTGGGGCTATAGAAAAAGGACGGCGGATTTCCCAAACTGATTTTCTTCACTTCGCCCAGTCCGCTCTGATTCACCAGATGCAATGCGTACTCTCCGGATTCATCCGAGAAAAATGCAATCCACTTGCCGTCCGGCGACCAAGCAGGATCACGCTCCACCACGGTCGTGGTTCGCGTCAAATTCCGGATGTCTCCCTTTTCCGCCGGAACCGTCAGAATTTCGCCGCGCGCTTCAAACACGGCCCGGGCGCCACTCGGCGAAATGGCGGCGTTGGTGATCTTGTCGGTCGCTTTTTCATAATGCGCGCGCGTTGCGGGTAAATCCGCGGAGATCTGGATGGCCACTTGCTTGGACGTTCCACCTTTCGGATCAAACACATAAATCCCGCCAAATTGTTCGTAAACCAGCGCATCCGGACCACCGGAAACCCACTTCAAATCGAGTCCCTTGTTCTCGACAACTTGCTTCACAGTCTTGGCCTTTGTGTCGTAGGCAAACAGCGTTACCGCTCCACTGCGATCAGATAAAAAGTAGACCGTATCGCCCATCCACACCGGATTGTCATCGTTTGAATTTTCTCTCGGCAATTTTTCACGCGACAAATTATTCAGTTTCACAATGTAAATTGGAGTCGTTTGTCCGCCCTTGTAGCGCTTCCAGGCTCTTTGCCACTTAAGGTTTGGAACGTAGGCAATCCGCGCTCCGTCCGGAGAAAACCCGGCATTTTCTCCCCGCCACATGGGCAATACTTCGGGCACTCCGCCTTCCGGGGATATGGTGTAAAGACGATCGAAATCTGCGTACGACTCACGATCGGAGCGGAACAATATCTTCCGTCCGTCGGGCGTCCACCCTTCTGCTACATCCGCTCCCGGATGCCACGTCAAGCGCTTCGGCGTTCCGCCCTCAGCCGCCATCACATATACATCAGGATTCCCGTCGTATTGCCCGGTGAATGCAATCCATTTTCCATCAGGCGAGTAAATCGGAAACGCCTCGTGCCCGCCCGTCGTAATCTGCCGCGCTTCGCCGCCGTCGCGCGGCACGCTCCACAGATAGCCTCCAAACACGAAGACGATATGTGTGCTGCTTAGCGTCGGCTGATGCGCCAGCAGTGGTGGCTGGTCGGCCGCCAGCGTTCCCCCTGCCAGTAGTACGAGCACTGCAAACAAGGTTCCCAGTCGCGTTTTCATCTACCCTCCAAGGTGTTCGGTTCTCGTCGAGCTCGTCAAACCTGACCCCGCCAAAAAACTGGATTTCTGCTGGCCGCTCGCAGGTGTTCTCCAGTCGCTACTTCTTTATTTCTGCCTTTGGCGGCCAGAATCCGGGTTCGCTGATTTTTCTGGCATCTTGCTTTGCTGCGTACTTTTTCACTGCAGATCCAATTTCCGAGGCCTTCCCGATCAGCACAAACACCAGATTTTCGTTTGGATAGTGCTTTTGAATTGCCGCTTTGGCCATTTCCGGGGTAACCGCATCCACTCGCGCTTCCAGCTCGTTCACGTCGTTGTCATCGATTCCGTAAAATTCATTGCCCGCAATGCGCCTGGCCAGTTGTCCGGAGGTCTCCATTTGTGGAGGAAACTGTCCTTTGATGTAACTCTTCGCCGACTTAAGCTCCTCGTCGGTTACCCCGGTCTTGGCCAGCTTGTCGAGCACTTCCAGCGCCAGGTCCAGCGCTTTCACTGTGCTCTCATTCCGGGTGAAGCTGGCAATAAGGAAAGACCCGGAAGCCTTATGCGACAAAAACGCGGAATTGGCTCCGTAAGTAAGCCCGGACTCCACCCGCAACGCTTCATTTAACCTTGAGGTAAATCTTCCCCCAAAAATTGTGTTCACGACCCGCAGAGTGAACCGGTCCGGATCGCCAACCGCCGTCCCCACGTTTCCAATTTCAAAATAGGTTTGTGTGGAGTCCGGCTTGTCAATCAACAGCAACTTCCGTCCCGTCACCGCTGCGGCTACCGAAAGTTTTGGAACTTCAGACGGTTTCGCCTGCCAGGCTCCAAACAAATCCTCCACTTTCTTTTTCAATTCGGCACTGTTGAATTCGCCGGCAATCGCCAGAATCGTATTCGCCGGCGTGTAATACGATTCATAAAATTTCACGATATCGTCGCGACCGACGCTTTGCAGCGAAACCTCATCGCCGCTCTCGGGACGTCCGTACGGATGATCTCCATACAGGTAGCCGCTAAAATAAATATTCAGAACCGATCCCGCATCGTCTTTTTCGGCTTTGATTCCGTCGCGCTGTTGCGCAAGCGCCTTGTCTGCCTCTTCCTTTGGAAACGTGGGATGCAGAATCGCGTCGGAGAAAAGCTGCAACCCCCGCGCCAGATCCTTTGTCAGAAATTCTCCCGAGATCGTCGTGAAATCCACATCGGCGCCGGCATCGAACGAACCGCCCGTAAAATCCACTTCCGCCGCAAATTGCTGTGCCGTCCGGGTCTTGGTTCCCTTGCGCAACAATCCAGAAGTCAGGTCGGCCACCCCCTCTTTTCCGGCAGGATCCGCCGTCGTGCCGGCTTTCACAATCGCCGAAAAGCTCACGATGGGGACGCCCTTCTTTTCCAGCAACAGGACCGTCATGCCATTTTTCAAAACCACCTTTTCGTGCGGCGGCAGGCGAATGCCTTGCGCCCCCACACTGGTCGCCAGCACCGTGATCGAGCACAAGACCACCAACCACCGCGAAATAATGCGCCCTGTTTTCATGGCTTCGCTTTCTCCTCATTTTCCGGAATCAGCGTCGCCACCGTTCGGTTGCTCGCGCCAAAATACTCCCTGGCCACCCGTTGCACGTCTTCTTTGGTCACCGCGCTATAGCCTTTTTCCGCTTCGAATAATTTGTGAAAGTCTCCGAAAAATACTTCGTAGGTTCCTATGGTGTTAGCCCGCCCGTTAATCGTGCGCATCCTCTGATAAAAACCCATCAGCTGAAAATTCTTGGCCTTCTGCAACTCTTCTTCGGCAATGGGTTCTTTTTTTACGCGCTCAAACTCCTCATAAACCGCCTTCTCGCAGGCTTGCGGATCCACTCCCAGCTTCGGTTGCACACTTATTTCAAACAGCGTTGGATCAAATGCCGTATCGCTTCCCCCACTCACTCCCAGAGCGATCTGGTCCTTGTCAACGAGTCGCTGATACATCCGCGAACTCTCTCCCCGGAATAGCACCGCACTCAGCACATTCAGGGCATAGTAGTTGGGACTATTGGTCTGCGGCACGTGATACGCCATCATTAACAAAGGAAGTTCGGCCGGCTTGCGCACCACCAGCCTGCGCTCTCCCAGTTGCGGCGGTTCGACCGTAGTCACGGGCGGAGGCGGGGCATGAGCGACAATCGGTTCAATGTATTTTTCGCAAAGCTTGAAAATTTCTTCCGGGGTAACGTCGCCGGTCACCACCATCGTCGCATTGCTCGGCGAATAGCCCATCGCAAAGTGATGCTTCAAATCGTCGATCGTCCAGTGCTCGATGTCGCTCATCCATCCGACCACCGGCCATTGGTAGGGGTGGGCGGTAAAAGCGGTCGCCCACAACTGTTCGCTCAAAATCCCTGAATTTTCCCCATCCACACTCGAACGCCGCTCTGAGGCCACCACTCCCCGCTCCGACTCAATTTTTTTCGGATCAAAACTCAAATTCGCAATCCGGTCTGCCTCAATATCAAAAATCAGATCAATGGCCGACCGCGGAAACCAATCCTGATAGACCGTTACGTTTTGTGAGGTGTAGGCGTTGTTGGCTCCGCCATTTGCTTCCATCACCTTGTCCAAATCGCCCGGCCCATACTTCTTCGCGCCGTTGAACATCATGTGTTCAAAAAAATGGGAAATCCCAGTCGTCCCCGGCCGCTCGTTCCGCGAACCAATCCGGTAAAAAATATAGAGCGCCACATTGGGGATACTGTGATCGCTCTGCACCAGCACCTTCATCCCGTTTTTCAGTGTTTTGGACTGCACCGGAAATTCCTGCGCCCTGACCGGGCCCGCAGCCCACCCTAGCGCACACACGACGCTCAACATCGCGCAGCCAACCCAGCTTTTTCTCATGAATTTTGCCCTCAACCCGGTCCCACCTACTCAGACGTAGGAACGACCCAAAATGTTTAGCCCCATCCGCTGATTCCTAGGGCAGTAACGCAAATACTCGCACCGGTCCGCCCGAGCCACCTTCCAGCTTGATCGGCGCCACTACCAGAAATGCCGCGGTTTCCGGCACCTCGCTTAAGTCCGTCAAATTCTCCAGCAGATAAACGCCCGCTCCTAAAACCAGGTGATGCACCGGAAAATCGCCCGAGTTTCCCGGATCAGCACTCAGGGTGTCGCAACCTAGTCCACTCACGCCGCGCTCCAGCAGCATCTTGGCGGCAGCCGACGAATACCCCGGAAAATGCATCTTCCCCTGCGCGTCGCTGTTCCTGTACCGCTGCACATCCGGCCATCGCGTCGTCCATCCGGTCCTCAACAAGACAATTGCGCCCTCTGGAATCCGCCCGTGCTTCCGTTCCCACTCCGCAATCTTCCCGGTCGTCAGCTGGTAATCGGCGTCCTTGCCGGCTTCCGTTCGAACGTCCAAGACCACTGCCGGACCAAATAATTTTTTTGCCGGAATCTGGTCGACCGTCATCTTGCCCGGAGGAAAATGGATCGGCGCATCGAGATGCGTCCCGTAATGTTCCAGCATCCAGAAGCTTCGCGTGAAGTACCCGTCCCGTTCAACCGTCGCGTTGGTCTGCGCTTCAAACCACCGCTTATCGCCTGGCCAGGGAACCAGCTTGTCACTGATCGCATAGCTCAAGTCCAGTACCCGGGTTTTGCCGGAAGCGATATCCGCGACCGTCGGCTCTTGCGCCTGATGGTAAGGAGAAAGGCTCATGCAGGAGAAAAGGCAAGCAAGAAAAACAACCGAGCGGACGGACATTTCTCACCCCATGCGAAACCTGCTCACGCTGCGAACTGCCTGCCTCAGGGCAGCGGAATGCCCGGCGTGGCCACGATGCCGGCCATTCGAAGAATTTCCTGATACTCGGTATCGGTGATCGGGGAGATGATGAGCCGCACATTCTTCAGCAACTTCACTTTTTTGAGCGCCGGATTTCCGCGCAATTCCGCCAGCGTTATCTGGCGGGGCAAGCGGTCGAAGGCCCGCAGGTCGGCGACCAGGTTCTTTTCCTTCTTGTCATGGGGATCGGGATACGGGTCCCGGGTAATTTCGGCAATCGAATACAGCGCCCGCTCCGGCGCGGAATGGTAGCAAAGCACCCGGTCACCTTTCCGCGCCTGCTTGAGGGCGCGGATAGCATCCGGCTTGGAATTCGCGCCGTGCCACATCTCCTTGCCCTTCACAAACAGGGTGTCCCAGTGGTAGTGGTGCGGGTCGGCGCTGAATATCCAGTAGTGTCGTTGCGCAGTAGGATTTAGTGTCGACATTGAGGCATCAAGCCCGCAGCAATATACACGGGGCGGGGCAAAAAGTGCAACAAAATATGAGGGTTAGGGAGGAATCAAGAAAAGATCGGAACCCGAGAAAGCCAGGAATGCCACGAAAGAAACAATCCTAAAACCCTTATTTTAAATAAGTTAACAAATCTATCCCAAATCCACAAAAACTTCGTCTCCCCGTATTTCCACCGGGTAGCACGCCACACCAACCGTTTGATTCTGGCTGACCTTCCCACTCGTCACATCAAACTGCCACCCATGCCAGGGACACGTTACTACGGCTCCGTCCATGACGCCCTGGCCCAAAGGACCACCGCGATGCAGGCATACGTTACTGATAGCATGAAACTTATCTCCAACCCGGGCCACCGCGACCAGCTGGCCTGCAACCTGCGCCTCCTGAATCGTCCCTGGCGCAATATCCGACGTCTTGGCCGCCCTTACAAATCCCATCTCCCAACCTCCAGCGATTGTGGCGCTCCCAGTTCCCGGTTCACCCGGTTCCGGCCGCCGCGTTTGGCAGCATACAACGCTTTGTCCGCTTGGCGCACCAGTCCGTCAAATTCCACATCCGTTTTACTATGATGCCCGGCAATACCAAAACTAGAGCTGAGCTGCAATTTCCCTTCGGAAATTTGAAATTCCTCCGCTTCCACTTCTTCCCGAAATCGCTCTACGGTGGTGTCTATGTTTTCCGATGGAACATGCGTGATCACCATTAAAAATTCGTCCCCGCCCAGCCGTCCGCAGAAATCGGAAGCCCGTGTGTGCGACCGCAGAATTTCCGTAAACCTCTGCAATACAGAATCGCCCGCCGCATGGCCGTAGGTGTCGTTCACCTTCTTGAACCCATCAATGTCGGCTAGTACCACCCAAAACGGGAATCCGTGTCGTGTGGCCCCGCGCAACTGCCTTCCCGCCCACTCGTAAATCGCGCGTCGATTCGGCAGACCGGTCAACGGATCGGTGTGCGCCATCTCCTGCAGCATCCGGTTTTTCGCGTCAACTTCCCGGTTCAGCTCTATGATTCTTCGTCCCACTCCAATGCGCGCCTGCAACTCGGCAAGATCAAACGGCTTTGTCAGGTAATCGTCGGCGCCCGCCGCCAGCCCTTTTACGACATTGCCTTTTTCTGCGCTAGCGGTCAGCAAAATCACATATGTATATCCGGGCCGCGCGTCGCTGCGAATCCGCTGGCACAGTTCCAGCCCGGAAAAATCCGGCATCATCCAGTCGGTAATGACAATTTCCGGCGCATGTTTACCGTATAAATCGACGGCTTCGCGTCCGTTTTTCGCAAATAGCAGCGAATAGCAATCGCCTTCCAGGGCGTGCTCCACCAGCTTCCGGTAGACGGCGGAGTCGTCAACCACAAGCACCTGTAGATTCTTTGCAGCGCTATTCATGCGTTGCCTGCACTTTTAGTTTGCCCGGGACTGGGCAATGCGGTTCCATCAGCAGCAGAGGGAAACTTAGCTCAAGTCTATCAGCGCAGGCGTTCGGGCCGGGACACGGCCGCAGTCGTGGTAGGGAAAAGGTAACGCGGTTATAAAGAAGTCACTGCTTTGCCCAAGGGGTCGCGCAAGCCGTTAGTTCGCCAAACCGGTCGTAGCGCCGGTCGGCCGGCGCGCCACTACACTCCCTGCACCTTCACGAGCAGCTCGGCAAACTTCTGCTTGCGCTCCGCCTGGTCGTGGCCGCCTTCGGCTTCAGCGAGTTGCGTAATGTTCATCGAGCAGAACTTGGGCCCGCACATCGAGCAGAACTTCGCCTCTTTGTAGAAGTCATCCGGCAGATTCTCGTCGTGCATGGCCTTGGCCGTCGGCGGGTCCAGCGACAACTCGAACTGCTTATTCCAATCAAACAAGAACCGCGCATAGGAAAGCGCATCATCCCGATCCTGCGCCCCCGGACGATGGCGCGCTACATCCGCCGCATGCGCCGCAATCTTGTAGGCAATCACGCCCTGCTTCACATCCTCCGGATTGGGCAGTCCCAGATGCTCTTTCGGCGTCACGTAGCACAGCATCGACGCCCCATGCCACCCAATCATCGCGGCGCCAATTGCACTCGTGATGTGGTCGTATCCGGGCGCAATATCAATCACCAGAGGCCCCAGCGTATAGAACGGCGCCTCATGGCACCATTCCATTTCCTTATCGACTTGCTCCTTGATCTTGTCGAGCGGAACGTGCCCGGGACCTTCAATCATCACCTGTACATCGTGTTCCCAGGCCATTTTCGTCAGTTCGCCCAGCACCTTCAACTCCGCGAACTGCGCCGCATCGCTGGCATCCGCAATACATCCCGGCCGCAAACCATCGCCAAAGGAAAAGCTCACATCATGCTTCTTGAAAATTTTGCAAATCCGGTCCAAATTCTCGTACAAGAAGTTCTGCTTCTTGTGATGCTCCATCCAGTGCGCCATTAGCGATCCGCCTCGGCTCACAATCCCGGTGATCCGCTTCCGCACCAGAGGTACGTGCTCCCGTAACACACCCGCGTGAATCGTCATATAATCCACGCCCTGTTCGGCTTGCTCTTCAATGACTTCCAGCATCAAATCAATCGAAATATCTTCCGGACGCCGCACCCGCGAAATCGCCTCATAGACCGGCACCGTTCCAACCGGCACCGGTGACGCGTCAATAATCGCTTTTCGAATTGTCGGAATATCTCCGCCGGTTGAAAGGTCCATCACGGTGTCCGCACCGTAATGCACCGCGTGATGCAGTTTCTTCAACTCCTCGTCAATGTTCGATGAGGTTGCCGAATTCCCAATGTTTGCGTTGATCTTGCACTTTGAAGCGATCCCAATCCCCATCGGCTCGAGGTTCCGGTGATTCACGTTGGCCGGAATAATCATTCGTCCGCGCGCAATTTCGCTGCGCACCAGTTCTGGATCAATCTTTTCCCGGCCCGCCACAAAACGCATCTCTTCGGTAATCACGCCCGCGCGCGCAAAATGCATCTGCGACACATTCCGGTTGCCGTTAGCACCTTCAGCCTCTTTTTCCCGCTTATCCAACCAGCTATCCCGAAACGCCATAAGTTCCTCCCGAGCCGCCATGAATCATAAATTATGGCACCCGGTAGCCCCAGCAGCAACCCAGGCCGGTTGTGGCATCCGGTCTCCGGACTCGCGTTCTTGGCTTGCCGTTTTAGTTCTTGAATTTACTTCTGACGTGCAGCGGCAACCGCGGCCATGGTTGTGATTCCCATCCGCTGTTTCCGCAACCGGAACCGATCCGCATTCTCAACTCTTCGCACCGCAAGCGCGGCCGACACGTCCGACTTCCAGAGAACATTCCCGCTGACAATGCCGGCTAGCTCGGCGGTCGTTTCCTGAAATTCCCGGTCCGCCTGCCGCATTCCCAAAAATTTTCCCCAAATCGCCGCCAGCAAGACATACACGCAGCCTATACCGGCCGCGTCCCAGTAATTCCGAAATAGTCCGGATCCACCCACGACGATAAACACAAAGTAGATCATGGCCAGAGCCGCAGCCACCATTTTGGCCGTCGCAGAGCCGCTCTCCCGGCGCAATTCGTTCAGCCGGGACTCCATTTGCGAACGTTGCTCTTCACTCAATTCATCCAGAAACAGCAAGATCTGTCCCGGACCGCTGTCCCGCCGTAACCGCAGGAGCGCTTCCCCGTTCGTAATCACCCGATCTAGCAGCCGAATCATAACCGCCTCCATCCGTCGCGTTAGATGGTGTTCCAGCCCCCTCATTCGCTTCACGCTTGCTGAAGAAGGCTCCGTCGACGAGTGCTCCAGCCCTGAATGCGGCGTTCCTGGCTGTTCGGGGGAACGGCAGTTTTGCCGGTGGCTGAGCTGGGGACCCCGGAAACCCTCTCCAGCAGCCTCGGGACCACCGATGCGGGGCAGGCTACCGGGGTCTCCCTCCGCTCCGGCCATTTTCACCAACATTCAACCCCCCATGAAACAGTTCGTATCCAGCCCGCACTACATTCCGAACGCTGCACCGGAACCAAACAATCGCTCTTGCACATCCAAGCTTCAAGTTCATCCGTATCCAATTTGCGAGCGACGGGCCGAGTCCGGAAAGCGTACTGAACGTCGTAGTGGTTTTAGTACTGTGGAAAAATGTGTTTCTAGTGAGCGCGCGACAATATTCGCTCCTAACAAGGCCAAGACCTCCAGCCGTCTTCCTTGCGAGCAATCAAAAAAATCTTTCGTCACTCCTTTAACAGTGACCCTCGGTTGGAGTGTGCAGCATGCTTGATTCGAGAAGGAATTTTGAGAATGCCGTCCCCGCTGCTGATCGCCGGGCGGGTCTGCGGACAGTTCCGTCCTCCTTGCTGCATGCCTCGTTCGGTAGCCAGCACGGCGGGGTGGTCCTCAATCTCAGCGAAGGGGGCTTTGCCGTCGCCACCGCGCTTTCCCTTCTCGATCGTGTCGTGCCCCAGATCACCATTGTTCTCGGCCCCGGTGAGGACAAGATCAAAGTTGTCGGCCTCACGGTCTGGACCACGGAAGCCACCCAGCGCGCCGGCTTTCAATTTATCGGCCTCGAGCCCTCGCAACGCGAAAGAATAAGAAATTGGGTGCACGTTCACAATACGGATTCCTGCGAAGTGCTCCTTCCTGAAGCCGTGCCGGTGCTCAAAAAGGTCTGGAGCGCAAATCCGCATCTGCTTCCGCTGGACGCCATCCCTGAACAAGCTCTTGCAACGCGGGTCGTGCATCCGCAGCTCGAGCACTCGCTGCCGACGGCTCCCTCCCGCCCGCTCAGAATGGAAATGCGGCAATCCTCCACGCATTCCATCTCCTTGCAAAGTGGAAAAAACATGCGCGCCAGGCTCTCGCTATCTGTGGCTGCCGCTTTTGTGATTGGTTCTGCGCTCACTTTTTTTGGAGCGCCTCGGTGGTCCGATCGCAGCTCCGCCGCAGAGCGGGTTCCAGCGTCCGGCGAAGCTTTTCCAGATCAGAATCCGGCACAAAGATTTCCCCCCGATGCCCACGACAAAATCCTCCCGCAACAATCGGATCAATCGGTACTGATCCTGCCTGCCGCCAGCACGGCTCCGTATCGCGCGAGCCTGCTCAAGGAAGAAATCGCTTCGCCGGCATCCGTTCGCATCGTTTCGCAACGTTCCTTGTATTTACCCGATGGTGTTTTGCGCGACGCCACCGGCAGATCGGTTGCCGCCAAATCCCTTGTTCCTGGAAGATTGTTGACCGAAATCCTTCCTGAATTCCCGGCTTCCCACTCGGCATCCGGCGCCCAGCAGGTTTTGCGCATCAGGGCCCAAGTCAATGAATCTGGACGAGTTCTCGACGTGTTTCCAATTAGCGGACCGACCGCGCAGATGCCGGGAATTCTGAGCGCCGTCGCGAAATGGCGCTATGAACCAACGTTGCTGGACGACAAGCCCGTGCAAACCCAGCTCGATCTGACGATTCAGTTTGTTTCCGGCGTCCAATAGCGGCTCAAGTTTTGCATTTGTTCCATGTTTAGCAGAAGGAGAAAAATCGTGGTGAATATCTCGAAAAAAATGGCAGCGCTTCTCGCAATGGCAACAATCCTTGTTCTGGCTGGAAGTTTGCCGGTAGCTCAGGCAGATGCCAACGGCAAGAAAATCATGCTCGAATTTAAGAGCGCGACGCAAATTCCCGGACAGGTTCTGCAGCCCGGCCGCTACGTGTTTGAAGCGGCCGGAACCCAGGCCGGATGGAATGTAGTGAAGATCTACAACCAGGACGGCAGTTCGCAGATCACAACACTGTTGGCCTATCAGAACCCGCAGTTGAAGAATACTGGCGAACCGATTCTCTTTTATCCCCGCCACGCTGGAATTCCGTATCCGGTCATGGAGGGTTGGTTCTTCGACGGTGATTCCGCGGCGCAGCAGTGGGCGTATTCCGACAAAATGGCCCTGAAAATAGGTGAAGCCAATCACACCCGCATTCCCACCACCGGCACCGAAGATGTTTATCCGAGCACTCTGCCAGATGCCGCCAGCTCTTGGACCCCCCCGGTTACCCCCGCCGCCGATCAACCGTTGCCGCAAACCGCCAGCGACCTGCCCACCCTGGCCTTGATTGGAATTTTGTTTCTCCTGGCGGCCTTTGTGCTTCGCCGCATTTCGTCAAAGATGGCGCGGGCGTAAACTAGAAATGGGAGAACCGCGTTTTGCGTTTCTCCCATTTCATCGTAGCGGTTAAGGTACAGCAATCTATGTCTCACGTTTCGCAAAACATCCATCGGCTCTCGGCGGCCAGCCTGGGCTGGCTCAAAGGTCCCATCGCTCCGTCCGCGGAGTTGAAATTGCTCCGTTCGCTCGAACGTGTCTTGTGGGCCTCGTCGGCGATTCTGCTTTCGTTTTGTGCCTTCGCCTATGCCCGTGCCGCAATGCACCAATCGCATCAACTCGCGCAACTGAATTCCGCGCGGGCACGCTTCGCGGCTGGCCCGGGCGCCGGTTCTGCAAAAACCGCGCCGCCCTATTCCTTCATCTGGAATACTGCCGCCGCCGACCAGCTCTGGGAAGAAACGGCTCCGCTCGGCATTCTGGAAATTCCGCGATTGCAAATTTCCGCCGTTGCCGAGGAAGGCGTCAACGACCACACGCTGGATCTTTCGGTCGGCCACGTTCCGAAATCTGCCTATCCCGGTCAATCCGGCAACGCCGCGTTTGCCGCGCACCGCGACACCTACTTCAAAAACCTTGAATCCGTTCAGACCGGCGATAAAATCGTTTTTAAATCACTCCAGCGCGACTACCACTATCAAGTCAGTTCCATCCAGATCGTTGATGCCAACGCTACCTCAGTCCTCAACGACACTCCGCAATCCACGATAACCCTGGTCACCTGCTATCCATTCCACTACATCGGCTCTGCGCCGAAACGCTTCGTAGTCACCGCCCGGCAAACCGCTCCGTAAAATGCGCACGGCAATCGGCATTTCTTAAGCCCACCCACGGCAAACTCTTGTACGAGGAAGAACCGGAACGGGAAGCAGCCGTGGAAATTACGCGCGCTTCTCCATGTGCAAAATGGGCAGCGTCAACCCTTCCCCAATCGAAATCTCGATTTTCCGCATGGGAATATAGCCCCGCGCCGCAAACAGTTTTACGCCGGTAAGCGTCGCACCCATCTCGTATCTCTTGAATCCGGCTTCGCGTGCAGCAGACTCGCACGCTTCCAGTATTTTTGTTCCAAGACCGCGCCGGGCCCACGACGGATGTATGAAAAACGCGCGAATTTTCGCTGCGTCATGGGCCGGATCAAGCAGATCATCCTGCCGCGCCGTCCACTGATCGCCGCCAAACAATGTCGTACGCTTGCTCCAGCCGCCGCATCCGGCCAGTCGCGGCATGCCCGCAACGGTGGTTTCATCGGACTTTTGCGCTTCCGCGGACGCCGGATCGGCAGCACGCGCTTCCGCCACCAGATACGTCCCGTCTTCAATCAGCTGGCTGTCTACGCCAAAAACACTTTGCAGGGCCGCTTCCCGCTGCTCCGGGCTGTAATCCTGCGCTTGCAACTCACGCACGGACGCCGCGATTAATTGTTCCACCGCCGGAACATCCTGGCTGGTAGCAACGCGAATGCGAATCTTGAATCTCATTTTCCTCGCCAGAACAAACCAACGCTACTAAGTTTGCCACGATCCGTGTTTCCTCGAAAGTCGGAAGGAAAAACCCAACTGCTCACGGGAACTGCCAGTCACCCGTACCGGCAACCCCGCTTCCCGGGGGCGCGCGACCGCAGTCCTGCCATAAATTTGGTTTGACTATACAGCGTATAGCAGTTACTATACACCGTATAGATGGAGCATAAGAACAAAATTGATGAAATTCGCAGAGCAGCCTTGCGGCTTCTTGAAAAAGAAGGCCCCGAGGCCGTCAGCATGAGACGCGTGGCCGGGGCTGCCAAGATCACCCCCATGGCCATCTACCATTATTTCCGTACGCGAGAAGCTCTGCTGCAGGACATCACGGCTGCTGAATTTGAAAAACAAGTGGCCAGACTCGAAGCCCTGCCCGTTCCGGCAGATCCGGAGCACCGGCTGAGGCAGATACTGGAAAGCCATCTCGAGTACGCCATCAAGCGGCCCCGGGTTTACGACTATGTTTTTTCCAATCCGCGGCCCGGGGCCCGGCGGTTTCCAAAAGATTTCCAGGAACGCAAGTCCCCGACTTTCAATCTGCTCATGGATGCCGTGGCCGCTGCGATCGAACACGGGTACTTCCGCCAGGGCGATGTTTTTGAAATATCGTTGACGATTGCCGCTCACACCCAGGGCCTTATTACGCTGTACCGCGGCGGTCGCTTCAAAGTCTCCAACCAGCAGTTCAAATTGCTGTGCTGGCAATCCTTTGCAAAGGTGTTCCATGGACTTCGAAAACAAAAATAGAACTGTACTTTACGGTGCGGCCGCGACCTTATTGTCCGCCCTTTTCTTTTTCATCGGCACGGGACTTCATCCCTACTGGTGGGCGACATGGCTGGCGCCGGTCCCGGTGCTGGCATTTGCGGCGCGCGCGTCCTTCAAGGCGGCATTTTTCGCTTCCTTCCTGGCGTTTTCACTGGGTTCGATGAACGCACTTCACTACCTTAAGGACGTCATTGGGTTGCCGGCCGGAGTTCTGTTCTCCTTTGCGGTTTTCCCAGGGCTTATTTTTGCCATCGCAGTTGTGTTTTGGCGTGGCTGGATGCGATGGGGGCGAATCTGGATTGCCGCACTCGCGCTGCCGTGCCTTTGGACAAGCTATGAATACATTTACAGCATTCTGTCTCCTCATTCGACTTTCGGAAACATCGCCTATTCCCAGATGAACTTTCTGCCGCTGATTCAACTGGCATCGCTCACCGGGATTTGGGGAGTCGTTTTTGTCCTGCTTCTCGTTCCCGGCGCAATTGCTGCAATCCTGTGCAGTTCTCTGCCCGGAGCCCCGAAAGCGAAGCTGGCCGCGTTCACGGGGGCGGTAGTGCTAGTGGTCTGCGCCTTCGGCATGTGGCGCTTGCATGCTGACGTGAATGAGTCTGGCAAGGTGTCCGTGCGAATTATCACTTCTGACGCGCGTCAGGACATTTTCGCCGTCAAGGACGAACCTGCCCTGGAACTCTACCGCAGATACGCACAAACGATTTCCACGAATTCGAGTCCGCCAGTCGACCTGATTCTTGCGCCGGAAAAAATTGCCATGATCGCCGACTCCGCTTCCAGTGAGACAAAAAGCCTGTTCAGCCTGAACGCCGTCCACGCAAAAAGCGATGTGGTGGTGGGCTTTGATGAACAACGAAATGGTGTCCGGCGAAACGAAGCCATCCTTTTCGCCAAAGATGGTTCGGTGCAGGCGGATTACGAGAAACACCACTTCATCCCCGTTCTTGAAGATGGCTACGTTCCGGGAAAAGACTACGTGGTCTTGCAGCGCCCCTCGGGCTTATGGGGAATCGCCATCTGCAAGGATATGGATTTTCCGGGCATGGGCCGCGAATACGGCCGGCGCGGCATAGGTTTGCTGATTGTCCCGGCATGGGATTTCACCATCGATGCCTGGTATCACGACCGCATGGCGGTTCTGCGCGGAGTGGAAAGCGGCTTCACAATTGCCCGCTCGGCAAAACAGGGGCTCCAGACAATTAGCGACAGCCGGGGACGATTGCTACTGGACCGAGCGGGCTCAACGGACGGTTTTGTGGTTTCCGATGGGCTTGCCCCCGTGGCGCACGTGGCAACTCTTTACGCCGAGTGGGGCGACTGGTTCGCCTGGCTGTGCCTGGCTTCCTTGCTTTGCCTGATTTTTCTGCCCCGCCCGAGAAAAGCAACTTCGATCTGAGGCAGGAATGCGATAGTCTCTGCCGGGTGTGCCGCATTTCGGTACCGATCGGGGCTGCATCATTTCTAACGTCAAATCAGATCCTGCCACTCCCGTCGCTGCCATTCGTCGAGCCGGTCTGCTCTCTTTTGTCGCTTTAATGTATTCCTATGCGACGGCTGGCCCATTTGGACTGGAGGATCAAGTCACAACCAGCGGACCCGGAATGACTCTGCTGTTTCATTTGCTGATTCCGTTTTTCCTGTCTATTCCGGTTTCGCTGGTCGCCGCTGAATTGACCACGGCGATTCCGGTCGAAGGTGGCTTTTATCGCTGGGTTCGCATCGGTTATGGCAATTTCTGGGGATTTCTGGCGGGTTGGTGGAACTGGTGTTCCTCGTTCGTACTTGGTGGCGTTTACGCAGTTCTCTTCAGCGACTATCTGCGCTTCTTTTTTCCGTCCATGCAATTGTGGGAGCACTATGCCGTTTCCCTGCTGCTGATTGCACTAATGGCATGGATCAATATCACAGGAATTCAGATGGCTGGCGCGGTGGCCACCGTTCTGGAGCTTTTTATTCTATTGCCGGTGGCGGTTCTTTGCCTGATTGCCGCCACCAAGTGGCGTCACAATCCATTCCTTCCGCTCGTGCCGCCGCACGTACCCACATTTCAGGTTTTTGGCGTGGGATTGGCTCTGGGTCTTTGGCTCTACGCCGGCTACGAACAAATGTCCAGCGTCGCCGAAGAAGTCGACAATCCTCAGCGCAGCTATCCGATCGCACTGGCCATCGTTATTCCCATTTCCATCGCCACTTATTTCCTGCCAACTCTTTTCTCTCTCGCTGCGCTGGGCAACTGGCAGGACTGGAAAACCGGATATTTTTCCGAGGCCGCAAAACTAATCGGCGGACCGTGGCTGGGATTCTGGATGACTGTCGCCGCCGCGGTCACAAATATTTCTCTTTTGAATGCGACCGTGCTGACCGGAACTCGTATGCCTTCGGCCATGGCCGAAGATGGCTACTTCCCGTCCTCGCTCACGAAAAAACATTCTCGTTACGGCACACCGTGGATTGCGATTCTGCTTTCTTCAGCAATTCATGCACTGCTGGCCGTTCTGAATCTGGGGCAATTGATCAAGGCCTATGCCTGGCTGCGCATCGCCGTCACGGTTCTTACCGTGCTTTCCGCCTGGCGCATCCGGCAGACGCAGCCGCAGCTCGCTCGCCCGTTTCGCATTCCTGGAGGCCGTGCCGGATTATTCTATGTTGTGGCTGCACCAATTGTAGTGAGCGTTGTGGCTCTGCTGGGAAGTGATCGCTTCTCTCTCCTGTGGGGGCCCGTCGCTCTGGCGCTCGGCCCGCTCGCCTATGGCCTTCTTCGCGCCCTTCGCGCCGGCCGACCTCAGGTGAACCAGTCGAGCGCCTTGTAGTAAGCGCCAGCCAACGGCAGTCCCCAGGTGTTGCCGCTGCGCAGCCCCGGCGGAGCTGACGGAAACCCGATGCGGTCGAAAAGCAGTTCGTGGGCATCGCCGCAAATGGTCCCCGCGAGTTTTGCTCCTAGATAGGTCGCCGCCGCCACGCCGTGCCCGGCATAGCCTATGGCAAAGTGCATGTCGTCAATTTTTCCGGCATGTGGCATGACGTCGAAAACGAAGTCGATTGTGCCACCCCAAACGTATTCAATCTTGACGTTGCGCAGTTGTGGATAGACTCCGATCATTCCGCGGCGGAGAATTTCTGCGCTTTGCAGAATCGTTTTGTCGGTTTCCGGAAAAAACGCGGCCCGTCCGCCAAATAACAGGCGCTGGTCAGGGGTTAACCGGTAGTAGTAGAGAAAATGTTTGGAATCATAAATCATGCGGTTGCGCGGACTGAGTTCTTGAGCCAGCGTGTCCGGCAGCGTTTCTGTAGCGATAATGTAGGAGCCGATGGGAATTATTTTCTTTTGCAACGCGGGCGTGGCCTGGGTGGTGTATGCACCGCTGGCAAGAAGCACTTCGCGAGCCATGATTGCGCCTTTCGCGGTATGCACCCGAAAGCGACGCACTCCCTTCACGGATTCGGTCTCTACTTTGGTAACCTGCGCGCGCTCATGAAGGTGGGCTCCGGCGCGCTGCGCGGCTTGTACCAGCCCAGCGACGTATCGCGCGGGATTCAGGCCTGCGCTGCAGCCGTCGGCCATGCCGCCGAAATAAATATCTGAACCAATTTCTTCGCGCAACTGGCTCTTGGGAATGATGCGCAGCTCGTGGCCAAATTCCCGTTTGACGAGCGCAGCGGATTCTTCATAGCCGTCGAAGTGCGCCTGCTTACAGGCCACTTCCAGATGGCCGCAGCGCGAGAAGTCACATCGGATACTTTCTTCCTGGACGATTTGTTCCACGCAATCAATGGAGGCCAGCGATACCGCATACATTTGCCGAACAAGTTCCCTGCCGTAGCGCTTGATCAGTGTTGGAACAGGAAGCTTCATCCCGGTTAGGACCATCCCCCCGTTGCGGGAGCTGGCTCCCCATCCAAATGTTTCTGCTTCAAGGACGACTACATTGACGCCGCGCTTTGCGAGGGTTCGCGCGGCGGACAGGCCCGTAAAGCCGGCCCCGACGACAACCACATCCGCGGCCTCCGGGAACGCTGCCGGTTCGCTGCCGGAAGGAATTGACGCCGTGGTAAGCCAGTAGTTTTCTTGTTTCATGGACCCCGGGTCCCGTTGTTCAGAGCGGAGGAATAGTACCATCGCCCGGAGACGCGTAGCGAACCACCGGCAAGCGAACGGAAATCCTTGCTTGCCCAGTGGCGGCAAGCCAAGGCACAGCGTGCTGCGCTGAGGAACGGGACGCTTATGCCGTGCGAAGGACGATGAGGCTGATTTCCGGTGGAACCCCGAGGCGTACGGGCGCTCCTACCGTTCCGAGCCCGCGGTTTACGTAGAGATAGGATGTAGGTGAGGAATTGTGAGGCTGCAAAGTGGACTTATCATCCGGCAGGGCCGCACCGCGCAGCGCGCGGTCGCCGTGCGCGGGCAAAAACAGCGGGCGCTGATAGAGGCCGGCGATGTAATCGGTGATGAACCTGGCTGGGCTCAAGCGATGATCCAAAATCTCCACTTGAATCTGGCCGCCATGCGTGTGGCCCGCGAGCGAAAGCTCGATTCCCAGTTCCGCGGCCCGATTGAACGAATTGGGATTGTGGGAAAGCAAAATATTGGGCATGTCCCGGCGGACGAGGCGGGCCGCATCGGCCAGAGTCTGCTGGCGGCGACCACCGGAATTGCGTTCGCGCTGGTAATCCACGCCAATTAAATTGAACTGCGCGCCTTTGAACGAAATCTGCGCATTTTCCTGGCGCAGGAGTTTCATCCCGCCATCAGCAAATAGCGTTTGCGCTGTTGCCTCGGCGCGGGCGTAAATTTCATGGTTGCCATTGCAACCCCAGGTGCCGAGGGGGGCGCGCAGCTGGCGTAGTTCATCGATGCAGTCAGCAATGGGATCGCTTGCGCCGGTGATGAAATCTCCGGTGATAACCGCCAGATCCGCTCCAAGGTCATTTGCCATGTCCACGGCCCGGCGAACCTGCGCGCGCGGCATGTATCCGCTCAAATGAATGTCGCTGAGCTGAACAATTTTCAGACCATCGAGCGCCGCGGGAAGATTATGGACCGGAATTTCAATCCGTCGAATCTGATAGTTAAGGCGTTCCTCGGCAAAGCCATACACCGCACCGAGAAATGGCGCGACGCCTGCGGCCGCCGTAGCAGCACGAAAGAAGTAGCGGCGCGATGGGTCTTGCAGCAGTTCCACGCCGGATGAAGATGCCATGGCCTTGGCCGCCAGGGCACCAGAAGAATCCTTCTCGCGAGCGGACGCGGATTTCGCGCGCAGGACCCGGCCGAAAAACCTCCATACGCCGTCGATCCCGCGCACAAACTTGACAGCGATATAGGCAAAGAGCGCACTGGAAAACCACAACCCGGCAAAAACGGTAATCATGTTCGCCTGGGGAATGATTCGCCCGTGTCCCATCCGGAAGCCGTCCATTGCGGACAGAATGATCAAGAGCAGCGCCGTGACATAAAGAGCTCGCGCAACCACGCGCAGGGCGGTGCTATTCCAATTGGCAGTTACCCGCCACAAAGCCCGATACCAGAATCGTTGTGAAAGAAACAGCAATGCCAGGATGCTGAAAACGATGGCCGCCCGAATCAGAAAGAAGCCCCAATTCACGATAGTGGCGCCCTCCACGGGCGGTCTTTAAGCTTATCACGCATATCTTCCAGCATTTACCAGGTGCCCCAGTCTGCTAACAGGCAAGTGGCGAGCCGCCCGGCTGGCCCTCAGGAAGTGAAAAATTTGCGAAACGCATTGCTGGCTCAGCCGTCTGAGTGAAGGATGTCTGCATCTGCAGACGGAGGAGGGGTCTATGAGGAAGTGGATGGTGGTGGCAGGACTGGCGCTGGCTACGGGAATGACTACGGTGGCTCCCGCTGTGCATGCACAGGATATGGCCGCGGCGAAAACGGAGCCGAAGCCGGCGCCAAGCCCGTCCGGTGCGGTTCTCCAGCAATGGAATGACATTGGCCGCAAACTCGTCGCCATTGCCGAAGATCTGCCGGAAGACAAATACGACTACAAACCGAATCCGGATTCACGGAGCTTTGTGGCGCAATTGATTCATGCGGCTGGTTCCATGTACTACTTCACGGACACAGCGCAGGGCAAAAAACCACACTTGGCGGATGATCCCAGCCGCGACGAATTGAAAACCAAGGCGCAGATTGTGGCGTTCGTGAAAAAGTGTGTGCAGGACGGGGCCGATCTGATCAAAGCCAAAGGCGATGCCGGAATGGACGAACAAGTCGTCGACGGCGGGCCTACGAAAATTCGCATTCGCGACCTGGCGCTGGCTCTCAATGAACACTCCGGAGAGCATTATGGACAATTGGTCGTCTACTACCGCATCAACAAAATGGTTCCTCCGGAATCTCGGAAGAAGTAATTTAATCGAAATCGTGATAGACAGGAGCAGGAGAGGGGCAAGAACTCTCCTGCTTTTTCTTTGGAGTTCCTCACGATGAAATCCAAACCGGTGAAATTTGTCCTGCTGCTGACTCTCACGCTCTTGCTGAACGGGTGTGAGCCGATAGATTCACTGCACTCGCTTTACCAGGCCGACGACGCGGCTTTCGAAGATGGCTTGATTGGCACCTGGCAGCCGGTCATCACCGAGTCCAACGAAAGCGATAAGGACATTCGCTGGATCTTCGAGCGTCCGGGTGATGACAAGTCTTATGCATTCACTTGGGGAAGCGTTCTTGGAAAAGGCGGCTTCGCTGCAAAAGCCCGTCTGCTAAAGCTCAATGGCAATCTCTTTGTTGATTTTGCAGGAGACGCGAACCGCGCCGAAAAACTCCAGGGAAAAGACCTGGTCTTGGCTTTCCCCTCGATTTCAGCCCATATGGTCGGGCGGATTTGGCTGGAGAAAAATTCCCTCAAAGTCCGTCTCCTCAGTCGGGATTGGGTAGACAGCCAAATCAAAGCAGGCGCCTTCTCCCTCGCTCACGAAAATGTAGACGGCAGGGAAATTCTGACGGCCAGCACAGCGGATTTAAGAAAATTCATGCAGGAGCATGCCGATGACCGTGTCGCGCTGGGAGAAGAATTTGATTTGGTACGCAGCAAATAGTTCATGGACTTTTTCCCCGGCTAACCGGCGACTTTGGAGCGACGCTGTTCGGTAAGCAGTGCCACGAGTTGGCTCCGATCGCTCGTCGGAGGCAGACAGGACTGGCCGGAGCAAACGACGGCTAGCGATTTGTCCTGCGGGAGATGCGGCAACGTTTCTTTCAGGGCACTGGGAAAATTACTGAGAGAAATTCCCGGGGTCAGGCGCAGGACCGACTTGCCCAGGCGATACACGCTGTGCGCGGCGAGTTCCAGGGCTGCGGCACTGGCATCGTCAGCGGGGCCGGTGATGACCACTTGCATCGGATGATTTGCAAACAGGGTTGCCGCAAGCCCGTAGCTTGCCGCGTGCAAGCCGTACTGCGGCGCCACCCCCGCGAATGCTTCGAGGGTCTTCTTTGCAAACTTGTAGTAGCGGGCGTCTTCTGTAAAATCGTGCATGCGAATCAAGGCCATGGCGGCGACAGAGTTTGCGCCGGGTGTTGGGGAGTCCTGAAACGGTTTGCGGCGCACGTCGAGACCACCCATGGGAGGAGCGTCGCTGGCACGGTCAAAAAACCCGCCGCCTTCGGCATCGCCGTACCGTGCAATGGCCAGGTCCAGCGTTTTTTTCGCTGTTTCGAAATAGCGCGAATCCAAGGTGATCTCATAGGCGTCGAGAAGAGCGAGAACGCCGAACGCCTGATCATCCAATGAGCCTTCAAGCGCAGGTCCACCAATGCGGTGACCGAATCCGCGCGCATCACTCCAAACGTCTTTCAGCATGCGGTCGAGCGTTTTGAGGGCGAATGCCCGGCAGTGGCCTCCCAGCACTCCACCCAGCACGCGAGCGGCGTCCAGATATGCCGATACAAACATCGCGTTCCAGGAAACGTACATCGTCTTGTCAATGTAGGGAGTGGGACGCGGCTGGCGCGCAGCAAACAGTTGTCCTTTGGCTTTGGCAATCGTCAAACGGACCGTCGATTCCTCAAGGCCAAGTTGTTTCGCGATATCTTCTGCTGAGCGCGCAATCCACAGAACGTTCTTCGCCGGATTGTGATGCATCTCTCCGTGCGCTTCCACGTCGTAGTACAGCTCCATAACCCGCGCTTCATTGGGTAAAAGCGCAGCGCGTAGCTCTTCGAGCGTCCATGTGAAATAGTCGCCGTCGTCGTCAAGAGAGTAATCCGCATCCTGGCTGGCATAAAAACCGCCATTTTCGCGGTCCGACAAATCCTGATCGACCCAGCCGATGATGCTTTCCGCCGTCTCGCGCAGCAACGGGTTCTCGGTCACCTGCCAGCCGTGCAGGAAATTTCGCAGCAATTCTGAATTGTCATACGACATTTTTTCGAAATGGGGCACCAGCCAGCGTTCATCGACGGAGTAGCGGTGAAATCCACCAGCAAGCTGGTCGTAAACGCCGCCGTTTGCCATTTTTTCAAGTGTGGTTTCAGCAATCGCCAGCAAATGTTTTTCTTTCGTTTGCTGGTAGCGCTCCAGAACCAAATCGAGCGCCGAAGCATGGGGAAATTTTGGAGCGTTGCCAAAGCCACCATTGCGAATATCGAATCGCTGGGTGATCGATGAAATCTGCTCATCCACCGCGGCCAAATCAAAATCGGCTCGCGCCCCGGTAAACAGCTCCGCTTGCGATACCGCATCAGAGAGCGAGTTTGCGGCGCGTTCCAGGTCAGCCCGCTTGTTGCGATACGATTCGGACACCACCACAAGCAGACGCTTAAATCCCGGCCGCCCCATCTGGTCTTCCGGAGGAAAGTACGTGCCGCCATAAAATGGCTTGCCGTCCGGCAGCAAGAATCCGGTCAACGGCCAGCCCCCTTGTCCGGATATCGCGCTGATTGCCGATTGATAGCGCGAATCCACATCGGGCCGCTCATCACGATCCACTTTCACCGCAATAAAATGCTCGCTGATAACTTTGGCGACTTCAGGGTTTTCGTAGCTCTCGCGGTCGATAACATGGCACCAGTGGCACCACACCGCGCCAATATCGAGAAGTATCGGTTTGTCTTCGGCTTTGGCCCGCGCAAACGCAGCATCGCCCCATTCATACCAATCAATGGGTTGATGCGCTGCAGAGCGCAAATACGGACTTGCGGAATCTTTCAAGCGATTTTCGGGATGCGACGACACGCGTGTTCCTTTCGGGGCTGTTACCGGTGAAAAAAATTTGAACTAACTTCGACGATTCGGGAAGCAGATAGGACGGCTACCGCAAATCGCGAAATCCCTGCGGACTCATTGGATGACGTTTCCGGGTCCCAGGTCGCGCGGATCAATCGGCTTGCGGCCGGAGAATCCTTCATCTTGCCGGTGATAAAAACGGATGCGATCTTCTCCCAGCTTCCAGCACAGATAAACGCTTTGATTGTTGATGATCGCGGGGAAATCGAGCAGGCCAATGTCGAGATCCTTGATGACGCATCCGGTTTCAAGAATTCGGCTCAGCGCGGACTTAAATGTCTCTGACAGTTGCGTGTGCTGCACGCGCTGGGCTGCCAGTTTTTCGTAAGGAACCAGTATTCCGCCCATCAGCATAATGCGCGAGGCTACCGCCGAGAGGCTTTCATCGAGGCTGGCAAGTTTCTTGCGGCAGTCGATCGCTTCGACAAGGAAGGGCTCCAATTCCTGCCGCGTGCGCTCGGCCTCGGTCAGCGTGAAAAGGCGCGGCTCGGGTTCCGGTGCTTCGTCCTTTTCCTGCTCGTCGTCTTCGTCTGCCATGAGTTTTCGTCCGTCAAAATGGAACAGCCTGTTCTAGATTCGATGCTAACGCAAACGGACTGTGCGGTCGAGAGAGGCTTTGTAACATTCTGCGCTGCGAGCGGGCCGGCGGCTAACCGCCGATAAAGACCATCGTCCGATCCGGCTGATGGAAATCCGGCTCGTTGATATGATGGCTTTCCTCTTTTTCCATCACTACCGAGCGAATGAAAGCCTTGAGATCCTCATCGCTTGCGCCTTCCCGCAGCAGGCTTCGCAGGTCATGATCGTCTTTGCTGAAAAGGCAGGTCCGCAGTTTCCCGTCGGCGGTAAGCCGAATCCGCGAACAATGTCCGCAGAAAGGCTGCGTAACCGGCGAGATCAAACCAATTTCTCCCGGTGCCCCGTCCGCAAAGCGGAATTTGCGCGCGGTCTCGCTGTGCTCGTGCGGGATTTGCTGCAGCGGCCAGCGCGCGTGGATTCGTTGATGGATTTCTGAGGAAGGCACAACCACAGCGCGTGTCCAGTGGCGGTCTGCATCAAGCGGCATGAACTCGATGAAACGCATGATTACGCCGCGTTCACGCGCAAAATTCGCGAAAGCCTCTACTTCATCGTCATTCATGCCTCGCACCAGCACCGCATTAATTTTCACGGGACCCAGTGCAGACTCCTGCGCTACGTCGATGCCGTGCATTACTGCCGCGAATGATTTGGTGCGAGTAATTTTTTCAAATCTCACGCGATCGAGAGAGTCCAAACTGATGTTGATGCGCTTTAGACCCGCGGCCAGCAGGCGCTTGCAGCGATCGGCCAATAAATGGCCATTGGTGGTCATCGACAAATCTTCGACGCCCAGGCCATGCAGGCGCTCTATGTATTCCTCCACTCCTTCGCGGACCAGCGGTTCGCCCCCCGTCACGCGTATCTTGCGGATGCCAAGGGCTAGGAAGACGTGAGCCAAACGGTCAAGTTCCGGCCACGACAAGATTTTCTCGTGCGCCTGATAGTTCTCCGGATCGGCAGACCGGCAATATACGCAACGAAAGTTGCAGCGGTCGGTGACCGAAATCCGCAGGTCCGTAATCTGCCGCCCGAATTTATCGGAAAGAGTCATGTGTCAGCACAAATTCGATGCTATCCCCAGGTCTACGGTCACGACAGAAAAAAAATGGCCCGTTCCAGTGTCGGATAACGGGCGCGAGCCGAAAATACGTATATTTTCGGTGAGTCGCTCCTTTCCAAACACGGGAGGCCCAGGCGTTTCCACCAGAACCCTGATCATCAGGCGAGCCAGAAACTCGCCGGAAGTTGCCCCACCGGGCTTAGGCTGTCTGTCCGTTAGCCCGCCGGGGTCGGAGTTACCCTCTTAGCTTACGCCCGTATGGAGCAAAGGAGCAATTGTGGAAGGTACGCGAATCTCCCGGTCAAGGCGCGCAGACAGAGTGTGCTAAAGTTTCCCCCACGCTATGCGGATCTTTGTTTTGGGAGCCGGCGCGACCGGCTCCCTTCTAGCCCAATTGCTCGAACGGCAAGGCCACACGGTCTGGTGCGGAGATCGCGACTCCGACCGCGCCCGTCGCTTCCTCGGCAAAAAAAGCACGATCGCCGTCACCGAAGTAAATGCCCGCAACCTGCGCGGCATTATTCGCGCCGCCCGTGGCGCACAATTGGTGGTAAACGCCTCAGCCTCTGTGTTTAACCAGATTGTGATGCGCGCTGCTCTCCATGTGCGTGCGCACTATCTGGACCTGAGTTCTCACCTCACGCGTAACCCCTTCAAGGCCGAGCAATTTTCCTTTGCCAAGCGATTTGCGGCAAAAAAGCGGGCGGCGCTGATCAATGCCGGCGCGGCTCCCGGTCTAACCAACCTCCTTGTCATGCGCGCCGCGGATTTGCTCGATGAAGTGGAGAGTGTGCAAATTCGGCTCTATGAGAGTAGTGAGAGCGCTGATCCTATTTCACAGTGGTCGCCTGAAGTTTCGTTTGATGAGGCAATTTCCAATCCGCGTGTCTATCGCGAGGGAAAATTCAAAATGGGGAGACGATTCGCAGAACTGGAAAAATTCCGTTTCGCCGACCCCATCGGCAATGCCAACGTCGTTCTCGCTGCCCAGGATGAAGTAGCCACGCTTCCCTACTTCATTCCCATGAAAAACATGGATGTAAAGATCGGTGGCAACGAATTTGACCGTCTTCGCCGCTGGTATAAACAAGGAAAACTTTCCAAATCCCGCGGGATTCCCAGAAAAAGTTTCCCGCAGACATCTTCTCCCCGCGCGATTGCCAAATTAATTCGCCAGGGCGCCCTGCAGAATGCGCGTTTTGCGGCAGCCGTGCTGGTGCAAGGCATCCAGCGCAACGCAAAGGAGGATCAGCGATTTCTCGTTCGCAGTGATTGCACGTTTCCCACCCTCTATTTGATTCGCCTCCAGGGGCGATTCACGACGCCAGTAGCCTACGCCACCGCGCACCTGGCCCTGCTGTTTATCAAGAATTTTCCCCGCGATTTAGCAGGAGTGTTTGCCCCGGAAAATCTACCGTTAGAAACGCGACGCGCCATTCTGGCAGGTATCCGCACGCAAGGCGTGAAAATCGCACACAGGATCACCGTCCTCAAGTCGAACGAGGATGACGAGGAAGTCTGATTTTTGCTGTCACTGGAAAGCCAAACGTTCCTAGGGCCGCGCTTCAAATATGAAATTGAATGGAGTTTGCGTTGCCCGGCGGAACTGCGTGAAACCTCCGCTCGTGACGACCTCGCGAATACGTTTTTCGCCCGCCTGTGCACCTAAAGCAAGCCCAACTTCCTGTGACAGCGAAGCCGGCGTGCACAGCAGCGTTGAAGCGCCATAAAAAGCGCGGCCTAACGGATGCAGATTGTCTTCCAGCTTGTCTCCTGCTGCGGGCTCTACGATCATCCATGTTCCATCGGCCTTCAGCGTGGTACGCACATGAGCCGAAGCGCCCGCCGGATCACCCATGTCGTGCAAACAGTCAAAAAATGTAACGAAGTCATAGTCTTTGCCGGGGTAGGTCTTGGCGCTTGCCACTTCAAAGCGAATCCGATCGCTGACACCGGCATCCCGCGCGCGCTGCTTGGCGGTTTCGATGGATTGTTCGTGGTAATCGAAAGCCGCAAATTCCGATTTCGGATAAGATTTGGCCATCAAAATAGTCGAGGCCCCTAACCCACAGCCAACATCCGCAACGCGAGCGCCGTTCTTCAACTTTGCATCCACGCCATTCAAGGACGGAATCCACGATCCAACCAGATTTGCCGCATAGCCCGGACGAAAAAATCGCTCGGTGCCGACAAACACCTCGTGATGATGCTCATGCCAGCCAAGCCCCTTTCCGGTCTTGAAGCGTTCAATCAATTCGTCATCTGCCTTTACTGCCGCGAGGGCCACTTGAAAAGCGCCTGGCAGGAAAACCGGGCTGCCTTCTTCGGCCATCGCCAAAGCTTGCTCTTCGGTCAGATGGAATTTTTGATTGCTGGCATCATAGGTGACGTATCCACCGGCGGCTTGGTTAGAAAGCCATTCGCGCACATATCTTTCCGTCGTTCCCGTGTTTTTGGCCAATTCTGCGGAACTTTGCGGACCGCCCTTTGCCAAAGCCTTGTACAGGCCCAGTTTGTCGCCGATACGTACCAACGCCGCGCTGAATGTCGCGCCAAAATCAACAATCGCTTTGCCTAAAAATTCTTGAAGCTTGTCGTTATCAATGGCCATGGGGTTACCTCCGTATAATGAAAGATAAAGGAAGACGGGCTGAATTGCTGCAAATCTTACGGCTAGCCGCCGCGCACGGCAAGTACAGAGTTCTAGCAGCAGCGGTTGGGCCGGGAATACTTCCGGTCCGCCTGTTCCAGGTAAAATTGCTTTGCACTAAGGGGATGTGCGCAGCAGCATTTTGTGTGCTTTGAGCGCAAATAGCTTTCATAGGCCGCATCGCCGCACCATTCGCGAATTCCCTGCCACACGTTTCGAAGCCCGCTTCGCACTCGAGCAGTCCAGGTGGCCTTTGCCGGGCTTTCGATCGGGCAGGAATTCATCAGTCATCTCCGTGAGCGGAGCCGGAATATTCACTCGCCCATTGCGTCGCAACATAAGGCGATTCATGCAATGCCGCTTCACGCCGTCGCGCAAGAATGGCGTACCACTGCACCAGCGCCTCCGCAATCAGCACCAGTATCATCAACGCCAGCACGACCGTTACCACGGCATCCAGCCGCTGATTGAAAATAATCCGATGCGTGTCGGCAATCTTATCCGCGGGAATTTTACCGGTGGCAAGTTGCATTGACAAAGCTTTGCTGTAGGAAAGAAAGCCGATCCGCGGATTCGCGCTGAAAATCTTCTGGTAACTCGCGGTCATGGTAATAATCACCAGCCACGTCATGGGGACTACGGTCACCCAAATCAACCGCAGCCGTCCCATCTTCAGCAAAATCGTAGTGGCCACAACAAGCGCTACTGCCGCGAGCAATTGATTTGAAATTCCAAACAGAGGCCACAACGAATTAATGCCACCCAACGGATCAATCACGCCCTGATACAGAAAATAGCCCCACAGACCAACAATGACTCCGCTCGAGATCAGGACCCCGGGCGTCCATCCAGTGCGTCCAAATGGCTTCCACACCCGTCCGCCAAGTTCCTGCACCATAAAGCGTCCGACACGGGTTCCCGCGTCCAGCACCGTCAAGATGAAAAGCGCCTCAAACATGATCGCAAAGTGGTACCAGATGCTCAACAATCTTGGTCCGCCGATGCTGCTGGAAAAAATCTGCGCCATGCCCACAGCCAAGGATGGCGCTCCGCCCGCTCGATTAAGAAGTGTTTGCTCTCCAACTGCATGCGCTAGATTCGTCATCGTTTCCGCTTGCAGCGGAAACCCCCAACCGCTAATTGTTCGAGATGCCGCATCGGCGGTATTGCCAACAATGCCGGCAGGGCTGTTGATGGCAAAGAACACGCCCGGGGTCATGGCACAAGCCGCAACCATGGCCATCACTCCGACGAAGGATTCCAGCAGCATCGCACCATACCCGATCAGCCGGGCATGACTTTCGCGCAAAATCATTTTTGGCGTGGTTCCGGAGGAAATTAGTGAATGAAACCCACTGATCGCTCCACAAGCGATGGTAATAAAGCAGAACGGAAAGATTTTTCCGGCAAAAACCGGTCCGCTGCCATCGGTAAATCGCGTAAAGGCCGGCATTAAGATATGTGGACGAACCAAGAGAATCCCCGCAGCCAATGAAAAAATCGCGCCCGCCTTAATAAAGGCGCTCAAGTAATCGCGCGGGGCAAGCAGCAGCCAAACCGGCAATGCAGAAGCCGCAAATCCGTACGCCATCAGAATAAACGCCAGGGTAATCCCGCTGAGCGTGAATACAGGCGCCCAGGAAGGCGACTCGGCAACCCACTGGCCGGCTACTACCGCAAACATCACTAGCGTGACCCCAATAAAAGACGCTTCAATCACGCGACCCGGGCGTAGGAATCGCAAATATACGCCGAGCAAGAGCGCGATCGGAATCGTCATCGCCAGAGTGAAGGTCGCCCACGGCGAAGACTTCAGGGCATTCACAATCACCAGCGCCACCACTCCCAAAAGAATGACCATGATCGCCAGCACGGCGATTTGCGCAATAAATCCGCCGCGGCGGCTGACTTCTTCGCGAGCCATTTCCCCAAGAGTCTTTCCATTGCGCCGGATTGAACACAGCAAAATAATAAAATCCTGCACGCACCCCGCAAAAGCTGCCCCGACAACAAGCCACAGCGTTCCCGGCAAGTAGCCAAACTGCGCGGCGAGTGTCGGCCCCACCAGCGGACCGGGTCCTGCAATGGCGGCGAAATGGTGACCGAACAGCACCCACTTGTTTGTTGGCACAAAATCGCGCCCATCGTCGTTCACTTCGGCCGGAGTCGCGCGTTGGTCGTCGAGGGCCAGCAATTTTGCGGCGATGAACGCCGAATAGAATCGATACGCCACCAGGTAGCAACAGATTGCCGCCACGACAAACCACGTTGCACTCAACGATTCGCCGCGATCAAACGCAATGCGCCCTAACGCTCCTGCCCCTAGCAGCGCAACCATGATCCAGATAAAAATAGAAAGAGGTTTTTTCATTTTGCGGAACTGGATGGTGAACTGCTGGTAATGAATTTCGCTATGTCCTGCTTCAATCGGGCCAATGAAGCGGGTTGCACGTACATCATGTGTCCCGCTTCAAAATAATCTCCGCTCAAATGGCTGCGGAGTGTCGGGTCGAGTCCTAAATGGTCGAATGTATAGTCCGCCGCAAAGAATGGCGTAGCCAAATCGTAGTAGCCCTTGGCGACAAACACGTGCAGGAACGGATTTTGCGTCATCGCGCTGCGCAGCGTCTCCGCCACGTTCACGTATCTATTTTCATAGGGCGCATAGTTCCACGGCCGCACGCGGCCCGTGAGCACTTCATAAGGCAAATCACTGTCAAATTTCAAATCATTACGAACGTAATCATTTAGCATCCCGGCGTAAGGACCGATAATTGCAGCAATGCTTGGATCAAATTCCGGTTTTTCTCCCGCCGCGTCCGTATCAATGCCGGTAAACCGCGCATCGATTCGCCCGATTGTCCGCCGTTCCCCGCGCAACAATTCCTTTGTAAACCTTTGAATCTCAATTCGCAAATTCGTCCGGTCAATATAGTCGGCGGAGAGTCCGGTAAGCCGCGCTAACTTCTGCGCCATCTCCGACCGCCGCGCCGCCGGCAGAGCATCACCCGCCATCAAGGCATCGGCGTATTCACCTGTCGCAAATTTACGCGACTCCGCAATGGCCCTTTGCAAATCTCCCTGCAAGTCCCCGCCCAACTTCTTGTGGTACCAGGCAATCGCCGTGTAGGTCGGCAAATACAAGATATACGGCAAATCATTCCCGGTATCGAATTCTGCCGTCTCAAAATTCAAGATCGAAGAAATCAGTACGATTCCGTTCAAATACATGCCGTAGCGCTGCTGCAAGTAACCTGAAAGTCCGGCAGCCCGTGTCGTCCCGTAACTTTCGCCCGCAAGAAACTTGGGCGAAGACCAGCGTTTGTTACGCGTGGCGTAGAGCCGGATGAAATCGGCAACCGACTGCACATCCTCTTGCACGCCATGAAATTGCTTCGGTGTCTCACCAGGCACCGCGCGGCTGTAACCGGTTGAAACCGGGTCAATAAAAACCAGATCCGTCACATCCAATAAAGAGGATTCGTTGTCCACCAGTTTGTATGGCGGCGGAAGTAAACTCCCGGCGTCGCCCATCTGCACGCGGCGCGGACCAAATGCCCCCAGGTGCAGCCACACCGAAGCCGAGCCTGGCCCGCCGTTGAAGGTAAACGTGATGGGTCGCTGCGATGGATCGGTGACCTCGTCTTTCGTGTAGGCCACGTAAAAAACGCTGGCTTTCGGTGTGTCGTCTTCCTGTTTCAGTAGAATTGTCCCCGCCGTAGCCGTGTACTTGATTTCTTTTCCGTCGATTTTGCATGAATGCCTGGTCTGGGATATTTTCTCTTCCGGCTTCGGCGGAGTTTTTTTCTCTTCCTTCGGTTTTTCGGCCTCGGGGGGAGTGGAGGGAGGTTTTTGCGCCGCTACTGCGGAAATAGTTCCGGCGATTGCCAGCGCAGAAAAAAGCATAAACCTGAATGGAGGGATCATGGCTGTCGTCTGTCTCCCGGCTCGTTGATCAAAGAAGCAATTTGTGTCCCGCGCGGCATGGTAAGCGACGGCGGCAGCAGCGTCAATTGGTTCGAAGGCGAATCTATGCTTCGCGCAGCGGCGCAAACCACTTTTGCCCCTCGCATAAGCGTCCAAGAAGGGATAGACTCTCGCCCACGCAGAATGCAACACCTGTTGCGAGGAGAATTTCATGATCGGTTTGCGATTCCGCCGGGTACTCATTTTTGCGCTGGCCGCCGGGCTGGCCCACTGCTGCAACGCACAGGAGTCCAAGAAAGAGGAGCTTCCTCATCCCAAGTCTCTTGGAGAACTTCAGAAGGCCATGAATGATGTGCTTGCCAACAACCACGTCACAGGAGCCGGCGTCGCGTTGGTCTCCAATGGTCAGGTGATTTGGTGCGGAGGGATGGGCAAGGCGGATATCGCTGCCAACAAAGATATCAATTGCAACACCGAATTTCGTGTCGGCTCCATCAGCAAATCGTTCGTCGCCTTGGCCCTGCTCAAGCTGCAGGAAGAGGGCAAGATCGATTTGAACGCCAAGCTGAAGGACATCGCGCCAGAGATTGTCATCAACAATCCTTGGGATGCGACCAATCCTGTCCGCGTCGTCAACCTGCTGGAACACACCGCCGGCTTCGACGACATGAGTTTCAGCGAAGTCTACAACACGCATGATCCGCGGGACTTTCCGCTGTTGAAGGTTTTTAGCGCACATCCCGCGCCACAAAATCCCCGCTGGCCGCCCAGCACGCGTTTTTCCTATTCCAATCCGGGCTATGGCGTGGCCGGCTATTTAATTGAAAAAGTCAGCGGCCAACCCTTCGACGTCTACATTCAACAAAGGATTCTCGCTCCGCTCGGCATCGCTCGCGGCGATTTCCGCCTCACCGATGTGAATAAGCCGTTTCTCGCCCAGGGTTACCAAGGCCGGCCCGCCAAAGCCGTTCCGTACAAGGAAATTTATCTGCGTCCGGCGGGGGACATGAAAGCCTCTCCCGGAGAGCTTGCCAAGCTGGTGCAGTTTTTTCTGCAACGCGGCAAAGTCGGCGATACCGTTCTCGTCAATTCAGAATCGCTTGCGCGAATGGAATATCCCGCGACGCCGCTGTCCGCGCAAAATGGACTCAAACTCGGGTATGGCTTGGCAAACTACACCGAAACCGAAGGTACGGTCGTCACCCACGGCCACAGTGGCGGCATCGACGGCTTCATTTCTATCTATCGTTATATGCCTGAGCAAAATTGGGGCTATGTCATTCTTGTGAATGACGTTTCTTCAGGCAAAGCACTCGGCGACTTGAACAATCTGGCTGTCGACTTCCTGTCGAAGGATTTTCCGAAGCCGCAGCAGCCCTCCGTTACCTTGCCGACAAGCGACCTGCAGAAATTCGCTGGTTATTACGAACCACGCGATCCGAGAAATGAGCTCTTTCGCTTCATGGGCAATCTGACAGGCAGCATAAAAATTAATGCTGTGGACGGCAAACTTACACATTCGGGCCTGTTTGGCAAAGCGGAAACTCTTTATCCAGTTGCCAGCAATATGTTTCGCCACGAAAAAGATCCCGTCGCCACTGCGGTATTTTTCACCGACACCAGCGGAAAGATGATTTTTTCCGCCAGTGGCATTGACGGCGGTTACGCCGAACGCATCAGCCCGATATGGCCATACGCCCGCTTCTTGCTGTTGGCGGGATGCGTGGCATTGCTCGCTTCCTCGCTGTTGTTCGCCGTGATTTGGTTGGCAATGCTGCTTATCGGAAAGCTAAAAGGCGTAAAACACCTCTCCGTGCGAATTGTTCCGTTCCTTGCAAGTCTGTGCGTCCTGATTCTATTCTTCAGCTTCGGCAAAGCCATCGGAGAAATCGGCAACGCCGGCCTCTGGTCCCTCACATTCTTCGTCGTAAGCCTGCTATTCGCCGCACTCTCCATAGTTGGCTTGCTGCTGGCGACCAGTGTCACACGCACCGAAATTCGCCCCGCGGTGCGCATCCATTCCTTTCTGGTCTCATTGGCATGCTGCGTGTTAGCAGTTTTCCTTGCCTCCTGGCACCTCATCGGCCTCCGCTTCTGGGCCCCATGACGCCCCCCCCTACTCTCAAGCAGGCCACATTTACCCTTGGCCAAATCCGCTTGGGACGTAGGAAAGCAATTTTCCCCAATATCTTCGTCGCAAACCCAGCCTTGAAAGCAATGAATACCAGACGTCTCGAAACCACGGTGGCTTGTTTGCGGTAAATGCGGCTGGCCTGCCATTCGGGATCAAGGACACTCTCTCCAATGCAATTGCGCTTTTCTCCCATTGCGACAAGACGCGGGCCAGGTCATCGAGCAGAGGAAGGTGCGAATTATTCACGATTAAGACGACCTTTCGTATCCCGCACTTTTGCAAAAATTCGCCGGAAGGGAAATCCTGCGGGTGTGTCATCCAGCGATTGTCAAAAAGTCGGTTATCAGGATTCCGGGTGTTGCCCATCCGGAGGGAGTCCAGGAGAAATGCAGGTGGTGAATCAGGTTCGAGTGGTAGCGAAGCCAACTGTTGGCCACGCTGGCAAAGTGCGCGGCAGAGCGGCCGCATGTCGATTACTGAGGTCGATCGCATTCTCTCCGTGGTACTGCTGGGCATAAGTTCCAAGATCAGTCCGTGCAGGTCAGGACCCGGAGATCCATCAATCACTGGAACGGGCCGATATCCGCGCGCGGCCAGGGCAATTCCGCACTCAATCGTCTCTTGGCCGGGAAGATCGACAACAAATGCCGTCTCTGAAGAACGCGAAGGTAACCAATCGAATCGATATTCAGACAGCGCAGCCGCCGCATCAGACTTTATACAGGTCATTTGTGCAAATGGCACGGGTAGGACCCACTGCGACCAAATCGATTCCTTCGGAGCCCACAATTCGTACAATTCTTCAGGCGTCACGCTGCGTTCACCTCCCTTCGCTTAGTCACCAACACAGCAGCATCCTGTGCCTGGTGGGTAATGATTGGTTGCTCCGACACACGTCCATAAAATCCGGCTGCTTTTCCATCGATCGTAAACACGCCGATGCACGGATAGCGAATACCGGACTCTGTATTTACGGGTGAAATCGCAAATCGCTTTTGTGCAACCCATTCCTCCGGCCGGTGGTGAGCGTGGCGTTCGTGTTGGCTAAAGTCCGAAGCGGTGCTGATCCCGCGAATCGCGATACCTTCTCCAACTCTCCCCAGCGCCGGCTTCAGAACCCACGAGTCATCAAGCGGGCCTCGCACCTCTTCAACTTCACAAGTATGCGGGAGCAGATCTTGCCAGGTCGGAAGATTGGTTCGCAGTTCATGCCAAATCAGTGGAAATCGTTTGGTTTGGCTGACGATTGCCAACCCCGGATTACTGAGAGGAATCCGGGTCGGCCGAAAATATGCTTTCCAGCAGGAATCCGAACCGGCATGAGGGAGCCACTCTGCCGGAAAAAATCGAACCACAAGATCGGGTCTGCCGGAAGCAAAATCCGTCGAAATTTCCGCGAACCCATCAACCCAACGCAGATTGGCGGGGCCCAGCAGCGCGACTTTCATGCCGCGCTTCACTACGCAACGCGCCAGCTGCTGCATTACTTGTCGGTCGTCGCTGAAATTTGTGGCGTGCACCAGCCCTACAATTCCTCCGTTTCCCACAATCCTGTAGATGGCATCCGCATAAATGTCAGAAGTGGAGAGCGGCTCATTGATGGTGGTCCATTGCTCCCCGTAAAGCTTGTTCCATCCGCTCGCTTCAATGAATCCGCCGGGAACATCGGAATTTACTTCAGAAATTTTCCAACCTGCGTCTGTAGGGTGAAAATCGAAGCGCATCACCCGCAGGTGAGCACTGCCTTTCTGCACTTTCGCATCTTGTTGAAGAATTTTGCGGATAGAACGCGGCAATCCAAGTCTTTTCAGCAAGTTTGGCTTTTGCAGGATTTCCGCTTCTGCAGCGATGGTTTCCCGGGCTAGTCTCTCGGCAAGTTGATTCAAGTGCTCAGCAGTGTCCTGCTCCAGAAATATTGGGAACGAAGCAAGCACATCATGGTCTTCAGAATGAATATCCCATTTGCAGAATTCAAAAATCGCCCTGCGTTGCAGGTCGAGCCAATTGCTCCTGTCCAGATTTTTCCCTGCATATATCAGGTTCGTCTTCAGTTCAATCACCGCCGTACAAGCTCAGCAATGGTATTAATGCAACAAACTCCCAGACGCAAGAATTATTTGCGCCAATGAAAATTCAGTTTTCGCCTGGCAGGCTTGTGAACTTCAAGATTGGATAAAGCTCGCGGAAAGTTTTCTGGAGTTCTCGTGGAAACGTTGCACTGAGGGCGGCACTCGTAGGGAGTTTTCGGCGGACGATCCAGGCTTGGATTTTCTTCCAGTTGTCGAGTGACTCGGGCCAGCCTTCGTGTTTGGTCCATTGGCCCTTCTCTGTGGCGTACCAATAGCTTTCGTAGCGGCGGCCAAGCCGTTTTTTCTGCTTTGCGACCCAACGCGGGTCGTCTTGGAGCCGCGGCGTGGCTATCATTGCCAGCGCGCCTTCCGTACGTTTTGCGCCGGAATAAATTCGGAAGCCCGCGGTCACCGTCTCGATGGACAGCGCGCTGTAGAGTTGTCCACTTTCGCGGTCACCCGGCACGGGGATGGAAAACTTCAGATACATCTGCGTCTTGTAAAGCGTCTTGTCTTTTGCAAAACGAATGTCACGGTTGATGCGCGAGAAATTGGCGCCGGTGCGTCCGCAGGTATCGAAATTCGGATTGAGCTCCAGTACAACGGGAGCCATTTCCTCGCACAACCGGCGAAACGGCTCGACGATCGCGGCGCGATATCGCTCGCGGTTGGCTTTCATCCAGTCCAGACGATTGTTCCGCTTGAGCTGTTTGAAAAATTGAAACGTTTTTTCGGTAAAAATTATTTTCGTCCTGCTCATCCCGGCCTTCCCAGAGTTCCTCACAGTCATCTTTCTCAGCGTACACGATTCCAAAGTGAGGTCAATTCGACTATGCTGTTGCGCGTTCGGCGAGCCTGCCGGGTTAAGCTTGAATCATTCACGAAGAGAGATAAAACGATGCTCAGGAAATATCTTGCGTTTGGAGTGGTTCTGGCCGGAATCTTTGCGATTGCTATTTCGGTTCGCGCAGACGATGCACCGAAGCAAAAGAAGATCGGGCCGTGGAAGGCTGAAGATTTTATTTACTCCGAAGCCGCTGGACAGTACCGGATATCGCCGGATGCCAAGTGGCTGGTCTGGGTGAAATCAACCGGCGACAAGGACAAGGATTCCCGTGTCTCCAACCTCTTTCTCTCCAGCCTGACGGAGAGCCGCGAAATTCAGTTAACGCGAGATGGAGATATGAACTCGCAGCCCAAGTGGTCTCCAGATGGGGAGTGGATCGCTTTTTTGAGCAATCGCGCGCGCCCCCATGGAAAAACTGAAAACTCCAAGGTGCAAATCTGGCTTATCAACGCGCACGGCGGCGAAGCGTGGCCGCTTACCGAGCTCGTGCGCTCTCCCCGCCAGATCGAATGGCTGGACAAGGACACGATCGTCTATAGCGCACAGGAAGACCCTTCGCTATACGAAGAAGAATGGAAGAAAAAGAAGGATGATTCTGACGTTATCGAAGACATGGACCACGAACCGCCGGTGCGGCTCTTCAAAATCGCTACAAAAAATAAAAAGATTACCCGGCTAACTACTAACACGGACTGGATCGAAGGTTGGGGCGTATCGAAGGACGGACACTATGCTGCAGCTTCACACGCGAAGAGTCTGCGTTATGCGTTTGACCAAAAGACCTGCCCCATCGTTGTCCTTCACAATTTGACAAACGGCGAAGACAAAACGATTTTCAGTGAAGGACGCATCCGCGCGGGAGGATTTGACTGGGCGCCCGACAATTCCGGCTTTTACATCAACACGCCGTTTTCCAACGATGCGCACTTCATGACGGCGTCCATCACGGATGTCTATTTTTATGATGTCGCCGCCGGCAAGGTCGCCAAGGTGAATCTCGATTGGGAAAATGGACTCGGCTACGATCTGCAGACCGTTCCCGATGGATTTATCGCGCTGCTTGCTGCGGGCAGTCACGATGACGTGGCGCACTACACCCGCCAGGGCAGTAGCCCCAGCTGGACTTGGAAGCGGCAAACACTCGCCGGAGATCACGCCAAGAACACCGATAGTTTTCAGGTTTCCGAAGATGGCAAGACGATTACCTACGATTACTCAACGGCCAGCAAACTTCCCCAGTTGTATCGCGCCCGGCTGGATGGCGGACAAATTGCCGCACCCGTGCAGGTAACCAAACTCAATGAAGGTCTGGTGAACGGCCGCACTTTTGCAAAGACCGAAGTGATTCGCTGGAAGGGCTCCAATGAGGAAGAAGTGGAAGGCATTCTTTATTACCCAACAAATTATGAAGCCGGCAAGAAATACCCCGTCATCACTGCAATTCACGGCGGACCGATGGGTTCGGACAAGGACTTGTGGGGCGAAAGCTGGGCCTATCCTATTCAGCTTTATACGCAGCACGGGTCGTTTGTGTTGCGGCCGAATTATCACGGCAGCAACAACTACGGATTGAAGTGGGCCGAATCCATTTGTTGTGGAAAATATTACGATTTGGAAACTCCGGACATCAATGCTGGCGTGGACTATTTGATTGCGCAGGGCAAAGTGGATGCGAATCAGGTCGGTACGCTTGGCTGGTCGAACGGTTCGATTCTTTCAACCAGCTTGCTCATCACCTATCCCGACCGCTACAAAGTCGCGAGCGTCGGGGCCGGGGATGTGGAATGGATCAGCGATTGGGCCAACGTCGATTTTGGGCAATCGTTTGATGCATATTATTTCGGCAAGTCGCCGTTTGAGGATCCAGAGTTGTACATCAAGAAATCTCCGTTCTTCAAGATGGACAAAGTAAAAGCGCCCGTTCTGATTTTCCATGGCTCGGCGGATCGCAACGTCCCCCCTGCGCAGAGCTGGTCCTACTTCCGCGCACTGCAGTATTTCGACAAGACTGTTAAATACATCGTATTCCCCGGCGAACCACACGGTCCGCGCAAGCTGACGCACCAAATGCGCAAGGTCGAAGAAGAAGCCAACTGGTTCAATAAATATTTCTTCAAAACCACGGATCAGGAACACGAAGCGGTTAAGGAGAATTCTCCGCTGGATGCGATACTGCGCGCAAAAACCGTTAGCCGTTCCGGAAGCAATTACGGAGCAGCCTTTACGGCCAAGGGCAAATCCCTGCTGATACCCGAAGTTGTGAAACGTGGCGATTTGGAAATTGGCCGCTTTGAAGTGACCCGTGCGCAATTTTCCGAATTCGACAAAAACTATAAATACGACGCGGGAACGGACAACTATCCAGCAAACGGCATTGCCTTGGAGCAAGCAAAAAACTACGTTGCGTGGCTTTCCAAATTAACCGGACAGATCTGGCGTATTCCCAATGAAAAGGAAGTCACCGGCTTCTACGAAAACAAGGATGGTGAAAATACTCTCGATTACTGGGCCGGCTATGCGCCTAATCCCGAGGATGCCGCGCGGATCGCGAGAGAATTGTCGGTATTGAAAGGCTCTGCTCCTTTGCTGAAGCCAGTTGGCAGTTTTGCCGCAAAAGGTGATCGTGGCGAAGAACTGATTTTTGATCTGGGCGGCAATGCGGCCGAGTGGGTTCTTACTTCCGACGGCAAAACTAGAGCGGTTGGCGGCAGCGCAGACTGCCCCGCTTCCGCCGCAGCGAATTGCACCGCTGGGCCGCAGTATGTTGGGTTTCGCGTGGTGCGCGGCGCGGCGAACTAGGATTGGTCTGACGGCCGAGAAATCCGCCCCGGTAATGCGGGCCCTGCAGCGGCACATTCAAAGCTTGGATCGAGAATTAAATTCGCCGCTACCAGGACAGGCAGCCACAAGTTTTGCAGCCCCGTGCATCCCGATTAAGGCTTGTCGAGAAACGTTTCTCATCATACTCTCCCGGCATGAGCGACTTTACTCCCACTGAGAGAACTCGAGTTACGAGAAAACCGGACCGCGGGCACTACGAGCGCGAGTTGGTTTACAGCATTTTGGATCAGGCGTTTGTGTGCCACGCGGCGTTTATCTTTGATGGCCAGCCGTTTGTTGTGCCGACGAATTATGTGCGCGTGGGCGACAAACTTTTCCTGCACGGCTCGACGGCCAGCCGGTTGATGAAGACGCTTTCGACGGGGGCCCCCTTTTGTCTCAGCGTAACTTTGCTCGACGGAATTGTCTGTTCTCCTACCGCTACCGGCCATTCCGTCAACTATCGCTCAGTCGTCGTGATGGGCAAGGCCGAGGTCGTGCAGGGTGAGGCGGCCAAGCTGGCAGCCATGCGGGAATTTGTGGAGTATGTGATTCGCGGGAGGTGGGCTACGGTGCGGCCTCCTTCTGAACAGGAGTTGAAAGGGACGATGGTTTTGGCGGTGCCTTTGGTGGAAGCGTCGGCTAAGGTGCGGACCGGGTTCGCCGTAGATGACGAGAAAGAATATGCCGAAAGCAAAGGTTGGACCGGCGTAATTCCGTTTAAGTGGACGGCGGGGGAGCCGATTCCCGATCCCCGGCGGAAGACGGAGATTGCCGCGCCGGATAATATTGCGAAGTATTCGCGGCCCCAGTGATTTGTCGCCTCCCCGATCACATGGAACTTCCGGCTTGAACAGAACCTAAGGGTTGGTTCGGCGCCATGGGTTGAAACCCGCAGTCAGCCGCCGCCGATGAGGACGGCCCGCCTCTTTAAGAAAATATGACACTTAGCGGGTGATTGCCGGCTGACAAGATATATCCTAATGAGCTTTTCAGCCCGCTTGGAAAACCGGAGCAGCATCTCCTGGGACGCACTCTAAAAGGCTGACGGAACAACCTGGAAGCGGGCTGGCGGCGTTTAATACAGGCAGGTGCTGTGTCCCCCCTTAGTTGCAGCCACAGCCGCCGCCGCAACAGCCGCCGCTGCTACCGCCAGACGGGGTCGAGGATTTGCTTGAACCGCCAGGCGTCGCGGAGCTGAAGACGGAGAGTTGGATGGTGGCTTTTTTGCTGGCACATTGCGGGCAGGAGATTTCTTGCTGTTTATTGAGGACTAGTTTTTCGAATTCGGCTTGGCAATTGTCACAGATGTATTCGTAGATCGGCATGATTGGCTCCCAACAGCTTACTGCAGGTCGAGACCCCTAGTTTATCAAATCCTGTTGCCTTGTTGCATCCGTCGCTGACCCTGGCACGTGCATCGATTTAGGCCCATCACGTCATGTAGAGGCCGCCATTGATGCTGATGGTTTGGCCGGTGGTGAAAGAGGATTGGGCGAGCATTAGGGCGGCGCGGGCGATTTCGTCGGCGGTGCCGACGCGGCCCACAGGAATGCGGTCGATGGCGGATTGCGGGAGTCCGGCGATCATATCGGTTTCGATGAGAGCGGGAGCGATGGCGTTTACGGTAATTCCTTCTTTGGCGAGGATGCCTGCATAGGATCGCGTCAGACCGAGGATGCCGGCTTTGCTGGCGGCGTAATGCGGACCGATGACGCCTCCCAGTTGGGCGGCGACCGAAGAGAGATTGATGATGCGTCCCCATTTAGCGGCGCGCATGTGGGGCAGGACGCGCTGCGTGACGAGGAAAACGGAAGTGAGATTGATGCGGAGAAATTCGTTCCAGACGTCTTCGGTCACTTGTTCCGGTGGCAGTGATTTGGCAATGCCAGCGTTGTTGACGAGGATGGCGACGGCGCCGAGTTCTTTTTCAATTGTGGAGACCAGGTGGTCGACATCGCCGGCAATCGATACATCCGCTTGGATGGGGATGGCGCGCCGGTCTAGTTTTCTTATTTCGGTGCAGAGATCCTCAGCGAGTTGACGGTTTTGCCGATAGTTGACGGCGATTTCGGCGCCGGCTTCGGCGAAAGCCAGGGCGATAGATCTGCCGATCCCGCGGGAGGCACCGGTGACGAGGGCGATTCGGCGAGCGAGTAGGGACATGGATAGAGGCTCCTGGGTATTCCTGGAGAAGGATAGCGTTTGACAGCGGGTTGTGCGAGTTGCGAATCGACACAAGGGGCAAGACCCTGGCGACACCATGCGCGCGGGGTCAAAAGAGTAAGAATTGGGCGGGCTTTCTCGGGCGGCGTTGGCGGGGAAGATCGTCAACGACGGTGCGGCCGCCGAGTTCGCGGGAGATGGCGCGCTCATGGCTCAGGGCGGCGGTGAAATCGGCCAGAGGTTCGCGATTGGCTTCTACGGTTCTGGTGAGGCGGTCCAGGCGGCGGAAGCCTTCGATTTTCTCGGTTCGTTGAAGGCCGGCGGCGGAAAGCGAACGGCGGAGCATGTCCAGAGTTTGGTCGTAGGTTTTCAGCGGGACGGGAAAGGGATGCCCGTCTTTGCCGCCGTGCGCGAAGGAAAAACGGGCAGGATCAGAAAAACGGCTGGGAGCGCCGTGGATTACTTCGGCGACTAGGGCGAGGGACTGGAGAGTGCGAGGGCCGAGTCCTTCGACCAAAAGCAACGAGGCGAAATTGCGGAGTTCTTCCTCGTGGGCCACAGCCAGGACCGCGCCGAGACGTTTTAAGTCGATATCCTCGGCACGGACATCGTGGTGCGCGGGCATAGAGAGCCTGCGAATTTCAGCTAGCGAATTTTCGACAGGTTGCTTTGCGATGGTAAGCAGTGCGGATTGAGCTTGTCGGGCGCGCTTGTCGACCAGATTGAGGATAGTTCCCTGGGGCTGGCCGACGATCGCTGTGTGCGGTTCCGATGTGAAGTCGCGGACACAGGCGGAGTGCCAGTGGTAGCGCCGCGCGAGGTGGCTTTCGGCGTTCATGCCCTGTTGAATGACGGCCCATTCGCCCGATTTCGTGATTACGAACGAGTGCAGGTAAATCTGGAAACCGTCGGCGACGGCATTGTTGTCAACCCGGGCGGTGAGACGGCTGGTACGAGCAAATTGCTCGCCGTCGAGGCCGGTGCGACTGGAAACGTCGCGGAGTTCATCGGGCGTGTTTTTGGAATGGCGGCCGCGGCCACCACAGACGGAGATTCCCAGTTCATTGAAGCGGGGATTAAGACCGCGTTTCAGGGCGCCCATTACGGAGGTGGTGATGCCGGAAGAGTGCCAGTCCATGCCCATGACGCAGCCGAAGGCTTGAAACCAAAAAGGATCACTGAGTCGTGTGAGGAATTCTGAGGGACCGTAGTTGAGGATGATATGTTCGCTAATGGCGGTGCCGAGGAGGGTCATGCGAGAGGCAAGCCAGGCGGGGACACGTCCGCCGTGGAGAGGAAGGTCGGCGGTGCCAGAGCGTTTCATTTGGGTAGTATGGCCTTGTTGCTGTGGAATTGAAATTCGGCGCGAGAAATCCCAGCGAATTGCTTGACTAGCCAAATAACTCGAGCTTCAGCGGATCACGCAGATCATACGGGTCCTGTCCGCGCACGAAACCTGAAAAAAGCCCCCGCTTTTCGCGGGGGCTTTTTTCATCAATTTCTAGATAAGGGAAAGAGTCTGGTCCAGTTGGAATTAGTCGCCGGCGACGGGTTCGGCTTCGGCGGCTTTAGCTGGGACGATGGTTACCGGCTTGTTGGCGTTCGCAAAATTTGCAGGCGTGGCTTTTGCGATGTCCTGAACGGTGCCGATCTGCACTACGGTCGGCTGTGGCTTCTTGAGAACGAGTTCTTCGTAGATGGCGCGGACTTTGGCTTGTTCTTGGAAAGCCTTTTTGCGGCGTGCGCGATCTTCTTCACTGGCGGTCAGAGGGATGTCGTGCTCGAGGTGGCGGACACGAGCAGCGTCGTTGGCGTCAATGACCAGGCTGTGTTCGAAAGTATCCAGGTTGACCGCCTTGCCCTTGGCGTAGATTTCGTGCTTGCCATGATTCTTGTACCACTCCGCGACTGTGGCGTTCTTGTGCATGTTTTCGATGATTTGCCGCCAGCCTACACCGGTGTTATACGCGCAAAAGGAAATTTCACCCTGCTGCGTGGCGTAGGGGATGATGCACATTTCGGTGCGGCGGAAATCGTAGTTGAAGAGATCCTGAAACCACATGCCGGCGATGAAGAGGAAGTTCCACGGGTCCTGACGGCGCTTCATGGCGTCTTCAAGGCCACGGTCGGGCGAAGTGCGGCCGTACTTGGTGGTGGCTTTCTTGGTAAGCGCCCAGGTCTTGTCGAATTTGCGGAAGAGATCATAGAGTTTCAACCCCTTCGGTCCCTCGAACGGCTTGTAATTCTTCAGCAGGGCCATAGCCATCATGAAGTTCGAGAAATTCTTGCCGCGAGCCGCGTCGGTGATGTCCGTAACGTCTTTTGTCAACTGGACGGCATCGAGGAAGCGCGGAACAGGAGCCCATTCCTTGGTCTCTTTGTTGATCATGAGTGCGGTGCCGACGCCGCAGTTCGGGTGGCAACCGCAGGAGAGCGAACCCCACTGCGAATCCTGCCCCTTCACCATGTCCGAGAAACCGGCGAAGGTGCTGATAAAGGAGATGGGGAACCAGTCGCGAGTCGGTTCAACTTTGCCGACCTGAGTGCTGACGTCTTTGGCGAGATGCGAGAGTGTGTAGCGCTGGCGGAGGCGGCGCTCCGGAGTGATGTCTTCGTCGCGGCCAGTAAACGAAACCGGCTGGAAGCTGACGAACGCGATTTTCTTGGGGTTTTCCATCGCGAACTTCACGACGGTGCCGACCTGGTCGTTGTTTACGTTATTGACGATGGTGACGACAAGTACGATTTCAATGCCCGCTTCGTGCATGTTTTCGATGGCGCGGAGTTTCACGTCAAAGAGGTTGCCGATCTGGCGGTGGCCGTTGGCGTCGTTGCCGATACCGTCGAATTGCAGGTAAGCGTAACGCATGCCGGCTTCAAAAGCCTTCCGGCAGAATTCCTTGCTCTTAGCGAATTCGATTCCGTTGGTCGCGGCCTGCACCGAGTTGTAACCGATTTTGCGCGCATGACGGACGGCGTCCAGAAAGTAGGGGCTCATGGTCGGCTCGCCACCGCTGAACTGCACGGACATCTGCCGGCGCGGCTTGATCTTGAGAGCGTTGTCGAGAATTTCCTGAATTTCTTCCCAGCCGAGTTCGTGGACGTAGCCGACCTGGTTGGCATCCATGAAGCAGGGATCGCACATCATGTTGCAGCGGTTGGTGAGGTCGACGGTGAGAACCGAGCCGCGGCCGTAGAGAACCGTGCTGGAGCCGTGCTTGTGAAGATCCTCGTCGTTGTGCGCGGGAATGTCGCGGCCGGGATACTGCTTTTCGATCCAGTTGAGCCACTTGGAGTCGACAGCCATCATGTCTTCATAGTGGCCGTGGAGCGGGCAATCTTTTACCATCCAGACCTGACCGTCGCGCTCGATGATTTGCGCCTTGATTTCGCCGACTTTTTCCGACATCAAATCGCGCCAATCCTTTTTGCCATCGATGATGGCCTCGCGCGCTTCTTTAACGCAGGCAGGGCACAGCGAGTCCGTTTGCCGCGGAAAACCAAGCGTGGGCTTGGTCTTTTCCCAAGACTTCAGCAGCGGCTTATCAGACCATTGCGGTGTGACCGAAGGATTTGGATTTTTTTTATTGAAATGCTGAAGAGTGTTGAACGTGATTGCGGCTGCTTTGCAGACGACCCAATCCATTGATCTGAAAATCTGCGTACCGATACGATTCGCCATAAACCTTCTACCCTCCAAATTTCGAAAAAATCAGTAGCGTTAGCCCCACACACAGTACAGAGACCAAATCCAAGCCAATGATTTGTAACTTGAGCCTATCTACAGCCCCCAAGGCTCAATACCGATTATGCACTAAAAAAACCGTACCATGAAGCACTCGGCAGCCCAATAAGTCTTTGGGCCTGTATAGTTTGACGGTAATTGGGGGGCGGAAGCTAGGGGGTTGCGGTGAACGGTTGAAATGGGGGGTTGAACGGCAGGAAGTACCAGTGAGCGGAGGTTGGGCCGGGTGGACAGAGGGGTTACCTTTACGGTGCACGGGTCGCTCGGGAGGGATAAAAAGCACGCGGGTGCGGGTCGGTTTGAACGGAGGTTTGCAGTTGTTTTCCGCCGGGGTAGCCAACCCAGGGGTGATCGGTCACTGACTCGCGTAAGCGTTCGGCAGCGCCAGAGTCCGGACAAAGCTCA
>Ga0193726_1000292_pt1 | contig 61309 bp, 59 predicted proteins | sample H2c1metaG_FD_144928 | JGI IMG/M metagenome (GOLD analysis project Ga0193726, IMG submission 144928) | Soil microbial communities from a riparian zone of the East river system, Colorado, United States - H2c1 | ecosystem: Environmental > Terrestrial > Soil > Riparian zone | place: USA: East River... | reverse complement strand
ATGTTACGAAGCCAGAATTCGCAGAAAGTAGCGGCCTCGAAGACTCCTTCGCTGGCTAGGTCGTCTGCGTGCCGATGGATTGCTCGGATGAACGGGAGCCAGTAGAGGGGAGTTGGGATGCGGAACCAAACGGCGATAAGGTCTGCATCTTCAGTTGTGTTCTCCTCTTGGTATCTCCAGTCGGGCATGGTCGCAACGTGAACGATGCGAGCCAGCAGGCGCCTAAGAATCTGTGCCTTGTCGGCGATGAGGTGTGGCCAGATTCGCTCGAGAAGGAAATCTGCATTGGCTGCAAAAATGATGCCGTCTAAGAACAAGTCGCTGGCGAGCTTTTCTTCGGGTGTTGGGCCGGACAAGCTGGTCACGAATTTCTTCCACTCGTCGAGACCTTCGTCCCGTTCGACAAGTCGTTGTGCGTACAGTCGAATCGCGCGTGCCCAGCGAGGGATTCCTGCTGTGGCACGAATGCGGACGCCCGCTTGGTCGCCGGAGGCGATGAGAGCACGCAGGCGTGCCCAGTCGGCGGCAAGGTCGTGTGTGAATTTGACGGAAGACTCCGCGATTCGCAAGATTCCTTCGCGTTCCAGTGCGCCAGCAACTTGCAGTGCCATTCCGCGAACGGACTCGAGAGGTACGGCACCGCTGATTCTTTCGCCTTCAATCTCCCCCAGATGTCTAAGAATCTCGTCACGCAGGTATTTGTCGGTCGAATCGCCGAGCCAGTGTTGCCAAATCCAGTCAATGAGTTCGGATTCGCCGAGCCATGTTCTGGATGAGTCGAAGCGGCGGACCCGATCGGTTTGAATGACCCAGTGGAGAATCGCAAGATTACAGAGAATCGGGCGCAGCTCGGGCCTGCGAAAGAGCGCGGCGACACCCGGGTCATCGTTGATCTTCGCGAACACCTCTGCAGGGGACGGGTTCAGGAAATCAAAACGCTCGATTTTCGCGATTCCAGCGTCCAGCAATGCGCGGCGGGTATTGACCCACTCGTGGGGTTGCACGGTGACCAGGATTGTCCATTGGCCTGCGCCCGCTTCGCTAACAATGCGAACGAGTTCGAGCGCGCGTGCCTTGGCGTCGCCGCGAAGTTGTTCGAAGGCGTCGAGGATAAGCACACAGTATTTCACGTTGGAGGCGGAAACCAGCGCTTCGAGGCTGTGTTCGAGACCGACGCTGCGGGCGAGATGCGCCTGACCAGGCTGCGTGAGCTGTTGAGCATTGAGCCACAGGATGCGGACGAAGCCGGAGGCGCGCAGGAAGGCCACGACGGCCGCAGATTTTCCGCTTCCGGTTTCGCCGACCAAGGCAACGCATTGGTTCTTTTGAATCGTGACGGTTATCTCTTTCGCCGCCTTGGAGCGCTCCAAGTGGATGCCGTCGCCGACAACCGTACGTATTTCGGCAACGTTTCCTCGAGTGTGTTCGTCGAGGGTAACCCAGTCGTGCCGATGGTCCGGAAAGTCCTTGAGATTGACAGTGCTCCGTAACAGGCGGACTAGCTTGGGCAGATCGAAGGAACCCCCGTGAGTACGGCCGTCACGGGCGAGAGAGTTTAATTTCAGCCACACGGTCTCTGCGTCCCGGAGCGTCCCGCTTCTCGCGAGTTCACGGCAGGTAGCAAGCGCTCGATCTTCGTCTGTCGAAGTTACGGATTCAAAATCGAAAGACAGCACCCGAATCCGAGAGAGTAAGGTCACGGCGTCGATGACAGACGGTTTGTCAGCTTCCGCACCTGGTCCCCGCAGGCTTTCGAACATGCGCAATTTGGCGGCAGAAAACTGCGATCCGGAATGAAGGCGTTTGGCGAAGCGCGATGGGGTTGTCGCGTGCGCCTCGGCAGTCAGTGCATTCCAATCGCTCTCTGCGGAGCGTGGAGCTGGCACGGTGGCAAGTGCGAGAAAATCCCTGTTTGGATCGAAGGTCGAGCCGGGAAAACCGCGCCATTGTGTCCACATGTCGGAGACGAATTCGTCATCGAGTCCGAATTTGCTGAGTCTCACATTACTCTTTACGGACAATGCACAACGGGCAACGTCTGCGCCGTTGCGCAAGACAAGGAGTTGATCGTCGAGAATCCATCCGTTTCCCTTTGTCTCGAATTCCAGCCCGACGAGAGGGCCGGTGTCAGAACCAAGGGGAAGGCCAGCTCGAAGCAGATCTAGCAGAAATCGTGCGCCGACTCTGTCGGCAAAGGTGAAGCCACCACCGCCAGTGGATTTTATAGTTGCGGACTGGCGAGGCTTTTTAACGGAGGGTGTTGCCTTGACGGCTACTCTCGATTTCGCGCCGCGAGAATTGAGGAGCGCGGCTAACCGATCCTCTTGTGCGCGCGGAATGAGCCCGCGCTGAACAGCCTCTTGAGCGGCTCGTTTGATTTGGCTCGGGTCGACGTGCCCTGACTCTAAAAGGTCGAGAATCGTGCGGAAGGGGTTCGTCACTCGGACGCCATGCACTTCTTGGAAGTCGGTGTCGGCAAGTTCGCCGCGGTGAAGCTGCAGAATCGGCGGGAACGTGCTGCTACGGCGAAAGCGTTTCGGAACAGTCATATGGAGCTTAGAAGGGGAGAGATCGGAGAGCTCGTGCAGGCTCAGGGCGGTGTCGTGGCTATACACACCGGCAGGAGTTTCCTGGCGATCTTGCGACCAAAGGTACCAGAGCATCAAGTCGGGGCGCGGAGCAGGCGGAAATTTTGCGAGACGATAGATGCCACGGTGCTCGCGGATCCAGTTTCCGTTTCTGACGTGATAGGCGTGCGTTGTTTCGGCGTAGCCTGCGCGGATGGCTTGCTTGGTAGTAAAAAGGCCCTGTTGAGATTCTGCGATTTCCCAGAGGAGTTGTGCGGGTTTTTTGTAAAGTCTTGCCATGACACAAGTACCCAACTTTATTGGGGTATCATGTCACAATCGAAGATGATTTGCAAGTCTGCCAAGAGTGATCGCGATGCGAGTAATGGGGAGCATTGGCTTCCCATCCCCTGCCTCAGTCCGAACGACGGTCGTCCTGATTCTGCAAAGAAAATTGCCTGGATATTTGTCCGGAAGGGGGAGTCCGGCTTTTTTAACCGTTGGAGACCACGATCCAGCCCGGTTGTGGAGTCGGTGGTTACGTGCCTGTCGTCAATCAGGTTCTTCCTCTGATCCATGGATTATCTGCTGGACGGCCTGGAGCGCGGCAGAGACTTTCCGGTTCATCCCAGTTGCACGCTCGCTTATCTCCGGATCTCTTATTTCTTCCAGGGAGGAAGCGGCAATGTGTAGTCGCATCAGGAGGGCCGGATCTCCGTCGCTGATTGCGTCGGCCACGAATGCATCAAAATGTTGTATGGCTGATTGCATGGCGTAATGGCCTGCTTGCGGAGAGGAGTTGATTCTTCAGGAATCAAAGAATTGACAGGCTTGTTTTTTTCCTTGTCTTTGCCACTTACACCCAATCGCACATGAAAGATCTCTTCCATCTCGTCCGAATCAAAATAAATATACGTCCGGCGTGGCCGACATTCTCCAATGATCTTTCCGAGTTCGGCTGCTTGATGGTCGTCGGAAGGGTGAGTATAAACAAACACATCCATCGTTCTATTTTTCGATACCTCCCGCAGACAACTCCGCAGCGTTGAGGAACGCTCCCGTCCTTTCAGATAAACAAAAAGCCATTTGCCCTTTTCGTGCCAATGTTTTAGCGCTCGCACAGAATAAATCTGTGGACGACCCCCTAGTTTCGAAACAAATGCTGTGGCTTCCTCCCGGATTTCCGGCTCGGCACAGACAAGTACATCAGACATGGCTTTTCATCCCCGGAGGATAGTGCAGCGAACTATTTCGTCACGTCAATGCGAAATTTTTCGCCTTGTATGCAATCTACATATTGCAAGCATATTAAGACACGCATTGGGATAATTTTACGTCACTTGCAAGAGCGCTGTTCGCTACCCAGAGATGAGCCGAAGCCTGACCTCCTAATCTGGGCCTAGACAATCACTTCGCATTAGAAAAGAAGCACCGAAAAACACCTAAGTTAAGAAACCTAGCGGGTTGCTTCCGGACTGAACCGCGGAACGGATTTTAACCGTCGGAGCAGACGTAACCAGTGTTCCAGAGTCTTCACGGTGCCTTCGTACAACTCGATAAAATCATATTCCGCGTTTACGGGCTGGGCGCCCAAGCCCCATGAAGTTCCGACTTCCAAACCTGACCCGTCTCGGAGCGTGACGCCTTGACGGCTCTCCAGGTGTGTATACATTTCCGGATAGTCGACTGAAGGCGTAATCCTGTGAGCGACGCGGTCTCGGTAGGACACGAACTTCGCGACGAAGTCGGGATTCTTGAACTCATTCACGATTCTCCTCAACTGTTCATATTCCGTGTTACTCAGCGAATCCAGATCAGGGCTAACCACTCGCTTTGCCTTTCTCCGTTTCATCCATCCAAACCAACGAGTCCACCAGCCATCAGCAGCGACTTTGGCCCCGCGAACTTTTAGCGCCTCCTTCAGCCGATCCCAGGTCAATCGGCGCTCCCAGTTCGCATCATTTGGATTCACGGCGATGAGTGAGCCTCCCAGGTTTTCAAAAATGAGTCTTACCAGCAGGTCCTCTATCTTTGCCAGATAAAATGCCGCCAAATCGAAGTGTTCCATCTTCGTAAGATGCAAGTTGTACAAGCGGATAAGATCTTTGTCTGCCGGACCTTTTGGACCCTCGAGGGCTTTGTAAGCGCGCGCTTCCGTCAGTAAATGGCGGATGCGAAGAAGATTTTGTCCGATCTCGTGCCAAACCCAACGGGTGTTGCGACGGTCGAAATAACTGGACGATCGTATTTCATCCAAACTGAAGCTCTGTTTCGTGTGTGCGTGAAAGTCCGAAACGTCCGGCAGCCCATCGACAATATCGCCTATGTAAAATTCCTTCTTCAGTTCAACCGCAAGCTGGTCGGCAACGCTTGCTTCACCGGCCAGGGTGCGTTTTTCTTCTCTCTCGATCGACACTTCAATCTGATTTGGTGGTAGTCCTCCGCCGTCGAACACCAGCCGCATGGTTGCCCGCACGAGATTTCTCCTATATCAAGGTAGGCTGTTTAACGAACGGTCGTCAATCTGCTGCCATTTGGCTTTCGAAGCGCATGAAAGAATTGGCGGAATTGGATTCTAACCACCATGCGAATCCCAAATCCATTTCAGAACAGCTTAGCCGCCTTTCTGAAGTCCTCGTGATCGAAGGCCGAGGCCATTTTGTCGATCTCTGGGCCTGAAATGCCAAGTTCGGCGGCTCTGCGTTTCCAGGGTGTCACGGCTTTTGTGACTTCCGCCACAACGGCGCGCGCGCGGGCAGGTGACAAATTGAAGTATTCGGCAACGCTCAAGACCAAGTCGAGTGATGCTGTTCCGTCATCAAGGTCGATGTTGGTGGAGAGCACACGAGGTTTGATCTCGGCCGGAACAGGATTCAAGTCGTACGCCGGCGAAAGACGCCAGCCACTTTCGCCGGCATACAGGAATCCGAGATTCCGGAGATGGTCATCGGTGTTCGAGACCAACACATAGAACACGATGCGCCGCCACAACTGCTCAAGGTCTTCTTCTACGTTGGCGCCGTGCTGGCGTAGAGCGTCTACCACTTCCAGATAACTGTGCGTCTCATTATCCTTGGCGCCCAACATACTCATAGCGGAAAGAAACGGAATGCGCTGTCGACCCTCGCGATCGAAGCGACGAAGCAGGAGTACGGGTTTTCCGGATACCAGCTCGAGTTTCCAGGAGGCTGCCGCGATGCCGGCGCTCGTGGCCAGCTTCAGGGCCAGCGCTTCCCATAACACCGCATTGATTTCATCGGTCTTATGAGGGAATTTCGCAATCAGAAGTTGACCATCGCGATCCCGTACGGAAGCCTTCGGGCGAGCTCCTCCGAGTGAAGAACCGGGAGCCAGCAACAATCGAATCTCTTCTTCCGTTTCCTTATCCTCACTGAAATGCTCGGCCGCGACAAGGAGCCGCGGCAAATTGACTACGGGCGGAATCCGTGTCAGTCCGTCGCCACGTAGAAAAGGGCCGCCCGCACTTGCAGTGAAGCGCAATGCCCCTTGCCGCGCCTCGTCGTCGACCATCAGTAGGTAGTCGACCTCTCTCAGTGTTCGTGGAACCCGCTTCTCCATCTCTGCCAAGCGAAGTTCCGCGCGACGCATGAGCACTCGGCCCCAACGATCGGGTGCGGAATCGCCGATCGCCCCAAAGAGTGCCTTGCCTACCGCGGTGTGATACGGCCCGGGTCCCAGGAGAAGTGCAGGTTCAAGAGAGAACCGTTTTGCGGACTCCAGCCAACTCTTCTGATATTCAAAGGTTGCACTTTCCTGACCTCTGCGGGAACGGGACCACAAAAGCCCGACGAGCTCAGGCGCGTTGTGGAGATCGACATACACGAAAGTCTTTTCGTCCATCAGTCTGTCTCCATGGGAGCCGGTCTCCTTATGGCCCTAGAACGAATCCGTTTCGGTAACCTTTCTTCCTCGAGAGACAATCCCACGCCGTCGAATCGGGCATCGGCTAGGTCAGCGAATCTGTCCGTCATGCCCAGCACAAACAGCACGGTCGCGCAGGCCCCCATGGAGACACCGGGGGCACCGTTTTCCACCTTCCCAAGCGTCTTGCGATCGATGAATGCTCGATTGGCAACAATGGCGGTAGGGAGGCGTCGGCGAAGCCTCGCGTCGCGGATGTCTCGACCCAACTTTCGGAGGGCGTTACGCACCGGAATTGGTAAAGCATGGAAAGAAGGCCTTTTCATAATGTCCCTAATAATACCCGTAATCATTTGTAATGTCCATTTTTATACCCATTAAGATTGCACGCAATTGACGTATGCTAGTCCATACCGTAGGTATATATACCTACGGTATGGTTATGATGAAAAAGAAGCCTGATGTGAACAAGATTGCCGCGTATTTTGACGTCAGCCCAGTGCGCGCCTATCGAGCTTCGGATCTCGCCGCGCTGCAAGTCGAAAATGCCGAAACATGGAAGGTACCTCTTAGAATGGGTTCCAGGAAATTCCTCGCATGGCTCCTAGAAAACACCCAGCTTCGTGAACTTACGCTGAAGTCTCCGTCCTACTCTTCCCTAGTTCGCTACGCTTGGGGTGCCAATGCTTCCGCTCTCTCCGTCGCACTGTCAGTCAAGTCATCCACGTTCTGTTCACATGGCACGGCTCTTTGGCTTCACGGTCTGGGCGGAACAATGAAAGACATTTTCGTGAATGCCGAGCAGAGCGAAAAGTCGTCAGATCGCCAACCTCTGACGCAAGACGCCATTCATCGCGCGTTTCGGAATAAACAGAGGACGTCAAATCTTGTCTACTTGTTTGAAAATGCCAGGATCACGGTGGTCAATGGGAAACATACCGGACGACTGGAAGTCGCTCCCGCAAAAGCGTCGTCAGGAGAACTAGTGGAAGTAACTTCGATGGAACGGACGCTGATCGACGCCGCGGTCCGCCCAAGTTATGCCCATGGCGTGGCAGCAGTGTTGCGCGCCTTCAATCTAGCGCGCGGCAGGATTTCCGTCACAAGACTATGCGAGGTTCTCAAGAAAATGGACTATACGTACCCCTACCATCAAGCGATCGGTCTTTATTTGAAACTTGCCGGGTACCCGCCGAGGGATCTGCTGATACCAGCACACATTCCTAAGAAATTTGAATTTTACCTCTGTCACGGGATTAAGGACCCGGCGTTCGATACGGAATGGAAAGTATTCTTCCCACGAGGGCTCACGTTGCAATAGTCTCCTTCAAGTTTGCCGACGCGCGAGGGATTCGATCCACCTGTATGCGCGGGTTTGGGCGCGTGCGGCGTGATCTCGATTCTTTCTTGACGCTTCGTAACTGCCGCGAGTAGTCTCCAACCGAGCGGTATATTGTAGGGACGGATGGCCGCCCACGGCTTTCTGATCGTTACCTACCACGGTCGCTGGCGACTGCTCTGCGAGTAATCCATGGAACCACTCGAACCACCCATCGAGGAGTCCGCAGACCGACCACCGCTCTGGGTGCGCGCTGGTTCCCTACTTCTATTGCTTTTTGCTTCGACTCTTTTGGTTCTGGCCGTCTCTTTCGGGCGGGCACCACAATCGACCACGTTGCTGGTGCCTATCTTTGCAGCCCTGTGTTGCGCAGCAGGATTGCAGATTCGTTATCTCCTCTCAGAGCGCAGGCAGTTCCGCCGTACGGCAAAGGCGTTCTATGCCACCGACCGAGAGTACCGTTCCATCTTCCAGCATGTTCTGGACGCCATCTTGATCCTCAACGATCAGGGTACCTGCCTCGACGCCAATCCATCCGCTTTTGCTCTGCTGCGGCTGCCCCGGGCAGCTCTCGTGGGACACAATTTTGCCCGGTTCTATGCCAATCAGGTAAGCTTCTCGCGCGACTGGGGACTATTTCTTGATCAGAAGTATCAACGAGGCGAAGCCGAACTTGTTCGCGGCGACCGCAGCACGGTCTACGCCTCGTACACTGCCGCAGCCAACTATCTGCCGGGCCGCCATGTCATCATCCTGTGCGACACCACCGAGAAACGGCAGGCTGAGCGTTCTCTCCTTGAAAGCGAAGAACGCTTCCGTCAGATGGCCGAGAACATCCAGGAGATCTTTTGGATGATGAACGCGGGCACCAAAGAAGTGATCTATGTCAATCCCGCCTATGAGGTCATCACCGGCCAATCCATAGAGCATCTCTATAAGAACCGGTTATCTTACTTGGAAATTATTCACCCGAATGACCGCGCCTCGGTTCTCGCGAAACTCGAAGACGCCGCCCACTCTGGGAAGTTTGACGAGGAATTCCGCATCCTGCGCACCGACGGCGCTCTACGCTGGGTGTGGGTCAAGGCTTTCCCGGTCCGGGATGCTCGCGGACCCATTCACTCGCTCGTCGGCACCGTCCAGGACATTACCAAGCGGAAACATGCGGAGGCGCAAATCGCCGGCCATCTCGCGACCGCGGAGGCCGCGCGTGCCGAAGCGGAAGCGTTGCGCAAATCCACACTCGCGCTTACCCAGAATTTGAGCATGGACATCGTGCTCGATACCCTACTCGAATCTCTTGCCGAGATCGTTCCCTACGGCTCCGCAAGTGTGATCTTGACCGAAGCAGATTCCCGGCTCTTTGTGGCTCGAGAGGCGCCGCGGCCCACCAAGAAGGAGACCCTTACCGTATTGGACGCCAAAGACAACATTTTTCTCGAACGCGCGTTGCTCACGCAAAAGAACGTTTTGCTAGTCGACACCGCGGAAGAACCCGAATGGCGAGAAATCAAAGTGCTAGTCGGCTTCCGTTCGTGGATGTGCGTTCCGCTTGTGGCTTCCGATCACGTCTTAGGACTTCTTTCAGTCGGCCACATCGAGCCACAAAGCTTTACCCCCGAACACCTGCGGCGCACGCGTTCATTGGCCATCGCCGCTGCCGTGGCGATCCAAAATGCGCGGCTCTATGAGCGGGCCGAATTCTATTCGGCAGCTCTGGAAGTCCGTTTGAAGGAAGTACCTGAAGCGCGCAACTAATTTTGTTCGACCTTGCGGATCAGTTAGGACTGACTGCGGCCGTGGATGCTTTTGCAACAGCGTTCTTTAACTGGGGAGAGGGCGTTTTCACTGAGTCCGCTGCGAAGTCCAGGATCTTTGGGTTGTTCCTGATTCCGTCCTGAACGTCTTTGCTTCCCAACCATGTGGCTGCTTCTGGCTTCCCCTGACTCTCCGCGACCGCGCCCGAGAGCAAGCCCGTGAGGGCAGCGGTATCCTTCTGACTCTTTGAGCCTGCGGCAAGTGCATTGGCTTTTGAAAAATTCTGGATGGCCTCGTTCGGCTTGTTTTCACTCTTCAACACGATCCCGCGCAATATGTACGTGGCCGGTTGCTGATCCAATGAAGGATTTTTCGCCGTTGCCGTGTCCAGAGCGGAATGTGCGGCGGCCATATTGCCAGCCCGGGAAAGTACGCCGGCGGCGAGAAAGTACCGGAGGGAGTCGCTGTTCGGCACCGACTTCCAGGAACCAGACGCCGCGACGGAATCGTCCACAACCTTCAGTGCATCCTCCACCGTAGAAGCCCGATTCTCTTGAGCTGAAAGAGTCTTCAGGCTTTCCGCCAACGCTTCGTAAAGAGCGGCATTCTGCTTGTCGAACTCGAGTTGCACCGGGACTTCGTCCATATAGTTGTCTAGAAGTCGAAAACTCACCGGAGAATTGTTCGGAATTGGCTGTGCGGCACGCACGATGCCCACCGTTACAGTTTGACCGACAGAAACGTCCGCTGAGAAAGGCTCGGAAACAAAGCCTTGAGGCAAATCCACGACGCTGAAGTGAAAAGCATTGTTGCCCGAATTGCTAACGTGTACGATCTGCTGGAAGGTGCGGCCCACAAACGACACACTCTTAGGGCTTACGTTCATAGCAGAGGTACAACCTGCCCCATAACCTTTTTTTTCCAGTTCTTCGAGGTCACCCAGCGCTTTCAGCGCGATTTCCTTTTGCGCGGCAGGATCAGCCAGACCGCCAGCCACTTTTGCCTTTATGAGGAAGCTACGGAGTGAGTCGAGGATCTCGTCCATGTTCTTGCGCCGGCATGAGTATTCGGCGTCGTTTACGCGCTTCTGCTTGTGATCCTGGCAGAGCATGTCATATTTTTGGGCAAGGTCTTTCCCAAGATCGTCATAGTCCTTCACCTGTTCGTCAGTGATGCCCACCTTGCCTTTAATGGCCTTTACATCGCTCAGCCCGGCTTCGAGGTCGATACCCAAGGACCGCTTCTTTGAAGAGAAGGAGCAGTCCTCACCCCGTAGCCAAAGGAAATACGCAGCAGCCCCCAAAGCCAGAACAAGCACTAAGGATGCGATCACGGTTTTGGCATTCATCGAACACACCTCAGATAACAGCAGGGTATAACATCTGTTAACGTAGTGGGCAAGTACCTGCGTATTCTAGTTTTTGGGTCTTCAAATGCGCACATTCCATTGGAAAGACATTTCAGATCGGAAACTACTATGACCCGTGACGCGCTCCTTGTGGAGCTGTTTCCACTCCTGAACGAAGAGCCTCAGAATAAAGGCGACGTTGTACATGTCTTGATTCAAATTAGAAAATTGCTTGAGCATCAGGGAAAACCTGAGCTCTACTGGGCACTTAATTTCTTTTGCGATTGGATCGTACATACCCAATTAACGCGCGGAGGAGCCCCGAAAATCTTGAAACTTCTCGACGAGCGGCTGCCGACCTTCGATGCCCGCAACCCACAAGGTATCGACCCGGACGGGATGGTCATGAGCATTCTTTCCTTCGAGCTCTTGCGGCGTGATCTCCGCGGGTTTCTTCAAGTAAACGACGTACCCACCAGATGGGTGGATGACGACTTCACTTGGCAGGCGGTGGTTCGATTTTACGCACAACAAGTCCTGGATATCCCGCTGGTGATTGAAGATGGAAAATTCCTACTCAAGCATATCCGCAGGATGGAGATAGTCGGATTCGAGCCAGCCAAGGATTTTGTGGAAGCCAATCCTGGACAGACGTTCTTCGGGTTCCAATGGAGTGTCACCCTCAATAGCGGACAAAAGTTTCTGTGCCCTTACACGTCAAATCTAATGGTCAAGCCAGCCGATTGGCCCACCCAAGGAATTCGCCAGACACGAAAACCTTCAATGTCGAGCGAATGAGGCCTATTCTGCGAAATCTTTAAATCGTGGCCAGTTGGCTGGCCCTACGTCATTAGCGTCCGGTCTAAATGCAGCGCCACCGCGACCGCACAGGCATCTTGGACCGCGCGAAATACGTCGACTTCCTCATTGGCTATTCGAATTATTCCCTGCTCTTGGCGGCCGCGGTTCTCTTCGTGGATGTTCCTGAGTCTCGTGGGCCGCCTTTTTCTGCGCCCATTTTTCCTGGGCACTGCTTCGCGCTAATTCCTGCGTCCAGCAGCTTCGCGTCTTCTGCTTTCCCGGTTCCTCCCTAAACACATTGGGTCCCCTCCCATAAAGCAGCCGCTCGCTTTGGAAGCAGCAGCCCTCGCTTTGGGTGCCCCAGAAAAATGGGGAAGAAAAAGGAGAATCAAAAAATGTCTTACCTCAACTCAGTAACTCTCATCGGATTCGTCGGAGCCGACCCAGAGCAGCGTCAACAGCGAAGTAACGGTTCGAAGTTTACCGTGCTTTCCGTCGCCACGCGGCGATCCTGGAAGAACTCCGAAGATGAATGGTCGTCGAAAACTGAGTGGCACCGAGTGGCTATCTTCCGTCCGCGGCTTGCCGAATATGTCGCGACCGCGATTAAGAAGGGCTCGCACATCCTCGTCGAAGGAAGCCTCGTCAGCTCCATTTACGAGCTTCCGAACGGCAAGAGCAAAAAGGCCCCAGCGGCTAAGATTACCTCTTGGTCGATTCGCGCCGACGTTATCCGTAAGCTTGACCGCGATGAACCTGAGCCAGAAACGCCTGCTGCCATGCTGCCTTCCGAGAGCGGCGAAACCCATAGCTCTTCGATCTAGCGCTCGGCAAGGGGCCCCCGCCATCGTCGGGGGCCCCTTTTTTGTTCTCCCCTTAGAGTCACCCTCGGTGTGGATTCTGTCGGACGAATTCTGTGCACCTGCACCGCTCCTAATCACGACCGGATCCCAACGGTTCTCAGGCAACCAGCGGTCAAGAATAACTGCCCTGGACGTCCTGATTCCCGGCCAAGAACAAGGCGCCCAGTTCCGTTCCTCAGTGCTCTTTCAGGACATCGCCTCTCGAACGTTTGTCGGGAGTCATGCTGCCTCAATCTGATGTGACGGGAGATAGTATTCCGCGCCTGTGCAGGAAAACTGCCGTAGGACTATATCCATCTGTGCTTCGAGATCGAACCTTATTTCTCCGGTCAGTGATAGCAATCGTCCGCGACGCGGCCCGCGCACTTCCTCCTCGTGCACGCCGTCCGACATTTCGGCCAACGATAAGAACACATAGACTGAAATGAAAAGGCGAAACTGACTGGCGCGCTCAGGACGGCTGGTTTCTCTATGCGGCCGACCGCACCGTTTGCTGGACTGGAATTGGGTATTTCGACGCATAATTGAGGAGCTTTGTCCTATTCGTAACTTTCAGATTCAGCTCGTCAAGCACTACGGGCAAACCTTCTTGCCTCTGCAAATAAATCCAATCCAAGAGTGCCTTTTCCGGTTCAGCAATTTTGTATGAACCGTGTCGGGTTCGCTTTTCCGCGAAACCCCAAAATAGATGCTCGCCGATATGCCGATAAACAATGCGAACACTCGCGGTACCAAATCTTCGCGGAAAGCCCGTCGTAACACATGTCAGGCTCGATGGACTTTGCGTCGATATTCCCCATTCCGCGAGCGCCGACTCGAGCGAAATATACGCCTTCGGTCGCAAGATACCGACTAGGTCCCGCGTTGAAAAATCATGGGCCAGCTTATTGATGTAGACCTTATTTGAGACGTGTTCGACGAGCCCGCGCCGTTCCTGTCGTCGCAGGGCGCTCCCCACCGCGCTTTCGACAATGCCATAGCGACGCGCAATATCATCAGACCGCAGGATCGCCGATCTTTGTCCTTCCTTTCGAAGTGTAGCTGCCCAGTCCAATACGCGCTCCGTTCTCCTACAGCCATTCGGCGAACAAACTCTTGATTGCTGCTCGCAAGCTATTGAATTCTTCTGATTCCAGGTTTTCGTAAACCCCTTCTGGCAACACTGATTTCAACTCGGCGCGACAAAGCTTCGGAGTGATCTGCCCGATCCGCTCGTTGATCTGCTCCGCATCCAGTTCACGCCACATGAGCAGATCGTTCAAATGCCCCTTCAGCGTTTCGTCTAGCACCGCTCCTTCGTCAAGTAGCAAACGCACATCGAATGCGTCTCTCGTTTTCACGATCCTTCGCGAGACAAAGGATTCCGCTTTTTGTAAAAGCTGGTAGTTTCGCGAAACACTTGGGATCAGGGCACTGCTCTCCTCCAGCACAATTTTTTCTTCGACGATTTCCTTTACGAGCACCGAACCTCCGATCCGGGTCAAGTCGACGGTGAAAAGCCTTTGCTTCTTCGATCCGATAACCCACAGTCGGAGAAACTGCTCTCCATTCTGTTCCAGTTCAAACGTCACTGGACCGACGCCGAAAATTCCCGCGACTTCTTGCACACGTTCTTCCAGCGCGTTTTGCAGCTCCTCTGCGCTCGGGAGGCGATCGACGCGCGCGAGCAGGTCGAGATCCTTGGACAGACGCGGGCTATTTCTGAAGAGTACGAGTGTCGCGCCACCGAACATTACGAAGTGTTCGGGTAAGGCTGCGAAGAGCGCTATCGCCGCTTCTTCCATAAGGACCAAAGTCTGAGCCTGCTCAGGAGTGAAATCGCGCTCCACATACTTGGCAAGGCGAGCTTCAAGGTTCATTTTTGAAATCTACCATAAATGACTGCTTTTGAAAACATATGCTAATTTGTTTTCAAAAACACTTTTATATGGCTGATATTGCAAATATACATACCAGTAAGCGCTTGAATCGGTGGGACTTGCAGACCTTGAGCAAAAGGGGTGCCTAGTGCACAGACGCAGACCGCGAAAGCCGAAGACCTGTCTCAAGAATCGAGCGCTTCAGCTGACCGGAAGCTACCATCTCGCGCATCATCGCGTCTGCCTTTTGCCTGCTGGAGATAGGGCGGGGCGTCGTGGATATGCGTGTGACTACGATCACGTCAGGCTGACAAATCACGAAGTAAATTCGAACGGTTCCTTCTGAAACCCAATGCGTGTTGGACAACGGACTGCCAAGCTGGCTTTGATCCAGTGGTTCGTTCGGAATGACAGTATCGATCAGCCTGTCCACCAACTCCAGGACAGTACAGGAGGGACTCTGGGGACCGGATTCCTTCGCCAGCTTACGAATTCCCCCGTATGTCTCGCCAGCACTTGTAGCCAGGCTGATCGTATACTTTTGCATGGATCGGCACTACAGCTTCACGCCTTCTCCTTGTTATTGTCGACTGTCTGCCGTAGTTCGTGGATAGACTTCGTCTTGCCGGTCTTTATATCGTCCAGACCGGAGACGATATCCTTCAGTTCTTCGTTGTCGGACAAAACGGACTGAGTCTCGAGCAGACCCATAAGTTCCTTCTGCATCGCTAGAAACTCTTCATATTTCAGCAGAACAGCCAAAGGCTGATCGTTCTCCTGAATTACAAGCGTCTTGTCCATGCCTCTTAGCTGGGTAGCGTTCAGGGAGCGCAGCTTACTAACCCCGACGGAGCGGACGTTGGGGTTTATATACGAATTGGGAATGGAAACAGGCACTTAGGTTAGGTGCCTCCTCTCTATTTTGCCGTTTAGGTGAGAGAGCTGAGCCTTGGGCTAGTCACTCCCTAGCGGCCAGCAGAGTATGCGAAAAAATACGGCTTACTGTCAACAGAAAAATGCTACCACAACGGCAATTTTATGCTTGACTGATAGCAAATAATTGCTACTCTATTGCCAGTTAAATGCCTCGTCGCATACCTGGCGCTGCGGCCACCACTCGCAAGGAGGGACGGTGAGTTCACATAGGCACAACGAAGTGTTCGTAAAGATCCACCAGGATGGCTGGGCTGTGACAAAACCAAAGGCCGAGCGTGCTAGCGCAGTCTTCGAGACGCAAGCCGAGGCCATTGAGCGCGCTCAGGAATTGGCGGGCAACGGAACCATTCACGTTCAAAGCCGTCACGGAAAGTTTCGAAAACTCACCGTATTCGAGGAGGACTGATGGCCAAGTATCTCGTTCGCATTGAACTGCACCATGCAAGCACCGACGACTATGAAGAACTCCACGCCCAGATGGCAAATCGAGGATTTTCGCGTGAAATCACGAGCGGTGATGGCCGGACGTACGAGCTGCCGACTGCAGAGTACGTGATCCGCACAGATTCGAATCTGCAAGCTGTACGCAGGTCCGCCGCGGCGGCGGCCGAAGCTACCGGCCGCAAATTCGGAGTGGTTGTCGCCGAATATACAAAAAGCGCGTGGAGTGGCCTTGCATTCGCCTAGACCTGCGCCCCAATACGCGATTGATGGATCCGTGCAGTTGATCGGTTGAAATTCAAAGGAGGACTTCACATGAGTGAACACCAAAAGTTGTTTCACTTCTTCGTTGACGCAAAGCGATTCGAAACGGATAAGCCGTCCCTGATGGGTGCCGAAATCAAAGCGATCGCTGGCACCAATCCGTCCTATCAGCTCTTTCTCGAAGAGGAGGGTGACACGCCAGACAAACCGGTCGCCGACGACGAGCCGGTCAAGATCAAAGAAGGCGAAAAGCACACTCGGCACTTTTTCGCCGTACCACCGGCAACATTCGGTAGCCGATGAATTCCATCATTGCCCAACAATTGCTGCCGCTGCAGCAACTCTACCCAAGAGCCTCTGCAGCACAGCTCCCAAGCGGAGCTCACTTGATCACTGTCCCCGAGGTTCCGATAACCGCTGGCTGGAACCAGCAGCTGATCTCCATCCTTTTCTTAACGCCTCCCGCATACCCTGGTGGCCAGCCCGACTGCTTCTGGGCACTCCCAAGCGGTATCCGTCTTCAAAATGGGGCAGTGCCCCAAAACAGCAACGATTGTAATCCGATTCCCGAGGTTGTCCCCGCCCCGCAGGCAACATGGTTTTCCTGGCACGTCCAGCAGTGGAATCCGAATCAAGATTCGCTCTTAACGTATGTCAACGTGATCCTGAACCGATTCCGGTCCCTCCAATGATCGAGCTCGTGTTTAGCGCGAGCGACTTGGCCGCGATCCAATCCGAATTCGCCGCAAACGAAACTGAGCACTCCGCCGTTGCCTACGCAACCCGCGTCCTTCGCGACGATGGAACGATTCGTCTCTTGGTGCGAGAGATCGAATCGCCACGCTTGGCCGACTACGCGCGAAAAGAACCGCTGCACCTGGAATTAAGGCCAGAATTCTTCGCCCGTATTACGAAACGCGCGGTTCGATCGCGGGCCTTGATTATCTTTCTTCATAGTCATCCCGGCTCGAATGTGCCCACATTTTCTTCCACTGACTCCGAGGGAGAAATACATCTGAAGGCTTTCTTCGATCGCCGTCATCCGCTCTCTGAGCACGCCACGGTTGTTATCAGCGCCGGCGGCGTTCGAGCGCGACGCATTGGATTAACGGAACAGATTCGTGTGATTTCCCTAGGCCCAATCCGTCAAGTCCTTTCGAACACCGATTCCTCTGAGCTTTCCGCGCCTCAAATGTTCGATCGCCAGGTACGTGTCTTCGGCAAGGCTGGACAGCGCGCCCTGCGGCAATTGAGGATCGCCATCGTCGGACTCGGCGGGACGGGATCGATCGTAGCCCAACAACTCGCCCACCTTGGCGTGCGCGACTTCCTGCTGATCGACCCGGACGTCCTCGAAGTAACGAATTTAAATCGAGTTGTCGGCGCAATCCCCGATGACGTCGGTAAGTCGAAAGTCCAAATTGCCCAGCGCCATATTCGTGCGATCGCGACCGATGCATCCGTCCGCCCAATTCAAGATGATGTGATGAGGTCCGCCGTCGCCCGCCAACTCTCAAACGCCGATCTCATATTTAGCTGTACAGACTCCCACGGAAGCCGCTTCGTCATCCAACAGGTCTCGTACCAATTCTTAGTTCCCTGCGTCGACTTGGGGGTTACCGTCATCGCGCCGGGAGGCCACATTACTGACGTTTGGGGACGCGTGCAGCTACTCGCTCCTGGACTTCCTTGCCTGACTTGCCAGGGACTTCTCGATCCCAAAGAGGTTCGCCGCGACATGATGACACCGTTTGAGAGAAAGGCGGATCCGTACATACAAGGAGAACGCGAGCCTGCTCCCGCCGTCATGTCGCTGAACGGCACTGTATCGTCGCTTGCGGTCACTATGCTCTTGGCGATCGTCGCTGGAGTCCCCTCAAACGCCCGGCATCTACTTTACAATGGACTCACTTCTGCCTTACGAACTGTAGCGGGCGTCCCGCAACCAAACTGCTTCATCTGTTCGAAGGATGGTGCGTTCGCTCAAGGCGACGCGCGGCCACTCCTGGCACGCCAGGACTAAATGAGCTTGCTGAAATTGCGATTCCGGGGCGCAGTGAAAAGCAGAAACGAAGCATCACCGTTTCTCGAATCCCCCGGAGACGCCGTCTTGATTGAGCGCGGAACTCCACGCTGGTTATTCATAGTCTGTCCATGCGGTTGCGGCGAGACTCTTCCGATTAACCTCGACCGCCGCTCAGGCCCTGCCTGGAGGCTCTACCAACATCCACGCTGGGGAATCAGTCTATTTCCCTCCGTGTGGCGTGAAACTGGCTGCGAGAGCCACTTCATTATTTGGCGCGACCAAATATCCCGTTTGGGACGATACGAGGAGGAAGCGGACTTCGCCATCGCGACTCCGGAGGACCGGAATGCTGACCTCGCCGAAGTGATTCGAAAACGACTGCCCGAGGAAGGGCTCGTGTCTTTCTGGGACTTGGCCGAATCCCTAGATACCGTGCCCTGGGATGTGCTCACCCTATGTCGTGAGCTTGTTCGCACAGGATTTGCTAACGAAGGAACAGGCAAGCGCCGTGGATGCTTCGGGCGCAAATAACGCACCAAACGTCAACCGATCGCCGTTCCATTCTCGGCGACATGATGTTAGCCCCGCCCGTCACCGACAGCGTAACGGAATTTTCCGGCTGTAACTGGCGACGCTCTGGTTGGAATCTAGGCGGTCAATGAGCCTTGGCAAAAGGCATTGGGGAGCGGTTCGACTCCCCCCGCCTCAATTTAACCGAGAACAGCAAGTGGCTATCCTCGGTTACTACGGCGATGTCCGCGTTCCGATCGGTTAGGAACAACTGTCTAATTGATTTAATTACCGTCCAACTACGGGCCAAAACCGGCCAATTCACTATCGAATTCAGCTAGCTTCGCCGTGTAACGTCAACTGAGTCGTCAGGGTTCACGGAGCGGGCGATTGGGAATCGAACCCACGTCCGAAGGTTGGATAGCTTCTGTGGCTCGCAGCCTCAAAACTTGGGTCCGACTTGGGTCCAACTACTGACAAACTAGGTCGAACAATGTGTACTACGACGTAGAACAAAGTAGACGGGCCAATCAGATCGTATATTTTCGCCTGCCTTGGGCGCAGGAGGTTTGGCGGCTCAATTTCTTCCATTCGTTCCAGTGAGACGTGAAGAATCAGTCTTTTTTTCGTGCACGAGCCCAGTCGAAACTTAAGCGATCTTCGATGAAAGGATGCTTGCCTCTAGCGTACGGATTGATTCTCGTCAGGCCGTGGATGCGGTCATTTATCCGGCCTGCGTATTCGACATTGTTATCAACCGTGGAATGCAGTTCTGTGCGCAGCGCGGCGGCAGTGACGCGACTTGCAAGAGTCGGAAAGAAGCAGACGACATCAGATCCATCGTCAATTTCAAATTCTCTGGCTGCGGAACCGTATCTGGCTTTTAACGCGCTTTGGAAAACATCCTTGTCGTCTCGAAATACGTTCAAGACGCTCGCCCCAGCCTTTTCCAGAAAGGGCCGTATAAACGCTAAGGCCCCTGCATTGAATGCAGATCCTTCCTGAAGATCCATCAAAACAAGCTGGTATTTCTGCTCTGTTATTCCGCAAATCAATGTGGTCAAGGCCGGCAGCTCTTCAGGGCTGCTCGGGCCCATTGACGTTCGGGGTAAGTTCAAATCCGTGAAGATGTCAGGAACGGTAGGCTCTGCGAGGATTTCGTAGTAGCGCATAGTCCGTCGATATTGCAGTTCGATGAGCCGTGGTTCGCTGAGGGAACCGTGCCCTACGAGGTATATGGCTACACGGGAAGCTGTAGGATTCACATTCACAGTGTCTATATATCCTAAATCACGTTAGCGCCCCCGCTCAATCCGGTAATGTCTCAGTTTGCTAGAGACACGATTTCTTCTAGGCTCCAAACGTGTTCGGCTATCCCTGCTGCCATTGCTGGCGTAACCCTCAGCGTCTTGTGGATTCTGTCGAAGTTGTAGTACATAAAGTGAATCGCAACCATTGCCGCATGGTTCTCGGCTTTTTTGCTGAACCCGTTGGTTAGACGTGTGAACCGTCGCATTCCCATCCGCATAGTCAGGTTCTGGCGTTCGACAAAGCTAGCGCTGACATGTTTCGGGTCAGGATCGCCGCTAATGACCTTCATATCGCACTCGATGCAGACCGCTGGCGAATAGCGCGTCTCATTCTCAATGACAGCGCCGTAGCTTTTTTGTAACTGTGCATAGTCCACATCAGCCCCAAACGCATCCTCAACCGCATCTAGATAAGCGCGGTGGCCGTCAGTTGTGATTTGCACTCGCCCTTGAATCCGGTTGGCGCAGTCCCTCATAAACTCTCGCGCCCACCAACCGTCGCGGCCCCCGACCAAATAACTCACACACAATTTGGTGTCTGCGTCCAAGGCAACCCATGTCCACACATCGCCCCATCCTTCTAATTTTCGTTCTGGCTTAACGTTCTTAGCTTTTGCGCCAATAAAGCACCAGATTTCATCAACTTGCAGACGGCGCACGCGAATTTTCCGCATGTTCTTGTGGTGATATTCGGCGCACGCTGCGCCCAAATCGACCAGCAACTTCGTTACGGTATTTATCGAAACATCCGCGAGACGACTGGTAGCACGCAGGCTGTTTCCTTCTACGAGCATTCCGAGGATTGCGGCACGCTTGGCGAGTGGTAGGCGGTTCATATCCAAAATATATTCGATCACCGTTACCTTGTCAAGCATAACGTGCAGTTTGATGAAATTCTGAAGTTCGGTATTGACAAAGCCCGCCCCATGTACTATCTCTAGTTCATGCCTACCGCGTTTCGTACCCCAGCTCAGATGATCGAATGGCATCTGCAAGCTCGCGGCTGGTCGCAACGGGTGCTCGCCAAGATTCTCGGCATGCCTGAGTCAACCTTTAGCAACATCATGAATGGACGCAAGGCGATTTCTACCGACCTAGCACTTCGGTTAAGAGCGATACTCGGCATTGACCCCGATGAATTGCTCCAATTGCAGACTGAATATGAACTGGCAAAAGCACAGTTAGAATTTCGGCTTGAACCCGACTTGTCCAGACGCGCCACGATCTTTGGTGACCTGCCCATCACCGACATGATTTCGCGTGGGTGGCTCAAAGACGTGACCGATCTACGAGACGAAAAATTGGAGTCTGCTCTGTGCAGATTTTTCGGAGAAGAGTCTATTGACGACATCGAAATTTTGCCACACGCTGCCAAGAAAACAAACGTCCACGGTGATGCTACTCCGACACAACTGGCTTGGTTGTATCGGGTTAAGCAACTTGCCCTAGACCTACCTGCCGCTAAATTTTCGGAAAATGCATTGCTTTCAGTCATTCCCAAGCTGAAGTCTCTTCTTGTTTCGCCCGATGCAGCTCGCAAGGTTCCAAAGATTTTGATGGAATCTGGCGTCAGATACGTCATCGTCGAATCGCTACCATCTGCGAAGATCGATGGCGTCTGTTTTTGGATTGATGAAAAGAAACCAGTCATTGGCATGTCGCTGCGCTATGACCGCATAGATAACTTCTGGTTTGTTCTCAGACACGAGATTGAGCATGTGTTACGTGGTCATGGCAAGAATGCCGTGATGCTGGACATTGAACTAGAAAAAGAGCGGGCTGGAACAGGCCAAAGCGTCGCTGAGGAAGAACGGGTAGCTAATGAAGCCGCCTCTGACTTTTGCGTTCCACGGAACAAGCTAGAGAATTTCATTGCAAGGAAATCCCCGGTATTCTCGGAACGAGACATTCGGGGATTTGCAGCTACTCTGCAAATTCATCCAGGAATTATAGCGGGGCAGTTGCAGCATGAAACCGGACGTTACGATCTATTTCGCAATCACCTAGTAAAGATTAGATCAATCGTCACACCTAATGCATTTATTGACGGTTGGGGGGACGTTGCCCCAGTTGAAATATAAAGGAGATATGCATGTCTACAGCGGCGCAAAGGCGGCAGAATTTTATTCGCTTTTTTCGTGAAAAAACTGGTACCAAAGAATGGAATATGCGCGATGTGGCGGAAATGGCTCAGAAAATGGGCTGGCCACTTCCAAAACAAGCCGACCCTCTCGATTTGCTCGCAAAGCAATTTGCAGACGCTGCTGGCGAAGAAACCCGCGAGGATAAGGTAACCAAGAGGCCATACAAGGCGAACCTAAATTTTACTAAGCGGAGCGGCGACGGAAAACAATTGTGGCTGTGGTTTGATGTAGATGATGCCACGCGCCACCAGATGGTAAAGGGCGTACGCCTTTACAGAGAACAGATGGTTAGCGAAGCCGTTATCGCAGTGAATACAGTTGAACACTGGAATAGGCACCACGTAGACCAAAAACCACTCCCGTTTGTCACTGATTTAACGGATGACGTGCAAGAACGACTTCATGGAGCGGAAAAAAGGGCCAGCTAGTTCTTTTTCTTCCACCGGGCTTGCGCGGCGGTTCTAGCAATTTCAGATCGATCAGCGGGGCTTAGTTTACGTGCGCGACTCTTGCCACCCTTCAATCCGCCGTTGCGTCTCTTGGAAGGATGCCGCTTGGAATCGCTGACGGTATCCGCTGCTTCACCAGCCGCAATATCAATTACGAGCTTCGCCAATTGGTTTGGGTCGCGGGGCCGCTTCGCCATGATGGGCACAGTATGCCACACAAAAGTTCATTCAAAACCAGATGCCCCAGTGAAACTGAGACACGACCCTCAATCCGTAGCTCTTTACATCAGGGCTTAAGTGAACGATGCTCCCCGGGCCAGGTTCTGGACTAACCGTGGCGGGATGATAATTCGTATGCTTTGCGAGTGGAGAAGAATTCGCCGCGACCTAACGATCGACCCAGAATCGAAGTTGTTTGAAGACTCCGTCACCCATTTTGCTCGCGGCGTTAGTCAACACGTTTACTTATTGTGATCTCAAGGCACGGACGTAAAGTTCACCTCTAGGTTTACAAGAGTTTGCCTGTCCAAACTTCCGGTAGCGGGAAGGCCTCGTGCAGATTGAAACTTTTGTAGTGCTACAGTTGTATTTGGGTCCCAAACCCCGCTCGGTTTTTCTCCGTAGAATCCTTCGCGCGCCAGAGCCGCTTGAAGCTGAAGGATCCGCGGTCTTGACCAAGAGTAATGGCGAAGCATCGCGGGAGAGACGTGTTGGTAACTCTCTTCCCGAGATACCCGATGAGCCGGATCCGAGTGTGGCCTTCTCGACGGTGGAGCGACAAAACTTACAGAAGGAGGCGTAACGAGATGTATGTTCAATATGTACCACTTCAAGCCAGGATCAAAGAAAAGCTGCCACACCAGTTGATTTTGAAACCGCGACAATAACTTAGTCAAAGCATCCCTTGCAGATTCATTGCTCGCTTCCAGCTCAGCATGATACGAAATGAGCGGATTTGTCGGTACGTTACCGACACCAACGCGACGACCTGAGACAAGGGTAAGCTGTTGGCATATTTCACCTAGCATCTCGAGTGCTGAACGTTCTTTGCTCGGTATCGAAATGACCCTATCCAGCAGCGCGGAATAATCCGTAAGCATGCCGGATTCATCGTGTACTTTTGCGGGCACGACGTGCCATTCGGTTTTATTCCTCGCCTCTCGTGTTTGAACGGTGAAGGTTGAATGGCCAAGATTTCCGTATTCTGTCACCATCCGTCGGAGTAGCGTTGTCGCGTCTTCCTGTGGCTTCCCATTTTCAACGTTGTAGCGAAACTGGAAGGCGCCGCCTTTCGGGATAAGGATTCGCTTCCCATTAGATCGCCCGGCGTGCTTAGCTGCGACTTCGGAAGTGGCATCCTTAATGTCTTGTGAATTTGTAAATTCGGGGTCCTCATAGGTTATGGCGTATCCATATTTGTTTTCTAACACTTGGAGCACGGCCGCAATAGGGCGTGGATCGTCAACACTGATAGTCTCGCTTGTTTGGGCGCCGGCGCACGGGGCGCCGAAAAGAAGGACCCACGCGACCACCGAAATCATAGATTTCATTTGGGCCTCCTCAAACCGGTTCAAGCGTTTCCCCAGCCTTTTCACGAATACTGCAAACTTCGTCGGCATCGATTGTATAGCTCAAAAAGTTTGTGGTGTAGATGGTTGCTCCGACTTCTGATGAGTCAACATACATATTTTGCGGCAGAACAATTCCGCAGGGCAGAATCACCTGGGCTCTATAATAGTCCACGGAATTACTCTGAAGTCCATTGCCATCGAGTCCCCAATGATTTCCCCCGTCGACCCACCAAGCGCCACCCGACAATCCTACGGCTTCAGGTACTGCCGATCCTGTGAAGTGGCAATCGTCGATGACTCCCTCGTGATTTTGCTCAAATACTAGCCGACCTCCAAATTTGATATCGGTTGAGGAAGCAAGCGATAAGCTCTGTCTCCACCCGGCGATTGTATGCCCCGTTCCGTAGGAAGGGTTATCGGAAGGTAGCCAAGAATCGATGTTGGAGCTTTCGGTATCGGGTAAATCAGCAGCTGCTTTTATGAGAACAATCCCACCTGTGCCGTAACCGAGGTCCGTCAAGAAATCGGAAGGAGGAGGCCATGTTTTTCCAACCCAACCATCCTCATAAAAATAGTCTGGAGTCGTAAGATCACAGCCAGAGTTTAGAATCTTGAATGCGTCGCCATAAGCCCCACACCCGGTGACCGCATCGACGAGAACCTCTAGATTCCCGTTGACATCAAGGATGCCAGAAAGGGGCTGGCTGCAAGCTCCGTCTTCACCGTAATAGTACGACCAGGCGGCTGTTCCACTCACATTCCATGAGCCATCCAGATTAGCGGTTGAGGCCTGTGTAAGATCGTACTTCCGACGATACAATTACTTTGCCTCGCTTCATGCTATGTAGCTGTTTATAGGGAACTTATGTAGTGTATATTCCCCTTACTTTCTTGGGGATATATGCGATCGACAACCTTGGTTTGCACCCGGGCGGGAATTGACCGAACCCGCATTGATGACGGCTTTTCATTCTGTCCTGCTTTCCTGCCACCGAAAACAAATCTCACCGGACGCACTCCGCATTTCGGAGGATACGCATCCTTCGCCGTTTCTTGAAATCGGCAGCGAAGAAACATCGGTTACTCCCGCAACCGTTGCCGTTTTGCCGAAAGATTTCGAGAGCATGTCCCCGCTCTCCTGTTCGCTCCCAGTTTGCCTCTGGGTGTGAGGGAGTTGGACCGTGCCCTTTGAAATTCCTTGTCACTGCACACTGTGCGACATCGAAGCACAGCTGCTTTCGGAACTGACTCGCTTGGATTCGCGAGTCGTGAACGGCCTGCTTTCTACCAACACTGCATTGCTCCAGCATTCAACAATCAACAACCTGCTCTCCCATCTCCGTACGTCGCCAGCCGATGCGGCGAACGACGATCTCTTCCGAGAAATTCTCGCGCTTCGCGAAATGAATCCCGCTTTCGCTGAGAGCCTTCTGATTCTCGTATTTCTTCCGATGCTGCACCGTACGGTCCGCCTGATCAGCAGGCAGCAGGAGAGTCTGTCCGAAGAAGATATAGCGCAGCAGACTCTCTTTTTCTTTCTGGAGTTTCTGAGCTTCCCGGAATTGCAAACGAGACGCTCGCATTTTGCGTTCGCCATCGCGCGAGAAGTGAAGCGGCACATCTTCGAATGGGCCAAACGAGAAAGTACCAAAGCTGCTGTGCTCGACTACGCTGACGTCGAGGCAAGTGTCTTCATCGCACTCGACAACTCTTTCGAGCAATACGCATTGTTGCGGCACTTCCTGTATCGCTGCCTGACGAAAGGCATGCTCGCGGATTCTGAATTGGACCTCCTGATTCAGTTCAAGCTCGACGGGAATACGGGCGAGGAATTGGCGGCGCTCAACGGATCGTCGTCGAACGCTGTCCGGCAACGATTCAAGCGCCTGCTGGCGAAACTTCGAAGGCTGGCTCAATAAAATCAGCTGTCCAGTCTTCAAGACAAACAGTCCGTTTCTTGGGTGCGACAAAATCCTTTTCACTTTTTCGGCGACACATTTTTCTCGCGAAACACGGAATAGCTAGATAGAGGGAAGTTCACGCGAGAAACCGCTTTCTCTTGCTCCGCGGCGTCGAGACGCAACAGGCATGGTCTATCGATCATGCCGTACGCCTAGCGTGTCTTTCGACCAGTGCGTACCAGCCGCAAGATGAGCCTTCGAAGTGTGAACTTTCCTCGCATCCGCCAGCGGCGGTGCAACTCAATTGCTGAGGTATCGTTAATGAAAAAACTCTGGTTCGTTGCACGAAGCTGGATGTGTTTCAGCCGAATCGTTCTTGCTTCCTTGCTGGGACTCTTCCTGGCAGCTCCTGCGTTCGCGCAAGCCGGGAACTCACCGTGGGAGAACGCCGTCAACGTTTTGCAGCAGGCATTCACCAGCACCATCGCGCGCGGACTCTCCCTCGTGGCCATCGTGGTTTCCGGGCTCACCTTTGCCTTCGGCGAAGGAGGCTCGAAACGCGTTCTTGCCGGCGTGCTCTTCGGCGTCGGCATGGCCATCGCCGCCGTCAATTTTCTGGCCTGGTTGTTTCCGGCCTGACCGGCTGCCGACGATGATTTCTACGTATCAACGGCGGATGAACCCGGTGCTGCGCTCGCTCTCCCGACCGCTCACTATTCTAGGCGCAGAACGAAAGCTTTTTTTCTTCGCCATGTGCCTGGGTGCAGCAACTTTCAACCTGCTTAACAGCCTCTCAGGCGGCGTGCTGATCTTTCTGCTTCTTCACTTCGTCGCCCGCTGGGCCACTGCGACTGACCCGCAGATCCTGAAGCTCCTGTTGCGCGCCGCGAAACTCCGCCGTGAATATGACCCGGTCAAGTGGACCCCCGTGACCGTCGTCCGAGGTACACCATGCTGAATCTCAAGCGTGTCTTCCGGAACTACGAAGAGACCGGTTCGCTCGGCGCGATGGTCAATCTCTTTGGCTTCGTCGGGCCTCAGACCTTCCTGACCAAGTCCGGTGAGGTGGGAATGATTCTCGAACTGCAAGGTGTGGACTACGAATGCCTGGACCAGATGGCGCTCGACGCGCTCACGAAACGTCTCGAATCCGCGTTGCGGCTCTTCGAGGAAAACTATCGCGTCTACCAACTGCTCTTCAAACGCAACCGCCAGCCGATCCCGCACACCTTCTCCGGAAACCTCGTGGTGGATTCCTCGATCCGCAACCGCATCGCCTACTTCGCGGAAAAAGCTGATTCCCTGTTTTCGCTCTCAATTGTATTCGTCGTTTTGTGCCCGGCGCTTAGCGCTCGCCGGTCGCTCGCCAATGCGATTCTGGAATTTCCCGCCCGCCCCAGGCAGGCGTTTGCGGAACTGCGCGCGCAGTTTTCTTCAGAGGCGACGATCCGGCTCGACGACCGCGCCATTGCGCGCGCGGAATCCGCGCTGTGGCAGAAAGTGGAGAGCTTTCGCACGCAGGTCAGCGACCTTGTCGCGACCCGCATACTGCCAAAAGAAGAAGCTTTCGTTGTTCTCAAACGAACGCTCAATTTCGATCCGCTCAAGCTCGGCAACGCCAAACTGAAACACGACACTTTCCTCGACTACTACCTCGCCGAGTCTCATCTCGAATGCCACCGCGGGCATCTGCGCGTGGGCGATCACTACGTCAAAGTCCTCACCCTGAAAGAACCCACCGCACACACCTTTCCGCTGCTGCTCAAGGGGCTCCTCGACGTGCGTGCCAATTTTCACGTCGTGACGGAATGGAAGAAGGAAGAACCGGGAAAGACGCGGCGAAACATCCAAGCCAAACGACGTCACTTCCATAACACGAAACGTTCGTTCTTTAGCCAAGTCAGCCTGAACGATGCGCCGACCCAGGACATCCTGCTCGACGACGCCAAGGAATCGCAGGTGCGGGCACTTGGAAAGGGAATCGAGGAAATCGAGCTGCACGGCAATTACTTTGGTCAGTTTTCTCTGACGGTTGTCATCTACGATCTGGACCTTTCCGCAGTCGAACGTGCGGCGGCGGAGATCTACAAAGTATTCGGAGTTCATGATGCGCAGCTGTACGACGAACGCTACAACTTGCTTAACGCATTCCTGGCCGCAATCCCCGGGAACTACGCCTTCAACCTGCGCTATCTGTATCTCCTAAACACGAACTACGCCGACCTGTCGTTCCTCTTCACGCTGCACTCCGGCGAAACGCGCAACCAGCACCTTCGGCAGGAATATCTTGCCGTTCTCGAAACCAACCCAACGTCGCCGTACTACTTGAACCTCCACTACCGCGACGTTGCGCATTCCATGATTCTCGGCCGCACGGGCAGCGGCAAGTCGTTTCTCCTGAACTTCCTGATTACGAATCTCCAGAAATACAACCCGTTCACCTTTATTTTCGACTTAGGCGGCAGCTTTGAAAGTCTCACGCGTCTGTTCGGTGGTTCCTATCTTCGTGTCGGTCTGGAGTCCTCGGACTTCACCATCAACCCGTTCTGCCTACCGCCCACGAAGGCCAACTTCGACTTTCTCACGCTCTTCATCAAAGTCCTTCTCGGAAGCGCCGTTGGAAAACTCGACCCGCTGACCGAGCGGGAACTCTACGAGCAGATCGAGAATCTCTATTCTCTCGACCCTGCGCTGCGCACGCTCGACGTTCTCGCGAACACGCTGCCCCGCCAGCTTACCTATGCGCTCGCGAAGTGGATGCGCGGCGGACAGTTCGGATTTCTCTTTGACAATCCTCACGACACCATCTCCTTCTCACGTTTTCAGTGCTTCGACTTCCAGCGCATGAACCGCTATACCGAACTTCTGGAGCCGCTGCTTTTTTACATGCTCCACCGAGCGAATGAACTGATCACCAACCGCAACTTGTCGGCCACCTTCAAGGCGTTTTTCATCGACGAAGCCTGGGTGTTCCTCCGCAACCCGAGCATTCAGCAATACGTGACCGAAGCCCTCAAAACGTGGCGCAAGCACAACGCGGCCATGATTCTCTCCACACAGTCGCTCGACGAATTGAAACGTTCGGAACTTCTCGATGTGATGGTCGAAAGTTGCGCCACCAAACTCTTTCTCGCCAATCCAGACATGGATCAGGAGCTGTACCGCAAGCAATTCCATCTGAATGACACGGAAGTTGCGCTGATTGCGGCACTGCGTCCGAAACAGCAGTTCCTGATCAAAACTCCGGAACTCGCCAAGGTCGCCAACCTGAACGTCGACCGCCGAAGCTACTGGCTGTACACCAACGACCCGTATGACAACCGGAAACGTCGGGAAGCGTTCGACACCTACGGCTTTGAAAAAGGACTCGAACACCTTGCGGGGGAACAAACGTGATTCCGAATCTGGTCGAAGCTGTCGAACGGCTTGGCGCAGGTTTACGGTTTTCCCCGTTGTCGTTATTACGACCCTCGCCTTCCCTGATTCCCACAGTCCGTAGTTCGCCGATTCGAAAACGAAATCCGTAAAAACATGAATTCAAGACAAAGGAGAAACAGCATGCATTCCCATTCGAAAACAGGTCGCCGGCACGTATTACCCGCTCTGCTCTTCGTGGGCATCCTGCTCGCGCACGCCGAAGCACCCGCGGCGTCCGCCGACACTGGCGCTCGCGTTGTGAAATACGGCCGGGAAGACATTGTTCCGGTGCACGCCAAGTTGCGCTTTTCGACCCTCATCGTTCTGCCCGATGACGAAGAGATTCTCGACTTCACCACCGGCGACCGGGAATTCTGGATCATCAACGGCTCGCACAATCTCTGCTACGTCCATCCCGCGCAGGCTGGCATTCGCAGCAATCTCAATCTCATCACCGCCAGTGGCCATGTCTACTCGTTTCTTTTGACAGAAATCAGCAGCGATCCGAGCGCCCAACCGGACTTGAAATTATTTGTGGAACCGAAGGACGGGCCGATTCCGGGGGCCACGCTTAATGGCTACGTCCGGGCCGCCGACGCGGAAGTCTACAAGAAGGAGCTTGCCGAAATTCATCAACAAACCGCCGAGCAGGTTCGCTTGGCGCAATCGCACGCGGCGGAGGAAGTCAATCAGTTCCGATCCAGTTACGCGACGAAACTCCACTTTGACTACACGCTCGATCCGAAATCGGCGCGTGAACCATTTCTCGTTTCGGCGATCTATCACGACGACAACTTCACCTACATCCGTTGCGCGGCCCGCGAAAAGCCCGCGTTCTATGAAATCAAGGACAGCAAGCCGAATCTCGTTTCGTTTCAGCTCGAAAACGGCGTGTATATCGTTCCTAAGATTGTGGATTCGGGATATCTCGCAGTTGGCAAAAAGAAATTGAATTTTTCCCGGCACATTGCCGGGAATTAAAGGAGCTGCCATGACTTCACCTGCCCCCATCCAGGATAAAGCGCCGAAACCGCCCGGCCTGCTCCCCAAAAACGTGCAGTCCTGGCTCCTCATCACCCTGGCCGTGCTCATGGTCCTCATCATGTGGCTGACCGGAGGAAAAAAACCGCCCGCGCCGGCCCGAGCCGCTCTTTCCGGGCCATCGGTACAAGCCCCGCTTGAAGTGAACGAGGCGAAAATCGTCGAAATGCAGAATCGCATTCAGGAATTGCAGCGCGAGCAAAATATCGCGCAAAACGCACTCGCGCAGCAGAACCATGTCCTCGCTTCAGGTGGAGTCGATCCGCAATCCGCCGCATCGTCGACCGCCGCCAATGGCGGGCAACCCGAGCGAGCGGAAGATTCCATCGAGGCGGAAAGGAAAAGGCGCAGTTACCTCTCGCTCTTCTCCTCGAATGTCGCGCTCACCTACAGGAAAACTCCGTCGACGGCACCAGGCAAGGAATCCGAACCCCCGGCATCTGCGGAGACTGGCCTTAGCGCGACTCAACTTGCCGAACTACTGAGACCCCCTGTGTTGCCCGTTACATCCGCGACGCAGGCTAAGGATTCCGCTGCGGAAAATGAAGGAAAGGAGGCAATGAAAAATCCTGTCGCCTCACCGGCGGGCGCGCCCGCCGCGGCAACGGGAAAAAACTATGTTCTATTTGAAGGAACCGTTCTTGAAACCATTCTGATAAACCGGCTCGACGGGCAGATGTCTGGACCTATCGAATGCCTTTTGAGTAGTGCCGTGTATTCCCACGACCGCCAGCATCTCCTCATTCCCGCTGGTGCCAAACTCCTGGGCGAAACCCGGAAAGTCGAAAGTTTTGGCCAGTCCCGGCTGGCCGTGTCGTTTCATCGCATGGTGATGCCCGATGGCTATTCGACGAGCCTCGACCATTTCCAGGGTCTGAATCAGATCGGCGATGCGGGTCTCCGCGATCAGGTCAACAACCACTACTTCCGCATCTTCGGTGCATCGCTCGCGATCGGAGCGATTGGCGCCATCGCCGAAGCCGGAACTTCCGGAGGGCTAACCGCTTCCGGCGCCGATCTCATGCGCCAGGGATTTGCGCAGAGCACTGCGCAATCCTCCGCGCAAATTCTCGACCGCTTCCTCAATATCCTGCCGACGGTGACCATCCGCGAGGGGCACCGCGTCAAAGTCTATCTTTCAGGCGACCTCGCGCTGCCTGACTACGCGAGTCACACCATGCCTTCAAATCTCTGAGGAAAGAAGGGAAGCACACTGTGAGAAACAGAATCGTGATCGTTCTTCTTGTCGCAATCCTGTGTGTTGGCACCGCTTCCGCACAGTTCGGCGGAGTCGTTTATGACCCGACGAATTACAGCAACGCCTTGCTGCGCTACCAGCAACTGCAGAAGCATCTTCTGCAATTACAGAAGACTTACACGCAGATAGTCACCGCCTACAACTTGGCGGTCAAGATGTCGCGCAACTTGCACAACATGCCCGCGCGGTATCGCGCGCAGTTCTCGAATTGGAGAAACGTCACCGCCACCAACACTTACGGCAACACATCGGGATGGCTTGGCGGCGTCAACGCCGACCTGAACACAATCAACGGTTATCTTCGGGCGACGACGCAGCTCGGTCTCTACAACCAGTCAGCCCTGGCAAACATGCCGGACCACGAACAGGCAAGGGTGAAATCTCAGTACGCCTCCGTGGAACTGGCGGACGGTGCAAATATGAACGCTCTTTCTACCATCGGGGCCATTCGCGGAAACGCGGCGGCGCTCGAAGCCCGAGTGAGTAATCTCGAACAAGACTCGCTGTCCGACGATGAAAGCCTCAATTCGGAGGTCGCCGTCCTGAACAAGATCAATGCGACGAACGTCCTCACGCTGCGTTCCGTTCAGGACACGAACAAGCTGCTGGCTTCGCTCCTCGAACAGCAAACCATCGCCGCGAAGCAGCAGCGGGAAATGACAACAAATGCGATCAACGCCGACATCAGCCGGCAGTCCAGCCTGAGCACAAATCTGACTCAGGTCGCCGGGACTTTGACCAACTCGCTGCAGAACTTCCGTATGCCGTAACTTGTATTCCCTCCGGACCGCGAAGGAGCCGAGACCATGCAGACCGATTTCCTGCAGTTCATGTATCAGGCGATCAACGACCTTCTGACGCAGAACCTCGGCTTCTTCGACGCCATGGGACAGAACTTGTTTCGCATGTTTGCCACGATTCTCATCGCCTGGTACGGAATCAAGTCCGCTCTGGCCTCTGCCAGTGGCAAACACACCTTCCAGTTCGACAACTTCGCGAGTCTGCTTCTCACCATCGCCTTCGGGTTCGCCATGGTTAATTACTACAGCACCCCTCTTCCCGGAATCGGGGTCAGCTTCCACAACCTGATCACTGACGAAGCACAGTTCCTTGCGAACAAGATCAATCAAACCGAACTGCAAACCATCGTGAACCGTATCGGCGATTTTGAGGGACGCATCGACGCGCCAGGGGTCACCGATTTTCTCGGAATGGCCATCTATATCATTACCATCATCCTGCTTGCTGCTGCCCAGGCGATCTCCATCGTCATCATCGCTTATGGCTTTGTTGCGACCGCTGTCTGCGTGCTTGTTGGTCCCATCTTTGTGCCCTTCTTCATCGTGCCGAAACTCGAATGGCTCTTCTGGGGCTGGCTGCGCTGTTTCCTGCAGTACGCGTTCTACGAAGTCATCGCCGCAGCCGTTGTCTATATCATCGGCAACCTTATTATCGGTGTGCTTACGCTGCAGGGCACGGGCAATATCTCGACTCTCCAGCTCATCGGCTGGTTTCCCGTATTGCTGATTACCTTCGTTGCCTCGATTTTCGTCCTTCTGAAAGTGCCTGCACTTACCAATCACATTTTCAGCGGTACAGCTGGTGGCAGTTCCGCGGGAATCCTCGAAGCGTCGGCCGCCGCGGCGGCCGCTACTGCCAAGGAGTTCTGATGGACCGCGATGCTTCCTTTTACGACGCCAAGCGTTTGTATCTCGAATCCTACGGTGACCCGATGGTGACCAACACATATCTAAAGATAGCTCTGGCGCTCGTCTCGCTCGTCTGCGTCGGGCTGGCCCTTATCGATCTTCGAACTATTCGCACATTTGAGAACTTCCGGCCTCTCGTTATCCGTATTGACGACCTCGGCCGCGCCGAAGCGATCAATTACCACAACTTCGAATATAAGCCGCAGGATGCCGAAGCCAAGTACTTCCTGTCGCAGTTCACGAAGCTCTACTACCGCCGCAATCGCTACACCATCCAGGACGATTTCGCCAAGTCGCTCTATTTCCTCGACGGCAAGCTCGCAAACGGCATTCTCGACACCTACCGCAAGGACGACATCATCCGGAAGTTCCTGACCAACGCGTCGTCATCCGAAATCGATATCGATGTGAAGAAGGTTTCGCTCGAAGAACTCCAGACTCCGCCCTATCGCGCCCGCGTCGATTTCTACATGGTCTATTACTCGCCTGCGGACCACAGCGAACTGAGGCGCGACTTGTACACCGCGAACTTCGTTTTCGTCTTCCAGTCGCGCGTGCCAAACGAACTGATTCCCATCAATCCTCTGGGGCTCACCATTTCCTACTTCCGCGAAGACCAGGCATTCAAATGAAATCTGCTTGGCAGAGAGAGAAAGGAGTCGCGGGCGCCCGCCTGGCAGCCTCGGCCCAACCTCCGCGTGCCAGTTCTGTCTTTACTCCTCGACCTTCTTTCTCACAGACGCCACAGCCCATCCCATCATCCTTCGCCCTCCATACCGCCGGCACGCGTCAGGAGAGCCTCGGCTGCTGCAGTCTACAGCCCACTCCTCTTCCAGAACTGGATTTTCTAAGCCCTGGAGATTTGTAGGAACAGATGATTGCCAACGCGCTCCTCATCACCATCGCTTTTCTTCTCGCCTACGGATTCTGGCTCATGGGGGAGTTGAAGTTCATGGCCTCGTACAAAGCTGTCTTGCTTCACGCCTACGGACGATGGATTTGCGCGTCGTCCACAACCTTGTTTTTCAACCTGTTTGCTGCCGTCCTGCTGCTGCAGCGAAAGTTTCTTCTGAAGAACACCGGCCGCAAGCTGTCGCACCTCGACCGGCAGTTCCAAGGGGGGCAGATCGAGATGCCTGCTCCGTCCCGAAACGAGGGGTACTTCTGACATGTCCCGCGATCAGCATTCGAACGAGCCCGACCTTGACGACCGGACAGAGTGCAGTCCGGCTCAGGTGCCCGAACACACCACGTGGGATCTGAGCAACGACTCTCGGCCTGTCAGGCCAGGAGACGTCCGCGAGCGGCCAGCAATCGATGACTCCGCCCGCGCCTACTATCTGAGAGACCAGTCATTCCTGCTTCGCGAATCCGAATTCACCACCCTCGTCGAAATCGGCAAGTTTAGAGTGATTCCTGCGAATGACCTGGCTCAGTTTGGCTACGCCGGCGATAGCACGCGAATGAACCGTGACATTCATCACCTGATCCAGCAAGGGCTTGTTGTAGCGAAATCCGCCAAGAGTGCCGGCAAAGACCCGGGAAGGCTTCTTGTTCTCACGAAGAAAACCAAACGACTACTGCTGCAATCGGGCCGGTTGCCCGAAGGCCAAGTGATCTATCACGGTCTCGTGAAACCGCGCGAAGCCAAGCATGACGCCGCACTCTATCGGCTCTACCAGCGGGAATCCGCCCGTATTGAGAGTGCCGGAGGCAGGCCACTTCGCATCGCCCTCGACTATGAGTTGAAACGAAACCTGCATCGAGAATTGTCCAAACTTGGCGACCAGGGCGAATCCCGAAAGGCACGTGAACTTATCGCCGAGAAACAAGGACTGGTTCTCGTCAATGACCAGGTCCAAGTCCCCGACCTTCGCCTCGAATACGAAACGGCGGACCATGAACCCAGACATGTTGATTTGGAGCTCGCGACGCGGAACTATCGCCCGCGCGCGTTGGCGCAAAAAGCCAAGGCCGGGTTCTCGATCTATGCACCTCGCGAAGACGCTTCGAAGTTGCGCCGCATTTTCGACGAATCTGAACTCACTGCACGGATCTTTTCGTTATGAATATCGACGGCGTTTACATCAGGGCTTTACAAGCCTTCGGATACACAGAAGAAGAAGCAAGTTTTCTCTACATCGTAGCGACGCATTCCGGCTACTTCGTCGCGCGGCAATTCCTGGCATTTGCTGGCGTGCAATGGGGCAAGCGCACGACTCTGTTCTGGAAAAAACTCCAGTCCCACAAACACGCGCGCTCGAGCTCCTTGCCGAGACACCGCGCCGTCTATCACCTCTTCGCACGGAAGCTCTACCGCCAACTCGGCCGCGAGAACCTGCGCAACCGCCGCCGGCATGAACACGAATACATTCAGATGCGCATCGCTATTCTTGATTTTGTGCTCGAGAATCCCTCTCTTTCCTACCTTGAAACAGAGGGCGACAAAGTCGCGGTTTTCTGCCGCGACCTGCACATCGAAGCACGGCATCTCCCGTCGAAAACCTATTTCGGTCGCCACACCATTCAGCCAACGGTTCGCTATTTCGTGGATCGCTTCCCGATGTTCCTTTCAGAGACGGAATCTCGAGCCAAGATCGTTACGTTTTCCTTCATTCAAGGCAGCGAAGTCAATCTCTCCGCTTTCGTTCATCATCTGCAAGCCTATTCGCCCTTATTTCGAGAACTGCGGGAATTTCGCTTTCTCTACCTATCGCGCATGGATGTACATTTTGCGAAAGCCCGAGAACTGTTTTATGCGCTGGTCACCGTCCCACTCGAATCAAATCCCGCCGAAGATTTGCTGCGTTACTTCGCAATCCGCAAATCCTGGGAACTGCATCAATACGGCTTGCTCAGCGAAGCCGACTTGGTCTTCCGGAATGTCTCGAAGGAGCGGTTCGTCGGAGAGCGGTTCGAACACTTCTACCGGGCATGGAAAGTAGACCGCCTCCCCGAGTCCCAGATCCGCGCGGCATTTCAGGGCCACCATTTACCCCACATAACCCATTTTGAAGCGCGCATTCTCAAGCCTTTCGCCGTGTCCGGTGAAGTGGAAGAGGAGCATCCGTGAAGAAGGTAAGAATTACAGCCTGCACCGGCCACTGCTTCGCGTCCTTCACCTTGTGGCACCGGCATGTTCTGAAGAATCAGGAGGAAGGCGTAAGCACCGAAGAAAAAATGCCCGGCGTAAAAATCCAAATCGGGCGGGAGCGACCCCACTTTTTGGGCTTTCAGCCGCCCAAAAAGTTTGTGGGGTCGCTCCCGCCCGGGCGCCGTGTCCGGTGCCACTGATTTTGCGCCGGGCACGAAGAATTCCTGAAATCGAACGATAAAGGAGAAAAAGGCCATGTCCATCATCAAGAAAGCACCGGCAATTCTTACCCGCGAATTCCGTCTGGAAGAGCCCGTTAGTCTTCTGCTCGACGAGTACGCGCAGTTCATCGAAAGCAGCCCAGACCATGTTCTCAATTCCGCGATCAAGAAAACGCTGTGGCGGGACCAGGAATATCGGAAGTGGAGAGAGCAGAAGAGAAGTGCTGATAACGGCGCCGGGAAACGCTCGTCGGAGTCACAGGCGAAGTCATGATGCAGCGCGTCCTGGCGTCGCGGCACTTCCTCGCCAGCTTACTGGCGATGGGAACGGGTGCGCTCCTTTTCTATGCGCGTCCGTTCCCCACGGAGTCTCTCTTTCTTCACTTGATTTACTTGCGCGCACCGAACGCCTTCACTAGTTTCCGGTACCTCTACAACGTTTGCCTTTTCACTACTCCATACTTCCTATACCTTGCTGCGTTTTCGGGCCTCTATGTCGTGACATTAAGGTACCGGCAGAAAATCTCTCCCGGTCACCTTCCGCCGTATCCTGATCCGAAGAAACGCGATGAGCTGTTTCTGGTAGTGGGCGAAGTCCACGATTCACGCAGACCAGGCCCGAGCCAAACACCTCATTGGCTGACCATACCCGAGCGCGGATTGTTCACCGGAACCGTCATTCTTGGAGCCGTTGGGTCGGGAAAGACTGCCACCGCCATGTATCCGTTTGCCGAACAGATTCTGGCGTACAAGGCGGATGACGAAGAGCGCAAAATCGGCGCGCTCGTTCTGGAGGTAAAAGGCGACTTCTGCCACAAGGTGCGGGAGATTCTCGACCGCCATGACCGCGGAGATGATTTCATCGAAATCAGCCTCGATTCTGAATACCGCTACAATCCTTTGCACAACGACCTCGATGCCTATGCCCTCGCCTTCAACATCGCATCCTTATTGAACAACCTATTCGGCCGTGGCAAAGAACCGTTCTGGCAACAGGCCTACACCAACCTTGTGAAGTTCATCATCCTGCTGCACAAGATCGCCTACGACTACGTGACGCTCTTCAACGTATACGAGTGCGCCATTTCGCCGCCGCTACTCGAACAACGCATACGCGAAGCCGAAGAGATCATCATGGCCCGCCACTTCGCAGCAGTTACCCCAGAAGTTTTCGGCGCGCGCCCCTTCGAGCTTGCGAGCCTCGGATTCAAACACGACCCCGGAAAAGAACGGTACCTCGCGGAAGCGTCGAAGGAACTATGGGAAGAAGTCCGCTCCAAGGGTATTTCTGCCGAGCCCATTACTATCCTTGACCCCTCGTTTGCAGATCCGGACAGGGTCGAACAGCTCTATGCCGTTCAGCGTTGGTTCCGCGAAGACTGGAAACGGATCGAGCCCAAGCTGCGAACTTCGATTGTCGAAGGCATTTCCGTCTTCCTTTCGCTCTTTGACGACAACCCTAAAGTGAAGCGAGTCTTTTGCCCGAAGAAGGAGTGTTACGACCCGAAGCTCAACACCAAAGGTCAGCATGGGAAACCCTTGCCTTCATTCTCCTGGCTCGTGGAACAAGGTGCGGTTTGTTCTCTGAATTTCCCCGTGGGCATGAACGCCGGACTGGCGAAGGCCATCGGCGTGATGATGAAGCTAGATTTCGAGCGTGCGGTACTTAATCGCATCCCGCAGATTGAAGTGGAAAAAACGCGATATTTTCGCCAAGTTCTCTTCCTCTGCGATGAATACCAGCACTTCGCAACGGTTGGAGAGAGCGATCCAACCGGAGACGAAAAGTTCTTCAGCCTCTCCCGCCAGGCTAAGTGCATTCCGATCGTCGCAACACAGAGCATCAGCTCGTTGCGTTCCACGCTTCCAGGTGACAGCTGGAGAACGCTGCTACAGACCTTCCGTACGAAGATTTTCCTTTGTCTGTCAGACGACTTCTCGGCGAAGACGGCGAGCGAACTCTGTGGCCGCGAAGACCGTCTGAAAGTGAGCTACAACCTGTCCGAAAGCGGCCATGACGCCAGGGTCAGCCTTCTCACAGGGAAAGCCGTCTCCCACCGCGCGAACATCACCGCCTCCAAGAGTTACAACACGCAAACTGATTTCCGCTTCGACATGAAGACATTCACGGAGCTGCGGAACGCCCAGTCCGTCACGATTGCCTACGACGGGCTGAATCCGATTCCGCCCACGTTCTGCTACTTGAAGCCCTATTACAACGACCCGAACAAATCCTATTTCGAGCAGCTTGCCGCAGGAGAACTCTGATGCCTGGCTTTGAGACCATCCTTCCGTTCCTGAAACCAATTGAACATCTCATCCTCGACGATTCCGTCAGCGAAGTCATGGTCAACGGACCGGACCAGGTCTTTGTCGAGAAGGACGGATTCGTCGAGCAAATTCCCGGCGTTTCGCTCGGCGAACGTTCACTCCTCGTTGCGGTGAAAAACATCGCCCGCCGCCTGGGTGACGACATCTCGGAAGCAAACCCCATCCTTGATTCAAGATTGCCGGACGGGAGCCGCGTAGCAGCAGTCATTCCTCCGTGCAGTTTGCGAGGCGTGACCCTTACGATTCGCAAGTTCAACGTTCGCCACTTTGAAATCGCGGAACTGATCGAGGGCCGAACCCTCACCCGTGTATTGGCCAATCGTTTTGAAGACTACATCCTGCAACGGCGCAACCTGCTGATTTGCGGCGGCACAGGCACTGGTAAGACGACCCTTTTGAACGCCCTCGGAAAGTTCATTCCCCCGGATGAACGCATTCTACTGATTGAAGACACCGCAGAGATACAGCTTCCTCAAACGAATCTCGTTCGCTTCGAAGCCCGCCGCGAACAAAATGGTGTGCCGGCGGTCTCTATTCGCGACCTCCTCAAAGCCTCGCTCCGGCACCGACCCGATCGCATCTTGCTTGGAGAAATTAGAGGAAGCGAGGCGTTCGACCTGCTCCAACTCCTGAATACGGGCCACGCTGGAACACTCAGTACAATCCACGCGAGCTCCGCAAAACAGGGACTGGCTCGTTTTACCAGTTGTGTCTTACAGAGCGGGATTGAATTACCGTACCGCTCGATCAAGACAAATATCGCCGATTCCCTCAATGTCGTCGTCTATATCGAACGAAGACCGGGCCGGCGATTCATTTCCGAAGTTCTCGAAATCAACAGCTACGATCCGGATTCCGACCATTTCGATCTCCGCTCCGTTTATGTTGCTCCCAAGGAAGACGCATGAGCAGCGTTTCTACATTCGTACCCAGATTCTTGACGACATCTGAATATGTCTTCGCTCTTCATGAACCAAGCGACGAAGTGGCAGTTCTGGCCAGGAACCGGGTGCGTCAGCAAACGACTCAACGGATTATGGCCGCCGAGATAATCGTGAGCGCTCCCTTTCAATCCTGGCTTCACGAGCAGAACCAGTGTGGTGCCGACATTTTCATCGGCATGAACCCAGTTAGACAAGGATCGCGAAAGCGGACTAAGGAACAAATCCGGGAAGTACGCCCCGCCTATCTGGACCTAGACGAAGAAGCCGGTGTATCGCTTCAGACCATCCGTACTTCCGGCGACGTGCCTCCACCAAACTTCGTTTTGGATACCTCACCCGGAAAACATCAAATCGTTTGGCACGTCGAAGGACTGGATACGAGCCAGGCGGAGACACTATTGCGTTCCCTTGCCTCGCAATACGGCGGTGACCCGGCAGCTACGGATATCTCCCGGCTCCTTCGTTTGCCCGGATTCACCAACAGGAAATACAACGACCCTTTCGTCGTGCGCGTACATCACGAGACCGACGCGCTCTATCACGGGCAAGACTTTCAGCTGCAGGAAGATGCACCCGAATCCCCGCGCCATCCTCGGATTCTCAGCAAGGATCGCGGAAGATTCCGGCCGGCCATCGCAGTCAATCCGAAGCTGATTGGGCATATGCAAAACGGGCGCTAGCGCGAGGTGATCAACCAGATCAAATCATCCAGCTCATTGCTGACTTCCGAGCGGACGACAAGGCTGACCCGGTTTACTACGCGCGCCTAACTGTGACGAAGGCCGCTAATGAATCTAAACTCCCCCAAACAGTGGGGAGACAGGATTACGTCCCCGACAAGATGACGGGTTGCGACCAGGGACACTGATTTTTGCTGCTTCCACGAGCTTTGGAACAGATATGGCACTAGAGACCCCATTGATGTCGGGCCTCGCGATTGGTACAGTCGCGAGTGCGACGCCAGCGAAGCGGAAACGAGGCAAGTCCTTGTCACGCAGAACTGGACAGAACGGTCACATCGAAAAGTCAGGAAGATGGTTCGTGGTGCGATTCTGGAAAGACATCGAAGGCCAAGAGAATCGGGCGCTCATGCGTGAGCGTATCTGTCCGATTTTCGGGCCTGGTTCCATGAATCGTTGCGAACGCACAAGAAGAGCGAAGCAAATCATCGCCGAATCGCAAGCGGATAGCGCGGAATACTTCAACCGCGTCGTCAAGCAGCAATTCGGTGTCACATTCAAGGAACAATCAAAGACGTGGCTCGCCCGGTGTCAAGCGCGAAAGCGCAAGCCCATACGGGCCACATCAGTCCCAACCATACAGGGGGCTCTCGAGAAATGGATCTTGCCTCAATTGGGGCACCTGCCATTGTCTGAATCGGCGAAGTACTCGTCGATGAGCGCTCTAGTGGCGAAGTTGAACGCCGCAGCCCTGTCCGCTCAAACCGTCAATGCCTACTTTCGCATGGCAAAAGCGGTTGTCGAATCTGCGGAGGACGCCGAAGGAAATCCACTGTACGCGAGGAAATGGGATGCCGAGAAACTGGACCTTCCCCTCGTCGAAACTTCCAAGCAGCGCAGACCCTCCATCACGGCCGAAGTGATGGCCGACTTGGCCCAGGTCAAAAATCCCAAATACCGAATGGTGTTCATTCTAGCCGCGTCTTCCGGGTGCCGCATCGGAGAAATTCTCGGCCTTGAAGTCGAAAATCTGCTGGATGATTTCACCACTCTGCGAATCACCCAGCAAGCCAAAGGCTCCGTTCTAACGAACGAGCTGAAAACCGTCAACTCCGAACGGTTCGTCGACGTTTGTCCTGGGGTAGCTGCTCTGCTCAAGGAATTTTTGCGAGGCCAGGCGACAGGTCTGGTTTTTTCCAGCCGCCGAGGGAAGCCGATCAATCCCTCAAACCTCCGAACGCGGGTAATTCATCCGCTCCTAAAGAAGAATGGTCTCCCGCAGGGGGGCACCCACATTTTCCGGCGCTTCCGAATCACCTGGCTCCGCGAAAATTCCGTTCAGCCGGACATCGAACGGTTCTGGCTCGGCCATGCGAACCAGACCGTCGGCGATGACTACTCCATGCTTAGGAGAAATGTGAAACTGCGCAAGCAAATTGCGGACAAAATCGGCCCGGGTTTTGCTTTGCCTGGCTCGATATTTGCCCCAATGATACCGAATGTACCGAAAATGGCAGTTCCAACGGAGGAAGAAGTTGTGGTCTAAGTAGTTCTGTTTGTGAGAGATTAGGGAGAAAGCGCCCGTAGCTCAGCTGGATAGAGCGTCTGCCTTCTAAGCAGAGGGTCGGGAGTTCGAGCCTCCCCGGGCGCGCCATTTTTTTGCCGGAAAGCAAATCACAAGGTATTCGCGGGAATCGCTTTCGGTTCGACAGGCGGTCTCGAATTCTGCCCAAACGCTGCTAGTCGTGAAGTCTGCGCGAGGCGTCTTCAGCTTTTTTGGCGAGCAATGCAAAGCCTTTGGATTTGGCGTCCCGCGAAGCGCTGGCCAGGGTGGCGTGCGCTTCGGCGTTTCGTCCTGCTTTGTGCTGCGCCACGCCGAGCGCGGTCCGCGCTTCCAGCGCTAACGCTACGTCGCCGGATTTCAGGGCTTGGCTTCCAGCATTCTGCAAGGCGGTGACCGCTTCCGCAGCTTTTCCCCATTGAGCTTCTATCTTCGCCTGCATCACCGCGATTCTCAGTTTCAGATTTGCATCGCCGGCACTTTCGGCGAGATGTCGAGCTCTCTCAATACTCGCGCGCGCTTCGGACTCACTTCCATTTTTCAGCAATATTTCCGTGAGCGTGAACTGCGCGTTGGCCTCGCTGGGGGCATCCTTTTCCGCCGCAGATTCGGCGGCGGCGTCACTCGCAAATTTCCGGGCCTCGTCCAAATTGCCACTTTCGCGAGCCCAATCCGCTAGCGATAATCTGGTTGCCGCCGCATCTTGCTTTTGGCCCAGCCGTTCTTGGATTTGCAGAGCTTCGCGATAACTCTGCTCTGCCGCGCTCAAGTCCCCCTGGGCTAACTGCACATCGCCTGCGCTCCCCAGCGAACGCGCCAGGTCCCCCTGATCGGTCAAATCTCTGCGTAATTTCAGCGATTGATCGCAACTCTGCTTGGCTCGCTCGACCTCTCCACCGCTCAACAACATGCCGCAGCGATTATTCAGTGCGCGAGCTTCGGTTTTTCGGTCTCCAATCTGTTGAGCGATCTGAATGGCCTGGCCAAAGGCCACGGCGCTTTCTTTTCTTTTTCCCGCGGAGTAAAGAAACACCGCCAGATTCTGTTGCGCCAGCGCCAGGTCTCCTTGGCTTCCGCGCTCTGTGGCAACTGCAATGCTTCGTCGGTAGTCTCTTTCGGCGCCGACGGCATCGCCCTGCGAGTCGCGAATGTTCGCTAAATTATTTAAAGCCCCGGCTTCGTCGCGACGATCTCCGATGGCCTGGGCTTTACCCAGGGCTTGTTCGTACAGTGCCGTCGCCGCGACGTTATCGCCCTGCATCCAGATGGCGTTGGCAACGCCATTAATGGCTCGCGCGGTGCCCAAGGCGTCGCCTTGCTCTTCATTGATTTGCCGCGCTTCTTCACATTTTGGTTTCGCTTTATTCGCTTTGCCGGCATTCAGCAGCGCTCCACACTCCATGATGCGCGCGCGGGCGAGCAACAACTTCGCGTCCAAGGATTTTGCTTTTTCAGCTGCCGCAGTGGCCGCAGCCAGTTGTGCCTCGAAGTTGGAAACCCCTTCCTGAGCTTCCGCTTCCTGCAAGTCGGCCTGCGCGGCCAATCGCGAGGCTAGTTTCAGTTTGCGAACCTCGCCAAGGGTTGTCAGCGCTTGCGCCGCCTTTCCCGCGCTGGTCTGGCTCTTGGCCAGCAGCAGTCCATACTCCGGATTATCCTTATATAAGGTCCATAGCGAGGCGTACTGTTCAATCGCTTTGGGCCAATCATGCTCGGTCTCGTAAACGCGTCCGGTCACCAGGCCTTTGCCCTCCACCGACATGTTCGCGGAAAGCACGCGTGCCTGTTTGGCCTCGGCTTGTGCGCGAGTTTCGAATCCTAGTTCGGACCACGCGCCCGCGAGCTCTACGTGAGGCTGGGCGAACTTGGCATCGGCCTCCACTGACTTGGTCAGCAACTTAATGGCAGATTGCAAATCGAAGCTGCGCAATTTTTCACGCGCTTCGGCGAAGCGTTGTAGAGCCACAGCATTGGTCGAGAAAGAACTATTGAGGCGCGCTTCCTCCTGGATGCTCAGCGGAATCCCCAGACTATCGCGAATAAGTTTTCCGGCTTGGGCCGCCAGTTCGTTTACGTCGGAGGTTAGCCCGGTCCGTTGCACCGAGCCGATACTTTCGTTATCCACGGTGCGCAGCAGATGTATGTTCCAGTCAATTTTGTCGGCGCCCTTGGTGCCTACTTCAGGCGACGCCCGGTAGGAGCCCGTAATAATCACATCGGCTCCCAGGTATCGCGCAATGCGCTGCAATTGTTCCTTGCCAGGATCTTGCTTCACTTCTTTGATTCCCAGATCCCTGCGCATGTCGTCAACACGGCCTGGGGCGATAAAGTGAATTTGTTCCACATCCAGTTGCGACCACAAGCCATCGGTCAGCTCGTCGCCAAGCAGTGCCAGCTCCGGTTGTCCCGACATATTCTGAAATCCTAAAACCGCGACGGACTGCTTCGTCTGGCTTGCGGATGTAACGGTGGAAGACCCTGGTTTGGCTGGCTCTGTTTCATGTCGCGAAATCGCAAAATAAATCACGACGCTGACGATGGCGAGCGCCGCCGCAACTCCGGCAGCCATAAATTTCTTCCGCCGATCCGCGCCCGGCAACGCCAGCGGTTGAGAAACCTGGCGGCCACGCAACGCTTCGGCCACATCGAGGGTAGTGGCAAATCGGTTGGCCGGGTCGCGCTCGAGACAGCGCAAGATCACCGCTTCCCAACGTGGGTCAATGTCTTCGACAAGGGTTCGCGGCGATGGCGCCGGCTCGGTCAGGCGCTTGAGTGCGGTGGAAATTACCGTACTGCCCTGGAAGGGGACCTGCCCCGTCAACATCTCGTACATCACCACGCCGAGCGCGTAGGTATCCGTAGCTGGCGTGATTTCCTTTCCTTCCAGCTGCTCCGGCGCCATGTAGGCGGGTGTTCCGACCACGTCGAGCGAACCCGTGAGCGACGCCATGTTTCCTGTAACAGCGTGCGCCAGGCCAAAATCGGTGATCACCGCGCGAAAGCCACCGGGACTTCCCGGCGAAGGAACCAGAATCACGTTCGCACATTTAAAATCGCGGTGAATGACGCCGGCAGCGTGTGCCGCTTCGAGTCCGGCAGCCATCTGCTCCACAATCGGCAGTGCAAAGGCTGGCTTCAGCCTCCCGTCCAACGTAATTTGCCGCGCCAGCGTAGTCCCACGCAGAAATTCCATGCTGACAACCAGAGTGTCGCGCCCGGCGACGGCACCTTCGCCATCAGCGTGGCGAAAAACGTCATACGTGCGGCACACGCTGGCATGGGTGACTTTGCGTGCCAACTGAATTTCCCGCTTGAAGCGCTCGACAGTGCGCTCGTCTTCGGCCATCTCAAAACGCACCGTTTTGAGCGCCACGCGCTCGTTCAGTTCGAGGTCTTCCGCTTCGTACACCTCGCCCATACCGCCCCGGGCTACAAAACGTAAAATCCGGAAGCGGCCGGCCAAAATTTGAGTTTTAGAGAACCCGGATGTGGAAGCGGATGGCTTTCCTGAGGGAGTCTGCTCTCCAGCTAACGTTTCCCCCTCGTCGGGCGACGGGGTCAGCGGTAGTGGTTCGTCGGGAGGTCCGCTCGACTTCGAATCAGGCATAAAAAGCTCACGGGAAATTCGCTCATTATGTCACACCCCGCAACAGAGACCCGCAGATACAGGGCACATATTCTGCTCGGGGAAAGAAGGCACTTGGTTGCCACATAGGAGAAAAATATTGCAAACCCGAATGAAAAGGCTCCGTTTGCTCAGATAAGCCATCTCTTTTAGGTTCAGCAATATACAAAATATTCATTCGTAATTGTGATTGTTTAGGCTTGGGCATGCTGCGTGCATGCTGACCTAACTGGAATTGTCGGCTCGCGATAATTCCTTTCTTGGGGGATTGATAATGAAGTCATGCAAGTCTATTTGTTTCTTTACCGCTGTCTTTCTAACCGTGGCCTTCTCTACCTTGGCCGGTCCCGGCATTCGCAAAGACAAGGGAGCGTCAAACAACGGTCCCGACGACCCCTTCGGCACGTGCATCACCGAGGCCGGGAATTGCGCGAATTTCACCACCGCTCCGGTGAGGACCGTAGATGGTGTGGCTGTTTTCAATTTCGTGCAGAACCCCGGCGATGGCACGCCGGCGCTGATTTTTGACGTTTTTCAGATTCCGGGCGCGGTCGTGCCAGGATCACAGGTTTCTTTCACCTTCAACACTCTGACGGGAAGTTACGGGGCATTCGCGTGCGACAACGGGAGTCTAGGCCACGGATTTTCCAGCACGGGCAATGATTTGGTGGGTCCATGCACTGTCGGCGCCGCCGGTTCGCTCGCTTCTTTCCTGACGGAAACCGATAGCGGGAGCACCGCGACGTTCACATTCAAGGGCGGTGCGGGTTTTCCATCGTCATGGACCTTCTATACCGACAAGGACAACCTGGGCAGCATTACTGTTGGTGGCGGCACCACTGCCGCGCCGGAGCCCAGCTCGCTGGTGCTGCTACTGGCCGGGGCGCTGGTCGTGGGCTTCGCAATCACCAAAGCCAATCGTTAATTTACACTGCACATTTTCAGGCACTTTTGAATGATACCGCTCGCTGGCCACCTTGCCACAGGTGGTCAGGGGATATTGCGCCGATCTGCGCTAACCAATAGAGTCTAGTCGCCTCGGAATTTTTCTTGGCAAAAAACCGCAACCCGCCCATACTGCCAGCCGTCCTGAAGTGCGTGTGAGCCTCACGCGCTGGAGAACCCCGTGAAAGCTTCCAGGTTGCGCGCTGTATTGACTGATACGCATTTCTGGGTGCCGGTAGTGGTGTTGATACTGGGTTCGTGGTTACTGGTAATTTTCGCGGTCAGCCCGTGAAGGTTCGTTCCAAAGAAGTCACTCGCCTCTCCAGTCGCTCCCTTCATCAGCTGGGCGTGATTTGCGGTTTGGGAGCTGGCGCGTGGCTGGGCGCTGCGGAAGCGCCGACAAAACTCGTCACCGTTGGTTTTTCGCCCTTCCTCATTTCTCTTGGCATGGTCGCGGGAGTTTTTGTCGCGCGCTGGACGCTGCCGATGATGCTCAAGGGAACGCATTACATCTGGCTGGATTTCCGTGAAAAACCACACTTACTGGTCTGGGCTATCCTCGCGGGAATGCTGTGGGCCATCGCCAACACGCTCACAGTGTTTGCGATTCGAAACGTGGGGCTGTCCATTGCTTTTCCGCTCTGGAACTCCAACAGTTTGGTGGGGATTTTTTGGGGCTGGTTGCTGTTCAACGAATTGCGCGGCGCAGGTTCAAAGCAGTGGCTCAAAGTTTTGGGTGGCACCAGCGCGCTGGTGATCGGCGCCTGCATGCTGGCGTATGCCACTTCCCATCAGGCTGCCGGTGGCTCGACGCGCTCCACGCTGGGATTTCTCGCCGCAATTTGTGCCGGCGCGCTGTGGGGCACCATGTATATTCCCTATCGCAAGGCTTACATCAGCGGCATGAGCCCGCTGTCATTCGTGACCGTATTCACCATCGGAGAGCTGGGGACCACTCTATTGTTGGCGCTCATTTTTCAGGGGGGAGCACACAAATTATTTGCCGATTTGAGTGCTGCTAAGCCCGCGATGTTCTGGCTATTCCTGGGTGGATTTTGCTGGGTGATCGGCGACTTGTTCCAGCAGTATGCGGCAAAGTACATCGGCATCGGCCGCGGTATTCCGCTTTCCAACACGAACCAACTCTGGGGACTCGCATGGGGCGCGCTGGTTTTTGGCGAATTGGCTGGGTTGAGCCCGTCCGCCCGCTGGCTGGTAATCTGCGGATCCCTGGTAATGATTCTCGGTGCGGCTGCTATCAGTTTTGCGGAAGCCCCGCTTTCCGAACAAGCTTCCTGGAAAAAAGCTATGGAGCGCGAGTGCAGTCGCTACGAATTACAGCCCGATCGCGTATCCGCCATTCTTCAGGGCGACGATCCATTTTCCCGAGAAACGGCAAAACGGAATTGGTGGGAATTACTGGTGGCCGCCGGCGCACTGAGCATTTTTGCCTGGCTAGCCTTCGCCGCCAAACGTCAAGCCATCGCCTTCAACATTACGTGGATGGTTATCTTGAGCGCCGCGACCTTGGGACTACTCGCAATTTGCGGCGGCCTGCTGTGGAAGCGCACGCGCTTCTCTTAACATTGCGCACACCGGCCGGCATAGATAATTGATCAAGATTTCTCACTTCACCAGCGGCAAGCGATCATCTTGAAACGTCCAGGACTCTCGCACCCAGGCATAATCCGGATCGTCTGCCGCAGCCATAGACCTTGCGGAACCCGCCAGCACGTTCAGGTAATAGATGTTGTAGCCGTGCGCTGCGACCACCGGGTGATAGCCCTCAGGGATCAAAACCAGTTCTCCGTCGCGCACCGTGATGGTCTCGTTCAACTTTCCATCGCGCGAATACACACGCTGGATCGCATATCCTTCCGGGCGATCGATGCGGTAATAATAAATTTCCTCCAGGTCCACTTCCTCGGGCGGATTGTGGACGTCGTGCTTGTGCGGGGGATAGCTCGACCAGTTCCCGCCAGGGGTGTAAACCTCCACCACCAGCAACCGTTGCGCGGGAAATTCCGGAGTCAGAATGTGATTGATCTGCCGCGTGGCATTGGCGCCGCCGCGTATCTCGACGCGGACATTTTCGGGTGAGATGAGCGCCGGTGGATGCACATCTTCCGCGCGGCAATAACAAAACGCCAATTCGCAATCGGTGAGCGCGGTCACCGTGAAGGTCGTCTTTACCGATAAATACAGCGTCCAGGCTTTGCCGCTGAAGACATCCGCGCGTCCGCCGATACTTTCCCAGGTCCCTTGCGACGAATTAACCTGAAAGCATCCACCCAGGGTGACGATTGCCAGTTCATTCGAATTTGTGGCGCCGTCAAAGCTCTCCCCCGCTTTGATTCGCCGCACTTCGAATGCCACGTAGTCGAATCCGGAGCGATCACGACTGACGTCCATGATCAGTCCGGAACCATTGCCAGTTTTTTTCCCAGGCACCAGCAAATTCCTTGATGCAATCATTTCGTTCCCTCACTTCGCACGCGAGTGGTGATTCCGGTCATCGCCGCAACTGGAAACTGCTACGCGTTGTGGGCCAATTTACCGAGGCCTCGCAACGCGCCGTCATCAAACTTCAGCGCAGCAGTAGCCACGTTTTCTTCGAGATGACTGACGCGCGATGTACCTGGTATTGGCAAGATCACCGGTGAGCGCCACAGCAACCAAGCCAGAGCTAACTGCGAAGGCGTGACGTACAGATTCTTGGCAGCGCGCTCTAAACTGCTTCCAGCAGCGGAAACATCTCCCGCCGCAAGTGGGAACCACGGAATGAAACCGATGTTTTCCCTCTCACAATACGTCACCACATCGTCCGCCGCGCGGTCCACAACGCTGTAGCGGTTCTGCACCGAAACGATGGGCACCATCGTGCGAGCGTGCTTGATCTGCTCCACGCTCACCTCGGACAATCCTATGTGTTTTATTTTTCCTTCGGTCTGCAAATTCTTCAGTGTGCCGAGTTGATCTTCCGCCGGAACCGCCGAGTCAATGCGGTGAAGCTGATATAGATCGATCCTTTCGAGGCGCAAGCGCCGGAGGCTGCCCTCGCAAGCGTCGCGCAGGTGCTCGGGACGTCCGTTAGTAACCCACTTATCCGGTCCGGGACGATCGAAACCGGCCTTCGTGGCAATAACCAATCCTTCCGGATAAGGATGCAAGGCTTCCGCGACGATTTCTTCACTGACAGCAGGGCCGTACGAATCCGCCGTGTCGATAAAATTGATTCCCAGCTCAATCGCGCGCCGCAAAACTCGAATTGCTTCGTGGCGATCCTTCGGTTGCCCCCAAACGCCCTTCCCGGTAATTCTCATTGCGCCAAAACCCAGGCGATGGATGGTAAGATCCCCGGCAATGCGATATTGGCCGGATTTGGCCGCAGGTCGCGCTTCCCATGTTCCGTTCGGCGATGTGATGTTCATTTCTTTCTCCCACGATGTTGGATTCCTGGGCACGCGACGAAGTTACCGCCGGGCAGCAAGCGCTGCCGTCCGGCTGTGGCGCCGCTAAAAACTGGCGCCTTTCGGGCCGCGCCCGGACAGTAATAAGTTCAGAAACTCAGCGATCCGTTTTTAGTTGACGATAGCTTTAGCCGCTTCGCTGGTTTTGCGCGCTTCCGCGGAGTCATAGCTTTCGCCGTAAATGGATGGCACTTTCGCGCCCATGGGGCGCAAATACGTGGAGAGTTGCCCGCGATGGTGAATGCTGTGAAACAAATTGAATTGCACGAAGCCCACGGCGGGAAGCTGTAACAGTCCGCGAAAATCTACGATCTTGGCCAATTGCTCTCCGCTCAGCTTCTCCAGCCGAGCGTAATCCGCGTCAAAGGTTTTGGCGTACCACGCCGCGATGCCCGCGGAATCCTTCACATTTTCTGGCCGGTGGTTGGGGGTGAAATCAAACGCACCCGCCGCGATTCCATCAAGAAAGCGATGCTCCGCAGCCACGATGTGCCAGGCCAGTTCCAGCGCGCTCTTGGAAACCGGGTCAGGGCGGTAGTCGCCCTTGTCCACGGGAATAGCTTCAATAATTTGTCGGGTGATGCGATGCTCATTTTTCAATGCCGGTAGGGAAAAAGTGTTGAAAAAGACGGCAGCTTCCTTCGGTTGTAGCACTTCCATATGTTTCCTCCAGAACTGCGAATTATACTCCGTTTTCAACGTCGCTTCGTGCTCGCCCGGCCTCGCTCTGTTGACCTAATGCGACTTGTCGTAAACTCATGCCCATGAAATCCACAAGCAGCCTGGCGGGCTTCTGTTTTGTGATCGTCGGTTGGTGGTTTTTGCCGCAGCTCACTCTCGCGCAGACCGCCCCCACTTTCGTCGGAGTGCGTACGTTCCTCAGCGCCCCGTACCAGCCCGATCTTGACAAACTGCAGGCCGACTTCGCGGTTCTCGGCGTGCCTTTCGATGAAGGCACCTGGGGCCAACCCGGCGAACGCTATGGTCCGCGTGATATGCGCGAGAATTCTCAGGAATACGCTCACGATTTGACGGAAGGCTTTTACTACATAGACGGGGATCGCACTGTTCTTAAAGGAAAAAGGTGGGCTGACGTCGGTGACGTGCTGATTTATCCGACCGTTCCGCTGGAGACCAACGCGAAAATTACGGAAGCCGTAAGAAAGATCCTTGCGAAAAAAACCTTTCCAATTATTTTGGGGGGAGACCATAGCATCACTTTCCCGGTGATCCGCGCCTACGACATCCCGCTTACCGTCGTGCACATTGACGCCCATCTCGACACCTGGACCGGCGCGAAAGGCAATCTGGATCACGCTTCCTGGGTGCTCCGTGTTGCCAAGCTCCCAACCGTAAAACATATTTCTCAGATCGGCATGCGCGGCATCGCCAACGATCAGGAAGCGGCCGGAAACGCCAAGGCGATACCAACCTCCGTGGTGACTTCCGAGGAAATCCATCGTCGTGGAATCAATGCGGCTATCGAATCCATTCCGCATAGCGAAAATATCTATGTCACCTTCGATGTGGATTCCATGGATCCCACGCTCGCGCCGGGAACCGGCACGCTGGAGCCTGGCGGCCTCAGCTTTCAGGAAATAGACGAATTGCTAAAACAAATCCCTATCAAAGGGAATCTGGTGGGTATGGATATTGTGGAAGTAAATCCCTATCGCGATCCCAGCGGCCGTACCGCGCAAACGGCTATTCGCCTGCTGGTTGATTTGCTCGCCGCCGCCTTCCACTAAACTGCTGGCCGGATGAATCGCTGCTCGCGTTACGCGGTGTCGCGCTCCCAAACCTTGCCGTTGCGTGCGAACTCGATAAATTGCGAAATGTCGCCGCTGCCCGCGAGTGGCGTTACGCCCACCACAGCGTCCAGGTGAGTTTTCTTCGCCAGACCGGCTACTCCTGCCAAAGCAATCGCTTTCAGGTGCCGATCCGCATCCATCAGGAAGCTCACAGCATCCGGTTCCGCGCTCAGCGCCTTGTCGCCATGCGGCCCAGCCAAAACCGCCACCGCGTCGAAGAGCACTGACGGTGATCCGGAGAGCGCCATCTCCGCCACCATTTTCTTGCCTGTCGAGTCCAGCACTCCTCCCACCTTCGGAGCAATGATTGCCGGAGTAGCGCCCTCCTTCTTGATGGCCGCGACCAGGGCACTCTGCAACTTGGAGTCAAAACCGTCCGCCAGCAACACGCCAACTTTTCTGCCTTTCAGCGTGGGCTTATATTTCCCATACAACCGCAGCGCCGGGCTGGGATCGAGGTCGATGGGTTTAACGGCAGATGTTGCGGCAATCGCTTCGCCACTCATGCCTAATCCGTCCGCTACCTTTGCTGCCAACTTCTGATCAATCACTTCCAAATGTCCAAGCATCTTTTTGCGGATTTCCGGAACCTCCACTTTGCTCAATTCAAAGGTCAGTGCCATGGCCATGTGCTTCTGTTCCTGCGGTGTTACGGAACAATAGAACAAGCGTGCCTGCGAGTAGTGGTCGGCAAAAGATTCCGCGCGTAAACGAACCTTCGTTCCTTCAAGCGAAACGGGTGCGGTGCGGAATCCCACAGGCGTCTCGCGTTCGCCGTTCGGCTCGATGGAATTCGGCTCGTAGTTGCCGCGTCCCTTGGGCACCTGCATTTGCATGTGTCCATCACGCTGCATATTTGCGAACGGACACTTAGGCGCATTGATTGGCAGTTGATGGAAGTTGGGCGAACCCAGGCGGCTCAGCTGCGTGTCCAGATAAGAAAACAACCGTCCTTGCAGCAATGGATCTTCGCTGAAATCAATTCCCGGCACCACGTGGCTGGGACAGAATGCCACCTGCTCGGTTTCGGCGAAGAAATTATCCGGATTGCGATCCAGAACCATCTTGCCGATGATCTCCACCGGAACAATCTCTTCGGGGATTACTTTGGTGGCATCTAGGACGTCAAAATCTAGCGAGTCCGCCATCTTGTCATCGAGCGTTTGGATGCCAAACTCAAATTCGGGGAAATTGCCCGTGGCGATAGCGTCAAACAAATCCCGGCGATGAAAATCGGGGTCGGCGCCGGCAATCTTCACGGCTTCGTCCCACAGTGTGGCAGCGGTTCCCAGAATCGGACGCCAGTGGAATTTCACAAATTTTGATTTTCCTTCTGCATTGACTAGCCGGAAAGTGTTCACGCCAAACCCTTCCATCATGCGGAGGGAACGCGGGATGGTACGATCGGACATCGCCCACATGATCATGTGCAGTGATTCCGGCATCAATGAAATGAAATCCCAGAAGGTGTCATGCGCGGTTGCCGCCTGGGGGTAGCCGCGGTCGGCCTCCATCTTCACCGCGTGAATCAGGTCTGGAAACTTGATGGCGTCCTGGATAAAAAACACCGGGATGTTGTTTCCCACCAGGTCAAAGTTGCCTTCCTGAGTATAAAACTTTACAGCGAATCCGCGCACGTCACGAGGAGTGTCTACTGAACCCGCGCCGCCTGCCACGGTAGAAAAACGCACGAAGACAGGAGTCTTTATTTTTGGATCCGCCAGAAATCCCGCGCTGGTTACATGCGCCATGGACCTGTAAGGCTGAAAATATCCGTGCGCCGCGGAACCGCGTGCATGCACGATGCGTTCGGGAATCCTCTCGTGATCAAAGTGCGTGATTTTCTCACGCAAAATAAAATCTTCCAGCAGCGTCGGCCCGCGTCCGCCGCCCTTCAACGAATTCTGGTTGTCCGAAATAGGCAAACCCTGGTTAGTGGTAAGTTTTACTCCGTCCTCTGCAGCCTGCTGGTGGGCTTCGCCGCCGCCAGTTTTCGCGGTTCTTGTATTCGGCGTATTCTTCGCACGTTTAATGGAAACTATTTTTTTGTTGGCCATACCGAGAGTATCGCCGCTCCAGACCGCACTTCAAATCAGGTCCATCGGGTATAACGTCGGCAATAGTGAGGGAAAGCTACATTTTTCTGGGGAGATTCTGAGGTTTGAATTCCCTGCGAAAAAGGCGCTTCGCGCACGTCCACAGAGAAACGCCTAGCATTTTAGTCTTTTAGATCAGCCTCAATCAGGCGCTGTCGACGAAAGGCGGAGCGAGGCCTCGGCGCGCGCGGCTCGGCGTAAGCCCAAGCCTTCGCGAATGAGCCCAAAAATCGCCTGCCGATTTTCGGTAATGGTCTTCACCCACGCGAAGCGCCCTAGTTGCGGGAAATAAATTCCGCGGAAACACAATCGCGCGATCAATATATTCACCCGGTACCCCAGCGGCTTGTGGGCCACCGCGGCCAGCGCCTTGGCAATGGCCTGCGGGCTGTACGACTTGGCCCAACCGTACTTCACCTCGGCATGGGCCTCGGGAATAGTCATCTTCAGGGGAGTATGCGCCATGGCGAACGGAATGAATTCCTGCCAATGCTTCGGCCGCGTCAATCGCCCCGCGGTCTCTAACCGCTTATACAGCGGCGTGGCCGGCAGGGGCGTCAGCAAACCAAAAATCGGCAATCCCGGCGGCCAGGTGCGAATCTCCTGTAGAGTTCGCTCCGCCACTCCCACCGTGTCATTGTCCATGCCAAAGATAAACGACGTAATTGCGAACACGTTGCGATCCGCCAGCCTCTGCAGCACGGCAGCGTACTCACCGGGCTTGTTGAAGCCTTTGTTCACATCCTTCAGGTTCGCCGGGTCAATGGATTCCATCCCGATAAAAATCCACTTCCCACCGGCGGCGGCGATCAGGTCCACCAATTCTTCATCGCGCAACAGATTGGCGCTGATCTGCGCCACCCAGTGCACCTGCGCTTCCGCGGCAATAATGTCGCGCAACAACGATTTGGTGCGCTTAATGTTGATGGCAAAATTATCATCGATAAAAAACACTGCGATCTGCCCGAGTTCGCTTTTCGCGCGTGCTTTCAACAGCAAGAGCTCATTGACCACGCTCTCGTTCGTGCGAAAGCGAATGGAATCCCCGAAAAATCCAGTTACGGTGCAGAATTCGCACCCATAAGGGCAGCCGCGCCCGGACTCCACAGGAATAATGCGAAATGTTCCCCACCCGGCGCCGAGTTTCTTCAGCATACCGTTGAAAAATTTGGGAACGATATTGAATTGCTTCAGGTCAATGGTGTCCCAGGGAATCGGTGGATACTGCTGCAGCGATGGCTTGTGCTCCTGCCCAAACGCATCCACGGGAGCATAAATTTCTTTCATCGTCCCAGCAACTGCGTCGTTCACGATCTTTGGCCACGTTTCGTCGGCTTCGCCCAACGCCACCGCGTCCGCGTGGCGCGCCCCGCCGTCCCGTCCCAGCGCTTCATCCGCCATTTCCGTGACGTGCGGCCCGCCCATCACCACCTTCACGCCGACGGCACGAATAGCGTCCGCCATGCGATACGCTTTGGCAATCATGCGCGTCATCGCGCCAATGCCCACCAGCCCGATGCGTTCTTCAATCACATATCGCGCGATGCCTTCTTCATCCATTGGTTGTGCGTTGCCGTCGATCAGCAACACTTCGTGCCCTTCAGGCGTGAGCGCCTTCAGCAAAAACATCCAGAGATGGGGCATGAAGTTGCGTGTAACCCCGTTATCGGGGTTATAAAGCAGAATTCGCATAGTTTTCTTCGTCTCAGACGCGGCCGACGGGTTGATTGGCCCGAGGGGAGAGGCTATTGCTCGTTAAAGCGAAAATTAACACTGCGAGCAACCGACAAACTGTGCAAAAGAGCACACTTTTGCGCTTCAGTTATAAACTCGCCTGCGAGTGCTTTGCTCATGAGTTCCTCGCCGCTTTACTCCAGCGCGCCGCCAACATATAGTCAGAGAGTTCCTCTCAAACCCGCATGAAACGCGCTTCCGCTCTGAAATTCGTCGCCACAGTTTGCCTCTTGCTACAGCTTGCCTGCCCAGCGGCCTCCGAAGACCTTAAGAAAATCCATCCCACCGGTTACGTCACCGATCTGGCCGGCGCTATCGCCCCGGAAACGAAATCTCGACTCGAAGCTCTCGCCACCGAACTGCAGGAAAAATCCGGCGCGCAAATGGCTATCGTCACCGTGCATTCGCTCGAAGGCCAAAGCGTCGAAAACTATGCCGTAGACCTCTATAAGCAGCTCGGCGTCGGATCCAAGCAAGACAATCGCGGCGTGCTGCTGCTGGTGTCTCCCGATGAGCGCAAATATCGCATCGAAGTTGGCTACGGACTCGAACCGGTAATCAACGATGCGCGTGCAGGTGATGCTGGCCGCGCGATGGTTCCCTTTCTGCGCCAGGGCGATTACAGCAGCGCCACCGAAACGGCCGCCTGGAAGCTCGCGAAATATATTGCCGACGATCGCGGTGTCACGCTGACGGGCCAGCTGCCGGCACGGGTCGCTCGCCAGCAGGATGACCACTTTGGGGGCGGCACTCCGCTTTGGCTAATCATTGGCGTATTCCTCTTCATCTGGTTCATCAGCAGGTCTTCTGGTTCAGGGCGCGGTGGTGGCGGCGGCAGCGGTTGGTGGATATGGCCGCTGCTGTTCAGTAATTTGGGACGCGGAGGACGCGGAGGCAGCAACTGGGGCGGTGGAAGTGGTTGGGGTGGCGGCGGCTTCGGCGGTGGTGGAGACTCCGGTGGCGGTGGTTTCGGCGGATTTGGTGGCGGCAGCAGCGGAGGCGGCGGCGCCTCGGGGAGCTGGTGATGGCGGAGCAACGAAGCGAAAGCGCGGTACGTTCAACGACAACGCAACTCAACGAGCTGGTCAATCGTCTGAAGGACGCCGCAGCGGCGAACCTCGAGTGCGTCATCCTCTATGGCTCCGCGGCGCGTGGCAGCTTTCACCCGGACCACTCCGATTTAAATGTCCTCTGCGTCCTCAAATCTCTGGCCGTTGAAGAACTGACGCGCGTCGCTCCTGTGGTTCGCTGGTGGGCCGCGGAACAAGGTCAGCCCGCCCCGTTATTTTTCACTGCCGAAGAATTACGGCAGTCCGCCGATGTTTTTTCCATCGAGCTGCGCGACATGCAGGACAATCGCCGCGTGCTTTTCGGCACCGATCCCATCGCCAATTTCCATTTGCCCACTAACCTGCACCGCGTACAGGTGGAGCATGAACTACGCACCGTTTTGCTGAAATTGCGGAACGCTTATTTCCGCACCCCCGGGGACGCACAAGAATTGACTCCCATCCTCCGCAAATCCTTCTCTTCCGTGCTCACGCTGCTGCGCCACGTCATCATCGCCTTTGGCGAAGAGCCTCCCGCCGCTGCTCGCGCTATCATTAACCGGGCGGCGGAACTGACGCACTCGAACGCCGCTGCTTTTGAAACTGTGCTGCGCGTTCGCGAGCACAACAATGCGCTACCGGAAATCGTACAGGTCTACGGCGGGTATCTCGCTGCGCTCGAAACCGTCATTGGGGCACTCGACCTGCACTTGCCGAAACGTGAGTGGCAACGCACCAAACAGGCTCATTCTTGAATCTCAGTAAATCGAGGAGCATATGAAGATAGGCGTCGTAATTCTGATCATCGTTTTGATTCTTGCTTTGGTGTTCGGCAGTTCTTTCGTCACCCGGCGCAACACCATGGCTACCAAACGCGAAGCCGTAAATGCCGCGTGGTCCCAGGTGGATGTCGTGCTGCAGCGGCGCGCCGATTTGATTCCCAATCTCGTCGAAACCGTAAAGGGTTACGCCGTGCAAGAACAAGTTGTGTACGGAGAAATCGCGCGCGCGCGCTCCGCGTTACTCGGCGCCAGTACTCCCGCAGACAAAATTGCCGCCAACGGTCAGTTGGACTCCGCTCTCGGCAGATTATTGGTGATTGTCGAAAATTATCCGCAGCTCAAATCCAACGAAAACTTCATGCGCTTGCAGGACGAACTGGCCGGCACTGAAAACCGCATCGCCATCGAGCGTCGCAACTACAACCAGGTGGTGCAGGACTACAACACCTACATCGTGACATTCCCCAACAGCCTGGTAGCCAGCATGTCCGGTTTCACGCGCAACGACGCCTATTTCAAGACCGATCCCGGGGCGCGCCAGGCCCCCAAGGTCAATTTCGACTACCCCAAAGAACCGGGCGCCACAACTCCCGCTCCCAAGGCCACTCCGGCTCCCGCTCCGGTGCCTGCGAAGCCCTAGCTTCTTTATATTTATCGAGATATAAACCGACCGCGGGTGCCCCACGTGCCGCGTTTGTACGTGGGGCTTTTCTTTATGGAAGAGGGCGGCTAAATCTTTCCGAGGAATTCACCAAGCAGCATGTGGAAATGATGCACACCATTTTCACGCTTCACGGAATATCTTCCACGATCATAAGTGGACGAACGCAGTCCCTTCTGCACATTTTCGCAAAGCCCGATATCTTCCTGCTGCACTTCATCGCTGAAAGCAATCGCCCGCTGGATGCCCTCCCGCACCTTGCTGTCGGTGACATCGTGAAAAAACCACTCAAAAATCGTCAGCGTCTTGTCATGCGACAACGGCACGATCAGGTTGGTCGAAATATTGTCCGGGTAAATATTCAGCATTAAGTTGGGAAAGATCCAGAAGTACGCCGCCTGCTGCAGTCCGCTGCCCGGAGTGTACGCGCGCTCGGTCGGGTCGTCCGCCTTCATTGCACGAATCGGCGCAAACTGCTGCGAATAATACCGGAACGTATCCGTGCGATATTGCGCGTAATCTATTTCGCGCATCAAGCCCGGGTGCGCTATGGGGATGTGGTAGCCCTCCAGGTAGTTGTCTACGTACACTTTCCAATTGCAATTGATGACGTAGTCGCGGCGCTCCGCAAATTGCAATCCTGCAAACTGAAAACTCTTCACTTGTTCCGGTATATTTCCCAAATACGTCGCGAGAGGCTCCGCCTGTGCGTCGAAATTCACGAAAATAAATTGCTCCCACGTTTCCACACGCACGGGCACCATGCCCATGCTGCTGCGGTCAAAAAACTCCACGCCTTCTACATCCGGCGTTCCGATCAAGCGCCCGTCGAGCGTGTACGTCCACCCGTGATACTGGCAGCGCAGCACATGCTTGCATCCGCTGCCCAACGCGATGGGGCCCGCCCGATGCCGGCACACATTGCTGAACGCTCGCAGCGTCCCCTGCTTGTCGCGCACCACGATAATGGGCTCGCCCGCGACTTCCGCCGTGAAAAAACTCTCTGGATCAGCGATGGTGCGCTGCACCCCCTTTATGTCGCCGCACTCGTGGCTGAGCGTGCCCACCATTTGCCAGGTGCGAAGAAAAATTCGTGTCTTTTCAATTTCCAGAATGGCCGGATCGGTATAAAACGTCGACGCCAGCGTGTGCGCGCACTCAATCTGCTCATTCACATCCAGTTGCAACGGCTTGGTGTTCACGCGCCCATCCGCATCAGAATTTCCTCGTTTCCTGCCGCGACCACCGCTCAATGACTACTTTCGATTCCGTGTAAAACTCCACCGCGTCTCTTCCTTGGCCATGCAAAATGCCGAAAAAGCTGTCTTTCCAGCCACTGAACGGAAAATACGCCATCGGGGCCGCCACCCCGATATTGATGCCTACGTTTCCCGCTGGCGCTTCATAGCGAAACTTTCGCGCCGCGGCGCCGCTGGTGGTAAACAGCGAAGCCTGGTTGCCGTAAGGACTGTTGTGTAGAAAATTCATCGCCTCATCCACGGAATCTGCGTGTACCAGGCTCAGTACGGGCCCAAAAATCTCTGTGTGCGTTAACTTGCTCGATGCAGGCAATCCGTCCAGGACCGTGGGCTTCAGGAAATTTCCATTCTCGCCATTCGCAACTTTGGCTCCGCGCCCGTCCACGATGGGTTTCGCGCCTTCCGCCACACCGGCGGCAATCAAGGACTCCACCCGCTGCTTGCTCTCTTTGCTGATGACCGGGCCCATCTGCACATCTACGCTAAGACCGTTGCCCACGCGCAGTGCTGAAGCCGTCTGGCTGATCGAATCGCGAAATTTTTGCTGCGCATCTCCCACGGTAACGGCCACGGACACCGCCAGGCATCGTTGTCCCGCGCAGCCAAACGCACTATCGCCGATAATCTGCGTGGCCAGATCCATGTCCGCGTCCGGCAGCACGATCACATGATTTTTTGCTCCACCCTGACACTGCATACGCTTCCCGCTGGCCGCCGCGCGTGCGTAGACATGTTTGGCCACCGGTGTCGATCCGACAAAACTCACTGCTCTCACCTGGGGGTGATCGCAAAGCGCGTCCACTACCTCGCGCCCGCCATTGACCAGATTCACCACGCCGTCGGGCAGTCCGGTCATTTCGATCAATTCGATAACCCGCCGCATGGTGAGCGGCACGCGCTCCGAGGGCTTCAAGACAAGGGTGTTTCCGCAGGCAATCGCGTAGGGCAAAAACCAAAACGGAATCATGGCCGGGAAATTAAACGGCGTAATCGCCACCACCACTCCCAGCGGCTGCCGAATCAGCATTTCATCCACTCCCGGCGTGACATCCTCCAGGTTGTAGCCCTGCATCAGCATTGGAATTCCGCACGCCACTTCGACATTTTCAATGCCGCGGCGGATTTCGGCCTTAGCCTCGCCCAGCGTCTTACCGTTCTCCACCGTAATCACTGTGGCGATTTCTCCGATGTGTTCTTCCAGAAGATTTTTCAGTTTGAAAAGATATTGCACGCGCTCGCCGGGTGGCGTGCGTCGCCAGGAAGGAAATGCATCGGCTGCAGCCTGAACGGCGCCGTCCACATCCGCGGACGTGGAAAGAGGAGTGCGTGCCAGCAATTCCGCCGTCGCCGGATTCAGGACATCCACATATTCTTTGCCGGCCGACCGCCGCCAGCCACCGTGAACATAGTTTTGTATTTCCAACTCCTGCGTGGTTGCCCCGCTACCCATGGTCGTATGCCTCGAAGTTGGCCTCGGCTGGAACGTCAGGCAGGCCAAGCGAATTGTTGTAGTCTACCAAAAATATGTAAAGTTGAGACGGCTAAGGCAGGGGAACTGTTGTAGCAACGTGATTCTGACACCCTAACAGCAACATAAAAATGTCACCCCCCTGGCAAGTCTGCGAGCTGCAGGCGGGTGTCGCCGTAGTAGAGCG
>Ga0193726_1000291_pt1 | contig 61337 bp, 56 predicted proteins | sample H2c1metaG_FD_144928 | JGI IMG/M metagenome (GOLD analysis project Ga0193726, IMG submission 144928) | Soil microbial communities from a riparian zone of the East river system, Colorado, United States - H2c1 | ecosystem: Environmental > Terrestrial > Soil > Riparian zone | place: USA: East River... | reverse complement strand
CGGTGCGCTCGGCTTCGAAGCGCTTTCGCGAGGCGCGGCCTCGGTAGTGATGGTCGAGAACGACCCCACGGTGTTGCGCGCGATCCGCGAAAATGCACACAAGCTCGGCGCTGCGAACCTGACTGTCGTGCGCGGTGATGCGCTAGAATTTACCCGCGGTACGCGCTCTCGTTTTGACATTGTGTTCGTCGATCCGCCGTTCCGGCTCGGACTGCAGGCGGCCGTGCTTGCGCTCGCGCGCGGACTTCTCCCCGACGGGGGGCGGGCGTACGTAGAGAGCGACGCTGTCATTGAGCCATCCCGTGGCTGGGGTATTCTGAAGCACGCCCGCGCAGGCAACGTGCATTTTCATCTTCTGTGGAGGCAGCCCGATGATCAAGGCGGTATATCCGGGAACATTTGATCCGATTACGCGAGGCCACCAGGATCTGGTGCGGCGGGCTGCCGCCCTTTTCGACATAGTGGTGGTAGGCATTGCCGACAGTCAGACGAAGAATCCGTTTTTCACGGGTGAAGAACGTGTGCGTATGGCTCGCGAGGTGCTCAAGCCCTATGACAACGTGAAAGTGGAAGGCTTTCGCGGCCTGCTCATGGATTTTGTTCGCGAACAGAAGGCACAAGTCGTCCTGCGCGGCCTGCGTGCGGTGTCGGACTTCGAGTACGAGTTTCAGATGGCCGGCATGAACCGAAACCTCTATCCGGATGTCGAGTTCCTGTTCCTGACCCCGGCCGAGCAATACCTGTTCATCTCCGCCACCATGGTGAGGGAAATCGCCTCCCTGGGAGGTGATGTGAGCAAGTTCGTGCAACCGCGCGTCGCACAGGCACTCGCCGCAAAGGTCAGGAAGCGGAGAAAAAAATAAGCCTGCCCCCTCACTTCTGGCAGGTCGTGCAGTAGAAGCTGGAGCGCTGACCGAGACGGGCCACCCGGATCGCGGCTCCACATACGCGACACGGAAGGGCGGCACGGTCGTAGACGTAGTAGTGCTGCTGAAAATATCCCGAAGCTCCGTCGGAGTGCACGAAATCGCGCAGGCTCGATCCGCCGGCGGCCAACGCGGCGAGCAGCGTCTCCCTCACGGCCGCCACCAGCCGCGCGCAGCGCGCGCGAGAGAGGCGTTCCGCGCGCAGGCGAGGGTGGATTCCGGCCCTGAACAGGCTCTCGTTGGCGTAGATGTTTCCGATTCCGACCACGATGCCGGCGTTCATCAGCAACTGCTTGACGCCGACATCCCGGCCGCGGGTGACCCGATAGAGGAACTCCGGGGAGAATTGCTCGTCCAAGGGTTCAACGCCGAGCTTGACGAGCAACGGGTGGCCGGAAGCATCGCCGTCGTTCCACAAGACCAGGCCAAAGCGGCGCGGGTCGCGCAGGCGCAACGCCGTGCTGCCAAAAACGATATCGAGATGATCGTGCTTGCGCGGCGGTGTTTCGGGGTCGATCGCACGCAGGCTCCCTGACATACCCAGGTGCACAATGAGCAAACCGCCATCGCATTCGAACAACAGATACTTTCCACGCCGCACCAGGCGTTCGACCCGTTTGCCGACGAGGATTCGGGCGATGTTCCGCGGTATGCGCTGCCGCAGATTGGGATTGCGCACGATCACGCCCGTGATGGTCTTCCCGAGCACGAAAGGCTCGACGCCGCGGCGGGTGATCTCGACTTCCGGCAGTTCTGGCACGGCGGAACCCAATGGCCTTGTGGGCCTTAGCAAATATACCTAAACTAAGCCTCCGCCACAGCAATTTCTCCCATGTCCAATCTACAGAGCCTGTTCCCCATCCGAGCCGGCGCCCGGCTGCTCGCCGCGATAGTCGCTGCGATGGTGATGGTATTTGTCGCGGGATGCGCGGCGATTCCGCCGAATCCGGCCGCGGCAGGAGAGGAAACCCAGGACGAAGACGCGGATGCGCCGGCCGGAGACCCGCAGGCTTCCACCGAGACCATAGACCGCTCGACGCTTCCCAATCAGGACCTGACCGAAAACCTGCTGTACGAATATTTGCTTGCCGAGATCGCGGGCCAGCGCGGTAACGTCGCGCTCTCCGCGCAGGCGTACGTCGATCTCGCAAAGCGCACCCGCGATCCGCGAATCGCGCGCCGCGCTACCGAGGTCGCGCTTTACGCGCGCATGAACACCGCTGCGATCGAAGCCGCAACGGTCTGGTACGAGACCGATCCGGGTTCGACGCGTCCGCTCCAGGCGCTCTCCGGACTGCTGATCGCCGCGGGCCGCTACGACGAGGCGCTGCCCAATCTGAAAAAGCTGCTGGCCAGTCCGGCGTCCGATCCGGCAAGCGGGTTTGCGCAGCTCACTCGCACGCTCGCCGGTGCCCAGGACAAGCAAGCCGCGCTGAAGCTCGTGCAGAGTCTCGCTGCGGACTATCCCAAGCTCCCTGAGGCGCACTTTGCCGTCGCACGGGCGGCGCTCAACGCCGGCGAGGATCGGATCGCCCTCGAGGAAGCCCGCAAGGCCGGACAACTGCGTCCCGACTTCGAGGCGGCGGTGCTGCTCGAAGCACAACTGCTGCAGAAGGTCTCGGTCGACCAGGCGGTATCGCTGCTCGCCGGCTACCTGAAAAAAAATCCCGCCGCACGAGAAGCGCGCCTCGCCTACGCGCGCTTGCTGGTCGGGCAGAAGCGCTTTAGCGAAGCTCGCGTCGAATTCCAGAAACTCATGGCCAGTGTTCCCGACAGCACCGACATGGCCTTTGCCGTCGCGCTGCTATCGTTGCAGCTCAAGGATTACGACGCCGCGGAAAAATATCTGAAAGGCCTGATCGAAAGCCCATACCGCGACAAGGACGGAGTGCGCTTGTACCTCGGCCAGGTGGCCGAAGAACGTAAAAATCTTCCGGAGGCGCTAAGGTGGTACGGCGAAGTGGGCGAGGGCGAGCAGTACGTGCAGGCTCAGATCCGCTACGCTCAGGTGCTTTCCAGGCAGGGCAAGCTCGGTGAGGCGCGCGCCCACCTGCAGCAGGCGGCTGCGAAGAACAGTCAGCAGCGCGTGCAGCTGATTCTCGCCGAAGCGCAGCTGCTGCGCGATGCCAATCAGCCCAAGGCCGCATTCGACCTCGTCGGGCAGGCTCTGGATCGGCTGCCGAACGACCCCGAGCTGCTCTACGACTACGCCATGCTCGCCGAGAAAATCGAACGCGTGGATATTCTCGAATCCTCGCTTCGCAAGCTGATCGAGATACGGCCGGAGCATGCGCACGCCTATAACGCGCTCGGCTACTCCCTCGCCGACCGCAACCAGCGCCTGCCCGAGGCGCGCGAGCTGATCGAAAAAGCGCTGACGCTTGCCCCCGACGATTCGTTCATCATCGACAGCATGGGTTGGGTCTTGTACCGGATGGGCAAGCTCAAGGATTCGATCGGCTATCTGAAGCGCGCGTTCGCCGGGCGGCCCGACCCGGAAATCGCAGCACACCTGGGCGAAGTGCTCTGGGCGAACGGCGATCGAGCCGAGGCGGAGCGCGTCTGGGGCGATGCGACCCGGGAAACTCCGGACAACGAAACACTCGCCAGTACGATCAAGCGCCTCAAGCGCTGACAAGTTGTTGGCAATCTGCTGACTCCCCGTGGTCCGCTTTGCCCTCGCATTCGCAGCAGCGGCAGTGCTCGGAGCCTGCGCGTCCCTGCCCGAAGCGGGGCGTCCGCTCCCGGGCGGCTTCGAGCTTGCCGGCCGAGTTGCGGTCCGCTACGGCAAAGACGCCGCATCGGGCCGCGTCCTCTGGCGGCACTCGAGTGACACCGACGATCTGCTCATCACCTCGCCCTTCGGCCAGGGCGTCGCGCGCCTCAATCGGAACGGCGATCAGTTCCGGTTGCTGACCGGCGATCAGAAGGAGTACCGCGCCGGCAACGCCGAGGACCTGACCGAGCAGGCGCTTGGCTGGCGACTCCCGCTTGGCGGGCTCGCCGATTGGGTGCAGGCGCGCCCAAGCCCGGGCCGGCCTGCGGAGGTTCGCGGCGAGCTGAACCGCGACCTGGAACTATGGCAGGACGGCTGGCACGTCGCCTATGAGGAATTTCGGGACGGACGACCACTCCGGCTGCGCATGTCGCGCGAAAATCTGGAAATTCGCCTGATCGTGGATCAATGGACAAATTGAATCCGTGGGAGCGCCGCTATCCCGCACCGGCCAAGCTGAATCTGTTCCTGCACGTCGTCGGCCGGCGCCCCGACGGCTATCACCTGTTGCAGACCGCTTTCCGGCTGATCGAGCTGTGCGACTGGTTGCGCTTCACGCCGCGCCCCGACGCCGAAGTGAGACTCGCGCGCGGCTTGCCCGGAATCGCAGAAAATGAGGAACTCGCCGTGCGTGCCGCACGGCTCCTGCAATCCGAAGGCGGATCGAATCGGGGTGTCGACATCGAAATCGAAAAAAACATCCCGATCGGCGGAGGCCTGGGTGGTGGAAGCTCCGATTGCGCCACCACGCTTGCCGTCCTGAACCGGCTGTGGGAACTCGATTTTTCCGAGGAGAGACTCGCCGCAATGGCGCTCTCGCTCGGGGCGGACGTTCCGTTCTTTCTTTTCGGCGGGAACGCCTTCGCCGAGGGCATAGGCGAGCGCCTCGCGCCCCTCGAATTGCCGCCGGCATGGTACGTCGTGCTCGTTCCCCCGGTCAGCGTGTCCACGCAGGGGATTTTCACCGCACCTGAATTGACACGAAATTCGAAAACCATCAAAATGTCTGGCTTTTCTGCCGGTTTCGGCAGGAACGACCTGGAATCGGTCGTGTGTCGGCGCCATGCGGAAGTGGCGGCGCATCTCGAATGGCTCAGGGAGTTCGGGGATGCGCGCATGAGTGGCTCAGGCGCTTGCGTATTCGTCGAATTTGCAGCCGAGCGAGAGGCACGCTCGGTCTTATCCAGAATGCCCGCGGAAATGCGCGGTTTCGCCGTGCGGGGGCTGGATCGTCATCCGCTTACGGCGTTGTTGGAGAAGGGTTAGCGCTTGGGGAGTCGCCAAGCTGGTTAAGGCAGCGGATTTTGATTCCGCCATACGAGGGTTCGAATCCTTCCTCCCCAGCCATCGGATTTCGAGACAAGGGCCAGGGATTAGGGACTGGTGAAATAGCATACCGCCGAAGCGGCTGATTTTTTGCGAGCAAGGCTTGTTGAGTCCGTAGCCCCTAGCCCCTGGACTAAAGCGCATGGCCTACGAAAGCCTGATGGTTTTCACCGGGAACGCCAACCCGCTGCTCGCGCACGCGGTGGTGCGGAGGCTCAACATCCCGCTCGGCCACGCCACCGTTGGAAAGTTCTCCGACGGGGAGATCATGGTCGAGCTGCTGGAGAACGTGCGCGGCAAGGACTGCTTCGTGCTGCAGTCCACCTGCGCGCCGGCGAACGACAGCTTGATGGAAGTGCTGCTGATCGTCGATGCTTTGAAGCGCGCGTCGGCCGCCCGCGTGACGGCGGCGATACCCTATTTCGGGTACGCGCGCCAGGACCGGCGCCCGCGCTCGGCGCGCGTGGCGATCAGCGCGAAGGTGGCGGCGAACATGCTGCAGGCGGCAGGGGTCGACCGCGTGTTGACGATGGATCTGCACGCGGACCAGATACAGGGATTTTTTGACGTGCCCGTGGACAATATTTACGCGACCCCCGTGCTGCTCGGGGACGTATGGAAGCACCAGTACGAAAACCTGCTGGTGGTGTCGCCGGACGTCGGCGGCGTGGTGCGCGCGCGCGCGATGGCGAAGCGCTTGGAGTCGGACCTCGCGATCATCGACAAGCGCCGGCCCCAGCCGAACGTTTCGGAAGTGATGAACGTGATCGGCGACGTGAAGGGACGCAACTGCGTCATCATGGACGACATGGTCGACACCGCCAATACGCTGGTCAAGGCGGCGCAGGCCCTGAAGGAGGAAGGCGCGATCCGGGTTGTTTCGTACTGCACGCACCCGGTGCTCTCGGGCGGGGCGGTGCAGCGCATCGCCGAGTCGGAGATCGACGAATTGGTGGTGACCGATTCCATCCCGCTCTCGAAGGCGGCACAGGCGTGCAGCAAGATCCGCGTGCTTTCGGTCGCGGGGCTGCTCGCGGAGACGATCCTGCGGATCAGCAATGAGGATTCGGTAAGCTCGCTGTTCATAGAATGATTTTTTTCGGCGTCGCCTGGTCGCGAGCGACGCCTCAACTTGAAGAGAGGTCAACATGGCAATCGAAGTCGTCGCGCAAATGCGCAAAGGGCAGGGAAGGGGTGCGAGCCGCCGCCTGCGCCTCAGCGGTAAAGTCCCCGGGATTCTCTACGGGGGCAAGAAACCCGCGGTCAACATCGAGCTCGATCACAACCCGCTGTATCACCATCTGCGCAACGAAAAGTTTCACGCCTCCGTCCTGATGCTCGCCCTGGACGGCGCGAAGGAGCAGGTGCTGCTGCGCGCGGTCAACATGCATCCGTTCAAGATAGAAGTGCAGCACGTCGACTTCCAGCGCGTTTCGGCGGACGAGAAAATCCATATCAAGGTGCCGTTGCACTTCGTCAACGCCGACAAGTCGCCGGCGATCAAGGAGCAGGGCGGACTCATCACTCACGTTCTGAACGAGATCGACGTTCGCTGCCTGCCTGCGGACCTGCCTGAATTCATCGAGGTGGATCTGTCGCAGATCGCGATCGGACACTCGATCCACATACGCGAGCTCCTGATGCCCAAGGGTGTTGAATTTGCTCTGGGGGGCAAGGAGAATCCAACCGTCGCTTCGGCGCAGATCCCGAAGGCCGCAATCGCCGAGGAGGAGGAAGCCGCCGCTGCTGCCGCGGCTGCCGGGGTCGAGGGAGCCGCTGCTGCTGCCGCGGCCGTGCCCGCCGCCGCCGACGTGCCGAGCATCAAGCAAAAGGCGCCGGAAGCCGCGCCTGCCGCGGACGACAAGGGCGGCAAAGGCGGAAAGGGCGACAAAGGCGACAAAGGCGACAAGAAATAGCGCCTTTCATCTCCTTGGGAAAGGGCGCGGTCACCGCGCCCTTTTTTATCCATGCATTCTCTAAAACTGATCGCCGGCCTCGGAAACCCCGGGAAAAAGCACGAGAGGGACCGGCACAACGTCGGCTTCTGGTTCCTGTTACGGCTTGCGGCGGCGCGGCGCGTGGACCTCAAGCCGGTAGCGAAGTACCAGGGACTGGTCGGCAAGCTCGCGCGCAACTCCGGCGAGTTGTGGTTGCTCATGCCGCAAACTTATATGAACCTCTCGGGGCAATCGGTCGGAGCGCTCGCGCGCTTCTACAAGATCCAGCCTGAAGAAATCCTGGTCGTGCACGACGAGCTCGATTTCCCGCCCGGCACTGCGAAACTCAAGCTCGGCGGCGGCGTCGCCGGGCACAACGGCCTGAAAGACATCGCTGCGCAGCTCGGCACGAACGCATTCTGGCGTCTGCGGATCGGTATAGGCCATCCCGGCGACAAGGACCTCGTCGCGGATTACGTGCTGGCCTCGCCGCGCGCATCCGAGCGCGAGCTGATCGAAACGACGCTGGAGCGCTGCATGGAAATTTCAGGGCTGCTGCTCGACGGAGACATGGAGGCGGCGATGCTCAAGCTGCACACGAAAAGCTGATGTCCTTGAAATGCGGCATCGTCGGACTGCCCAATGTGGGGAAATCGACTCTATTTAACGCCCTCACCAAGGCCGGCATCGCGGCGGAGAATTATCCCTTCTGCACCATCGAGCCTAACGTCGGCATCGTCGAGGTGCCCGATCCGCGTCTGGAAAAGCTCGCCGCCATAGTCAAACCGCAGAAAGTCATCGCTGCGGCGGTCGAGTTCGTGGACATCGCGGGGCTCGTGGCCGGCGCCTCGAAGGGCGAAGGCCTGGGCAACCAGTTTCTCGCCAACATCCGCGAGTGCGATGCGATCGCGCACGTGGTGCGCTGCTTCGAGGATTCGAACGTGGTGCACGTCGCCGGCAAGGTCGACCCGGTTTCCGACATCGAGACCATCAACACCGAGCTCGCCCTCGCCGACCTTACGACCGTGGAAAAAGCCTACGCGCGCTACGGCAAGGTGGCGAGGACCGGTGGCGACAAGGAAGCGCAGCGCATCGTTGCCGTGCTCGACAAGGTGCGCCCGGTACTCGATGAGGCGCGCCCGGCGCGCAGCGTGGCGCTTTCCAAGGAGGAGCAGGCGGTACTCAAGCCGTTCTTCCTTTTGACGGTGAAGCCGGCGATGTACGTCGCCAACGTCTCTGAGCACGGTTTCGAGGGCAACCCGCTGCTCGCGAAGGTCGAGGAATATGCGAAACGCGAAGGCGCGCCGGTCGTGCCGATCTGCGCTGCGCTCGAAGCGCAAATCGGCGATCTTTCGGACGAGGACAAGCAGATTTTCCTCGCCGACATGGGAATGAAGGAGCCCGGCCTCAACCGACTGATCCGCGTCGGGTACACGCTGCTGGGTCTGCAGACCTATTTCACCGCCGGGCCGAAGGAGGTGCGCGCCTGGACCGTGCAGGTCGGCGCCACCGCGCCGCAGGCCGCCGGCGTGATCCACACCGATTTCGAGCGCGGCTTTATCCGCGCCGAGGTCACCTCATTCGCGGATTACGTCGCCGGGAAAGGCGAGCAGGGTGCGAAAGAGGCGGGAAAGCTCAGGCTGGAGGGGAAGGACTACGTCGTTCGCGACGGGGATGTGATGCACTTCAGGTTCAACGTCTGACGGTGTCCGGACGCGCGTCCCGCGCGCCGCGCCGTGCCGGATGGAACGGACTGCCGTTCATCCGGCAGATGTTTTGTCGGACTAGCGATCAACGCCGCCCATACAGAGATACTTGATGACCAGGTAATCCTCGATCCCGTACTTCGAGCCTTCACGCCCCATTCCCGATTCCTTCACGCCGCCGAAGGGCGCGACTTCGGTGGAGATGATGCCGGTGTTGATGCCGACGATGCCGTACTCGAGCGCTTCGGCGACGCGCCACACACGGTTGATGTCGCGGCCGTAGAAATACGAGGCGAGGCCGAATTCGGTGTCGTTCGCGAGCTTGATCGCTTCTTTTTCGTCCTTGAAGCGGAAGAGCGGCGCGACCGGACCGAAGGTTTCTTCCTTGGTCACTTTCATCGTGGTATTGACGTTGGCGAGCACGGTCGGCTCGAAGAACGTGCCGCCGAGGGCGTGGCGCTTGCCGCCGGTCAGCACCTTCGCGCCTTTCGACAAGGCATCGCTGATGTGTTCTTCAACTTTCTCCACCGCAGCCTTGTCGATCAGTGGGCCTTGCGTCACGCCGGACTCCATGCCGTTACCGACTTTCATCGCTTTCACTTTTTCGGTGAGCTTGGCGGCGAACGCGTCATATACCTTGTCCTGAACCAGCAGCCGGTTCGCGCACACGCAGGTCTGGCCAGTGTTGCGGTACTTGGAGGCGAGTGCGCCTTCCACTGCTGCATCCAGGTCGGCGTCGTCGAAGACGATGAACGGCGCGTTGCCGCCGAGCTCCATCGAGGTTTTCTTCACGGTCTTCGAGCATTGCTCGAGGAGGATCTTGCCGACTGCGGTCGAGCCGGTGAATGTGAGCTTGCGCACGATCGGGTTGGAGGTGAGTTCGCCGCCGATGGCGGAGGCGCTGCCGGTGAGCACACTGAAGACACCTTTTGGAATTCCTGCGCGCTCACCCAGTTCAGCCATCGCGAACGCCGAATAGGGCGTCATCGTGGCGGGCTTGAGCACCATGGTGCAGCCGGCCGCAAGCGCCGGCGCGGCCTTGCGCGTGATCATGGCGTTGGGGAAATTCCAGGGCGTGATCGCGGCGCACACGCCGATCGGCTCCTTGAGAACCACGATGCGCTTGTCGGCTTGATGTCCCGGAATGGTGTCGCCGTAGATGCGTTTGGCTTCTTCGGCGAACCATTCGATGAAGGAAGCGCCGTAGGCGATCTCGGTGCGCCCCTCGGTGAGAGGCTTGCCTTGTTCGGCAGTGAGAATCCTGGCGAGGTCTTCCTGGTTCGCCATCATCAGGTCGAACCATTTGCGCAGGATAACCGAACGTTCCTTGGCGGTTTTCGCGCGCCAGGCGGGAAACGCTGCGTTGGCCGCTTCGATCGCGCGGCGCGTCTCGGCTGCGCCCATGTTGGGCACCGTGCCGAGGATTTCGCCGGTGGCGGGGTTATTGACGGGAATGGACTTGCCGCTGTCGGCGTCAGCCCATTTGCCGTCGATGTAGCACTGCTGGCGAAAGAGAGACGGATCCTTGAGGTTGAGCGCGGCAATGCCGGAAATCTTGGGGTCGTTCATGGGAACTCCACTGGGAGACTGATTGTAAGACTGCCTGTCCGGCCGAAGCGGCCGAAGTGCGGAAATTCTACTCCAAAGCGGGTTATTTCAGAATCCAGTACAAGTCGCTGTAGTCGTCAGTCCAGAGCTTCACACGCGGCAGGGGGCGGGAAGGACTTGCCGCGCTCTCGCGGTTGGAATAGATTGATCGGCAATTGACCGTGGTCCGCTCGAAATCCGCTGGGTCACGGTCCTCTCCGGGGAGGGAGAAGCGACGATGACGATACTCGGTGCCTTGGTCGGCGCGCTCATCGGGCTTGTCCTCGCTCCGCCGATCGCTCTTGCGCTCGGCCTCTCCGCGGCGGCCCTGCCGCTGCCGCCGGTTTCAATCGGCATCCAGCTTAGCGCGGTCCTTTGGGTGGTCATCTACCTCGTCGTCGTCGTCGTGTTGTACTTCATTGCGGCGATTGCGACAGCCTCCGTGGCCACGCCTACCGGCCCCCAGACAGCGACGCCGGTAGAGCAGGTGGCGCGAGGTGCGATGATCGGCCTCAACGCGATCATGAACGTGTTTCTGCTTCCAGCGGCGTTCGTGGCGCTTGCGCAACCGTGGGTCAACGTGGTGATTGCGATAGCGGCGGCGGCAGCGTTACCGGTGGCGCTCCTGATCGCGCCCGCCGTCGGCGTCGTCGGCTTCCTGGCCTGCATTCCCCAGCTCTCGAACGCGCCGGCATATCAAGTGGTCCTCGGTTGGACGAGTCTCGCGATGCCGATGTCGTGGCCGATAACCCTCGTCGGCGCGGTCATCTTGATCGCCAATACGTTGTGGTCGTGGTTCGGCGGTCGCCCATTCGGGGGTTTCTCCGACTTCACGTCCGGCACGTGGGCCACGCATGGCGGGTTCGTGTATTTTTCTCCGGATGCGTACAACACGGGGAACTTTGTCCAGATTCCCGGCCAATTCGGACGTGCCCGACCCGCGATAGACCCCGCCAACGGTCTGCGCCTCTTCGTTACCGCGCGTGGGGTGGCGATGCACGAGGGTGCGCACAATTTCAACCTTGCGGCGTTTGGGTGGTGGTTTCACCTCATCGGCTGGTTCCAGGAATACCTCGGCCCTTTCGGGAGCGGTCCCAATGCGTACGCAGAGCTTCTCCCGGAGGGGCGCTTCCGCCGGACCGTGAACCCGTGGCTGCCTGTCTGGACTCCGTCGTTCACGCCGGCCGCGGTGCCTAACGGTCCGCCCGTCGGCGGATCGCTGAACGTGTCTTCAGGCTGCGTGTTTCCCGGACAGACGGTGTCGCTGAGCATCGGCGCAATGCCTACCGACGACGGCTTCGTTCACCCGCTCGGTTTCCTGTGGGACCTCGGCACTCCGAGCAGTTCGCTCGCGGCGCTGGACAACCCGAGGTCCGCGACGCCCTCGTTCGTTCCCGACGTTCCGGGCCTGTACGCGCCGGTGCTTCTCGTCACCGACGGCGCCGACGGCACCACCGTTGCGATCCCATTCGATACGGTGAAGGTCCGGGTACCGGACCCGGGACCCGCACAGACCGCTCGGGTCGACGAGGTCGTCTCGCTGCCGGCGGGCATCGACGACCCTTGTCCGCAATTCGTGTGGAGCATCATCGATCCGCCGAGTCCGGACGCGGAGTTGAACCTGGTGGGGCAAAGCGTCACCTTCATCGCGCACACGCCGGGGCAATACACGCTCCAGGCCACGATGACGATCGGTGCGGGCTCGCTGTCCGCCACGACCACGGTAGACGTTTCGTCCTGAGCAGCAACGCGCATGCCTAACCCCTGCCGCATCGACGCCGAGCTTCAGGCATCGGAGCCGTACGTCAACGGCTTGCCGACGCGCTACGCCGCCATTGGACACGCGTCGCGCAACTGCACGCGGGTCCACGTCATCGTTCGCGCCACGCCGAACGGTCCGGCGATCTTCGACGCGTTCGCCGACACGATCTATCAGCAGCTCGTGCCCGGCACGGCGGATCTCGATCCGCAGAACGACGGCTCGTGGCGGGTCGACTTCGCGCCGCCGATCGTCGGTCTGCCATGCGGCCTAGAGCTTTGGGTCGACGCGACCTGCGTGTCCGGCACGGGAGGCTGCGGGTTTCACGATTGGAGCAAGCTCGGGTGCAAGAATCACCCGGACCGGCCGGGGCCGGGCGAAGACAGTCAACCGGGCTCGGATGACGGCACCGACCACGGCCCGGGAGGCGGCACCGGCCATGGCCCGGACGACGGGCGTCCGATGCCGCCCTGGGTTTGGGATCCGCCGTCCATCGCCTGCCCACGCTTCGGAGGCAGCTTTCTGCGGTTGCTGCTGCTCGGCCTGACGCTGGTTGCGGGAGGCGTTTGCATCGGTTCGGCGGCGATCGTGTTCGTAGGCGTCGGCACACTAGCGGCGGCCGGCTTGATGTACTCGATCTGGCAATACTGGTGCGCGCCGAACTACTGCTATTTCTGGGGTGGCGTGCTGTGGGTGTTCAAGCGAGCGACGTTGGCCGCCACGGTGTTTGCGCTCGCAAGCCTCAGCCTGAGCGGCTGGCTGTTGATGATCGGGTACGGCATCGTTGGCGGGTGGGTCATGCTGCGCCTCCAGCGACACCACTGCGAGGTGCCGTCGGGGCGCACGCCGATGAATCAGCTGCCGCTTTTCTGAGCGCGACAGACCTGTCTCGCGCCGTAACGCTCACTCCACAGCGCAGTGGAGCGCTCGGGCGCTACTTCAGTATCCTGTACAAGTCGCTGTAGTCGTCGGTCCACAGCTTCACGCCCGGCGCCGTATCGATTCTTTCGGCCACTTCCTTCAGCAGCCTTCCTTCGAAGACCGCGGGCGATGCGGACAGCAGCATCCAGTCGGAGCGGTACACTCCCGCGTCATCGTCGTCGTCGTTTTCCACCTGGCGCACTTCGAGCGACAGCTGCCGCGCCGCCTGCTGCACCACGGGAACCAGGTCGAGGTAACGATTGGAGATGTGCACGGCGAGAACGCCGGTTGGTTTCAAATGGCGCAAGTACGTCTTGAAAGCCTCCACCGTAAGTAGATGCACGGGAATGGCGTCGCTCGAAAAGGCGTCGAGCGCGAGAACGTCGAAATTCTGCGGGGACTCGCGCTCGAGCGACAGACGCGCATCGCCGAGCGCCACGTCCACTTTCGCCGGGCTGTCTGCGAGAAAGCTGAATTCCGTACGGGCGAGCTTGACCACGTCGGAATTGATGTCGTAGAAGCGGAAGACGTCGCCCGTTCTGCCGTAGGCCGCGATCGTGCCCGTGCCCAGGCCGACCACGCCCACCCGTACAGGTCCGTGCTCGTGCGCGTCGATCAGGGCGAGTCCGACGCCCGATGTCGGTCCATAGTAGGTGGTGGGCCAGTCGCGCCGGTCGGCTTCCAGAAACTGTTTGCCATGAACGATGGTGCCGTGCGAAAGCATCCGCATGGCCTCCGGCCCCTCCCCGGAATCGCGCACGCTGAGCACGCCGTAGAAGTTGCGGGAAGTGACGCGCGTATCTGCCGAATCTTCGGCGTAGGTACGCGCGAGGGCGACACCCAGCGCCACGGTCAGCGCCAGGAGAACGAGTCCCACGGGAATTCTCCAGCGTCCGTGAAGCACGCTCGAACGATCGCGCAGCAGCGCGGCCATCACGAGCACGCAGAGCGCGAGCATGCCGATCGGCAGCTCGTAGAGGTCCTTGAACACGTTGGGCGCCACCAGCCCGACGAGCACGCCGCCTCCCGCTCCGCCCAGCGCAAGCATGAGATAGAAGCCGGTGAGGTGCTGCGGATGGGGTTTGGAACGGGCCAGCTCTCCGTGGCAGACCATGCACGCCACGAAGAGCGTGGCGGAGTAGAGCGGTATCAAGCTCCAGATGCTCGGATTGGAGCGGGTGAGCGTCACGCAGACTCCTGCGAGTCCCGCGGCGAGCAGAGGCAGAAACAGCCACCGCCGATACCAGCCCGAAGCTTCGAAACACAGCACGAAGCTCAAAAGGTAGAGCGCGAGAGGCACCACCCAGAGGAAGGGGATGGCTGCGATGTTGAGCGTCATGTAGCTGGTAAAGGCGAGCAGCAACAGGGAAGCGCAGCAGGCCAGCGCCGCCCACAGCGTCTGCAGGCCCGGCCCGGGCTTGCCCGCATCATCGTGAGCGAGGCGCTGCGCTTCGGCACCTTTGCTGCGCCAGGCAAGCGTGGCGCACGCGAGCGCGAACAGGACGAAGCCGGCCGACCAGACCGCCGTCTGATGGCGCAGGGTGAGCAGCGGCTCGACGGCAAGCGGATAGGTGAGCAGCGCGAGCATCGAGCCCAGATTGGAAAGCGCGAACAGGCGATAAGGCGCCGCGCCCTCATGGGAGCGCGCGTACCAGGCCTGCACCAGGGGGCCGGTGGTGGAGAGCATGAAATAAGGCAATCCGACGCTCGTCGCGAGCAGTCCCAGAATCCGCCACGTCGGATCCTCGCCGCCTAGGGGCTTCCAGGCGGCGCTCGCGGCGAGCGGCAGCGTCGCCGCGGCAAGGACGAGCAGCGCGATGTGAATGTGGCGCCGTGCCGGGACACGCAAGCGGACGTAGGCGTGCGAGTACACGTAACCCGCCAGCAGCAGCAACTGGAAGAACAGCATGCAGATCGTCCATACCGCCGCAGTGCCGCCGAACCAGGGCAGGATGACCTTGGCAATGAGCGGCTGCACCTGGAACAGCAGAAAGGCGCTCAGGAAAATCGTAACCGCGTAGAGGATCATGAGTTAGCGGCCTGTTGAAAAATAGTGCGTTGTCATTCTGAGGAGCGCAGCGACGAAGAATCTGCTTTGAAAGCGATAACAGCAGATCCTTCGCTTCGCTCAGGATGACAGCTAGAACGTGCCGGGATAGATGCCGCCGTCGATCAGGAAATTCTGGCCGGTGATGTAGCCCGCCTGGACGCTGCACAGGTAGGCGCACAGCTCGCCGAACTCCTCGGGCGTTCCGAAGCGGCCGGCCGGAATCTCTTTTTCCCGCTCGCGCTTGATCTCCTCCGGCGTCTTGCCCTGCTCCTTCGCGGCGAACTCGGTGTTGCTGATCAGCCGGTCGGTCCAGAAGCGCCCGGGGAGCAGGTTGTTGATCGTGACGTTGTGCGCGACGGTTTTGCGCGCGAGGCCTGCGACGAAACCGGTGAGGCCGCTGCGTGCGCCGTTCGAGAGCGCCAGCTCCGCGATCGGCGCCTTCACCGCGCTCGAGGTGATGTTGAGGATGCGCCCGAAGCGCCTCGCGATCATTCCGTCCACCGTCGCCTTGATCAATTCGATGGGCGTCAGCATGTTCGCGCCGAGCGCTTTCTGCCAGTCCTCGCGCGAGAACTTGCGGAAATCTCCGGGCGGAGGGCCGCCGGCGTTGGTGACGAGGATGTCCGGCTCCGGGCAGGCGGCCAGCGCCGCGATGCGGCCCTGTTCGCTGGTAATGTCCGCAGGCACGGTCACGACCGTCGCGCCGGTCGTGGCACGGATTTCCTCCGCGGTTTTCTCCAGCGTCGGGCGGTCGCGCGCAACCAGAGTCACCCGGCAGCCTTCGCGCGCGAGCGAGGTCGCGCATCCCCGGCCCAGGCCCTTGCTGCCGCCGCATACGAGCGCGGCCTTGCCGCGAATTTTCAGATCCACTATTGATCCCTCCCGGAAAATCATTTCGCCGGCCGGAGCGTGACCAGCATCACGCCGCCCAACACCAGCGCGGCACCCGCCAATTGTACCGGGGTCATGGTTTCGTCCAAGCCTATCCAGCCGAAAAAAATGGTGGTCACCGGACCCAGCGCCCCGACCAGGGCGACCTGGTTGGCGCCGATGCGGCGCAGCGCCTCGGAGGTAATGAATACCGGGAGCACGGTGGAAAAAATCGCCATGGCGATCGCTATGCCGTATACCGGCAGCGGCAGCGCGAGCGCCGCGAGGGGCCGCAGCAAGAAGAACTGCGCGATGCAGAAAAAGCTCGCGACCGTCGTGGCGTAGGCGGTGAAACGGATCGAACCGACCCGCTGCACGACCTGGCTGCCGGCCACGAGGTAGACGGCGTAGCCCGTCGCGCTCGCGAAACACAAAGCGACGCCCAGGGACAGGTTCGCGTTGTCGTTCCCAATCAAGGTCGACATCACCAGCGCGACCCCCGAGTAGGTGAGGACCAGCGCGACGATCTCGCGGGCACTCGGGCGCTTATGCAGAAAAATTACCGACAGCAGGACGACCAGCGTGGGATACAGGAACAGGATCAGGCGGCCCAGTCCCGCAGAAACGTATTGCAGACCCAGAAAATCGACGAAGCTGGCGAAGTAATATCCGATGAACCCCAGAAAGACGATCGCCCAGACGTCACGGGGGGTGAGGCGCTCGCGGGTCGCGTCGCGCCCGACCCAGGCCGCAGCCGCGAGAAAAAACGGCAGGGAAAAAATCATCCGCAGCGCGAGCAGGGTGATCGGGTCGACGACGTAGCCGTAGGCGAGCTTGATCAGGATAGGGCGCAGCGAGAAGCACATGACGCCCACGATCGCCATCGCGATGCCGATGGCGCGGTAGGAAGCCGGGGAAGTCACCGGCGGTGTTTCCGGCTGTCCGGAAGTGTGGTTCGCGCGATCGGTTCATGGCGATCGGCGAGTGCGGGCAGGAACCGCGGCTTGGCGCTTTTCGATCCTGCGGCGAGCAAGGGTTCGGTCACGAGACGGCTTGTTTTTGGCTGGGCGCGATGCTCGGGTGATAAAATTATAAGCTCTTCCGCTCAGGGAACGCGCTTCCAGCCATGTCAGGACATTCCAGATGGGCCAACATAAAGCACAAGAAGGCGGCGTCGGATGCCAAAAAAGGCAAGACCTTCACGCGGCTGATCAAGGAGGTCACGGTGGCCGCGCGCATGGGCGGGGCCGATCCGGCCATGAATCCGCGGCTGCGCCTTTCGATCGACAAGGCGTACGACGCGAACATGCCCAAGGACACGATCGAGCGCGCGGCGAAGCGCGGCGCCGGCGGCCTGGAGGGCGTCAACTATGAGGAGATCCGCTACGAAGGCTATGGCCTCGGCGGAGCGGCGGTGGTGGTGGATTGCATGACCGACAACCGCGTGCGCACCGTGGCCGAAGTGCGTCACGCATTCGCCAAGCACGGCGGCAATCTCGGCACCGACGGTTCGGTGGTGTTCCTCTTCAAGCACTGCGGGCAATTCGTCTTCGCCCCTGGAACGAGCGAAGACAAGGTAATGGAGGCGGCACTCGACGGCGGTGCCGAGGACGTGGTCACCAACGACGACGGCTCGGTGGAAGTGACCTGCGCGGCCGCCGATTTCTCCGCGGTGAAGAACGGGCTCGCAAAAGCGGGGCTGAAGCCTGAGCTCGCCGAAATCACGATGAAGCCGACTGCCGAAAATGTTCTTAAGGGCGATGAAGGAGGGCGGATGCAAAAGCTGCTCGATGCCCTCGAGAGCTTGGACGACGTGCAGGACGTCTACACCACTGCCGTCATCGACAGCTAGGACTTAGTTTGTCCGCTCCCATCATTCGAATCCTGGGCATCGACCCGGGATTACGCATCACCGGGTTCGGAATCATCGAGAAAAACGGCAGCAAGCTCAGATACGTCGTGAGCGGCCGCATCAAGTCGGGCGACGCCGATCTTGCGGATCGCCTGAAAACCATCCTCGCCGGATTGCGCGAAGTGATCGAGATGCACCATCCCGGGCAGGTCGCGCTGGAGAAAGTATTCGTCAACGTGAATCCGGCCTCGACGCTCGCTCTGGGTCAGGCGCGCGGCACGGCGATCTGCGCGGTGGTGGACGCGGGATTGCCCCTCTCCGAATACACGGCGCTCCAGGTCAAGCAGGCCGTCGTCGGCAACGGCCATGCGAAAAAGGAACAGGTTCAGGAGATGGTGAAACGCCTGCTCGGACTCGCGGGCGCGCCCTCCGCCGACGCCGCCGACGCGCTCGCCTGCGCCATTTGCCACGCACACGGCGGGCAGGGCCTGGGGAAACTCGCCACGCGCGGGTTTCGGGTAAAGAGAGGCAGACTTGTATGAGCGGCAGTCGCATGAGAGGAATGTTGTCATTCCCGCGAAAGCGGGAATCCAGGAAGTTCAACCCATGATCGGGCGACTCGCCGGCGTGCTCCTGGAGAAAAATCCTCCGCAGATCCTGGTCGAGGCGGGTGGTGTCGGCTACGAAGTCGAGGTGCCGATGAGCACCTTCTACAATCTGCCAGCGTCCGGGGAGCGCGTGACTTTGCTCACGCACCTCGTGGTGCGCGAGGATGCGCATCTGCTCTACGGATTCGGCACCGATGCTGAGCGCCGCGCATTCCGGCAGCTGCTGAAGATCAGCGGTGTCGGACCTCGTATCGCGCTCGCGGTGCTTTCCGGAATGAGCGTGGCGGAACTTATCGAGACGGTCGCTGCGCAGGAATCCGGGCGCCTGGTGAAAGTCCCGGGTATCGGCAAAAAAACCGCCGAACGCCTGCTGCTCGAGCTGAAGGGCAAGCTCGGCGTCGAAGCGCTGAGCGGGGTTGCCGTCAACCGGCCCAGGGCCGTGGCGAGCGATGTCATGACCGCCCTCCTCGCGCTCGGTTACAGCGACAAGGAGGCGCAGCTTGCGGTGAAGCACTTGCCCGAAGGACTCTCTGTTTCCGACGGCATACGGCAGGCGTTGAGATCCTTGTCGAAATCATGAAGCCACGGGCGGTAAGATAGCGGCATGGCCATCGAAACCGACCGCCTGATCACGGCGGCTCCCGTCTCGCCGCAGGAAGAGGCCTTCGAGCGGTCGCTGCGTCCCAAGTCGCTTGCGGAGTACGTCGGCCAGGAAAAGATACGCGGGCAGCTTTCGATCTTCGTCGAGGCGGCGAGGAACCGGAAGGAGGCGCTCGATCACGTGCTGCTCTTCGGGCCGCCGGGCCTGGGGAAGACGACGCTCGCCCACATCATCGCGCGCGAGATGGGCGTGAACCTGCGCCAGACCTCCGGCCCGGTGCTCGAGCGCCCGGGCGATCTCGCTGCGATCCTCACCAACCTCGAGCCGAACGACGTGCTCTTCATCGACGAGATCCACCGCCTCGCGCCGGTAGTTGAGGAGATTCTCTATCCGGCGCTCGAGGACTACCAGATCGACATCATGATCGGCGAGGGTCCGTCCGCGCGCTCGGTGAAGCTCGATCTGCCGCCGTTCACGCTGGTCGGCGCGACCACCCGTGCGGGCATGCTCACTAATCCCCTGCGCGACCGCTTCGGCATCGTTGCGCGCCTGGAGTTCTACACGGACGCCGAGCTGCAAAAGATCGTCAACCGTTCAGCTGGGCTCCTCAAAGTGGAAGTCGCCGCGGAAGGCGCATTCGAAATCGCCAAGCGCTCGCGCGGCACTCCGCGGGTCTCGAATCGGCTGCTTCGCCGCGTTCGCGATTTTGCGCAGGTGCGTGCGCAGGGCGCAATCACGCGCGAGGTCGCGGATGCCGCCCTGAAGATGCTCGACGTGGACGTGCTGGGTCTGGACGTGATGGACAGAAAACTCCTGCTGGCGGTCATCGAGAAATTTTCGGGCGGGCCGGTGGGCCTGGAGAACCTCGCGCACGCGATCGGTGAAGAAGCCGACACGATCGAGGACGTGCTCGAGCCGTATCTGATCCAGCAGGGCTATTTGCAGCGCACCCCGCGCGGGCGCGTCGCGACGGTCTCCGCCTACCGCCACCTCGGGCTTGCGCTGCCGAAGTCGGGCGGTCCCGGGCAGCTGTTCGGGCAATGACCGGAAACGCCGCACAAAAGCCCTTCTCCTGGCCGCTTCGCGTCTACTACCAGCACACCGACGCCGGCGGCGTGGTGTTCCATGCCAACTATTTCTCGTTCATGGAATGCGCGCGCACCGAACTGTTGCAGTCGAACGGCTTCGATCTGGGGGAACTTGCCCGCCGGGACCAAGTCCTTTTTGTGGTGCATTCCGCGCAAATCGCCTACCATAAGCCCGCGCTGCTGAATGATTTGCTGACCGTGACGGCGCAGGTGAAGAGCGTAGGCCGGGTGCGGCTGGTGTTCGATCAGGCGGTGATGCGAGGGGAGGAGATGCTGGCGAGCGCCGAGCTGAATCTGGCGTGCGTCAGCGCGAAGAGCTACAGGCCCGTCGAGGTGCCTGAGGCGATTCGAAAAAAACTAGAGGGATTGCGATGAGCATAACCCAGGACCTCTCGATTCTGGCGATGATCGCGAATGCAGGCATCGTCGTTCAGTCCACGACGCCCGCCGTGCGTTCGAACGCAGAGGCCGGCACATGAACGCCGCCCAGGATCTTTCGATTGTCGCGATGGTCGCGAGCGCGAGCATCGTCGTTCAGTTCGTCATACTGCTGCTGGTCGTCGTCTCGTTCATGTCCTGGTACTTCATCTTTCTCAAGCTTTTCACCATACACCGCGCCCAGAGCAGGACCGAACACTTCGAGCGCGACTTCTGGAGCGGCTCGGACCTTGCTGCCTTGTTCCAGAGCGCGGTGAACCACCGGCACTCGACCGGAAGCCTCGAGCGGATTTTCGAGGCCGGGTTCCGCGAGTTTTCGAAACTGAAAGGCCAGCGCGGCGTCGCCGACCCGAGCCTCATGGTGGACGGGGCCAGACGTGCAATGCGAGCGACGTATCAGCGCGAGATGGACCGTCTGGAATCGAGCCTCTCGTTCCTTGCCTCGGTCGGCTCGGTGAGCCCTTACGTCGGACTGCTCGGCACCGTATGGGGCATCATGCACGCCTTCCGCGGCCTCGCCAACATGGCGCAGGCGACTCTTGCCGCCGTCGCCCCGGGGATCGCCGAGGCCCTGGTCGCGACCGCGATCGGGCTGTTCGCGGCCATACCTGCCGTAGTGGCCTACAACCGCTTCTCCCACAACGTCGATCGCCTGGCCGTGCGCTTCGAGAGCTTCATGGAGGAGTTCTCCAATATCCTGCAGCGGCAGGCCCAGGCGAGACTCGCCGGCGCGCCCGAAGCACGGGGGGCCTGATGGCGGTGCGTGCGCGCCGTCTCATGAACCAGATCAACATCGTCCCCTACGTGGACGTCATGCTGGTCCTGCTCGTCATCTTCATGGTCACGGCGCCTCTCGTGAATCCGGGGGTGGTCGATCTGCCGAGCGTGGGCAAGGCTTCGCAGCCGCCGGCCACCCCGCTCGAGGTAATCGTGCGGCGCGATCAGTCCTTGATGCTTCGCGAGCGCAACAAAGGCAAGGCCGACGAGCGCGCGGTGTCCACGGCGCAGCTGATCGCGGCGCTGCAGGCGCTGCAGAAGAAAAACCCGGATCAGCCGGTGGTGATCTCCGCCGACAAGGACGTGCGTTACGAAGCGGTACTGAAAGTGATGGACGAGCTGCAGCGGCAGAACATCCGGCGGGTCGGGCTGCTGGTGAAACCCGCCACATGAGCCACGCGATTCCCGCGGACGAACCGGGCGCCGCCGCGCCTGCGGCGCTGTCGCTGCTGGTGCACGCAGTGCTCTTCGCCGTGCTCGTTGTCAGCTTGCACTGGCAGTCGAAGCACCCGGACGCCGTGGTAGCCGAACTGTGGAGCGAGTTGCCGCCGATCGAGCCGCCCGAGACCAAGGCGGAGCCCAAAGTAGAGCCCAAACCCGAGGTCAAGCCGCCGCCCAGAATCGAGCCCAAGGTCGAACAGAAGGCGCCCAAGCCCGACATCGCCGTAGAGCGTGAAAAGAAAATTGAGAAGAAGAAGGAGGAGCCGCCGCTCAAGTTCGATACGACCCAGCGCATCCGGGAACAGCTCGCGCAGGAGCAGCAGGCGCTGACCCGGAACCGCGAGAAACAGGACGCGATGAAGCAGTTCGCTCAAGCGGCCGCGCCCTCGATCGACGCGAGCTACGCCGACAAGATCCGCACCAGGATCAAGATGAACATCGTACTGCCCGCGGACATCAAGGGGAACCCGGAGGCGATCTTCGACCTGACCCAGCTCCCCACGGGGGAAGTGCTTTCCGCGCGGCTAGTGACCTCGAGCGGCTACAAGCCGTATGACGACGCGGTCGAGCGGGCGATCCTGAAAAGCTCGCCGCTTCCCCGGCCCGATCGGCCGGATCAGTTCAGGCGCGAGTTGCAGCTCAAGTTCAGGCCGCAAGAGTAAAGGGGAGATGATGACGGTATACTTTCCTCTCGAATGAAACCCACCGCGATCCTTTTCGCCGCACTCGCTTTCCTCCTCGCCGGCACCGCCCGCGCCCAGCTCACCATCGAAATCATCGGGGGCGGCGCCAACCAGATTCCCATCGCGGTGCTTCCCTTCGCGGGGGAATCGGCCCTGCCGCAGAGCATCACTGAAATCGTCGAGCAGGACCTTTCGCGCAGCGGCCGCTTTCGCTCGATATTCGTCGGCGGAGTCAGTCCGCTGCCGACCGATCTTCCGCAGGTCAATTTCCCCGAATGGAAGAGCCGTCTGGCCGATGCCCTGGTCATCGGGCAGGCGCAGCGGCTTCCGGATGGAAGGTTCGAGGTGCGCTTTCGCCTGCTCGATGTGCCCAAGCAGTCCCAGATCGGCGGCATCGCGTTCACTCTTACTGCCGCGCAAGTCCGGCTCACGGCTCATAAGATCGCCGACTTCATCTACGAGAAGATGACCGGCGAGCGCGGCGTGTTCAGCACCCGGATCGCCTACATCGTCAAACAGGGACCCCGTTATGAGCTGCGCGTCGCGGACGCGGACGGGCAGAACGCCCAATCGATCCTGATTTCCCCCGAGCCGATCATGTCGCCGGCGTGGTCGCCGGATGGCACGCGCATGGCCTACGTCTCGTTTCAGAACAAGAAGCCGATTCTCTTCGTGCAGAACCTCTCCGCGAGCAAGCAGCCGGCGCCGGTGGCGAATTACAGAGGCTCGAACAGCGCCCCCGCCTGGTCGCCGGACGGGAAGCAGCTGGCGGCGGTGCTCTCCAAGGATGGAAGCTCCCAGGTCTACCTGATGAACGCCGACGGCACGAATCTGCGGCGAATCACGTTTTCCGGGGCCATTGATACGGAACCATTTTTCACCCCCGATGGTCAATCCCTCTACTTCACCTCGGACAGAGGGGGCAGCCCGCAGATCTATCGCATGGCAGTGAGCGGCGGAGAACCGGTGCGCGTAAGCTTCGAAGGCGATTACAATGTGTCACCGCGCGTCAGCCCGGACGGCAAGACCCTGGCGTATATTTCGCGCAACAGCGGACGCTTCCAGCTGATGGCCATGGACCTGGAGAGCAAGCAGGTTCAGACCTTGACGGACGGGCAGCGCGACGAGTCTCCGAGCTTCGCGCCGAACGGACGAACTATTCTTTATGCAACTGACGTCGATAACCGGGGCGTGCTGGCGGCAGTCTCCAGCGACGGCCGCTTCAAGCAGCGGCTGAGCGTTCAAGCGGCCGATGTCCGGGAGCCTGCCTGGGGGCCGTTTTTGAGTAACTAAAAAAGGCCGCGACGGAGTGATCGTTGCGGCCGCAATCAGGGGAGTACGAAAAGGGGAGTACAAGAAGGGGTGCCGGCCCGTTGGCGCTCCAAAGGAGATTTCCATGAAGAAAGCATTGTTTTCTGCGATGGCCCTGGTCTTTATCTATGGCTGCGCCAGCCAGCCCACTGAAACCGATACGAAACCCGTACCCGCCACGCCGGGCTCCGGGCAATCCCTGCCGTCTTCCCCGCCGGTGAGCGCGCGCCCGCTCGAGCCTTCCGCGGCGCGGGGCGATCCGTTAAAAGACCCGAACAGCGGGCTTTCGAAACGCTCGGTTTTCTATGAGTTGGACAAGTATGACGTCCAGGACCAGTACCGCCCGGTGCTGCAGGCCCACGGGAAGTATCTCGCCGAGCATCGCGGCACGAAAATGCTCGTCCAGGGCAACTGCGACGAGCGCGGCAGCCGCGAATACAACATCGCGCTCGGGCAGAAGCGCGCCGAAGGAGTGAAGCGCATGCTGGTGCTGATGGGGGCGACCGAAGCCCAGGTCGAACCGGTCAGTCTCGGCGAAGAAAAGCCGCGCTGCGGAGATCACGGCGAAGCCTGCTGGTCGCAGAACCGCCGCAGCGACATGCTCTACAGCGGCGAGTACTGAAGCAGGCCCGAATGGCATTCACCTTTCAGGAATCCCCTCGGCGCGGGGGGATTTTCTTTGACACTTTGATCGAGCGGATGGGGATGGGGCGCCGGGCGATCCGCGGGGTCCTGCTTGCCGCGCTCGTACTGCCTTCGCTTGCCCACGCGGCGCTGTTCGACGACGACGAGGCGCGCAAGCAGATCTTCCAGCTGAGAAACCAGGCCGAGGCCCGCCAGAAGGCGATCGAAGAGCGTCTCTCGACGATCGACGCACGGCTCGGACAACTGGATTCCTCCGGCCAGAACCGCGTCGTCGACCTCGCCCAGGCCATCGAATCGCTCAAGCAGGAGGTCGCGAAGCTGCGCGGGCAGATCGAAGTCCTGGCCAACCAGACGGAGACGCTCGAACGGCGCCAGAAGGACCTCTACGTCGACCTGGACAACCGCTTGAGAAAGATCGAGGTGTCGCAGACGCAGTTGCAGGACAAGCTGAGCCAGGGCGATCGCAACGCGGCCGCGGAGAAGCAGGCCTATGAGACGGCGCTCAACCAGTTCAAGCTCGGCAACTACCAGCTCGCCATCACCAGCTTCCAGAATTTCATGACCAACTTCACCGGCAGCGAGCTCCTGCCCTCGGCGCAGTACTGGATCGGCAATGCCTACTACGCGATGCGCGATTATAAATCCGCCATTGCCGCGCAGCAGAAAGTGGTGAAGCTCTGGCCGGACAATTCCAAGGCGCCCGATGCGCTGCTCAACATCGCGAGCTCCCAGGCGGAGCTGGGAGAGAGCGCCGCCGCTCGCGAGTCGCTGCGCGCGCTCGTCAAGAAGTATCCGTCGAGCTCTGCGGCGGAGCAGGCCAAGCAGCGCCTCGCGCAAAAGAAATAGCGCCAACCCGGGCGCCCATCCCCGGAATCGCCCACCGGGCGGCGGCAGCTTCCCGCGAATCCCAGCGGCCCGCTAGAATCCCGGCGAGACTCCGGATCGATTCGTGACCGAACCCAATCCCGCAGCGCTCACCTCCATCGTCGTATGGGGGGCCTTTGCGCTCGCCTTCATCTTCGGCGCGGTCGGCAACAAGACGCACTTCTGCACCATGGGCGCGGTGTCGGACGTGGTCAACATGGGCGACTGGAACCGCATGCGCATGTGGCTGCTCGCCATTGCTGTCGCGACCGCGGGCGCAAGCGGCCTGCAGCTTGCAGGACTCATCGACCTGTCGAAGACGATTTACACCGCGCCCAGGTTCACGTGGCTTTCCTACATTCTGGGCGGCTTGCTCTTCGGAATCGGCATGACGCTCGGCTCGGGTTGCGGATCGAAAACGCTGATCAGGATCGGTACCGGCAATCTCAAGTCGCTCGTCGTCGCGATCGTGCTGGCCATCACCGCCTACATGACGTTGAAGGGAATTCTCGGAGTGTTTCGCATCGCGGCGCTCGATTCGGTGGGCGCGACGCTCGCGGGCACGCAGGATCTTCCGTCCGTCCTCGCCCGCTCGTTCGGCTTCGACAAGAAAACCGCGCTCGCTGTGCTCGGGCTCGCGATCTCAGGGGGCCTTTTTGCGTTCGTGTTCAAGGCGCGCGAATTCCGGTCCTTCGACAACGTCCTGGGCGGCATCGTCGTCGGCCTGGTCGTCGTCGGGGGCTGGTATTTGTCCGGACATATCGGGCATCTCGCCGAGGATCCGGCCACCCTGGAAGAAAAATTCTTCGCCACCAACTCGGGTCGAATGGAGTCGTTCTCCTTCGTCGCGCCGCAGGCCTACTTTCTCGAGCTTCTCATGCTGTGGAGCGATAAGAGCCGCGTGATGAGCTTCGGCATCGCTTCGGTCCTCGGGATGTTCGCGGGCTCGCTCGCCTGGTCGCTTGCCACCCGCTCCTTTCGCCTGGAGAGCTTTCGCGACGCCTGGGATCTGATCAATCACCTGGTCGGTGGAGCGCTTATGGGATTTGGCGGGGTGCTCGCGCTGGGTTGCACCATCGGGCAGGGAATATCGGGCCTCTCCACGCTCGCGCTGGGCTCGTTCCTCGCGTTTTTTTCGATCATCGCGGGCGCCGCGCTCACGATGAAAATCCAGTATTGGAGGTTGATGAAGGCATAAGCACTATTCGTCGTCCCCGCGAAAACGAGCGAAGGCGAGTTTCGAGGAACGGCCAAGCGGGGACCCAGTGACTTCATCTGGCAACGGCGCTGGATTCCCCACCCGCTTTCGCGGGTGCTAAAGGCCGCGGGAATGACGTTGCTGTAAGGCCGCGTTTTTCGTTGACGCTCACTCGCGCGACATAATAAAATCGCGCTCCTTCCGGGCCGTTAGCTCAGTTGGTAGAGCAGCGGACTTTTAATCCGTTGGTCGCAGGTTCAAATCCTGCACGGCCTACCAGAATTTCAACGGATTGGCGGACCGCTGGTCCGTTTCTCTTCAGAGCGCAGCAAACGGCACTACGTCTCCACCGCGTCCGGAATTCAATTCAGGAGACTTAGTGTTCCGTTGGCCAGCGAACAGAACATTGCGCTGGAAGGGAGGAACATCGCGAAGGTGTTCGATTCTCCCTATCCGGCAAACACCTGAAAATCCGTGCCTGGCTGATGCCTTGGCGCGAACCTTAATCGAGGAGCCAATCATGAGAATAAGATCGCTGCTTTCAGCCTTTGTGTTTACCCTGCTCGGAGCACCGGTGGCGTTTGCGCAAACCCCGGTTCAAACCGCGGCCGGCAACAATTCCTACAATGACAGTGTATCGAGGCGGTGTAATACGATGACGGGCGCGGAGAAAGATCAGTGCCTGCGCGACGAAAACGCCAAGACCGAGGGTAAGAGCCCCGAACGCGCCGCTGCTGCGAGCACTACAGGAGCCGGCAACTCGAACGACAGCTACAGCAGAAATCAATCGAAGCGTTGCAACACCATGACTGGGGCCGAGAAGGACCAATGCCTGCGCGATGAGGACGGCAAGACCGACAGCAATGCCGGGTCCGGAATCAGATCGAGCCGCTGAGCGTCCGCGGCGCGTCAAAGCAATCGACGGTTGGACGCGAGATCAGAACGTGTAAGCGAGCCCCGGGGAGATCAGCGGGTAGTAACTCGGTCGCCTGACGGAAATCAGGTCTTCTGCTCCGCGGCATCGCTTCAATCCGCGGTCGCGCCGGTTTTGCGGATCACTTTGCCCCACCGCTCTGCTTCCGAGCGCATCAGGTTCGATAGCCCCTCGGGCGAGGTGCCGATCGGCTGGAAGTACAGCCGCATCATCTTCTCGCGCACGTCCGCGCTGCGGACGATGGCGAGCAGTTCGCGGCTCAACCGGTCCACGATCGATCTCGGAGTTTTCGCCGGCGCGACCACCCCCTGCCACGCAGTGGAAACGACCTCCGGGTAGCCTGCCTCGACGAGGGTGGGATACCCGGGCAGCACGGGACTCCTCACGCTGGTCGTCACGGCAAGCGCTTTCAAGCGGCCCGACTGCACCAGCGGCATCGCGGTGGCCGGCACGACAAAACCCGCGGAGATCTGCCCGTTGAGTATGGCGGTATTGACCTGCGGGCTTCCCGGGTAGGGCACGTGGACGATATCGAGCCCCGCCGCCTCCTTGAAAAGCTCCATGGTGAGATGCGAGGCGCTGCCATTGCCGACCGAGCCGTAGTTGAGTTTGCCCGGCTGCGATCTCGCGAGCGCGACGAATTCCCCCACCGAATTCACGTTCAACTTCGGATCGACGACCAGCACGTTGGGGCTGGCGGCGACCAGGCTCACCGGCGCCAGATCCTTGAACGGGTCGTATTCCATTTTCTTGTACAGCACGGTATTCACGGCGAGCGGGCCGGGAATGGAAAGTCCGATGGTGTAGCCGTCCGGCGCGGCCCTGGCGACAAAGCCGGTGCCCAGATTGCCGCCGGCGCCGGGACGGTTCTCGACGATCACCGCTTGGCCGAGCGATTGCGCGAGCTTCTCCGTCAGCAGGCGCGCGATCAGGTCGGGCGAGCTGCCGGCGGGAAAGGGCACGATCATGTGGATAGCGCGGGACGGCCAGTTGTTCGCGCCGCCCGCGGCCGGCTGCGCCGGCGCGCTCACCGTGCCGGCAAGTGCTATCACCGCACAAGCCAGCGCCGTTGCACGGGCGCTGAGCAGCTGCCTTCTCGCCGGGGCCTTTAGGCTAAGCATGACGTTCGCCGAGTGGACTCCTCCTCGGAAGGAGGCGTACCGCGAGGCGGATGAGGGGGCCTACCGGCGCTGGTGCTTGTTGAGGAAACTCGTCAGCGCGCGATTGAAGGCCGTCGGCTGTTCGACGTTGGACAGGTGCGAAGCCGAAGGGATGACCACGAGCTGCGATCCCGGCAGCGCCGCGTTGATCTCGCGCGAAAGCTCCACCGGCGTGCCCGCATCCTGCTCGCCGACGATGATGAGCGCCGGACAGGTAATTTCCTTCAGTCTATGGGTCAGATTGATCTTGGGGATCGCACTGCAGCAGCCGACGTAACCGGCCACGGGCGTCGCGCGGATCTGCGCGCCCACGCGCGCGGTCACCTCGGGATGGCTCTTGCGGAAGGCCTCGGTAAACCAGCGTCCCAGCGTGGACTCGACCAGCGACTCCATGCCTTTTTCCTGCGCCGTCTTGATGCGGCCCTGCCACAGTGGCAAGGCCTCGGGCCCGTAGCGGCTGGTGGTGTCGGCCAGCACCAGGCTCGCGAACATCGCCGGAAACTTGAGCGCGAAGGTCTGGCCGATCATGCCGCCCATCGAAAGGCCCACCCAGTGGCAGCGCTCGACGCCCAGGCCCTGCAGGAGCCCGTGCACGTCGTAGGCGAGCATGTCCAGCGTGTATTCGCCCTCGGGCGCGTCGCTCTTGCCGTGGCCGCGCGTGTCGAATCGCAACACCTTGAAATTGCGCCTGAGCACCGCCGCCTGCTCGTCCCACATGGTCAGATCGCAGGCGAGCGAATGGCTCATCACCAGCCACGGACCCTCGCCCTCGACCGTGTAATTCAATTCGATGCCGTTGGTTTTGATTTTCATGCTTCCCTCGTGATGTCACACTCAATTCTTATCGTTCCTCGAGCTACCTTCGCGGAGAGGAAATCCCCGTACGCTGCTTTGTTTATTTCTAGCGTTCTGCAACGCTGTGCTCGCGGGCCAGAAAATCCTTGTACGCCGCGGCAATCCCGGACTTGAGGTCCACGCGTGGCGCCCAGCCGAGCTTGCGAAGCCGGCTGACATCGAGAAGCTTTCGCGGCGTTCCGTCGGGCTTGCTCGTGTCGAATTCCAGCGTGCCGCGAAACCCGACGGCCGACGCCACCGCGCGCGCGAGATCCGCGATGGTCTGGTCCTCGCCGCATCCGACGTTGATGAGCGGGAAATCGTTGGGGCCTTGCAGGATCTCGCCGAACGCTTCGTTCGGAAGGTTCATCATCGTCACGCAGGCATCGGCCATATCGTCGCTGTACAGGAACTCGCGTCGCGGCGAACCGGTGCCCCAGATGACCACGCGATCGAGGCCGCCCGCCTTCGCTTCGTGCATCTTGCGTATGAGCGCCGGCAGAACGTGCGCCCCTTCGAGATTGTAGTTGTCGTTGGGGCCATAGAGATTGGTCGGCATGGCGGCGAGATAGCGTGTGCCGTATTGGCGGTTGTAGCTGCGGCACATCTCCACGCCCGCTATCTTTGCCACGGCGTAGGCCCGGTTGGTAAATTCCAGCGGGCCGGTCAACAGATATTCCTCCTTGATCGGCTGCGGACAGTCGCGGGGGTAGATGCACGACGACCCCAGGAAAAGCAGGCGCGCCACGCCGTTGCGCCAGGCTTCGTGCATCACGTTGGTTTGCACCGCGAGGTTGGACTGGATGAATTCCGCCGGGTAGTCGTTGTTCGCCAGAATCCCCCCGACTTTCGCTGCCGCCATGAAGACATAGGCGGGTTTTTCCCGCCCGAAGAAATTCCGTACCGCGGCCTGATCAGTCAGATCCAGCTCGGCGTGGGTGCGGGTAAGAAGATTCCGGTAGCCGGCACCCGACAGGCGCCGCAGGATCGCCGAACCCGCGAGACCGCGGTGGCCGGCGACGTAGATTCGCGCGTTCAATTCCATTTGCCGCCGGGGCTCCCCGAGTTTCCTACTCGCGGCTGGAGACGGAGGCAAAGCCGTGCTGCTTCACGAATTGCTCGCGTTGGGCTTCCTTGAGGTCTTCGCGGACCATCTCGGCGACCAGGTCGGAGAAGCGTATCTTCGGTTTCCAGCCGAGCTTCTGCCGGGCTTTGCTGGCATCGCCCAGCAGGCTGTCCACCTCGGTCGGACGGAAATGGCGCGGATCGATGGCCACGATGCAGCGTCCCTTCTGGTCGAATCCGCGCTCTTTCGCCCCTTTTCCTTTCCAGCTCACGCGCACGCCGAGCTCCTTTGCGGCGGTGACGACGAATTCGCGCACTGTGTGCTGCTCGCCGGTGGCAATCACGAAATCCTCGGGCTTCTCCTGCTGCAGCATCAGCCATTGCGCCTCCACGTACTCGCGGGCGTGGCCCCAGTCCCGGCGCGCCTCGAGATTCCCCAGATAGAGGCAGTCTTCCAGACCCAGACTGATCCGGGTGAGCGCCCGCGTAATCTTTCGGCTGACGAAAGTCTCGCCGCGCACCGGGGATTCGTGGTTGAACAGGATGCCGTTGCAGGCGAACAGCCCGTAGGCCTCGCGATAGTTGACCGTGATCCAGTAGGCGTAGAGCTTCGCCACGCCGTAGGGCGAACGCGGATAGAACGGCGTCTTTTCGGTTTGCGGCGATTCGCGCGCAAGCCCGAAGAGCTCGGAGGTCGAAGCCTGGTAGAACCTCGTCTTGTCTTTCAGTCCCAGGATTCGAATCGCTTCGAGCAACCTCAGCGCGCCGAGCGCATCGGCGTTGGCGGTGTACTCCGGCTCCTCGAACGACACCACCACATGGCTTTGCGCCGCGAGGTTGTAGATTTCATCCGGCTGGACCTGCTCGGTGATATGAACGAGGCTGCTCGAATCGGTCATGTCGCCGTGGTGCAGGATGAATTTCCGATTCGAGACGTGCGGATCCTGATAAAGATGGTCGATACGCTGGGTGTTGAACAGGGAGGTGCGCCGCTTGATGCCGTGAACGAAATACCCCTTGTTCAGTAGAAATTCCGCCAGATAAGCGCCGTCCTGGCCGGTGATCCCCGTAATCAGCGCGACTTTCGGTTTGTTCATTGATTGAAAGCGTGATTGAGAACGTTATTTGAGAGCGCATTCGCGCCGTGTCAGGGTCGCGTATTGTAGCGTGCACTGCATCACGCTTCCTGCGGGATGAAGGTGGCGCAAGTCCGAAGGATTTTCCGGCGCTTGGCGAACTGCAAATCCCCCTTGTTGCGCCCCCATGAGGCGGAGGCAGCTTCCGTTGGACTCACCCGGACAATGGGTATAAGATTCAACGCCCTGCGGGTAATACCTGCAGGGCATTCGTAAATTCAATCGGATTTTTAGGGACGGGTCTGATATGCGGATCACACACTGGCTATTCGGTTTGTCCGTGGGCGTGCTGTTTGGAACGCCGGTCCTGGCACAGCAGACGCTGTTGGATCAGCTCCAGTCGCAGGATAGATCCGCGGCGAGTCAGCCCGCCACGGGCGGCACTCCCGCTCAAGGGGGCGCCGATTCCCCGCTCCAGGCTCCGTCCTCGACGACCACCATCACGAACCGCCCGCGCGGTCGGCCTGAAACCCCGCCCCTTCCGAGCGGTTCCGCGGCGGACGTCCAGCGCAAGCTGAGGGAACTTCAGACGAGGCAGCTTCAGCAGCAGATCCAGGACCTGCAGACCGACCCGAAAGAGCGCAACGAATTCCAGGATTTCGTCCTGCAGTCGACGGGCCGCGAGCTGCCGATCTTCGGGTCCGATCTCTTCAGGAACGTTCCCAGCACGTTTGCTCCGGCCGACGAAACGCCCGTCAGCCCGGATTATGTCGTCGGTCCCGGCGACGAAGTTCTGGTTCGCGCCTGGGGACAGATCGACGTGGACTACGCGGCGAACGTCGAGCCGAACGGCACCATCAGCGTGCCCAAAGTGGGTGTGATCACCGTGGCGGGAATCAAGGCGAACGACTTGCCCGCCTACCTCAAAACGGTGTTCAGCCGCACCTTCCGCAATTTCCAGCTCACCGCCACTCTCGGCAGGCTGCGCTCGATCCAGATCTTCGTCGTCGGGCAGGCGAAGCGGCCCGGCACCTATACGGTGAGCTCGCTCTCCACGCTCGTTACCGCCGTGTTCGCGGCCGGCGGCCCTTCGAGCAAGGGGACTATGCGCAGCATCCAGCTCAAGCGCAACAATCAGGTGGTGGCGGATATCGACTTGTACGACCTTCTGCTCTCCGGCGACAAGTCGAAGGACGCGCGGCTTCTGCCCGGCGACGTGATCTACATCGCACCGATCGGCCCGCTGGTCGCGGTCTCGGGCAGCGTCAATGTGCCGGCCGTTTACGAGTTGAAGCAGAACGCGGTGCTCTTCGACCTCTTCCGCTGGGCAGGCGGCCTCGCCACCACGGCCGCTGGACAGAAGGCCACGGTCGAGCGCATCGAAGACCACAAGGTGCGCAAGGTCGAGGAATTCGCGCTCGACATGGGCGGACTCTCCCGCCCGATACGCGATGGCGATCTCGTCACCGTGTATTCTCTTGTGCCGCGCTTCGACAACGCCGTGGCGCTGCGGGGCAACGTGGCGCAGCCCGGCCGCTTTCCCTGGCGAGAAGGCATGCGCGTGCGCGACCTCATCCCCGACCGGGAAGCACTCCTTTCACGCGACTATTGGATCAAGCGCAACCAGGCGGTGGGTCTGGCCGACGGCGTTGCAAGGATCCTCAGGCAGCAAAGCGCTACCGGCACGACGCTCACGGTGGAAGACCTCAACCAGCCGCGCAAGCGCGAAGACGAGCTCGATGCGACCGTCGGCGACATGATTCGGCGCAAGCAGACGGAAACCGAGGCGGCAAAATTCCTCGAGCCCGGTCAGGTTTCGAGCTCGGTGCAGATTTCCCGGCTCCAGGACGCGCGAAAGGACGACCCGGGCAAACTGGAAGCGGCGAAAATCGACGCCTTGCGGCTGGTGAATCAGATCAAACCCTCGCAGCGGGAAGTCAACTGGGACTACGCGGTGGTCGAGCGCATCAACCGCGAAGATCTCACAACTTCCCTCATCCCGTTCAATCTCGCCAAGGCGGTGATCGACGGCGATCCGGAGCACAACGTCCTTCTGCAACCCGGGGACATCGTCACGGTGTTCTCCAAGAATGACATCAAGGTTCCGATCTCGAAGCAAACGCAGTACATGCACCTCGAGGGCGAGTTCAACAGCTCCGGCGTCCACCAGATCGTGCCCGGGGAAACGCTCAAGCAGCTCGTCGGCCGCGTGGGCGGGCTGGCGCCGGATGCGTATCTCTTCGGTGCGCAGTTCACGCGGGAATCCACCCGGCTGCAGCAGGAAAAAACGCTCGAAGAAGCGCTGAACCGCTTCGAGCGCGACATTTCGCGCTTCAATTCTCTGCGGGCTCAGAACGTGACCTCCCCCGAGGACGCGGTGGCGCTCAAGGACCAGGCGCAAAATCAGCAGGCACTGCTCACGCGTCTGCGCCAGATCCGGCCGATCGGCCGCATCGTGCTCGAGATGCCGGAGGCCGCGCAGGTCAAAGATTTGCCCGACCTGCCACTTGAGGACGGCGACCGCTTCATCGTGCCTCCGCCCCCTTCAATGGTGAGCGTGTTCGGCTCGGTGTTCAGCGAAAGCTCGTTCATCTACAAGCCGGACAAGCGCGTCGTGGATTACCTGACGCAGGCGGGCGGCCCGACCAAAGGCGCGGACGAGGGCAGCATGTATGTGTTGCGCGCCGACGGCTCGGTGAAAAGCAAGCGACAGGAAGGGCTCTTCACGGCCTCGCTGGAACGCTCGCATCTCATGCCGGGGGACAGCATCGTGGTGCCGGAGGAGCTCGACCGCACGACAATCACGCGGGCGCTCAAGGACATTACGCAGATCTTCTACCAGTTCGGGCTAGGCGCGGCGGCGATCCAGGTCATCCGGCAATAAGGGAACTGGTGGGCCGCTATGTCTGAGGAGCATCACTCGGAGGATCGCAAAGACGCTCCGGCGGAGGAAAGCGCGTCCGCCGACGGTGAAATCAGCCTGCTCGACCTGCTGATCGTTCTCGCCAAGCGCAAGCGGATCGTGCTTGGCGTTCCTTTTGTCGTGGCGATCGCGGCTGCGATCATCAGTTTCTTCCTGCCGAACATCTATACCGGGACAACCCGGATCATGCCACCCCAGCAGAGCGCGTCGGCTGCTTCCGCGTTACTCAACCAACTCGGGGGCGCGCTCGGAGGTTTGGGAGGATTGGCCGGCGGAGCGCTCGGGGTCAGAAGTCCCAGCGATCTCTACGTCGGAATGCTCAAGAGCCGCACGGTTGCCGACAATCTGATCGCCCGCTTCGACCTCAACAAAGTCTATCGACAGGAATTGCAGAGCGGTACGCGCCTTGCTTTGCAAGACCGCTCTTCAATTACCGCCGGCAGGGAGGGCATCATTACCGTTGAGGTCGACGACAAGGACCCGAAGCGCGCGGCGGATCTCACCAATGCCTACGTGGATGAGCTGACGAAGCTCACAAAAGTTCTGGCGGTGACTGAAGCCTCCCAGCGCCGCTTGTTCTTCGAGCGACAGCTTCTTCAGGCAAAGGACAATTTGACTGCGGCGGAAATGACGGCGAGGCAGGGCCTGCAAAAGGGCGGCCTCGCGCAGGTGGATGCACAGGGGCGCAGCATGATCGAGGTTACCGCCCGCTTGCGCGCCCAAGTCTCGGTCAAAGAAGTTCAGATTGGCGCAATGCGCACCTTTGCCGCCGAAGGCAATCCGGAGTTGCAGAGGACCCAGCAGGAGCTCGAAGCGCTGAGACGCGAGCTTGCCCGAGTCGAAGGTTCGTCTCCGATTGCTGCTTTGGGCAAGGGGGACGCGACCGGAAACACCGGCCTCAACAATCTCGGCCGCCTGCGCGACGTGAAGTACTACGAATTTCTTTATGAATTGCTTGCCAAGCAGTACGAGCTCGCCAGGATAGACGAGGCCAAGGACGCCACAATCATTCAGATCATGGACAAGGCGATCGAACCCGACCGCAAGTCCAAGCCGAAGCGGGCGCTGATTGTGTTGGTCTCCACGCTTGTCGCGCTGTTCGCTTCGATCGCGTGGGCTCTTGTCCGTGAGGCGGCAGCGAGGGCCGACACAGTTCCTGAACGAGCTTCCAGACTCCAGACCCTGCGTGGGTATTTGCGTTGGAAGTAACCGCGCGCAGATGCGATCAATAGGCGGACAGGCCGGTTGAAGTTCCCGGCGACGTGGCCGTCCACTGACGGCTGAAAAGACGTGGCTGGACAACGAATGCCGCATATCCGCACACTGACGTCGGAGCGTTTTCGCCGCCTTTCAAGAGAGGGGGCTTGGATTGTCCTTGGCCAGACAGCGGCCATTCTTGGTTCGTTGGTCGGTGTCAGGCTGCTTACCGAATTGCTCGACCCCATTGCGTACGGCGAGCTGGCGCTGGGAATGACTGTAGCCACTCTGGTCAATCAAACTATGCTTGGGCCGCTGAGCAACGGGATTACGCGATTCTATGCGCCGGCACGGGAAAGTAACGAAATTGGCGCCTATCTGGGCGCGACGCGCTGGTTGGTCCTGTCTGCAACAGCGGTTATGGTTCTCTTGAGCGTGTTCGCATTCAGCGGCCTGTTTCTTGTCGGTCGCAGTGAGTGGATCGGCGTTGCAATACCGGCCCTAATATTTGCGATCCTGAGCGGCTACAACTCCATCCTCAATGGCATTCAGAGCGCTGCTCGCCAGCGACCCATCGTGGCGTTACACCAAGGGATCGAATCCTGGCTGAGGTTTCTGATCGCTGCTGGGTTGATGGTGTGGCTAGGCGCTACCAGCGCCGTAGCCATGGTCGGTTATGTAGTGGCCACGGTCTTGGTGCTTGGATCTCAGTGTGTGTATTTTCGAAAAATTGCTCCCGAGCGTCTGCACGCAACGGACAAAGAAAAAACCTGGGAAGTACGAATCTGGAAATATTCATGGCCGTTCGCCACCTGGGGCGTTTTCACTTGGGCTCAGCAAGTTTCAGACCGCTGGGCGCTTGAGCTCTTCGCGACGACGCAAGAGGTAGGATGTTACGCAGTGCTGTTCCAGTTGGGGTACTACCCAATATCAATGGCAACGGGGATGGCCACGCAGTTCTTCGCCCCCATTTTCTACCAAAGGGCCGGGGATGCTATCGATAGCCGACGCAACGCTAACGTGCACAGCCTCAGCTGGCGGCTAACCGGGTTGGCTTTGGGTGTGACATGCCTAGCTTTCCTGCTGGCCTCTCTATTTCACGTGCGGATATTTCAAGTGCTTGCGGCTAAGGAATTCCTGATTGTTTCCTATCTTTTGCCCTGGATGCTGCTTGCTGGCGGGCTGTTTGCGGCCGGCCAAACCATTGCACTCGGCCTGATGAGTCAAATGAAGACTCGCACAATGGTGGCCGCGAAAATTGTCACGGCGCTCTTGGGTACCATATTTAACTTTGCCGGAGCGCGTTGGTACGGTACTACGGGTGTTGTCATCGCAAGTGTTTTGTTTTCCGTTTTAAGTTTTCTTTGGATGCTGTTACTTTCGAAAAAGGCCCAGGCGTCCGGGCGCACAGCTGAAAGTGGTATTCAAACGTGAAGGCACTCCTTGTTCGTGCCTATTGGCTACTCAGTTCCCAATTCGGTATAGACCCGCGAAAATTATTTCGTGCGCTCTACGGATTGCCGCGATACATGCGAAATTTCTCTCGTTTCCGTTCCAGCTACGTCGGCCCTCTTGAGTTGCTGCCCTGCCTGCATGATTGGTACGAAGAAAGCGGCACGACCAAGAATGAATACTTCTGGCAGGATTTGCTAGTGGCGAGAATGATCTTCGAGGCTCAGCCGGAAAGACATGTGGATGTAGGGTCCAGAGTGGATGGGTTTGTCGCTCATGTCGCTAGTTTTCGGGAAATCGACGTGTTCGACGTAAGGCAGATTACCCCACAGATACCTGGCGTGAACTTTATGCAAGCAGATCTCATGAAGTCTGTTTCAGGGATGGCTGGCTATTGCGATTCCCTTTCTTGCCTCCACGCGCTAGAGCACTTTGGATTGGGCCGATATGGTGATCCGATCGACCCTATAGGCTTCGAGCGCGGATTTAGCAACATGGTTTCTCTGCTAAGAGATGGTGGCGTCTTCTATTTGTCCGTTCCTATCGGAATCGGTCGAGTCGAATTCAATGCCCATCGTGTTTTCGATCCTCGCGTCATTGTCGATTTAGCTAACAAGGAATCGCTCCAACTTTCCGTTCTAATTGTGATCCACTTAGACGGAAGGATTGAAAGATGCGTCCCTGACGAAGAGCGACTCTCAAACCTTGCGGTTCAGCGGTATGCGCTGGGCGTTTTCGTATTAAAAAAATCTGAGACCATAAGAACGACCTGAACTAAATGCTTTACCGGAATATCAACGAGGAAAATCGTCAAGACTGGCTGAAGAAAACGCTGGCTAGTCTACCGGAAGGTCTGCGCATTCTCGATGCCGGAGCGGGCGAGCTACGTAATCGGCCACTATGTGGCCACCTAGCCTACGTGTCACAAGACTTCGGCCAGTATCAGGGGGGCGGTGACGGCAAAGGTCTGCAAACAGGTAAGTGGGACACGAGCCGAATTGATCTAGTGTGCGACATCACAGCCATCCCCGAGCAAGACGACGCCTTCGATGCCATCCTCTGCAGCGAGGTGCTGGAGCATGTGCCCGACCCGACCAGGGCGCTCGACGAATTTGCCCGCCTGCTCAAACCCGGAGGGAAGTTGGTCGTGACTGCGCCTTTTGCATCCCTGGTGCATCTGGCGCCCTACCACTATTGCAGCGGCTTCAGCCGCTATTGGTACGAACATCATCTTCCCCGGCGCGGGTTTCAGATTGAAGAGCTCACTCCCAACGGCGACTGGTTCGCCTATTGCGAGCAGGAACTCATGCGTCTGGGCAGCACGGCCCGGCGTTACGGCAGCTGGAGCTGGCCGTTCGCCTACGCGCTGAGCATCCTTGGCGCGCTGTATTTCAAGGTAAGGGGCGGCCGGCGGGCGGATGATCTGGCTTGTTTTGGATGGCAGTGTGTGGCGGTAAAACGCAGATGAGTTCGGTTATTGCAGGAACCGCCTACCACTCTGAAAAACGGGGCCTGGCCTTGCCCATTTGGCAGGCAATTCTCCTTTTTCTGCTTCTAGGTGTCGGTGGGCTGTTAATCCTCACCACGATCGAGGACGGCGCTTACCCAGCCGTTCTGCTCCTTGGCCTAGTTTCCGCAATTGGCCTGCTGCTCTGCCGGAAGACACAATTGCGGCTGAAGGATCCTTCTCTCAGAGTCCTCGGCTATTTCTGGCTTATCAAACTCGGGGCAACGCTTTTCCTCCTGTATGCGGGCTGGATTCCACAGCTCGATCCCGTTTCGTCACCGGCGTGGGGCTACGATCCACAACGATATTACGTTCAAGCGCAGGAGCTGATCGAAAACAACTGGTCACCAGACTTCGTTTCCCTCAACTACGTAGGCATCCTGTACTACTACGGCGCAATCTTCTACGTTCTTGGCCACAATCCGGTCGTACCGGCTCTGGTCAATGCGTTCGTGACACTTGTCGCCACCTTGTATCTGGTCGAGGCCGGCTATGAGATCAAAGGCCGGCGCGGACCCCGCGACTGGACGTTGGCGTTTGCGCTGTTGCTGCCCGAGATGCTTTGGTTCGACGTCATGACTTCCCGGGAGACGCTGCTGGCGGCTCTGCTGCTGGTCGCAATCCTGACCGCAGGCCGTTATCTTGCGAGGACAGCGCCGTTTTCACTGTCCAGAGTCCTGATCACGAGCGGCTTGGCCATACTTGCCATCGCTGCGGTGCGAACCACCCTGGTTTTGCCGGTGTTCGCTTCGATGGCTTTGATGGTAGTCGTGGTTCGGCCGGAGCGATCATCGCGGCTAGGGCAAAGGGCGATTCTCGCTGCTGCCGCTGTCGCAGTACTCGTTTTTGGACCGCTTATGGCTGGTTATCTGGGCGGCTACGAGTTCAATGTGGAGAGAACAGTCGAGTTGGCGACCTCAGCAAGTGAGAATACTGTGGCTTCCGATGCCAGCTGGAGTGAGAACTCTATCGGCTCGCTGCTTCTGCCGGAGGGCCTGATTCAATCCATCCTTTTCCTGCCCCCGCGCATGGTGGTCTATCTGGTTGCGCCTCTCCCCAATATAGCGGTGTCCATCGGCGATTTATTTGCAGGTAGCTGGGACGAGTGGCAAAGGCTGTTCAGCTTGCTGTCGTCCGCGATCAATGTGGTTGCAATTCCCTATGCGCTGGCCTCACTCATCCAATCCATCAGAAATCGAAAAGCAAACGTCGCCCCGCTTGTGCTCCATATTTCGTACTGGATCGTCTTCATGGCTATCGTCGGCGGCAGCCTGACAATACACGAGCGTTACCGGGTCATGGCAACGCCTTTCCTCTGGGGATGTGCATGGCTCGGCGCCCAAACCTGTTCCCAGCGACAGATCCACAGGGTGTCGATGTATTGGTACGGCTTACTGAGCTTGGGTGCATTGTTTTATCTCGGCTACAAAGGGTTGTGAAAAAAATCATCGCCCGCATCAAGGGTGGCCTTGGCAACCAGCTCTTCTGTTACGCCGCTGCCCGGCGCTTGGCGTTGGTCAACGACGCCGAGCTTGTCATCGATGACGTCACCGGCTTCGCACGCGACCGCCAGTACCACCGGCGGTACGGGCTGGATCACTTCCATATTCCGGTTCGCAAGGCGACGCGTGCTGAGCGACTTGAGCCTTTTGACCGCTACAGGCGAGTGGCGATGAACTGGTTGTCCCGCAGGAAGCCATTTGCGGAGCGCCACTATGTGGAGCAGGAGGGAAACGAACTCGATGAGCGGCTCCTGGCCCTGAATGTAGCAGGGACGATCTATCTGGACGGCATGTGGCAGAGCGAGAACTACTTCAAGGATGTGGAACAGACCATCCGCGAGGATCTGCGGATCGTTCCGCCCATTGATGCGTCGAACTCGGACATTTCCGAGGCAATTCGAGGCTGCAATGCGGTAGCCGTGCACGTTCGCAAGTTCAGCTTGCCGGGAAGCGCCGCGACCCACGATGCATCGCCCGACTACTATCGGCGCGCAATTGTGCTGACCGAGCGCAAGATTGGATCGCCACATTATTTCCTTTTTTCCGACGACCCCGAAGCAGCCCGTGCAATGGTTCCGCTGCCGGAAAGCCGCGTAACATGCGTCTTCCACAATCGAGGGAATGAAAACGCCCATGCCGACCTGTGGCTTATGGCCCAGTGCAAGCATTTCATCACTGCGAACAGCACTTTCAGCTGGTGGGGGGCTTGGCTAAGCAACAACCAGAAAAAAGAGGTGGTGACTCCGGATGTAAGATTGGAAGGCACTACTGCCTGGGGCTTTAAGGGATTGATTCCGGGTAATTGGGCTAAACTTTGATCAGATGACCGATTGCCATATGTTCGCAAATAAAACTCTTTTGATCTCCGGAGGGACTGGAACCTTCGGCAACGCGGTGCTACGAAGGTTTTTGAAGACCGGCATCAGGGAAGTGCGCATACTCAGCCGGGACGAAAAGAAGCAGGACGACATGCGCAAGGAGCTGAACGATCCGAAGCTGCGTTTCTTCATCGGGGACGTGCGCGACTACGGCAGCATCCTTCCCGCGATCGAGGGCGCCGACTGCGTGTTTCATGCCGCGGCGCTCAAGCAGGTGCCGTCCTGCGAGTTCTTTCCGCTGGAAGCGATTCGCACCAACGCACTGGGCGCGGAGAACGTGCTAAACGCCGCTCTGGCCGCAAAGGTCGAGAAAGTTATATTGCTGAGCACCGACAAGGCCGTGTATCCCGTCAACGCCATGGGCATGTCCAAGGCGCTCATGGAAAAGCTCATGGTCGCCAAGGCACGTCTCGCCGACACGTCGCACACGGTCTTTTGTGCCACGCGTTACGGAAACGTGATGGCGTCGCGCGGTTCGGTGATCCCGCTATTCGTGAGCCAGATCCTTTCAGGACAGCCGCTGACCGTTACCGATCCCCAGATGACCCGCTTCATGATGAGCATCGATGACGCGGTCGATCTGGTGTTGTATGCGTTTCAGCATGGCAGCCCCGGTGACATATTCGTGCAGAAATCGCCTGCCGCGACGATCGATACGCTGGCAAAGGCGCTGCTCACGCTATTCAAGGCAAAAAATGAGATTCTGATCACGGGCACGCGGCATGGCGAGAAATTGCACGAAACACTGCTTACGCGCGAGGAGATGGCCAAGGCAAAGGATCGCGGCAAATACTACCTGGTGCCCGCGGACGGCCGGGATCTTAACTATGCATCGTATTTCTCGGAAGGCGACACGGGAGTGTCCCCGCTTGACGACTACAACTCAAATAACACCAAGAGGCTCGATGTAGACGACACCATTGCGCTGCTGCAGAGGCTTGAGCTAGTGCGCCAAGCTCTCGATACCGGGCGCATGTCAGAATGACCTGACTGTTCCGCAAGTATTGTCGCGCGCCTCAGATCTCAAGATTGGCCGTTTGCTCAATGGATGATCGAAAATGATCATGCAGTATTCCGCCCTCATGCGAGTAGCGGGAATACTCGGACTGAAGAAGGTCAGGTGGGCGTTGCGGCGTCTCCACTGCCCGGTAAGCCGCGATGCCTTGGTGTTGGAAGTCGGCGCCGGTGGCAACCCATATCCCCGCTCAAATGTTCTGCTAGACGGCTTTGAAAACTCTCTTGAGCGAGTCGAAAGTGAGATTGTCAGGGACCGTCCAGTGGTCTTGGGATTGTGCGAATCCTTGCCCTTCCGAGACAAGTCATTCGATTTTGTCATTGCGAGTCACGTGCTGGAGCATTCTGATCAGCCCGAACGATTCCTTTCGGAATTGATGAGGGTAGGAAAGGCCGGCTACATCGAAACCCCAGATGCCTTTTTTGAGCGGATAAATCCGTACACATATCACCGGCTGGAAGTGACCGACCGCGAGGGGAAATTGGTCATAAGAAAGAAAAAAAATTGGAAACCCGAGGAGGAACTTGCGTTGCTATATGCAGCGAAACTCGCGCGAGACAAAGACTTCGCTCGATTCCTGAGAATCTCTCCGGATTCCTTTTATACCCGGTTTTATTGGAAGGGAAAGATAGACTACGTGGTACTGAACCCCAGCGCTGATGCTTCATGGGACTATCCCCCGGAAGCCAGGGTCAATTGCGAGCCTGGCAGCTCTTGGAAAAGCAGACTTCGAAGCGCCTATCTGAACATGATCAGGAAAATGACCTCCCAAAATCGTCGGAACAAGAGGATCAACCTATTCGATCTGTTGAAGTGCCCTATTTGCAACCACGAGAATTTCGATGTCAGTCGTGATAAATGTATCTGCACGAGGTGCGGGGAGAAATATCCGATCGAAGCCGGAGTTCCAAGAATGTTCCCGCGCAATATTGATGGGGCCAATAAATTCAGGGTATCTGGCGTCTAGACAGGCGGCATTGTCTTAAGAACAGGATCTGTAAAATCAACCAGTCTTCAGGAACGTAGAAATGAGGTACAGGCACAAATTGCACTCGACCGCGAATCGGATCATCGCCTATCTCAGGCCCAAGCCTGCCAAAATTCCGACTGCCGCCTCCGAGATTTTATCGACCATAAATGGCACGACTATCCCCGACCAGTTCAACGACTTGTACTATCGAACGCGGCGCGAGATGAGCTATCGGGGCATTCCGGTTCTGAAGAATCCATGCGATCTGTGGGTCACAATGGAATTGTTCTGGACGCTGAAACCGTGCGTGCTGCTCGAGACTGGAACGGCGCAAGGGGGCTCGGCGACTTTTTACGCGGATATGGCGAAAGCGCTGGGCATCGACTGCAGAATCATCACCGTGGACATCAATCCAAAATGGAGTTACGACCCGGACACGAGAGGCATAACTTCGCTGGTGGGTTATTCCACCGACCCGGGTATTTCCAGGGAAATCAGATCCACGGTTATTGCCGAGCGGGGCAGGCATGATCGCCCGGTAATGCTGACCCTCGACTCCGATCACAGCGAGGCGAACGTGCTGGAGGAACTGCGCCTGTACTCCGGCCTGGTAACGCCGGGTTCATACGCCATCGTGGAAGACACCAACGTGAACGGTCATCCGAGCTATCCGGATCACGGCCCGGGCCCTTGGGAAGCGGTGCAGAAGTTTCTTGCGGAGAATCGGCATTTTCAAATAGACGCCGATTGCCAGCGGCATTTTCTCACTTTCAATCCTGGCGGGTGGCTCAAGCGCGTACATTGAGCGGTCCTCTGCACAATCAGATTCGCAAAAGCAACACATTGAAGATTCTCATTGCAGGGGATTGGCATTCCGATCTGCATGAAGAAGTGGTGGATCGCGCATTTCGACAACTCGGTCACGAGACCGTCCGGTTTCCGTGGCACCAGTATTTTCAATCGGCCGGGCTCATGGGCCGATTGGCGCGACCGGGATACAGATTGCAGAACAAATTCCTGATGGGGCCGATCGTTTCGCGCATCAACAGGGACCTGGCCGCTCGCGTGAAGGAATCCGAGCCCGATGCCGTATTCATCTATCGCGGCTCGCACATCTTTCGAAAAACCCTGCAGCGCATCAGGCAGATGAGCAAGCGGCCCATTCTTGTCGGCTACAACAATGACGACCCTTTCTCCCCGATGCACCCGCGGTGGTATTGGCGGCACTTTCTGGCGGGCGTTCCCGAGTACGACCTGATGCTGGCGTATCGCCAGCACAACGTCGTGGAATACAAGGCGGCGGGAGCCCGAAACGTGAAGCTGCTTCGGTCCTGGTACGTTCCGGAGCGCAATCATCCGGTGGTCTTGAGTCCCGAGGACCGGCATCGGTTCGAGTGCGACGTGGTATTCGCGGGCCACTACGAAGACGACGGCCGCCTGCAATGTCTGGAGGAAGTGGTCCGCCGCGGATGGAAATTGAACCTGTTCGGTCACGACTACGGATGGCATCCTGCAATCAGGAAGTCGCCGCAGTTGAAGCCATTCATGCCCCTGCGCACGGTGTGGGGGGAGGACTACAACAAGGCGATTTGCGGCGCCCGCGTGGCGCTGTGCTTTCTGTCCAAGCTGAACCGCGACACGTACACCCGCCGTTGCTTCGAAATACCCGCAAGCGGAACGCTCATGCTGGCGGAATACTCCGAAGACCTGGCCGGGCTGTTCAAGGCCGGAAAAGAAGCGGACTTCTTCAGATCGCCACTGGAGCTCGCCGAGAAACTCGATGTCTACCTCGGCGACGAGGCTTTGCGCGCGCGGGTCGCCGACGCGGGGCGACGTAGGGTCGCTCTCGACGGACACGACATAGTGTCGCGCATGCGAAGCGTTATCGAATCGATCAAAGAGCTTCGAGACGCGCGCGATTTGAACTGAAGCGATTTGAACTGAATCTGGGGCTTCCCCGCGAAAAGCCATGCTTCTTTCCATCTGCATTCCCAGTTACAACCGGCCCGAGCTCTTGAAGGTCCTGCTGGAATCGATCGACTGCGATCCGGGCCGCACGGAAATCGTCATCAGGGAGGATAAGGCTCCGCGTCGCGCGGAAGTACGCGCCGCAGTCCAGGCATTCGCAACAACCTCGCCGTTCCGGGTTTTCTATGAAGAAAATGAAACCAATCTCGGTTACGACGGGAACCTGAGACGATTGATCGATGCGGCAAAAGGTGACTTCGTCCTTTTCATGGGGGACGATGACTGGTTTCAGCCGGGGCAACTCGGGAAGTACCTGGACTTCCTCGAAGGGCACAGGGATGTCGGCTACGTGCTGCGCTCCTTCTATTCGGCGCATCCTGACGGGGAGCTCGAAGCTTTTCACTACCTGCCGCGCACGACCCGCTTGAGGTCGGGTATCGAGACCTGCGCGTGGCTTTTCAAGCGCAGCGTCAGCATCAGCGGGGTCACCTTCCGTCGTTCCAGCATCGTCCGCCTGGCGACGGACGAATTCGACGGCACGCTGCTGTACCAGGTTTATCTCGCCGCAGAGGTGAGCTACGCGGAGCCGTCCATTTACTGCGAGATCCCGGCCGCCGTGGCGCGGCAGAGCTTTCGCGACGACCTGCCGAATTTCGGCGTTGCGGAGGCGGAGCGATCCCGGTATCAGCCGGGCAGCGTGACCGTACAGAATTCGATCAATTTCACGAAAAGCTATTTTGAAATATCGCGGGCGTTCGATACAAAGCATGGAACTGATCTGACCGCGCGCATACGGCTGGATCTGTCCAAGTACGCCTATCCCTTTCTCTCGATACAAAGAAAACGCGGATGGCTGGCGTTCTGGAAGTACTCGAGAAGGCTGGCGGCGGAGACGCAACTCGACGCGACGTGGCACTATACGTTTTACGTTCTTGCACTTCTGTTTCTGGGGGAGCGCGTCTGTGATAAAGGCATCATGTGCATAAAAAGGCTGCTGGGGCGCACTCCGTCGCTGTAGCGTCGGCCCGCCTGAATGGCTGACTCATGACCAAGCGGCGCGCCGATCTGAATCAATCCTTGATCCTTCAATGTGCGGCATTGTCGGCGTAGCTTGCTCGTCCGGCGCCAGCCACGACGCGGGGCTTCTGATCAGGCAGAGGGACGCGCTCGCGCACCGCGGGCCGGACGATGCCGGGGCGTGGTGGTCCGACGACGCTCGCGTGGGTCTGGCCCATCGGCGATTGGCTATCCTCGATCTCTCGGCGACCGGCCACCAACCGATGCAGGACGAATCGGGGCATCTGCATATCACCTTCAACGGGGAGATCTACAACCATCAGGAGTTGCGCCGCGAGCTCGCAACCAAGGGTTACGGCTTTCGCTCGACCAGCGACACTGAGGTCATTCTGGTCGCTTACCGCGAGTGGGGCGCCGAATGCCTGCAGCGGCTCAACGGCATGTTTGCGTTCGGACTCTATGACGACCAACAGCGCACTTTGTTCGTCGCGCGGGATCGATCGGGAGAAAAGCCGGTTTTTTACGCGATGGCAAAGGGCAAGCTGAGCTTTGCCTCGGAGCTCAAAGCGCTGCTGGTCGATCCCGGATTCCCGCGCCAGATCGACCCCGAAGCGCTGGATTGCTATCTCGCCTTCGGCTATGTGCCGGGCGAGCGCTGCATCCTGCGGGGATTCAGCAAGCTGCCGCCCGCGCACGCCATGAAATTCGAGCTGGACAGCGGGGCGCTCAGCATCTGGCGCTACTGGCAGCTGCCGGCTCCGCCGGAAACACTGGCTGCCCCGGTGGAAGAGACGGAGCTACTGGATGAGCTGGAGCATTTGCTGGAAGACAGCGTGCGGCGTCAGCTGATGGCCGACGTTCCGGTGGGCGTGCTGCTCAGCGGAGGCGTCGATTCCAGCCTCGTTACGGCATTGGCGGCACGCGCCGGATCCCGGATCAAGACGTTTACCATTCGTTTTCCGGGACACGACGGCTACGACGAGACCGAGCATGCCCGGCTTGTCGCGCGTCACTTCTCCACCGAGCATGTCGAATTGGAGGCCGAGCCGTCCACCGTCGACCTGCTACCCGAATTGGCGCGTCAGTTTGACGAGCCCATGGTCGATTCCTCCATGATCCCGACTTACCTGGTCAGCAAATTGGTGCGGGAGCACTGCAAGGTTGCCCTGGGCGGGGATGGCGGAGATGAATTGTTCGGCGGCTACCCCCACTACAGCCGCTTGCTTTGGTTCGGGCAACGAATGGGTTTCGTTCCGTTGCGACTCAGACGTACTTTCGCGAGCCTGGCCGCCAATTTGCTGCCCGCCGGATTCAAGGGCCGGAACTGGCTGCAGGCCTGGGGGGCGGACCTCGACCGTGAAGTACCGCTTATCGCCGCACATTTTTTGCGGCGGGAAAGAAAAAGCCTGCTGAATCCGCGCCCGGCCGGCGATGGGGCGGCACGACAAGGCGCGGAAGCCATTCGCAGGCAGCGGACTCTTCCGCACGCCGATCTGTTACAGCGCGCCAGTCGCATGGATTTCGAAAACTACCTGCCTGAAGACATCCTGGTGAAAGTCGATCGGGCGAGCATGCTGACGTCGCTCGAAGTGCGTGCGCCATGGCTGGACCACCGCCTCGTCGAGTTTGCCTTCGGCAAAGTGCCATCCCGCCTGAAGGCAACGGCCACAGCCCGCAAGATTTTGCCCAGGAAACTCGCCCGGCGCCTTCTGCCGCGCGAGTTCGACATCCAGCGCAAGCAGGGTTTCAGCATTCCCCTGGCACTTTGGCTGCAAGGCAGGGAATGGGGCGGTTTTTTCCGCCAGGTGCTGCTCGATTCCCCGGATAGCCTGTTCGACCGCAGCGCCGTGCAGAAATTGCTGAAGGGGCAGGAGAGGGGCCGCTCCAACAGCGAACGTCTGTTTGCGCTGGTGCTGTTCGAATTGTGGCGGCGGGAATACAACATTGGGATTTGACCGAGTTGTCGCCGTGCATGCTGGCTCGAGCGATCGGGCGCCCGCCCGGAGCGCAGATTACTACTTACTATTGCGGCTTGAATGAAAACAATCGTCGTTGAAGCCCTATCGGCGTTGCAGGGAGGCGGGCAGACTTATCTGCGTCAACTGCTGCAGAATATCCCGAGTGACTGGGTCGGGAAGTTTAAAGTACACATCATCCTGCCGTTCGAGTTTGCAGATCGATTCCCGTCGGGTTCTCCCATAGAGGTTCTGACGCCCAGATTTCCTGCGCGCGGTCTCGTTCAGCGCGTGTTGTGGTACTGGTTCGGGTTGCCCAGGCTGCTGAAGAAGCTCGAGGCCGATGTGTTGTTTTGTCCGGGCGCCACGTTGGCGACGCGTCGATTGCATGGTGCGAAATGCGCAGTCACACATCAGAACATGCTTCCGTTCGTTCCGTCGGAGCGGAAACGCTATCCATTCGGGTATCTTCGCGCGAAGCTGTGGCTGTTGCACCGCGTTCAAAGGGCCTCGTTTCGAGACGCCGACCTGGTGATCTTCATTTCTGAATACGGGAGGTCGATCATCGATCGTTGCATTCCTGGTCGACGCGGGCGCTCTGTTCTTATTTCCCATGGTTTGAGCGATCACTTCAGGCTGCGCGGTGGACCGGTGCCCGCAGAGATCAGGGAGATAGAGTACGTACTCTACGTCTCGATCATGGACTTCTACAAAGCTCAGCTGGAAGTGGTTTCAGCCTGGGCGAAGCTCAGACAGCGCCGAACCACCCGTGAAAAACTGATCTTCGTCGGTCCGCAAAACAACAGCTATGGGAGGAAAGTCCGGGATTTGATTCATTCACTCGGCCTGCGGGACGAAATACGGATCGTCGGTAACGTATCCTACGAGGAATTGCCTGCGTACTACCAGAACGCCAAGGTCAACCTGTTTGCCTCGTCCTGCGAGAACTGTCCCAACATCCTGTTGGAAGCGATGGCGGGTGGACGACCTGTGCTTTGTTCCAGTTATCCTCCCATGCCGGAGTTTGGCGGAGACGCTTCGTCCTATTTCGATCCCTACAATCCCGACCAGCTCGCGGAACTTTTGGCGCGCTTCCTTGACGACCAAACATTGCGTGAGAGAATGGGCGCCGCGGCGTTGGAGCGTTCACGGCGCTATCAATGGCGCGACTCGGCGCACAGGACATGGTCAGCCCTGGCTGAGCTTGCAGGCTGATTTTGCCTGAGGCTTTGGAGTAGGAAGAAACGAGACGTCCATGAGAATTGGAATCACCGGTTCGGACGGTTTGATCGGGTGGCATCTGCGCGCTCTTCTGCGCGTACGAGGCGGGCACGACGTGCGGCTTGCCACGCGGCCCACTTTTTCCGATCCGGAACAGCTCGCGGCCTTTGTCGACGGTCTCGATGCCGTCGTGCATTTCGCGGGAATGAACCGGGGAGAAGCGGCCGAGGTGGAAGCCACCAATTTGGCCTTGGCCAAGGCTCTGGTCGCCGCGTTCGAGCGGGCAAAGGCCGCTCCCCGGGTGGCATTCTCAAATTCAACCCAGATGGATCAGGACACCGCTTACGGCCGCGGCAAGCGCGTCGCCGCCGATCACCTGCGAAGCTGGGCCGGCCGCCACCGTGCGCCTTTTGCCAACCTGATCTTCCCCCACACTTTCGGCGAATTCGGCAAGCCTTTCTACAATTCGGTCGTATCCACTTTTTGCTACCAGTTGGCGCACGATGAGTCGCCCAAGATCATCGTGGATGGCGACCTGGAGTTGATCCACGCCCAGGATGTGTCTTCCCGTTGCCTCGATGCCGTCGAGGCGGGCGAGAATGGCGATTTTCGCGTTCGCGGCGTGCCCCTGAAGGTGAGCGCGCTGTTGCGACGGTTGACGCAAATGGCTGCTTCCTACGCGGGCCAGATCGTTCCGGACCTGCGTGACGCGCTCGATATACGGCTTTTCAACACCCTGCGTTCTTACCTCTACCCCGAGCACTACCCTGTCGCTCTCAGTCTTCGCAGCGACGACCGCGGAGCGCTCTTCGAGGCGGTGAAGAGCGAAATTGGTGGCCAAACCTTCCTGTCCACATCCCATCCCGGCGTCACGCGTGGAAACCATTTTCATACCCGCAAGATAGAACGCTTTCTGGTGGTATCCGGGGAGGCGGAAATCCGCTTGAGACGGCTTTTTTCTGATCAGATAAAAGTATTCCGGGTAAGCGGCGAGCGTCCATGCTACGTTGATATGCCCACATTTCACACCCACAGTATTACCAACGTGGGTACTTCGGAGCTTGTAACTCTGTTCTGGGCGAACGAGATTTTTGATCCCAGGGATTCCGACACCTATTCCGAGCGGGTGCTCAACTCATGAATGAGAAATTGAAGGTGATGACCATCGTCGGCACTCGGCCGGAAATCATCCGGCTCTCCCGGGTGATGGCCAAGCTCGACCGGTACACGCAGCATGTACTGGTGCATACGGGACAGAATTACGACTACGAGCTGAACGCCATCTTCTTCGCGGAAATGGATTTGCGGCGCCCGGATTTTTTTCTCGAAGCCGCCGGGGCGAGCGCCGCTGAAACCATAGGCAACATCATCGCCCGGATGGATCCTGTGCTCGTAAGAGAACAGCCGGATGCCGTCCTGGTGCTTGGCGATACCAACTCGTGCCTGGCGGTGGTCGCCGCGAAGCGGCGCAAGATCCCCATTTTCCACATGGAGGCCGGCAACCGCTGCTTTGACGAGCGCGTCCCGGAGGAAGCGAATCGCCGGCTGGTCGACCATCTGAGCGATATCAACATGCCGTACAGCGATATTGCCCGGGAATACCTGCTGCGGGAAGCGATTGCGCCCGAGCGTGTGATCAAGACCGGCAGCCCGATGTACGAGGTGTTGCACCACTATTTGCCCAAGATCGACGCTTCCGATGTTCTCAATCGTCTGAAGCTGAAGGCCGGCGGCTATTTCGTGGTGAGCTGCCACCGGGAGGAGAACGTGGACTCTCCGCGCAACCTGGGTCGATTGGTGGAGATTCTGAACGGCTTGGCCACCCGCTTTGGCGAGCGCATCATCGTTTCGACGCATCCTCGCACTCGCAAGTCCCTCGACACCGCGGGCGCAGTACTCAACCCCCTCGTCGAGCTCATGAAACCCCTGGGTTTCCCCGACTACGTCCAGCTGCAACGCTCCGCCCGCGCCGTTCTCTCCGACAGCGGAACCATCACCGAAGAATCCTCGATTCTCAATTTCCCGGCCTTGAATATCCGTGAGGCTCACGAACGCCCTGAGGGTATGGAGGAGGCTGCCGTGATGCTCACCGGACTGAGCCCCACGCGGGTGTTTCAGGCCTTGACCGTACTCGCGGATCAGCCAAGGGGCGCGGCGCGGCTTCTGCGCCCGGTGGCTGACTACGCCATGCCCAATGTCTCGGACAAGGTGGTGCGGCTGATCCTGAGTTATACCGACTACGTGAATCGGGTGGTTTGGCGAAAATACGATGCAGAGGAGTAGGTTGAAACTGCTCCTCGTTTCAGATGTTTTTCCGCCCGTGCGAACCTCGGGGGCGGCATTGATGTACGACCTTGCGGTCAATCTTGCCCGGATCGGACACGATTGCACCGTCGCAACGCCGGACTCGCAGATTGCGCAGCCCTTCGAGCTCGAACACACGGACGGATTCGAAATCCTCCGGATACGATCCGCACCTCTCAAGCGAATCAATCTGACGCGCCGCGCCATCAACGAGATATTGCTCTCGGCGCGGATGTGGAGCGGCTATCGCAAGTCGCCTGCTGCTTCCGCACGCTACGACGGGGTGGTGTTTTATTCCCCGACAATCTTCTTCGGGCGGTTTGTCGCGCATATCAAGTCTCTTTACGACTGCCGGGCCTACCTGATACTCAGAGACATGTTTCCGGAATGGGCGGTCGACCTGGGCCTCATGCGCAAGGGACCGCTTTACTGGATGTTCAAGGGGTTCGCTCAATATCAATATTCGGTCGCTGACGTGATTGGAATCGAATCGTCATCGAACAGGAAGTACTTTCCAGGGCGAGCTCACAAGACAGAGGTCTTGCACAACTGGATCGAGGTTGATGCTCCACCACCACGGCTATCGGGCCTTCCCGATAGACTGCGCGATCGCCTCATTTTCGTTTACGCGGGAAACATGGGTGTTGCCCAGGATATGGACAATCTCCTGCGATTGGCGCAAAAGCTGGCAAAACGGGAGGATTGCCGGTTCCTGTTTGTGGGGGGAGGCAGCGAGCGTGAGCGGTTGGAGGCCAACGTTACTCAATTGCGATTGACTAACATCGTTTTTCTTGCGGAGATTCACCCACAGGAGTTGCGTGGGCTGCTGCGGCAATGCCATGTGGGTTTGGTGTCGCTCGACAGACGATTGCGTTCTCACAATATTACGGGGAAACTGCTTTCTTACCTTGAAGCTGGACTGCCCGTTCTGGGTAGCGTCAATCCAGGCAATGACGTCAAGACCGTGGTGGAAAGCGCGGGCGCTGGGCTGGTTTCCTGGAACGGCGAGGATGATGCGTTGGCGAGCGCTGCGAATCGGATGCTTGACCGGAGTGACGAACGCACTCGAATGGCCGTCGCAGCAAAGCAGCTTTGCCGTACCCAATTCTCCGCCACCGTGGCGGCTTCGCAAATCAGCCGCAGCTTTGCACAGAAACACCGGTGACCCGACCCGGAAACCGGGCTCGTCAACATCGTTGGGGCCTGGGAAGCTGCTGCTGCTGGCTAGTTTCTCCAGTCAGGAGCGCAGTATACTGAAGTAGCATCACTGACTTTGCTCATCTCCGGAGCGCCGTGAAAAGCATAGTTCTCTTTGAGCTGAATGAGGTTCCTTTCAGAATACTGGAATATTTTGTCACGGAATCTCCCGGGTCAAACCTTGCCAGGTTCTATGGCAAGTTCAAACGACATAAAACCTACACCGAAGACTCTGGCCATCTTTCCCCCTGGAAGACCTGGCCTACGCTGCACCGTGGGACTACGAATGAAATGCATATGCTGCATGACTTTGGGCAGCCCTTGGAGGAGATCGACCGCCAGTACCCGCCAGTCTGGAAGATTCTGTCTGCTCATGGCATAAGGACCGGGGTGTTTGGATCGCTTCACAGCTACCCTCTACCGAAAAAAGAAGCGTATTGCTTCTATGTTCCCGATGTTTTCTCTTCAAGCCCGGAATGCAGCCCCGACTATCTGGAGCCACTTCAGGACTTGACCCTGAAAATGTCGCGCGAATCGGGGCGAAATGTCTCGCGTTCCGTTCCGATGAAAGAAGCGCTCGCGGTCCTCGGCAGCCTGCCGAAGGTCGGCATTCGATTGAAGACTGTGGGTAGCGTAATCAGCCAGCTTGTTTCGGAAAGGATCCACAAATGGAAATCGGTGCGTCGGCGGACATTTCAGACTGTAATCGCCTTCGATGCATTTTTGAAGCAGATGGAGATTCACAAGCCGCAGTTTGCGACGTTCTTTACCAACCACGTGGCGTCCTCGATGCATCGGTATTGGGCGGCCGCCTTTCCCGGTGACTACAAGCGCCTCGGATATGATCAAGACTGGATAGACACCTACAAGGGAGAGATTCTCTATTCGATGGACAAGGCTGACGAGATGATCGGAGACCTGATTGCGTTCGCGGACAAGAACAACTATCGCTTGCTCATCACCTCCTCGATGGGGCAAAGCGCGATTGAAAACGAGCCCTTGGAGACGCAACTCTGGATTACTTCGCCTGAGAGGTTTTTTAACAGAATAGGTCTTCGAGCGTGGGCGAGACGGCCGGCCATGTTCGCACAATTCAATTTCATCGTAGAGAATGACGCACTGGAGCTCGCCGAGCGCGCGGTTCAATCGGTAGAAATCAATGGCGAGAAACTCGTGTACAGGAGAGATGGGCAATTCTTTTCCCTGGACTTCGGGCATCCAAATTTGAAGGAACTGAATATCGCCATCGGCGGCGTTTCCGTTCTTCCGAAGGATTGTGGCCTGGAAAACATCTCTATCGAGGACAAATCCACGTCCTCGGCGTACCACATCCCGGAAGGAACACTCTTGATCTACGAAGAGGGTGAAAACGGAAGGGACGCACAGAAGATCTCAACCCTTGAAATAGCGCCCTACATTCTCAAGAACTTCGGGCTGGATGTTCCCGGATACATGCGGGCCACGGATTTGGGCGAGTCGCCCGCAAGAATAGAATCGCTAACGAGAAGCTCGTCCTTTTAGCATCTGGCGATAGAGCAAGAGGTAGCCAAGGCAGAAGATTCCGGACGCGGCGACGAGCCACTGCGTCTCACCCCAGAACAACACGGCGGGCAGGGCGCAACACAGGGTCAAGAGCCAGCTGAAAGGCGCGACCCTGCTATTCAGTCGAGTCAGCGACGCCGGGTCGGAGACGTTCATCCGGTCTCGCGTCAGCCGCATATAGATCATCTGGTGCAGGTGCATGCGATCCGGCTGTCCCGGAGAGAGTCCCAGAACGACCTTCCTCCGATACATGGAGAAAAGAGTCTCGAATATCGGGTAGACGAGCAGCAGCATCGGAAACCACGGCGAGACTTCCGGGTGGCGAGCGACGATCAGCACCGAGAGCTCCGCCAGCCAGAAACCGAGCAGGTAGGCGCCGCCGTCGCCGAGGAAGATCTTTCCCTTCGGGTAGTTCCAGAACAGGAATCCCAGCAAGGCGCCGATCATGGCCAGGGCGGACGTCAGCAGGAAACCGTCGCCAACCCGAACCGAGACGTAGGCCATCGCGGCGAGCACGATCACCGCGTGGCCGCCTGCCAATCCGTTGTATCCGTCGATGATGTTGATCGCATTGACGACGCCGCCGACCGCGAAGATGGTAAAAGCGATGGCAAACGGCATCCACTTCAACAGGGTGTCGAGTCCCGGGACGTCGAGTCGCGGAATCACGGCACCGAGAAGCCACACGCCGAATGCGGCTGCCAGCATGGTGAGCGCGAGCCGGGCGAGGACCCCGACGTTCTTGGTGACGTCCTCGGTGATTCCTCCCAGAAACGCGGGCAGACTCGCCAGCAGCAGATAGCCGAATTGATCGTCAGAGATAAATTGTTCCTTCGCAAGTAGCACCGCCCCCGACATGAAAAGACCGACCGCTAATCCGAAGCCGCCGATGCGCGGAGTGGGTTGCGCATGGAATTTCTGCGGACCCGCTTCGACGTGATCGTGGCTCCAGTGCGCGTGCAGCGCCTCGTAGCGCACGATGAGATGGCAGGCGAAAGCGGACGCGAGCCCGCTGAGCAGCAGCACGAGGAAACCGGCGAGGGTTTGCCACATTTCGACCGGCGTCGCCTTGGTCGAACCGGGCAGGAGTCGCTGGGTGCCGTGGAGGAAGTTCGTGACTCCGACTATGGCGATGAACATCGCTGCCGCAGCGATCGGGGTCAGGGTTTTCTTGTCCAGCATCCTGAAATCACTTTGTGGGGGTTTGCCGTCCACCGGGGACCGACATCATACCCATCCCGAAAGTCCGCGGGACGGGCCTTCAGCAATGACTTCGTAAGGAATCGGCTGATGACCGCTCCAGGTCGAGACGGAGTCGTAGCTTGCAAGTCATTAAGGCGTAAAGACAAACCGGTAAGATTCGCAGTAGATACCTTCTCGATTTTTTCAGGGCTTGCCATGGCTTTGGGCGGGGCGAAATAGTATAAAAAGTGAAATGTTTACCCTGACAGGATCTTGGCTAATCCGGTGTTGCAAGGGCTTGACGGGATGTGCTAATGTGCTGGCGCCATCAATTCACTTTGTGGTTTTTTTTCGGAGGGTTACATGAAAAAGCTAATAGCGATGATTTTCTTTGCGATGCTCGCGGGGAACGCGATGGCGCAGGCAGGCGGTGCGTCCTCGGGCGCCGGTGGCGCTGGCGGCATGGCGGGAGCTACAGGGGGCACGATAACCGCGGCTGTTGCGGGGGTCGCTGGAGTGGTTGCGGCGGGCGCAAATAACAGCCCGACCACGAGTCACTAAGCGGTTCCAGACCGAGACTTTCAAAACCCTGCCAGGGATTGCCCTGGCAGGGTTTTGTATTTTTGCGGGGTCGGGAACCTGCCTCGGCTGGCCGATCTCGTGTCAGCGCCTTCGGATCTCTGTCGGGCGTTGCTCCAATAAGGTTTGAAACCGCAGCGAGTCGCGGTCGGGTGAGTGTCGGCGTCCCCGGCGCGAGGGGAGCCGCAAGGAGCGGGACCGCATTTCCGCGACGGCCTTTGCGCGGCAGCGACCCCGCTGTTAAAAACCGTGTTTCGCCTCGCGGAGAAAGCGAATCCGGCGCCTGCGCGCGCTGTGCGATTCGATATGAACGATGCGTCGGTCCCGACCTCGACAAGTAGCTATGCGCCGATTTCTAGCGTGTTGGATTGGAACGATCGCATGCTGCGTATCTTCCCTGGCCAAAGCCGGACCCACCGGGCTGATCAACATGCCCGACGCCCGATTCAATCCGGACGGGACCTTGCGATTCGGAATGGCCTACGCCCGGCCGTTCTTCGATCTCTCGGCGAACGCCACCCTGCTTCCATGGCTGGAGACCAATCTCGCGGTAACGCGGATCAACGGGGTCCTTCCGTTTCCCACGGAAGTGAGAGGATTCGGCCCGTCCTACGGCGCCTATAAGGACAAGAACGCGGGATTCAAGCTGCGCCTCCTGGCGGAAGAGGGCTGGCAGCCTTCGGTGGCGGTAGGGGTGCAGGATCCCTTTGGTACGAGCCTTTTCGCGAAGCAATTCGTCGCCGCCACCAAGACGGTGGGTGACGCGCAGCTCACGCTCGGGTACGGACGCCAGATGATCGACGGGGCGTTCGGGGGTATTCGTTATTCGCCGTCCTGGTTGGGAAGCTGGTCGCTCGTGAGCGAATACGACGCGACCACGTACAAGGACTTTCCCTTCGCTGATGAGGCGCACGTAGGCGGGCGCACGCGCGGCTTTTCAAACGCCATCGAATACCGTCTGGGATGGATGACCGCCTCCTTCTCGAATCAGCGCGGGGTGGCGGGAGCCAGCGCCTACCTTTCGATACCGCTCGAGCAAAAGGACTGGATACCCAAATTCGCGGAGCCCGAGCCTTACGCCAAAGTGATCCCGCGGCCCACGCTCGCGCAGTGGGAGGAGGACCCGGACTACAGGAAACGCCTGTACGAGGCGCTCTTCCGGCAGGATTTCAAGGACGTGCGCATCCGCCTGGAGCCTGGCGCGCGCCTGTCGCTCACGCTCACCAACAGCCGCATCTCGCAGATGAGCCGCGCGGTCGGGCGCGCGGCGCGGACGGCGCTGCTGCTTGCACCGCTCGAGACCACCGAGATCCGCATCACATATACGACCGGCGGCCTGCCGGTTGCGACCTACGAGTTTTCCGATCTGCGGAAGCTCAATCGATACTTCAACGGTTTGTTGACGCGAAGCGAGCTCGCGGAATCCGTCGCGATCCGCTATGCCGACCCTTCTTCGTATGCGGAGAAGGAGAAAGCCGACCTGATGGCCGCGCTCGAGGAGCCGACCGAAGCCAAGGTTCTCTATGGGGACGAGGGCAATTTCATCAGCTTCAAGAGCCAGGACGCGGGCTTGAACGTGTTTCGGGTCAAGCCCACTCTCAGCAGCTACATCAACGGCCCCCAGGTGTTTCAGTACAACATTTCCATACTTGGCACGTACGACCGCGAGCTGGCCGAACGCCTCTTTCTCAATTCCGGGGTGAACTACGTCCTCTACGAGAACATCAGCGACGCAGTCGGTGTAAACACCAGCACGCTTCCGCATGTGCGCTCGGATTTCGGCCAGTATGCCGGGGGTTCGCGGCTGAAACTCGATCACCTGCTGTTGAACCGCGTGTATCAACCCTCCGAACGCACCTACGCGAGGCTGACCGGGGGGTACCTGGAACAGATGTACGGCGGCGTGGGCGGGCAGTGGCTGTACGTGGAGCGCGGCGCGCCCTGGGCTTTCGACCTGAGCGTGGACGCGGTCAAGCAGCGTGATTTCGACGGCCGCTTCGATTTCCGCGACTACCAGACCGTGACCGCGCTTGCGGCGATACATTACAGGCTTCCCTATCAGTCGACGGTGACCGTGCGTACGGGCCGGTTTCTTGCCCGCGACTACGGGGGGCGCATCGAGGTCAAGCGGCGATTTCGCATCGGAATGGAACTGGGCGCGTGGTATACGGTCACGAATGCAGTGGATACGGGAGTCACTCCTGGAACGAATTACCGCGACAAGGGCGTTTTCGTCTCGATCCCGTTCGAAGCCATGCTGCCGGCCGACACTCGCGTGACGACCGGTTTCTCGCTGGCGCCGTGGACGCGCGATCCGGGGCAGATGGTCAACTCGCCGGTCGATCTCTACCAGATGATCGAGAAGCCGCTCATGCTCGACATGCATGATCGCGACGGTCTGGTGCGCCTGGGAGACGGAGAGGACGACTACAACCTGCCCTACCTCGGCAGCCCCATGTGGGACCGTCCGTTCGAAAACCTCGGAGGGATGACCCTGCGGGACTGGGGCCACGGGGCGAGCGCATTGAGCGACGGCTGGGGCTACGCCTTGCTCGGAGGCGCCGCGGTGCTCGGTTCGGCGGTGTTCGACCGGAGCGTGTCCCGGGCCGTGGATCGCCACTTCGGTTCGACCGCGATCAGCGCCCTGGATGGGCTCGGCAAGTGGCTGCCGGTCGCCGCGGTAGGCGCGGCGGGAATGGCTGCGCTTTCCGAGCAGGACCGCCGCTTTGCAAATGCCGGAATCGCCGCCATTCAGGCCAGCGCAACAGGCCTGCTCGCGAACGCGGGAATCAAGTACGCCGTAGGCCGCGCGCGCCCGGTGGACGGATTGGGAACAACAGACTTCGAGCCGTTCAAGCGCCCGAACTCTTCTTTCGCCTCGAATCACGTGACTGTGACATGGGCCGCGGTGACGCCCTTCGCGAGAGAGTACGACGCGCCGTGGCTGTACGGATTGGCCGCGCTCACCAACGCCGGAAGAATCGCCTCGCGCGATCACTGGTTGTCCGATACTGTTGCGAGCTCGCTGCTCGGCTTTGCGATCGGCGATTTCTTCTGGAAGGAACGCCGCGACGACAAGGGCCCGAGAGTGGGAGTGAGCCCGGCCGGCGTCAGCCTGATGTGGGAAACGAAGTGAGCCGTATGAAGCCTGAAAATCTTCGCTGCGGGCTCGCGCTCTTCCTCGCGTTCGGCGCATCGCCTGTTTTCGCGCAGCAGCAGGCGAAGTGCGCTGTGCTGGATCCTGAGCTGCAGAGTTCCTACTCGGGAGGCTGCGCCGACGGCAAGGCGGAAGGGCAAGGCACAGCCCGGGGAAGCGCCGCCTATTCAGGCGAATTCCACGAAGGCAGGAAGCATGGCCGCGGCGTGAAGGCCTGGCCGTGGGGCGACCGCTATGAGGGCGAATTCCTCGATGACGCCAAGCACGGCAACGGTACCTACACCTGGGGTGCGGGTTCGGCGTTCGCGGGCGATCGCTACGAAGGCGGGTTCGCCGGCGACAAGCGCAACGGCTACGGCCTGTATGTGTGGGCGAGCGGCGACAGCTACGCCGGCCCGTGGAAGGACGACGCGGTGACGGGAAGTGCGACGCCGATGATGATCGCGAGGTTTCGAGCCACCAACGAATCGCTCGCCGCCATGGCGAAGCCGGGCGTAAAGCTGTGCCACGAATCGACGGTGGGCGTCGGGTCGAAGGATTGGACCGAGGCGGAGACGCAATCGGTGAATCAAGGCACACACCAGGTGTCCGTCAAGCTCACGAAGCAGGGCCCGGTGCCGCTCGTCGTGTCTGGAGCGCCGGTCGCGGTCGGAGAAACATTCTGGGACGATCCGCTCCATTGGATTCCATGCAATTGAAGCAACTTTCCCGGCGTCACCGGAGGATCTGGCTTCTCCTGGGCTGGGGGATGGTCGTGACGGTCGTGGTCTTGTCACTGATCCCCCTGGACGTCGATCTCGGGGAAAATCGGGACAAGCTTGCGCATTTTGTCGCCTACGGGAGTCTGTCGTTCTGGTTCGGCATGCTCTTCGAGGGCCGGGGTCGGCAGCTTCTGGCTGCGGTGGGATTCGCTGCGATGGGCGTTGCGATCGAGTTCCTCCAGGGATTGACGGACTACCGCACGTTCGACGTCTTCGACATGCTCGCGAACGCCATCGGCGCGGCGATCGGCTTTGGGCTGGCGCAAACCCCGCTGAGGAACGCGCTCGGCTGGGTGGAAAGCTTGTTCGAAATCGTCTTCGGCAAGCGGTGAGGTACTAAGCGATAAGTGCAGAAGCGGTGAGGCCGTAAGCGGGGCGCAGTCGGCTACTCTGATCAAAGTCATCCCCGCGAAAGCGGGGATCCAGCAACTGGTTGAGCTTCCTGGATTCCCGCTTGCGCGGGAAGGACGAAACCGGGCTTGATCGAAGGCTCCTTAAGCGGTAACCGCGGAGCTACCTGAGCAGGCTCTAGTCTTTCACCCGCGCGATCCTTACGACGTCCTGGATGCGCCTGAGGGCCCGCATGACCCTGGCGAGGTGCAGGCGGTTGGCGACCTGCACGGTGAAGTGCATGGTGGTGTAGAGGCCGCGCTCCTCGTCCATGCTGACGTTGTCGATGTTGGATCCGGCAGCGGCGATCTCGGTGGCGACTTTGGCAAGAACGCCACGCTGATTGGCGACCGTCACGCGGATCCCGACGTCGAACATCTTGTCGGTTTCCGGCGCCCATTCCACATCGAGCCATTTTTCCGGATCGCCGCGCGATTTGGCCGCGGTCGGGCAATCGTGGGTGTGCACGACCAGACCCTGGCCTTTCTTGATGAAACCGATGATAGGATCCCCGGGGATGGGGTTGCAGCACTTGGCAAACTGCACGGCCAGCCCTTCGGAGCCGTGGATGACGATCGAGCCTGCGGGTGCCCTGCCTTCCGCCTGATGCTCCGTGAGTGCGAGCAGTTTCCTCGCGACAATTGCCGCGAGCCGCTTGCCCAGGCCGATGTCAGCCACGACTTCCTGGCGTGATTTCGCCCCCAGGTCGCGGACCAGTCTTTCCCAGCGTTCCGATGTCGCCTCAGAGGAAGGCGCACCGAGCGCACGCACGGCCTGATTGAGCATGCGCTCGCCGAGCGCCGCGGCTTCCTCGTACTGCATGGTCTTCAGAAAGTGCCGGATCTGCGAGCGCGCCTTGCCGGTCTTCACGTAAGACAGCCAGGCCGGGTTGGGATGCGCGTGGGCGGCGGTGATGATCTCCACCCGGTCGCCGTTGTTGAGCTCGGTTCTCAGAGGCGCGAGCTCGTAGTTGATTTTCGCCGCGACGCAGCGGTTGCCGATGTCGGTGTGCACCGCGTAGGCGAAATCCACTGCCGTTGCGCCGCGAGGCATCGCCAGGATCTTGCCTTTGGGCGTGAACACGTAGACCTCGTCCGGAAAGAGGTCCACCTTGATGTGCTCGAGGAACTCGGCGGGGTCGCCGGAGGCGTGCTGGATGTCGAGCAGATCAAGGTGGACCTCTTTCC